>ERZ1026916.906-NODE-906-length-17333-cov-8.436277_pt1 | contig 17333 bp, 17 predicted proteins | sample MGYA00519465_ERZ1026916 | MGnify/ENA primary metagenome ERZ1026916 (study PRJEB26926, sample SAMN06164880) | human gut metagenome | biome: ENVO:00009003; feature: ENVO:2100002; material: ENVO:00002003 | host: Homo sapiens | place: USA | collected 2012 ... | reverse complement strand
TTGCGGAACACCTGCGCCACGTTGGAGTCCTGACTGTTGCCCGCTTCCTCCTGCACAAAGGAGGCAAGGGTGACAAGCTCCGGCAGGGTCATTCCCTGCTTTTTGAGCGCTGCGTACATTTCGGCGGTGAACTGCGCATCGAACTGGGCGTAGAAGGTAGCCACATAGTTGTGCACCGTATCGTCCTTCAAAAACTCGTAGGTTTCCGGGAAGAGATAGCCCTCGCACTTCATAAAGCGGTTCGGGGCATCCTTATCCTCCGGGACGTACTGCCAGAAGGTATATGCGCTGAAATCGCCCTCGTTGGCTTCCTTCAGAAACTCCTCGGCGGTGCACAGACCGGCGGCTTCCATCTTCTGGGCAATGGCAATGGCCGTGGTGCCCTCCGGGATGGTCACACGCACCGTTTCTGCCTTGGCGTACTGGGAAAGGGTGGCAATGATCGCATCGTAGGAAACCGCACTGGTTTGCAAGACAAAATCGCCGTACTGCAGCTTTGCGGCAGCGCCCTTTTGTCCCACATACCAGCGAAACAGGTAGGCAGAGCGGATGACGCCCGCCTCCTTCAGCTTGTTGGCGATCGCCGCTACGCCGCTGCCCTGCGGGATGCTTACAATCACCTCTGTGCTGCCGGGTGCACCATTGCCGTGAATCTCATTGTAGGCAAACCGCACCGCTGCGCCCGCTGCCAGAAGAAGCAGCAGAAGCACTACCAGCAGAATTTTGCCTGCACCGCCCTTTTTGCGGGCTGCGTGTGTATCGTTGTGTGCCATACGCACCTTCCTTTTTTCAGTTTTCCAGCATCAGACGCAGATAGCTTTCGCTCACGTCAAAGGGCTCTGCGTCAAAGCGGATCATGCCGTATTCCTGCCGGGTGCCCTCGCCCAGAAACAGCGGCTGAGCAGCGCCTACCGTGATGACCGCCTTTTCCACGATGACTTCCTTCTCGCGGGCGGCTTCCATCAGGATCTCGGCGGCGCGGTCGCTGTCGGCCATCATCTCCACAAAATACAGGGTATCCTCCTTGCGGAAGTAGATGCCGTAGCCATGTTCGTTGGACACGATGGTAGCGCCCCGGGCGTACAGCTCCTGCAACACCACCGCCATGCGTTCCGGGCTCAGCTGCACGGTATCCTTCCAGAACTGTTCCCGCAGCTCGCACAGCTTTTTGGCCGTCACCGTGTCAAATTCCGCCTGGCTCCACAGGTTGCGGCTCACCTCACGAGGCAGGCAGCGCAGGGCAAAAGCCTTTGCAAAGCCTTTATCCTGCAGCAGAGCGGCCTGTGCTGCATCTGCCGGGACTGTCACGGTAAAGCCTGCGCCCCGCAGCTTTTGGTGGGCGCACAGGGTATCCAGCAGACCCGCCAGCAGCAGACTGCCCTCGCCGCACAGGCACAGGTAATTGCCCGTGCGCCCCTGCAGGGTGACCGGCACAGCCAGCGCAGCCGCCACGATGGCGTCGTTTTCATCGGCCACATAAATGTTCTGCATACCGGCAAAGCGTTCCAGTACCATTTTTGCAAAATCTTCGGTATCATGATGCTGGCTCTGCCACAAAGCCAGCACTGCCGCCTCATCGGACGGCTGCATCAGACGATACATCGTTCAGGATGCCCCCTCTTATCATATTTTATCGTTCAGCCCAGTGTTTTCCGAGCAAGCTGCTGTACCTCTTGCTGGATATCTTCAATGCTGCGCATGGCGTCCCCGCTGGTGCAGTGCACGGTATCCCAGCCAAGATGCCGGGCGCAGAACTCGGCAGCAGCGCGGCTGCGCGCCAGATAAGCCGTATCCTTTTCGTGCACGTCCTTTTTGCTCTCGTCGCCGTGGTAGCGCTGGGTCATCAGCCGCTGGCTGACCGCCGGGTCTACCTGCAAATAGATGACCCTGTCCGGTGCGGGCAGTCCCAGCAGACGGAACTCGTAATCAAACAGCCAGTGCAGATATTCCTCCCACTGCTCCTGCGGAAGCTTCGAGCACTGGTGCACCGCGTTGGAGGTGGTATACCGATCAGCGATGATCACACCGCCCTGCTCATAAAAGCTGCCCCAGCTGGTTTTATAGCTGGCATAGCGGTCCACCGCGTAAAAGCTGGAAGCCGCATAGGCGTTTACATCGTCCGGGTGCTGGCCGAACTGCCCGGCCAGATACATCTTGACCAGTGCGCTGGAATCACTGGCATAGTCCGGGAAGGTGATCTTTTGTACCGGCACACCCTGCGCGGCGAGATGCTTTGCCAGCAGCTTTGCCTGTGTGGCCTTGCCGCTTCCGTCCAGCCCTTCCAGCACAATCAGTTTGCCCTTGCTCATACGGCGGCACCTTCTTTAATGGCGGCATATTTTGCGCGCACCTCGGCGGTCTTGCCGCAGCACATCTTGCCCTCCGGGCAGGGGCCGCACAGGCAGGCGGGGCCGGCCTTGGCAAAGATATGGGGTGCCACCGGGTACACCAGCGTGAACATCTTTTCAGCCAGTTCCCGGATCTCCCACTGGGCGCGGTTGCAGCAGCGCAGCTGGAAGAAGTTCATCAGGCTGCGGGCGTTCATGGTGACTACCATTTTGGTCTCGCAGGCATTGGGCAGCACAAAGCGGGCGTCCTCGTTGGCCTGTTTAGACGCCTTGGCGCGGGCCTGCTTTTCCGGCATTCCCTCAGCCATCAGACGGGCGGTGTGCCCCTCCTCCAGCTTGTGGGCAAGGTCGAGATAACGCTGGGCATCCTCCTCCATGCTGGCAAGGAAAGCCGTCTTTGCTTCCGGGATAGCCTCGATCTCCGGGGGCGTCACATAGCGGAAATCATCCAGACGCACATAGCGCTGGCTCTGCACGCTGAAGGATGCGATGCGGTGCCGGGTGATCTGGGCAAGCAGAGTGCGGCTGACCCCCTCGATGCCAAAGGTAAAGCTGGCGTGCTCGATGGGACTGGCATGGCCAAGGTCGCTGAGCATGGTCAGGAATTTTGCAGTTTTTTTCTCGTCCAGACCGTCCAGAAGGTCGGTGATGTGGGCGTCGGAGTAGCAAAGCTTTGCGGCAGCCGCCACCACCTTTTCCGGTTCCGGGGTGTGGGCGATCAAACGAACAGTCATCATAGGGTCATTCTTCCTCCGTAATCTTGGTCAGGGGCGCAAAATTGGCCATCGTTTTCTTGATGCCCACTTTTTCAAAGTTGATCTCCACGATCTGATCCCCGGCAGCAGGCTTTACCTTCAGCACCGTGCCGCGGCCGAACACCTTGTGCTCCACGATGTCGCCCGGTTCATAGTGCTTTGCGTCGAAAGCCACCGATTTTACGGCAGAATTTGCTGTAAAGGCTGTTTGCTTTACAGTATTTTTCGTCGCATTTCCGCTGGAATATCCAGAGCCAAATCCGCCGCTTCTGGTAGTCGGCTGAGCGGAGCTGTTGCCATAGTGACTGCCAAAACCGGAGGAAACGGTACTTCTTCCGCCGTAAGAGGAGCCAAAGCCACGGCTTTCACCGGCGTTATATTCCCGGTTCAGGTAGCCGCTGCGGTTGCCCGAGCTGTAACCCGAGCCATAACCGCCGCCGTAGCTGCTGCGGCTGTAACCGGAGGGGCCGGAGTAGCCGGATGCCCCGCCGGGCACGGTATCGCTGTAACTACTGCCCCAACCGCCCATGCGGGAACGCTGTTCCAGCACCGGGCTGCGGGTCTCCTCGATATATTCCGGCTCGATCTCCCGCAGAAAGCGGCTGGGCTCGTTGCGCTGGGTGCGGCCATACAGCATCCGGGTGACGCTGTTGGAGATGTACAGCTCCTTTTTGGCGCGGGTGATACCGACGTAGGCAAGACGGCGCTCCTCTTCCAGATCTGCTTCGGAGTACTTGCTCATCTCGCTGGGGAAAACGCCCTCCTCCATGCCGATGAGGAACACATAAGGGAACTCCAGACCCTTGGCAGAGTGGATGGTCATCAGCACCACCTGATCGCTGCTCTCGTTGTAGCTGTCGATATCACTGATGAGGGCGATATCCTCCAGATAGCCTTCCAGTGTGGCTTCCTCGCCGTGCTGGTCGCAGTAGTTTTTGACGTTGTTTACCAACTGACCCAAGTTCTGCAGACGGTCGGCGGCATCCTCGTGCCCCTTGGCGGCGTCTGCTTCCAGCATGGCCTTGTAGCCGGTCAGCTCGATGACATCCGAGGCGAACTCGTCCAGTGTGCGGGTTGCAAGAGAATCCTGCAGGCGCTGGTAGATCTGCCAGAACTTGAGCAGCGGCATCACCGCGCGGGAGAGCTTGGCGTACTGGTCGGCATGGCTGATGACATCCAGCATACTGACCCCCTGCTGCCCGGCAAGGTCTGCAATGACGTCAACGGTGGTAGCACCGATCTTGCGGGCGGGCTCGTTGATGATGCGGCGCAGCCGCACATCGTCCCGGGGGTTGGCCACGATGGACATATAGGAGTGGATGTCCTTGACCTCCTTGCGGTCGTTGAAGCGCTGCCCGCCCACGATCTTATGCGGGATGCCCGCGCGGGTGAAGTAGCTTTCGATGGGAGCCGACTGGGCGTTCATACGGTAGAGAATGGCGTGGTCTGCCAGATGCCCGCCCTCCTTCAGGTGCTGACCGATGACATCCGCGATATGGCTGGCTTCGTCCTGCTCATTCTCGGCGGTATACACCTGCACCTTATCGCCCTCACCGTTGTCCGTCCACAGGGTCTTGCCCTTGCGCTCGGTGTTGTGCTGGATGACGCAGTTGGCTGCGTTGAGGATATTGGAGGTGGAGCGGTAGTTCTGCTCCAGACGGATGGTCTTGGTGCCGGGATAGAGCTTTTCAAAGTTGAGGATATTTTCAATGGTAGCGCCGCGGAAGCGGTAGATGCTCTGGTCGTCGTCGCCCACCACGCAAATGTTGCGCTCCGGCCCGGTGAGCAGGCTGACCAGACGGAACTGCGCCACGCTGGTATCCTGATACTCGTCCACCAGCAGGTAGCGGTACTTGTTCTGGTAGAACTCCCGCACGTCCGGGTGTTCAGCCAGCAGCTGCACGGTCTGGTAGATCAAGTCGTCAAAATCGAACGCACCGGTCTCTTTCAGCTTTTTCTCGTAAGCTGCGTAGATGCGGGCGGTCTGGGTGCTCTTCACGTCTCTGGCGTGGTCTGCAAGTGCCTGCTCCGGGCTGACCAGCTGATCCTTCCAGCGGCTCATCTGGTTGATGGCGGCCTTGATGGGCAGGAATTTATCATCGATGCTCAGCTCTTTATATACGGTTTTCATTACACGCTGGGCATCGTCTGTATCATAGATGGTAAAGCTGCGGGGGTAGCCGATCTCTTCGGCCCAGCGGCGCAGAATGCGCACACAGGCCGAGTGGAAGGTGGAGGCGAACACCTCGTCCCCTTCCTCGCCGCCCAGCATCCGGCGCAGACGCTCTTTCAGCTCCCCTGCTGCCTTGTTGGTAAAGGTAATGGCCATCACGTTCCAGCTGCGCACCGCGTTGCGGCGCAGCATCCCGTCCAGCCAGCTGGGGGCGTCTGTACCGGTCATAATGGCGGTGCGCAGGGCTTTGACGTCCTCCTCGGTCACCGGGCGGGGCGTTTCCTTGGAGCCGTGCGCCGAGCCGAACCGGATAAGGTTGGCGATGCGGTTGACCAGCACGGTGGTCTTGCCGCTGCCGGCACCGGCAAGGATGAGCAGCGGGCCATCCGTGGTAAACACAGCCTGCCGCTGCATATCGTTCAGGCGGCCGAATTGCTTTTCAATGTAAGTATCACGCAGGGTGCAGAATTCCTGCCCGAGAGATGCTGCCATGGTTTCACCTGTTTCCTTCGCTGTTATTCATACCGTATAGTATAACACATTTCAAAATAGTTGTACACCAAAACTGCATAGAGTTACAGCTGCTTTTCCAGCAGATAGCGGTCGTAGCCGCCGTACATCTCCCGGCGGCAGCGGATGACAAAGCCGGAAGCCTGTGCGTTGTGCAGGCTGTAACTGTTGTCCGGGCTGACGGTAGCCCCCAGATGGGTGATCTGTGGCGGCAGCAGCGGCAGAGCCGCTTCCAGCATGGCGCGCTGCAAACCGTTGCCCCGCCAGTCCGGGTGCACTACTGCGCTGTCTGCGTTGGCCCAGTGCTGCCACTGACTTTGCGGCACGCCCAGAAAGGCGGCATAGTTTTCATCGCTCTGCCCGCACAGGCGCAGGATGAGGTACGCCCCCAGCCGCCCCTGCTGCCACGCGCCAATGCACACCCCGGTGCGCAGATAGCCGGTAATGTTTTCCAGTGTGTCCGGCACGAACTGTTCCGGGTGCGGCATGGCGGCGCGCACTTCGTTTTGCAGCGCGAACACTGCCGGTGCCTCGGCAGGGGTGCAGCGCCGCAGGGTGACAGCCTGCCGGGCGGACTTGCCGCCTACTTTTTGCAGAAAATAGTCCATCTGTACTATGCCCTCCAAAATAAAATCGTACTTTTCAGCAGATTCCAGTATAAATGACGCTTTTCTAAATGTCAAATTATGCTATAATAAGAGAGAAGGGGCTGTGGAGGAATCCTCTCGGCCCGTTCGTATGAAGTTCGGGGCGGCGCTGCCGCCCGGAAACGGAGGAACCATCCATGAAAGATCCCGCACTGGCATCGTCCAGCCGCTTGGGCGGCGCTGTGATCAGCGACCGCGTTGTTGCAAGCCTGCTGGAGGAGCTGACCAACGGGCGCTATGCCCAAGCCGACCGCCTGCCCGCCGAGGTAGACCTTGCCACCGAGTTGGGGGTAAGCCGCACCGTGATCCGTGACGCGCTGAGCGAGATGGAGCGCGCCGGTTATGTGGAACGGGTGCGCGGCATTGGCACGGTAGTGAACCGTGCTGTGCTGGGGCTGCGCAGCCGTTTGGACCAGAAGCTGGAGTACTACCCGCTGATCCGCAGCTTTGGCAGCTACCCCCATGCAGATGGCATTCAGGTGATGCTTCTTCGTGCAGGCGAGGAGATGGCCCACGCGCTGGCGCTGGAAGTCGGCGATGAGGTGATCTGCATCAAAAAGCGTATCCTTGCCGATACCACCCCGGTGATCTACTCCATCGACTACCTGCCCCGCAGCCTGTTCGGCAACCGGGACTACACCCGCATCGACCTGACCGGCGACATCTTTGAGATCCTGGAGCAGGAGTGCCACCAGCAGATCTCCTCCAACGTGGCGCACCTGAAGGCCAGCTGCGGCGACGAGGCCATCCGCGCAGCCATGCGTCTTGCCCCGGGCGAGGCCATGCTGCTGCTGGACGAGGTATGTTTCAATCGTTTGTGCAGGCCGGTGATGCGCTCGCTGAGCTACTACACAAACTTTTTTGATTTTTCCATTTTACGCAAACTGCTTTAAACGGAGGTATCTTATCTATGCGTCACCTGATCGATCCTTTGGATCTCACCCAGCAGGAAATCACACAGCTGCTTGATCTTGCCGACCGTATCTGCGCCGACCCTGCTGCCTATCAGGAGGTAGCCAACCATAAAAAGCTGGCCACCTTGTTCTACGAGCCCTCCACCCGCACCCGCCTGTCCTTTGAGGCGGCTATGCTGAACTTGGGCGGCCATGTACTGGGCTTCCCCAGCGAGAACGTGTCCAGCGCCACCAAGGGCGAGAGCGTGGCCGACACCATCCGGGTGGTTTCCTGCTATGCCGATATCGTTGCCATGCGCCACCCCAAAGAGGGTGCACCGCTGCGTGCCTCCCGCTACTCCCGCATTCCGGTGATCAACGCCGGTGACGGCGGCCACCAGCACCCCACCCAGACCCTGACCGACCTGATGACCATCCGCCGCCGCATGGGCAGGCTGGATAACCTGACCATTGGTCTGTGCGGTGATCTGAAGTTTGGCCGCACAGTCCACTCCCTGCTCAAGACCATGGCGCGCTGCAAGAATGTGCGCTTTGTGCTGATCAGCCCGGAGGAGCTGCGGGTGCCGGATTATATCATCAACGATGTGCTGGAGGCCAACGGCATCCCCTACAAGGAGACCCGCAGTCTGGAAGAATCCATGCCGGAACTGGACATCCTGTACATGACCCGCGTGCAGAAGGAGCGCTTCTTCAACGAGGAGGACTACATCCGCCTGAAGAACAGCTATGTGCTGACCCGCGAAAAGATGGCACAGGCCAAGCCCACCATGGCAGTGCTGCACCCCCTGCCCCGCGTGAACGAGATCGCACTGGATGTGGACGATGACCCCCGCGCCGCTTATTTTGAGCAGGTGCAGAACGGCGTTTACGTCCGCATGGCACTGATTATGACTCTGCTGGGGCTTGCAGACCCCAAAGCACCGAAGGAGGAAAACTGATATGTTGAATATTGACGAGATTCAGAACGGTATTGTCATCGACCACATCAAGGCAGGTACTGCCATTGGTCTGATGGATCTGCTGGGCATTGCGGGCAACCGCACTGCCAGCGTGGCGCTGATCCAGAACGCCCGCAGCAAAAAGACGGCAAGCGGCCGCAAGGACATCATCAAGGTAGAGGGCGATGCCTCCTGGCTGAACCTGGATGTGCTGGCTTATCTGGACCCGAACATCAGCGTGACCATTATTGAAAACGGCAAGGCTGTCCGCAAGGAACAGCCCAAGCCACCCAAGCGTCTGGTGAACATTGTGCGGTGCAAGAACCCCCGCTGCATCTCCAGCATTGAAGAAGAATGCGACCAGATCTTTGAGCTGAGTTCCAACGGCAAGTACCGCTGCATCTACTGCGAGCAGGAGCTGCAGGTAAAGCCGGAGTAACTGCGCTTTTTACGATTTTAAATGCGCTCCGCTTCGCTCTGCGCATAGTTTAAGGAATTGCATTTTAGTATTGCAGCTCAGCCAAGCCTGCGGGCTTGGCTGAGCTGCTTTTTCACGGGAGGGACGCAGAGAGAAACTGCAGCTACCGCGCTGGTTTTCTACCGAAACAGTCGCGCGGCGGGTTGGCTTTCTGCTGACTGGCAGATACGATGATTTAATAGATAAAAAGGACTGCTATACTGGGCAAAACCCATGTACAGCAGTCCTTTTTGGTGCAAAAGAAAACTAACGGGACTCTTTGCAGCGCACGACACCCCGGCTTGCCTATGTCATTCCCGTACAGCAGGCAGCGCCGGAATTGCGACGCATCGAGAAACTTTATCGACTGCAACCCCCAAAAGGCCCGCCGCAGAAAGTCCCGTCAGCAAGGTACTGTGCATTCCTGCACAGCCCAAAAAAGCAAAGGTAGGCAGCCTGCTTACACGCACCGCAGGCTGTTTTTCCATCCAGCAACAAAGCTCTTAAAAAGAGGGGGTGTAACCCTCCCACCGCAACGTGACCATGTCCGCACGGAAGGCTTCCTTTACTGACCACAGTATAGCAGAGTTACGCTTCTGTTGCACAAAAATTGTCATATTCTGACGGTGCAGATGTCATGAATTGCCGGTGGGCACCGCACAGGTAAAGCGGAACCAATTGTCCCGGCAGCTCAGGGTATACTCCGCGCCGTGGCGCAGCAAAACATCCCGCACGTTGGAAAGCCCCATGCCGTGGCCGGGCTCCTTGCGGGTGGTGCGGGGCAACTGCCCATCCGGCGGCAGCTCCACGTCCCGCTGCACCCGATTGCGCACCGAGAGAAGGTATTCCTCCTCCGTTTTGCGCACTCGCACGTAGACCTCCGGCGGGTACGCCTGCGCTGCGGCACAGATGGCGTTATCCAGCAGATTGGCCAGTACGGTGACCATGTCCACTCCGCTTAGCGGGAAATCCCGCAGGTCGCAAAGATCAAAATACACGCTTACGCCCTGCCGGGTGGCCTCCTCGTATTTGCGGGTCAGGATGGAGTCCAACAGCGGGTTGTGGGTATCCATAATGGTAGTGCTGGCCGCCACAGCCTTATCCACACCGGCAATATAGTCCTGCGCACCGCCCACATCTCCCTGCTCCAGCAAGGCACGCAGCGCACTGATATGGTTGGTGAACTCATGGGTCAGGCGGCGCTGGGCGGTGTAGGAATCCAGCAGAGCCGAGGCCCGCTGCTGCTCCAGTTCGGCCTGAAAATGCAGGCTGCGGCGCTGCATGACCTGATCATTGAACATAGCCACGATACACAGATGCACCATGACGGCCACCGTAAGCCCCACTGTCATCCCCATTGTGGCCATGGTGGCCCTTTTGTTGTTATCTGTGAGCATAAGCAGGATGTTCAGCACCACGACCACGCCCGGAAAAAAGCTCATGGTCAGCGCCTGCAAAGGCTCCAGTGCATTGCGCCTGCGCCACTTGCTTACCAAAAAGGCCACAGCTGCGCCCACCACCAAATTTGCCACCGCTATGATGATCAGACAGTCTGCGCGTTGGATAACCTGCTGCAGTTCACACTTCAGTATCCACGATATGACATACCGCATACTGTTTTCGACCAACAGGCACATGGTACCGTTGATCAGGCAGGCGGTAAACTTTTGCCCCGGCGTGCCGCCAAACAGCATGACGGTGATGAACAGAAAAAGGATCGTGAGAGCCACTGCCCTCGGCGTAAAAAAGCCAAAGTTGTACACGACCGAGAGGGTCATCGTGAGCATGGTTATAACACAGGACCACACCAGCGGATGCTTTATCTTTCCCTTGCCAAGATAAGCATATTCCACCATGATAAAGCCGAGCCACTGGGCAAGGCAGATCCAGTGGCCGTACATATACCAGCGCCAGAATTCTTCATTCATCGCCGAACTGCCCCTTCCATTCCAGCCATGCGCTGCGGATGGCTGTATAGTACTGTCGGCTGACGCTCAGTTCTACCCCGCTGCGCAGCTCCACCTTATAGTTGCGGATGGAGCGCACATATTGCAGATTGACCACATCGCTGCGCCCTACCTGCAAAAAGCCGTTTTCGTACAGCATGGCGGGCAGATCAGCGATTTTGCCGTAAAAGGTGCAGATGGGCTGGTGCGGAATATCGCCGTAGACGTTGATCTGCCGCAGATCGCTTTCCAGATAATAGATCTGATCCAGCGGAATCTCACTGGTGGTGCGGTTATGGTGCACCTCCAGCGTTTTTCGGGGGTCGGACATGCCGGAAAAAATATCCTCCAGACAGCTGGGCAGCTGGGCGGCAATATCCCGCTTGAGTAGGTAGCGGTAAGCGTTGACCGTGTAGCCCTGCGGGGCAAATTCCAGATAAGCCGAAATGTACACCAGCACGATATCCGGGGCGACCTGCCGCAGCTTGCGTCCCAGTGCAATGCCGTCGGTGGTTTTCAGGTCTACATCCAGAAACGCCAGCTGGTAGCGTTCCAGCTCCGGGGTAGCAAGCAGCTGCTCGCCGCTGGTGCAGACGGTGCTCTGCACCTGAATCTCCCGGGCGCGGAACCATTCCGAGATGTACTCGTCCATCTGTGCAGCGAAGGCCGCATCATCGTCACAGACCAGAATGTGCATGGGCGTGTTTCCTCCTTTTTGAATACAAAAAAGCATATAGCAGTGTTTCCCGCCGGGAGAAGCACCCTATATGCTTTTATATTACACTTGTTCCGCCTGTTCGTCAATCAAAGACGGAGCAGACGCTGGGATCACTTATGCAAGGAATTTGTCGTAGAGACCAAATGCAAAGATGAACACCACGATGAGCGGCAGCACATAAGTCAGGTAGCCGCGCATCCAGTCCTGCACCTTGAGACCCTTGCCGGTGTTGACCTCTTTTTTGTAGTTCTGCCAGCCCCAGCCGTAGCGGGTAACGCAGAACAGCAGATATACCAGGCTGCCCAGCGGCAGGAAGAGGTTGCTGACCAGAAAGTCCTCTACATCCAGCACAGCACCGCCGAACACTGCAAAGCCATCCCATGCCCACAGGTTATAGCCCAGCACACAGGGCATGGACAGCAGGATGATGAGCACAAGGTTCACCAGACTGGACTTTTTACGGCTACAGCCGGTCAGTTCCATGCCACAGCAGATGATATTCTCGAACACCGCCAGCACGGTGGACATGGCTGCAAAAGCCATAAACAAAAAGAACAGGCTGCCCCACAGCCGTCCCATGGACATATTGGCAAAGATATTGGGCAGGGTGATAAAGATAAGGCTGGGGCCGCTGGTCTGGTCCACATGGTAGGTAAAGCAGGCCGGGAAGATGATCAGACCGGCGGTAATGGCTACAAAGGTATCCAGCACCACAATGCGGACAGATTCGCCCAGCAGGGAATGTTCCTTGCCGATATAGCTGCCGAAGATGGACATGGCGCCGATGCCAAGGCTCAGGGTGAAGAAGGCCTGATTCATAGCGGAGACCAGTGTGTTGACCACGCCCACCTCCTGCATCCGGGCAAAGTCCGGCACAAGGAAGAAGGAAAGGCCTTCCTTTGCCCCGGGCATGAACAGGCTGTTGACGGCAAGCACCACCATAATGAGGAGCAGGGCGATCATCATGCCCTTAGTCACGCGCTCCAGACCGCTTTGCAGACCCTTGGCGCACACCAGAATGCTCACTACCACCACAAATACCATCCAGAAGGTCATAGTAGCGGGGCTGGCCAGCATTTCGGTAAACTTACCGGCCACCTGCTCGGCGTTGAGCCCCGCCAGTTTGCCGACGGCGGTCATGTAGAAATAGTGCAGCATCCAGCCCGCTACGGTGGTGTAGAACATCATCAGCAGGTAGCAGCCGATGAGGGTGAAGTAGCCGTGGATGTGCCACTTCTGCCCCGGCTTTTCCAGCGCCTGATACGCCCGCACCGGACTTTTGCGGGAGGCACGTCCCACGGCGAACTCCATGGTCATGATAGGCAGACCCAGAATGACCAGAAAGATCAGGTAGAACAGTACAAAAGCACCGCCGCCACCCTGACCTGCAATATACGGAAACTTCCACACGTTGCCGATGCCGATGGCACAGCCTGCAGAAAGCAGAATAAAGCCCAGACGGGATTTCAGAGTTTCTCGTTCCATGATCCGATAACTCCTTACTTCTGCTTACGGGGTGTGTTTTTGCCCACGGGGCCGCGAGGACGGCGCTCGGCAGCCTTGGACTGCTGCGCAGCAGAACGGGTCTGTGCACGACCCTTGACCGCTGCGGCACGCAGACCGTTCACCTCGGCCTTAGTCAGCTCGCGGTAGGTACCGGGCTTGAGCATACCCAGCTTCACCACGCCCTCGGCGTTGCGCTTCAGGCGCACCACCTCAAGACCCACACTCTCGCACATCCGGCGAATCTCGCGGTTCTTGCCCTCCTTCAGGGTCATCTCCATCACGGTGCGGCCAGGCTCATCGGTGACCACATTGATGGCACAGGGCATGGTCTTGGTGCCGTCGTCCAGCACGACGCCGCTGCTCAGCTTGAGGATGGTGGCCTCGTCGGCGCGGGGCTGCACGGTAACGCGGTACAGCTTGGAGATACCGCCGGACGGATGGGTGACGGCCTGTGCAAAGGCACCGTCGTTGGTCATCAGCAGCAGACCCTCGCTGTCCTTATCCAAACGACCCACCGGGTACAGGCGGGCGGGGATGTCGCTGACCAAGTCCATCACGGTCTTGCGGCCTAACTCATCGCTGGCGGTGGTCACATAGCCACGGGGCTTGTACAGCGCTAGATAATACAACTGCTGATTCTTTTGGATGTAGATGCGCTCGTCATCCACATGGAGCACGTCACGGTTGGGGTCCATTTTGTCGCCCACCTTGACCGGGTGGCCGTTCACCTTGACGCGGCCCTCGGCAATAATCTGTTCGGCGGCGCGGCGGGAGCACAGACCCTGCTCGGCCATGATCTTCTGAATACGTTCTTCTGCCATAATATTACTCCTTGTGCGCCTCACGGCGCTCAAAATGCGCACCGCTCCCCTGCTTTTGCGGGGCACGGTGCGCGGCTATATAGACCGCAGACCAAAAGATCTGCGGCTGCGGCTTGATTTGTATAAAAGGTTACTCTGCCTTGGGCTCCTCTGCGGGTGCCTTGGCGTCCTTTTTGACCAGAGTGGTAAGCTTTTCCACCAGCTCAGGCAGCATGGTCAGGGCACGGTCGATGCTGTTGGAGCTATCCGACAGCTGGATGGTGCGCACGCAGCCATCCTTGATGACCAGAAATGCCACCGGCTGAATGTTGACACCGGCACCGGAGCCGCCGCCAAACAGATCCTTGTTGGCAGCGTTCTTGCCGTTAAAATCGGTACCGCCAGAGGCGAAACCAAAACTCACCTTGGACACCGGCAGGATGGTGATGCCATCCTCGGTGGTGATGGGCTTGCCGATAATGGTGTTAGAGTCCACCATCTGGTGAATTTTCTCCATCGTAACGTTCATCAGGCCCTGAATAGGATGCTCTGCCATAAAACAACTCTCCTTTATTCATCCGTGCAGGCAGCAGGCCGCCGGAAAGCATTCTGAGATAGATTTAGTGTATCATCTTCAAATAAAAATGTCCAATACTTTTTTGCGCCAGAACTCGTACAGTACCCGCACGGCAGCGATAACGATGAACAGCGCCTGTGCGCTGACCCGGAAGGACACCTTGTCCTGCACAGTAGGCTGGGCGCTGCCGAAGTCCGGCAGAACGCGCAGCTGGTCAAATTCCAGAAAGAGAAAGTGGTCCAGCACGCCAAGGGTCGGGTAAAGCCACGCTTGCAGCTTGCCGTAGCTGCGGGCAGCCGCGGCGGGGTCGTCCCCGCGCACGCCAAGGCAGACCGAGATCTTTGTAAAACGGAGCACGCCAAACACCGCCCGCAGCAGCGTACCCACGCCCCGTAGCATGGTGCAGATCACATCCAGCGTGATCTTTGCCTTTTGGCGGGGCGGCTTTTCAGTTTTGGGCTTTGCGGGCTGCGCAGCCTTTTTTTCAGCCTTTTTGCGCTTGCGCTCCGCACGCCATGCGCGGAATTTTGTTTTCAGCCTGCCGGTAAAGCCCTTGGGCTCCTCCGGCTGGGCGGGAGGTTCCGGCTTTGGGTATTGGAACACTGGAAAAGTGATGCCCAGTGCCCCGGCCTTTACGGTAAGCGTATCGTTTTGCCAGCAGACATCCGCGCAGAAGGGGCACAGCAGCAACAGCGCCGCCAGCACCAGAATAATCAGCAGCAGGATGCCCGCCACCTTGAGGATGAACAGCAGGCAAGCGCCCACTGCGGAAAGAACCATGCCCATGGGTCAGCCCTCACTTTCGGTCGGATCATCTGCCGGTGCATCGCTGTGCACCGGCGGCAGGTCTGCCAGACTGGACAGGCCGAACACACGCAAAAAGGTATCGGTGGTGCGGAAGCTGACCGGGCGACCCGGCAGATCCAGACGTCCGGCTTCCTCGATGAGCCCCTTTTCCAGCAGACCGGACACGCTGGAGGAGGAATCCACACCGCGCACCTGCTCAATAAAGGCGCGGGACACCGGCTGATTATAGGCGATGACGGTCAAGGTCTCCATGGCCGCAGGGCCAAGCGGTACGGCGCGGCGGCTGTCCAGCACGCGGCGCACACAGTCTGCCCACTGGGACTTGGTAGCCAGCTGCCACCGGGTATTCAGATGCAACAGACACAGGCCGCTGTCCTCCCTCTGATAGCGGGTGTGCAGGGTCTCCAGTGCGGCATCCACGCTGGACTGGGGCAGCTGCACCGCCTGTGCCAGCTTATCGGCACCTATGGGGTCGCCGCAGGCAAAAAGCATAGCCTCCACGGCGGCAAGGGTTTGTTTCTGGTTCATGGGTTCTCCTTATTGCGTTCCGGGCGGGTGCGGCGCATGGTCAGCGTTCCCCGGTCGTCCAGCGCGATGCGTCCGCCGCGCACCAGTTCCAGCAGTGCCAGAAAGGTAGCTACGTTGGTGCTGCGGCTCTGGCTGCGGGAAAACAGCTGCTCCATTTTTGCCACGGTGCCGCCCAGCATCCGGCGCAGGATGTACACCACCCGGCTGGTGACCGATACCATGGGCGCGGTGACCAGCGGCTCAAACTGCTGCTGAGTGGGTACGCGGCGGGTCTTGGTGCGGCCTGCCAACGCCTGCCAGTAGTCCGCCAAGATCTGCGGGGCGTGGTGCAATGCGTAGGTGTTATCCCACTCCACTTCCATGGGACGGCGCACGAATACCGGAGCAGCCTCCCCTTTTGCGCGCAGCAGAGCCGCCATGCGGCGGCACTGGTCGTACTCGATGAGCTGACCGGTGAGTTCCTGCTTCATGCGCTCGCCCTCTTCGCTGCGGGGCAGCAGCAGAAAGCTTTTCATTTCCACCAGATGCGCCGCCATCTCAATGAAGGCGCTGGCGGTCTCGGGGTCAGGGTCGGCCTGCTCCACGGTGCGGGTGTACTGGTCGATCAGCTGCAGGATGGGGATATTATGCAAGTCCATTTTATGTTTGGCCACCAGAGCCAGCAATAATTCCAGCGGGCCGTCAAAATCTTCCAGATGGAAGGTCAATTCCTCTGCCACTCAGATCACCGCCCCAAGGCTGCTGGCATAAACGGCGTAGGCGATCTTATCAATATACCCGGTGCCTGCGCCCAAAAGCGACCACACTACGTTGTTCAGGTAGTAGAGCGGCGTATCCAGAAAGCCGCCCCACACCGCTGCCAGCATGACGATCATAATATATTTTTCGTACCGCATCAGGCCAAAGTAAATGCGCTGCGGCAGTACCACCAGCAGAATGCGGCTGCCGTCCAGCGGCGGCACCGGAATCAGGTTGAACACCGCAAGGCTGACGTTCATCAGCACCAGATAGCGCAGGAACATGGCAATGTAGATGGTAGCGTTATTGACCGGTGCCCAGTAGTACATTACCTTCCATGCCACCATGCCAAGGTAGGCCAGCACAAGGTTTGCCACAGGGCCTGCCAGTGCCGTAAGCGCCATGCCCCACTTGGGGTTTTTGAAGTTGCGGGGGTTGGTGGATACAGGCTTTGCCCAGCCCACGCCCGCAAACACCATGCACAGCGTGCCCAGCAGGTCAAAGTGCGCAAAGGGGTTCAGCGAAAGACGCCCCTCGTGTTTGGCGGTGGCATCGCCCAGAAGCCATGCTGCCAGCGCATGGCCGGCCTCGTGGAACGGGATGGCCACCAGCGCCACCAGTGCGCGGATGATATAATAGGTTGCCTGTGTGGTCATGTAAATCTCCTGTCAAAACGAATTTCTTTTTTTATAATACTATTTTTTTGTGTCCTGCACAAGCCCCACAGCACCGGGAATGCAAAAAGCTACAGAAAATTTAAAAAAAGACTTGCTTTTTCTTTGTATCTCTGGTAAAATAGTCAAGCTGATTATTTTGATTCCATACTTCACTGTAGGAGGTGCAATTACCATGGCTAAGTGTGAATGCTGCGGCAAGGGTGTTACCTTTGGTATCAAGGTCTCTCACTCTCATCGCCGTTCCAACCGTACCTGGAAGCCGAATGTCCGTCGTGTCAAGGCGGTCGTGGAGGG
>ERZ1026916.902-NODE-902-length-17386-cov-5.720155_pt1 | contig 17386 bp, 18 predicted proteins | sample MGYA00519465_ERZ1026916 | MGnify/ENA primary metagenome ERZ1026916 (study PRJEB26926, sample SAMN06164880) | human gut metagenome | biome: ENVO:00009003; feature: ENVO:2100002; material: ENVO:00002003 | host: Homo sapiens | place: USA | collected 2012 ... | reverse complement strand
ATCTACACCCTAGAGTTCGTCGGCAGCGTCAGATGTGTATAAGAGACAGCTGCCGGAGCGGCAGATCGTGCCGAGGTTGTTTTCCATCTCGTCCTTGTCCATGCCGATGCCGTTGTCGCTGACGGTCAGCGTGCGGGCGGTCTCGTCGGGCTTGAGTTCGATCGCAAAATCGCTGCGGCTGAGGCCGACTTTCTCATCGGTCAGCGCCTGATAGGCCAGCTTGTCGATGGCGTCGGAGGCGTTGGAAATGATTTCACGCAGGAAAATTTCCTGATGCGTGTAAATGGAGTTTATCATGAGATCCAGCAGACGCTTGGATTCCGCTTTGAACTGTTTCTTTGCCATAGTAAATGTCACGTCCTTTGCAGATTAGCACTCATGCTATCTGAGTGCTAACTGTATTCTAGCACACTTTTCCTCGTTTGCAAGGGGTTTTTGCAAAATTCATAAAGCGTTCACAAGCGGCTGGATAGGGCATGGTCAGGCTGCCCGTGCTTCCCATGCCAGCAAAAGCGCTTCCAATTCCGGCGTCAGCCGTCTGCGGCACTCTGCTTTCAGATCCTCCGGCACACCATAGAACGCCTCGGCGATGCTGCCGGTGATGGCGGCCAGCGTGTCGCTGTCTCCGCCGAGAGATACCGCTGTGCGCAGCGCGTTCTCAAAATCTGTGCTTTCCAGAAACGCGGTGATCGCCTGCGGGACTGTCTCCTGACAGCTCTCCACATGATGGTAGTCAGGGCGAATTTCATCGCAGCTGCGGCTGAGGTCGTAGCCGAACTCGCGTTCCACATACGTCCGGATATCCGCCTTGCTGCTGCCGGTGCGGGCGAGGAACATTGCCGCGGCGGTCGCCTGCGCGCCCTTGATCCCTTCGGGGTGATTGTGCGTCACCTCGGCAGTGAGCCGCGCCAGATGCAGCGCCTGCTCCATATCCTTCGCCAGCTCCGCCGCAGCAGAAACCCGCATGGCGCTGCCGTTTCCATAGCTGTTGTAGGGCCGCGGAGCAGCCTCATACAGCCAGCCGTTGAAGTGCGCGCCATAGCCCCTGCCCGGATAGGCGCGGCCCAGCTGCTGCATCTCCCGTACCAGTGCCGCTTTGATGGCGGCATCGTCTTGCCCACGGGTGCTGAGCAGCGCCTTTGCCACCGCCAGCGTCATCACCGTGTCGTCGGTAAAGTCGGAACGGCGGCTGAACAGGGGGAAATCCTTCGCCTTATAGTTGTTGCAGTCGAACTCGTAGGGGCTGCCCACGATGTCGCCCAAAATCGCTCCGTACATACGCTTACCTCCCTCTTTTCTGCACGTCCTCGTCGATGCGGCGCTTCCAGTCGGCGCTGAGCGGCCGGGCGGCGCGGACGCTGCACACCGCCTCGCTGATGACCTCGTAATTCAGCGCCGTACCGGCCTCGTCGCACTTGTAGTTCACCGAGCGATCCGCACCGATGCCGAAGCGTGCCGTCTCCTTGGCCGCGTCGATGTTTGCGCCGAGGAACAGAAATTCCCAGCCGTATCTCTCCTTCTGCCGCTGGATCATGCGGCGCACTCGCTCGTAATCGTAGCGGCGGCTGGCGTTTTCGTAGCCGTCGGTGGTGATGATGAACATTGTCTTTTCCGGCACGTCCTCGCGGCGGGCGTACTTGTGAATGTTGCCAATGTGGTGGATCGCGCCGCCCACGGCATCCAGCAGCGCCGTGCAGCCACGGGTGAAATACTCCTTCTCCGTCATGAGCGGCACCTTTTCCAGCGGCAGGCGGTCGTGGATGACCACACTCTCGTTGTCGAACAGCACGGTGGAAACCAGCGCCTCGCCCGCTTCCTTCTTCTGCTTGGCGATCATGGAGTTGAAGCCGCCGATGGTGTCCGCCTCCAGCCCAGACATAGAGCCGCTGCGATCCAAAATAAAAACCAATTCCGTCATAAAAAAGCCCTCCTTCGTTTGTCTGTGCTCACATTGTAGCGCATCCGAAGGAGGGTTTGGTCGCCTGACAGGCGACATTTAGAATATCGACCGGTTCTTGTGATATTTATTCCAAATTACACTATCCAAATTCCTGACTGTCAAGTCAGGATAGCCGCTATCCTTTAGTTTTTTGACAGTTTCTCTGAACAGTATCTGGCATTTGTTATTTGGAACATCGGTGCCAAGGGCATTTTTTATACAGCGGTGAATATGAACATCTCCTCACATTCCTCGCGCGTATGCGCATACACATTCCGCGCGTGCTTTTTGCCGTCGATCCATGTCGGGGAGTAGCGCCCTTCAAACAGGTGGTCGTTGATCTGGCTGATGCAGCCCGTTCCGGGCTTGCGGACTTTGCCCATGTAGGGCTGAAAATCAACGATGGCGGGCATATTCGCCTGCGGGCGCAAAACTCTGCGAGGCTTCTGGGGAATTGAAGAGATTTTTGAATTCATGGGGGCTTTTTGTCGAATTTGCGGCTTGTTTCCAGCTCTTTGTCTGTGATAAGATAGGCACACAAAGGAGTGTATTGCACATATGAAAGAAAAGCTGAAAATTCTGATTGCGAACGACGATGGGATCCGGTCGGAAGGTATTGCAAAGCTGGCCCGCGCCGCTGCCTCATTTGGAACGGTCTGGGTCGCTGCACCGGAACACCAGTGCAGCGGCATGTCTGTCCGCCTGACTATCTCTGAAAAGAGCCAGATGGCGGTCTACCGCTATGATTTCCCGGTTCCTGTGGAGGCCGCCTGGAGCGTAGACGGCACGCCCGCCGATTGTGTCAAGGTTGCGCTGAACGCACTGCTCCCCTTCCGCCCGGATATTGTCCTGTCCGGCATCAACGACGGGCTGAACGCGGGTCTTGACGTCGCCTACTCCGGAACCATCGGCGCGGCGACAGAGGCGGCCATGCACGGCGTTCCCGCCATTGCATTTTCCATGCGCGACGGCAAATCCTTCGACGTTACCGATCACTACCTCTGCTCCGTTCTTGGCGAGCTTCTGGAGAAGCCGCTCGGCCGGGGCGAAATCTGGAACGTCAACTTCCCCACCTGTCCGCTCTGCGACTGCCGCGGCATTCTGTACGAGCGTTTCCCGGAAAAGCAGTCGTATTACGAAAACTATTATGAATGCGTCCGCGAGGAAAACGGTGTGCGCTATCTGTCGCCTGTTGCAAAGGTTTTGCACGCAGACGCCGTGACGGACGGCAGCGATATCCACGCGGTTCTGAACGGCTATGTTTCCATCGGCAAGGTGCGCTGCGCGCCGTTTTGAACATTTGTCTTTATACTGTGGACAGTTTCAAATTATTAAGCCGAAGTTAAAAAATTGACATATTTCTTGCATTTGACTTCTTGTATTGTCTCACATGATGTGGTATATTTGCTTCGGTAGAAATACCAGTATCTTGCGGGGCTGCGCTGTGCGCAGTCTCAGCTCACCACCGCGGCACTGCCGCGGACACATGTTTCAGGAGGAATATAGAAAATGAAGAAGATCATTGCACTGCTCCTCGTGGCGGTCATGGCAATCGGCTTCTGCGCCTGCGCAGCCAAGACCGAGCCCCCCGCTGAACCCGCCACAACGGAAACCACGACCACTGAGGCCACGGAAACCACCGAAACTACGGAACCCGCAGCTGAAGAAACCACGACCGAAGAAACCACCGAAAACCAGCATTTCGACAAACTGACGCTTGAGTTTGTTCCCTCCAAGGACGCCGACGTCATCATTGCCGGCACCGAGAACCTGCCCGAGCTGGTCAAGGCCGAGATGGCAAACCTGGGCTACGACATCGACGAAGTCGACATCACTGTTGGCACCAGCTATGACGCCACCGGTGAGGCCATGTCCGCCGGTACCATCGATCTGGGCTGGCTGCCCGGCGGCACCTACGCCCTGTACTCCGACGATACCGAGGTCATTCTGACCGCTACCCGTAATGGCCTGTCCAACGACAGCGAGAACCCCGCTGACTGGAACGGCGAAGCCAACGCCACCAAGAAGGATGGCCCTCAGGTCACCTACTACCGTTCTCTGATCTACGCAACTCCCTCTCCCTACGGCAAGGAGCTGGCCGCCAAGGTCAACGCCGGTGAAAAGCTGACCTGGGAAGATCTGGACAAGGCTACTTGGGCCGTTCAGAAGACCTCTTCCTCCGCCGGTTACATCTACCCCACTCTGTGGCTGATGGAGAACTACGACGGCAAGAAGATCTCCGACCTGTCCAACGTCGTTCCTCTGGACTCCGGCTACGGCACCGCTTTCTCCTACGCTGCTGCTGAGCAGGTGGACATCATTGTCTGCTACGCCGACGGCCGTAACGACTACGAAGCTTCCTGGACGCTGCCCGTCGATCAGAAGGACGAGACCGGCAAGCAGGGCATGGGCCGTTCCGACTCCATCTGGAATGAGCTGAATGTCATCGGCGTCACCGACGGCATCTACAACGACACCGTTGCCATTTCCAAGGAAAGCCCCTACTACACCCCCGAGCTGATCGACGCTCTGCAGCAGTGCTTCATCAACATCATCAACACCGATGAAGGACAGGCTATCTTCAGCGTCTACAGCCACACCGGCTATGCCATCGCCAAGGACTCCGACTACGACGGCGCCCGCAATGCTCTGAAAGTTGTTTCCTGATTTCTGAAGTGATTCCGAAAGCGCCCTGCGTCAAAACAGGGCGCTTTCACCCTAATGAAGCCCTTAATACTCTGTTTTTGCGGAATTTTGCGGCAGGGCGGGTTGCCGTCAACCCAACGCCCGCTGGCGGCAAGCCGCCTTGCCGCAGAGCTTCGGCTCGCACGTGTCCAACTTAGCTTAAAGAAAGAGAAGACGCTGACATGATTGAATTTAAAAATGTATACAAAACCTATCCCAACGGCTTCACTGCACTGAAAGGCATCAACCTGCAGATAGAGCAGGGGGAATTTGTCGCCATCATCGGCCTGTCCGGCGCTGGCAAGTCCACCATTCTGCGCTGCATCAACCGGATGCACGATATCACCAAGGGTGAACTGACGGTGGACGGCGTCGATGTGGATGCCCTGAAGGGTAAGACGCTGCGCCGCTACCGCCGGAAGGTGGGCATGATCTTCCAGAGCTTCAATCTGGTCTCCCGCAGCACCGCCATCAAGAACGTTCTGACCGCTGACGTGCCGGATATGAACTTCTTCCGTGTCCTGTTCGGCATTTTCACCAAGGATCAGAAGATGCGCGCCCTGGAAAGCCTGGACAAAGTGGGCATTCTGGACAAAGCCTATACCCGCTGCGACCAGCTGTCCGGCGGCCAGCAGCAGCGTGTCGCGCTGGCGCGTACCCTGAACCAGAACCCCAAGATCATTCTGGCCGACGAGCCGGTGGCCTCCCTCGACCCCATCACGGCCAAGCAGGTCATGGAGGACTTTGTCCGCATCAACAAGGAATACAACATTTCCATTCTGCTGAACATCCACCATGTTGACCTTGCCCTCAAATACTGTGACCGGGTCATCGGCGTCCGCGCCGGTGAGATCGTCTTCGACGGCCCCGCCAGCACCATTACGCAGGAGCAGATCGACGCGGTCTACAACGGCACCAAGGTCCCCACCATGGGCGATGGAGAATGAGTATGGACAACGAAAATACCGCTCTCTACAAGGAGACACTCTTCGATAAGATATTCAAGCCGCAGGTCATCACGCTGGAAAACGGACACACCGTCCGCCGCCCCAGAAGCCGCACCCCGCTCATTGTGATCTGTCTGGCGCTGGCCATCGTGTGGGCGCTGAAAATGACCGGCTTTGATCTCGCGGTCATTGTCAGCCGGTTTTCCAAGATGCTGGACCTGCTGAAAAAGATTTTCCATCCCAACTGGGAGTTCTTCCCCAAGGTCGTCAGCCCCCTGCTGGACACCATCAAGATGTCCATTCTGGGCACGGTCATCGGCTGCGCCATCGCCATGCCGGTGGCAATTCTCGCTTCCTCCAACATCAACCGCAACGCGGTGATCGTCAGCATTTTCCGCTTCATTCTGGCGCTGATCCGTACCCTGCCCACGCTGGTCATCGCGCTGGTGTGCGCGTTGATCTTCTCTCTGGGCACCTTCTCCGGCACGGTTGCCATCGCCATTTTCACCTTCGGCGTCGTGTCCAAAATGCTCTATGAGAGCATCGAGACCATCGATATGGGGCCTTTCGAGGCCATGGAGGCGCTGGGCGCCAATAAATTTCAGGCATTCTGGTCGGCCTGCGTTCCCCAGATCCTGCCCGTTTATCTGAGCCACTGCCTGTACTGCTTTGAAATGAACATCCGCGCCTCCGCCATTCTGGGTTACGTCGGCGCGGGCGGCCTCGGCATCACCATCAACGAGCGGATCGGCTGGCGCGACTATGAGAGCCTTGGCATGGTTCTGCTGACGCTGTTCGTGGTCGTTGCGTTCATCGAATTCTTCAGCGCCTACCTGCGCAAGAAGCTGAGCTGAGAGGAGGATGAACATGTCTGCAAGAACCAAATTGGAAACCTTTGAGGAAGTCTACAACCGGAAGCTTACCGCTGCCGAGGCCTATGCCAACCGTCCCCGGAAGTGGATGCTCTACACCCTGATCGTGCTGATTATCGTGGTAATGGTCAGCTGGTCGTCCTCCAGCATCCAGTTCAACGGCATGACCACAACAGGCTCCGAAGTGGCAAAGGGCGTCCTCCACGGCGTCTTCAATCCCGATACCAAGCTGCTGTTCGGCACTGGGGATACGGATGTCCCTTATCTGCTGCTGCAGACCGTAGCCATTGCGGTGCTGGGCACCCTGTTCGGCGCGATTCTGGCGATTCCCTTTGCTTTTCTGGCTGCGTCCAACATCATGCCGAAGCCCATTTCCTACCTGTTCCGGCTGCTGATCCTGCTGATCCGCACCATTCCCAGTCTGGTGTGGGCACTGATGTGGATTCGCGTTACCGGACCCGGCGCGGCCTGCGGTGTCATCACCCAGTCCATCTGCTCTATCGGCATGATCTCCAAAATGTACATTACAGCCATTGAAGATCTGGACACCCACATTCTGGAAAGTCTGGACGCCATGGGCTGCAACGCCTTTGAGAAAATCCGCTACGGCGTCATCCCGCAGCTGACGGCGAGCTTCATTTCCACCACCATTTACCGCTTCGATATCAACCTGAAGGACGCTACCACTCTGGGTATCGTCGGCGCGGGCGGTATCGGCGCGTCGCTGGTGCAGTGCCTGAACAGCCGCCGCTGGGCGATGGTCGGCTCCTTCGTCTGGGGGCTGATGGTGCTGGCGCTGGTCATCGAGTTCTTCTCCACCAGAATCCGCCGGAAGCTGGCGCACGGTCAATAATTGCTTAACGCAAGGCTTCGGCGCGTCAACGCCGAAGCCTTTTTCAAGGGAGTATTTCTATGAACCGAAATCTGACGATCTGCTTTACAAGCGATATTCACGGATATTTTTCCGATATGGATTACGCCACGGGGACGCCCGGCACCACCGGACTTTCCCGCTGCGCCTCCTCCTTCCCCCACGACGGCAACACCCTGATTCTGGATGGCGGCGACATTTTGCAGGGAAGCCCCTTTGCCTATTGGCTCAGCCGGGAGCCGGTGGAGGGTGCGAAGGTGTCCGCACAGGTGATGAATCTGGCGGGTTATCATTTTGTCACTATTGGCAACCACGATTTTAACTTTGGCCGTGAGACGCTGGAAAGCTACCTCAGCCATCTGGGCGCGCGCTGTGTCAGCGCCAATGTGGAGGGGGTATCCGGCGTGGAGCGGACTGCTGTGGTCACGCTGGAAAACGGCCTGCGCGTGGGCATTACCGGCGTCACCACTCATTTTGTCAATCTGTGGGAGAAGCCGGAGAATCTGGTGGGTATCAAGGTTCACGAGGCTTTCCTCGCTGCGGCGGCCGCGCTGGAGGAATTGAAGCAGGCGGGTGTGGACATTACGGTCTGCATTTACCACGGCGGTTTTGAAAATGATCTGACCACCGGGGAGCTTCTCTCTGACACCGGCGAAAATCAGGCTTACCGGATCTGCCGGGAGCTGGATTTTGACATTCTGCTGACGGGACACCAGCATCAGGCCAAGGCGGGCTTGCAGCTCTTTGGCACTTACGCCTGTCAGTCCCCGGATCGGTGCAGGCAGTACGTCCGGATGGATGCGGAAGTGTCGGCGGATGGGGACGTGACCGCCCATTCCCGGCTGGTTGAACCCGGAAAGCCCGATGAACGTCTGGCGGCATTTCTGGCGCCGCTGGATGCGCAGAATGCTGTTTTTCTGGATCAGCCCCTTGGAGAGCTGGACATCCCGCTGCTGCCCGGAGATCATATGGAGATGGCGGAAAACGGCTCCCTGATTGCCAATTTCTTTAATCAGGTGCAGCTGGAAGCCTCCGGCGCAGACCTTTCCGTCACCAGCCTTGCCAATGTGGTGAAGGGCTTTAATAAGCAGGTCACCATCCGTGACGTGGTGGCCACCTACGTGTTCCCCAACACGCTGCAAACCCTTCAGGTGGATCGCCGGGTTCTGAAGGCCGGACTGGAACGCTGTGCGGAATACTTTGAATTGGATGAAGCCGGGAAATTACAGGTGGGGCAGAGCTTCCTCAAGCCTATTGTTCAGCACTATAACTTTGACTATCTGTCCGGTCTGGAAGTGACGATGGACGTCCGTCGGCCGGTGGGTGACCGGGTCACATCCATGGTGTATGAAGGCAAAGAGCTGGAAGAAGGCCGGACGCTGACGCTGTGCATGAACAACTACCGGGCGACCGGTACGGGCGGGTATCCGTTCTACGCGAAGTGCAGGCTGGTAAAGGATCAGCCGACGGAAATTTCTCAGATGATCATTGAGTATATCGACCGGCATAAGCATGTTGTCGTGGACAAACGGAAATGGCTGCATGTGATCTATTGATACGCGGAATTCCCAGGGCTTGAAGCCCTGGGAATTTTTGCGTTTTAATACTATTTCCTGATTAAAATCTTTGATTTTAATCAGGAAGGCATCGCCTAATGGCGCTGCCGGTTTTGTGATTTATAAGGAAAGAAATCACAAAACAAGTCTCATATGAACTCCTTGCCCTTCGGGCAATTAAAATCTTTTCTAAAGATTTTAATTGGAGTTCAGTATAATACCGCACAGCTGGGGAAAAAGATCCGCTGCTCAGCCGAAGGCGATTTATTCAGAGGTTCCCTTATCGCCGTCCAAGATAGCGGCACACATGGCTGCGGTACGCCTGATACGGCGCACCAAATACGTTCGTCAGATACCGTTCCTCCTGCAATATCTGCAGGTGGAGCATGACCATTGCAAACAGGGAAAAGGCCAGCGTCAGCAGATTCCCGTACATCAGCAGTACGCCCACATATTGCAGGTCAAAACCCAGAAAGGCCGGGTTGCGGCTGTAGCGGTAAATACCGGTGGTGACCAGCTCGGTCTTGTCCTCGTCAGGGATGCCCGCCCGCCAGCTGTCCTTCATGCACAGAACGGAGGCTAGGAAAATCAAATCGCCCAGCATTCCGATGCAGAAGCCGGTGAAGCGCGCGTTTGCGGGCAGACAGCTCCAGCCCAGCGCAATGGACAGCAGCTGAGCCGCCGGCGCGCCGAGGGTCGCAATGCCCATCAGCATCTCTATGGTGTGGAGAGTCTTTTCTTTTCTGCGCCCGATCTGGTGGGTGCGGATGCCATGGCGCTTCTGCACCAGCATTTTGCTGAAGTAAATGCCGTAAAAAATCGCCAGAACAGCCAGCGCGAGCCACATGTAGGGCAGTTTTTCTTCCAGTGGATATTTCATTTCTTTTCTCCTTTGATGCACTTGTATGTGCCTTCTCTGCACCGCACGCTGCGCAGTGCGGTATGGGTGATTCCCAACAGTTCGTCCATCTCTTCGGCGGCGTTTTCGTAGACGCTGTTCTGATGGTGAACAAGAATGTAATCCGCCTCTTTGATTTTCCCCGCCGCCTCCATGCAGAAGCTGCGCACAGGCGCGGCCAGCGCGAACACCCAGATGGGCGAGCAGATGGTCACGTGGGCATAGCGGGACAAGTCCACGCCGATGGGCGCAATGGGCATCGGCCATTTGTGCATCCCGAACCGGCCGCACCACCAGAAGCCCGGCGTTCCCTCCGTCCGTTCGGTAGAGGTTATCTCGTACACCGCCCCACCGGTGCGGTTCGCTTCCTCATAGGCCAGCTTCCGTCCATAACCCATGCGGGAAAAGAACACCACCAGCCGCTCCGGGTTCGTGCCGATGTCCGGATAGTCGAAAATGTCCACCCGGAACGCTTCCTGCTTTTCAAACACCCACGCGGCATAGCCGGTGGCCGCCTGCGCCAGACCGAAGAAAAAGTAGGTCGTAGACATGAAATTCGGCGGGAACATATAGAACTGAATGCAGATCCACAACATCAGCGTCACGCCGAACACGCCCCCCAGCACCACACCGGAATGCTTTTTCGCCAACAGCAGCCCCGCCGCCGTCAGATTCGTCAGGCCATTCACGATCAGCAGCGCCCAGCCGGAAAAGGTGAAGTCCTGAAAAACCACATCCGCAAAGGGCAGCACCTGAAAGTAAGGCAGCATGGCGTCCATGCCCATGCTCTTTCCGCTGGGGTCCAGCAGCATTCCCAGCGCCCCCGCCACGGCCCCCAGACCGATGAACAGCGTCCAGAAAATCAGAATGCTCCGGGCTGTACAGAATCTTGACTTTTGTTTCATGGTTTCTTCCTCAATATGTAATGGGCGTCCGATAAAGTGCGCTCAGAATACAGTCCGTCAGGAGCAGCACCGCAAGCAAAGAGCACCCGCCATAAACCGCCCTCCTGCTCAGCCTGCCCATCACGCGCTCCGTGGATGGCTCGATCAGATAGTGGAACACCAGCCCCAGCCCCAGCAGGGCGAAGCTGACCACACTGCGGACGCAGATGATCCCGCTGATATTCCCGAACAGTCCCCGGTAATCCCACAGGCGCATACCAAAGCAGCGGATCGCGATCCAGCCGATAATGTACTCCACAACGCCGGTGATCCCCGCGCTGAGCAGGAACAGGACGGCGGGGTTCTTCTTGAAGGGCTTCATGGCGTAGATGCCCAGCGCGCCGACGCCGTAAATCGGCAGCCATGGGCCGTACAGAATGCCCCGGTTCCGGAGCATCCCCTCCGTATACCAGTAAAAAATCTCCTCGTAAATCCAGCCGGTCAGGCAGCCGATAAGAAAGATCACGAACAGGTAGCACAGCCGGTTGGTCAATTCGATTCTTCTATCCAGTGTCAGCATAGTCTTCTTTCCTTTCACGCTGTATTGTACAGGAAAAACGCCGGATTCTATAGGCCGGTTTTGCATCCGAATGTGTCAATTTTATAGATATTATACACCACACTCAGGGTTTGCGGAAGGGCGCGTTCCTTAAATTTGATTTAAGGCGCGTCCCCCTCTTCGTCAGCAAGGCGCCTGTGACTCTCCCCGTAGGAAAAATGAAGCCAGCCTCTTTCTTTTTTCCGAAAAAAGTGGTATGATAAAAGAAAAACGGCACTTGCCGATTCACGCAAAGAAGGTTATCACCATGAACGCCCCCATAAAAATGCTGGTCATCAATCCCGGATCCACCTCCACCAAGGTCAGCTACTTTGAAGACGAGAAGAATATCTACACCGAGAGCATCTTCCACGACGCCCCGGAGCTGCTGAAATACCCCACCACCAACGACCAGATGCCCATGCGCAAGCAGGTACTGCTTACCTTTCTGCAATCCCACGGCATGACCCCCGCCGACATGGATGTATTCATCGGCCGGGGCGGCTGCGCCTATTCTCAGGCTGCCGGAGTCATGGAGATCGACGAGCGGCTGGTACAGGACACCGCTGCCGACAAGGGCGGCAGCGACCACCCGGCAAAGCTGGGCGTCATGCTGGCCTACGAGCTGGGCTGCGAATACCGCAAGCCCATGTACACCGTGAACCCCACCAACGTGGACGAGCTGTGGGACTGCGCCCGCCTCACCGGCATTGCGGGGCTTTACCGCCGTGCCCAGACCCATGTGCTGAACCAGAAGGGCATTGCCGCCATTCACGCGAAAAAGCTGGGCAAGCGCTACGAGGATCTGAACCTGATCGTCTGCCATGTGGACGGCGGCATCACCGTCACAGCCCATAAGGCCGGGCGCATGGTGGACAGCACCGAGGGCGCCGGCGGCGACGGCCCCTTCACCCCCACCCGTCTCGGCTCCATCCCGGTGATGGAGGTGCTGCAATACTTAGACGAGGGACACACCACCGCCCAGATGCGCTCCATGCTCTCCCGTTCCGGCGGCTTCGTCAGCCACTTCGGGACTTCCGACGCGGCCAAAGTCCACGCGCTGGTAGATGCCGGGGACAAAAAGGCCGTGACTGTCTGGAATGCCATGATCTACCAGCTGTGCAAGTCCATCGGTTGCATGGCAGCGGTGCTGGAAGGCAAGGTGGACGGCATTCTGCTCACCGGCGGCCTGATGCGCTACGACGACATTCTGAAGGGCGTAGAGCAGCGCTGCGGCTGGATCGCGCCCATCACCGTCTACCCCGGCGAGTGCGAGCAGGAAGCCATGGCGGATGCCGTTCTGGAGGTGCTCCGGGGTCAGCGTCAGGCAAACCGCTACACCGGCGTCCCTGTTTTTCAGGGCTTCAAATGGGACAAATAACAACTTTCCCCCGTCAAAAAGGAGACCGTTATGCCTCAATTTACCAAATACGCACTGGAAAACTCCCTGAAAAAGCTGCTTCTGCAAAAGCCGCTGAACAAGATCACCATCAACGACATCACCGAGGACTGCGGCATCAACCGCATGACCTTCTACTACCATTTCAGGGACATCTACGATCTGGTGGAATGGGTGTGCATGGAGGACGCCAAAAAGGCGCTGGCGGACAACAAAACCTACGAGACCTGGCAGCAGGGCTTTGTCCGTATCTTCGACGCCGTCCGGGAGAACAAGCCCTTTATCATGAACGTCTACCGCTGCGTCAGCCGGGAGCAGGTGGAAAAATACCTGACGCCCCTGACGGACGATCTTCTGTTGGGCGTGATCAACGAGCTGTCGGCGGGTATGGTCGTCCGCGCCGAGGACAAGGCCTTTATTGCGCAGGTCTATTCCTACGCCTTCGTGGGTCTGATGCTGGACTGGATCAAGGACGAGATGAAGCAGAACCCGGAAACGCTGGTAAATCGGTTTGCCCTCGTGATTCAGGATGATGTTTCCTGCGCGCTGAACCGGTTCCGGGTGGACAGGGGAAACTCTGCATCAAACCCGGCGGATTGATAAAATTTCAGGCACTTTTGCCTCCGTGATGAAATCTTCATCACGGAGGCATTTCTGTTTATTGTAAAAAGTGGGTTCCGGACATACAATAAGGCCACCGAAAGGCAAATGAACGATTTTACGAAGGAGTTGCTATTATGTATTATTCTGCTGGAACTTACGAAGCGTTTGCCCATCCCGAGAAGCCGGAGGGCGTAGACAACAAATCCGCTTATATCATCGGCACCGGCCTGGCCGGTCTGACTGCCGCTTTCTATCTGGTCAGAGACGGCCAGATGAAGGGCGAGCGCATCCATCTGCTGGAGAAGCTGGAGCTGGCCGGCGGCAGCTGCGACGGCTACCGGGACATCACCAAGGGCTTCTATATGCGCGGCGGCCGGGAAATGGACAACCATTTTGAGGTCATGTGGGACACCTTCCGGGATGTTCCCTCCATCGAGACTCCGGGCGTTTCCGTTCTGGACGAGTATTATTGGCTCAACAAGCACGACCCCAATTACTCTCTGTGCCGCGCCAGTGTGAACCGCGGCGAGGATGCCCATACCGACAAGCAGTTCAAGCTGGATAAAGAGTCCGCCATGGCGCTCTCCAAGCTATTCCTGACGCCGGAAAAGGATCTTGAGGACAAGAAGATCTCCGACGTTCTCCCCGATTCCTTCTGGGACACCAACTTCTGGCTCTACTGGCAGACCATGTTCGCCTTCCAGCGCTGGTCCAGCGCTCTGGAAATGAAGCGTTACCTCTGCCGCTATGTCCACCACATCGACGGCCTGCCGGATTTCAGCGCCCTGCGCTTCACCAAGTACAACCAGTACGAGAGCATGATCCTTCCGCTGGTGAAGTATCTGGAAAGCCACGGCGTGCAGGTGGAGTACGGCATGGACGTCAAGAACGTCATCATTGAAACTGTGGGCAATAAGAAGGTCGCCAAGCAGATCGTCTACGTGAAGGACGGTCAGGAGCAGACCATTGACCTGATTGAAGACGATCTGGTATTCATCACCAACGGCTGCTGCACCGACACCTCCTGCTACGGCGACCAGACCCATGCCCCCGACCTGTCCAAGGTAAAGAACGGCGCGGGCGAATCCTGGGATATGTGGAAGGCCATTGCCGCCCAGGCAAAGCACGGCGAGTTCGGCAACCCGGAGAACTTCTGCTCCGACGTGGACGCCACCAACTGGATGAGCGCCACCGTGGCCACCTCCAACGAGGAGATCATTCAGCATATCATGAACGTCTGCAAGCGTGACCCCCGCTCCGGCAAGGTGACCACCGGCGGCATCGTCACCGTCAAGGACAGCACTGACAACTGGTATCTGTCCTGGACGATCAACCGTCAGCCCCAGTTCAGGTCTCAGGACAAGAACATGGTTCTGGTGTGGCTGTATTCCCTGAACACCAACAGGGAAGGCAACTACGTGAAGAAGGCCATGCGGGACTGCACCGGCGAGGAGGTCTGCCAGGAGTGGCTGTACCACATCGGCGTGCCGGAGGATCGGATCGCCGCTCTGGCCCACGATGCCTGCAACACCACCACCTGCTTCATGCCCTATATCAACGCCTTCTTCCAGCCCCGGAAAGAATCCGACCGTCCCAAGGTCGTGCCCGACGGCGCTGTGAACTTCGCCTTCATCGGCCAGTTTGCCGAGACACCCCGGGACACCATCTTCACCACCGAGTATTCCATGCGTACCGGTATGGAGTCCGTCTACACCCTGCTGAACGTTGACCGCGGCGTGCCGGAGGTATGGGGCAGCAAGTACGATGTCCGGGAGCTGCTGCGCGCCTGCTACTACGCCATCGACAAGAAGCCCATCACCGATGTGAAGCTGTCCTTCATGGAGAAGCAGCTGCTGCACACTGTGATGAAGAAGGTCAAAGGAACAGACGTGGAGCTTCTGCTGAAAGAAAGCGGCCTGATCGAGTAAGATATCTCACAAACGCAAAAGGTGCTGCCGGTTGGCAGCACCTTTTTGCGTTATTTACAAATCGTTTCATTGACCCGCCGGCCTTTTTCTGGTAGAATACTCCCCAGACACCATAAGGAGGAGCTATTGATGGAAAAATTCATTCCCTACGAGAAGCTTTCCAAAAAGGAAAAGCGCAGTCGGGACTTATCCCGCCGGAACACATGGGGACAGCTGAACCCCGTTACCCGGAAACCTAAAAACAGCAAGGCATATTGCAGGAGCAAAGCCCGGAATTGGAAGCGTGACGCGCACGAACCAATTCCGGGCCTGTATTTATTGGGAAATCAGACCTCGTCGGTTTGGGAAGCCGCTGCCTCGGCCTGAATGTCGGGGAAATGGGACAGTACCGGTTCCTCCGGAATGCCCTTGATCTTGCGGTTTACATAATTTTTCGTGATCTTCATGACCATGGGGCACAGAACCACCACGCCGATCAGGTTGGGCAGCATCATCAGGCCGTTGAAGGTGTCGGAGATGTCCCACGCCAGAGAGGACGTCATGACCGCGCCGGAAAGGATCATTACAACGAAGATCACCTTGTAGATTTTCGTGGCCTTTTCGCCGAACAGATATTCCACCGCCTTGGTGCCGTACTGCGACCAGCCGAGCACCGTGGTAAAGGCGAACAGCAGCATGGCCAGAGCCACAAATTTTTCGCCAAGGGGGCCAAAAACATTGCCGAAGGCACGGGCGACCAGCGTAGCGTCGTCCACACCCGCCACGGCAAAGCCGGTCTCCAGATCGATATAGCCGGAAGACAGAACCACGATGGCGGTCATGGTGCAGACCACGAAGGTATCGAAGAACACCTCAAAAATGCCCCACATGCCCTGAGCGACAGGCTCCTTGACGTTGGAGGAAGAATGCACCATGACGGAGGAGCCGAGACCCGCCTCATTGGAAAACACACCCCGCTTGCACCCTTGGGTAATGGCCTGCTGGATGGCGATACCCGCCGCGCCGCCCGCGACGGCCTTGCTGCCGAAAGCGAAGCGGAAAATCGCCGCGAACATGGCGCCGACGCTGCTGATATGGGTAAAGAACACGATCAGCGAGCCGATGATGTACAGCACCGCCATGAACGGCACGACCCGCTCGGCGACAGTGGCAATGCGCTGCAGGCCGCCGATGACGATCAGCGCCGCGAGGATCATCAGCACAATGCCGCAGGCCAGAGAAACCACGCTCATGCCGCCCACGGTAGCAGTCACGCCGCCGAAGAACGCGGATTTCATATTCAGGACGATCTTATTGATCTGCCCCATATTGCCGATGCCGAAGGAAGCGATGGCTGCGAAAACGCAAAACAGAATGCCGACCCACTGCCAGTGCTTGCTGAGACCGTTTTTGACGTAGTACATCGGGCCGCCGACCCAGTCACCCTTTGCGTCGCGCTCGCGGTATTGGATGGACAGCGTGACCTCGGAATACTTGATCATCATGCCGAGCAGCGCCGCCAGCCACAGCCAGAACACTGCACCGTAGCCGCCGAGGGCGATGGCCTGCGAGGTGCCGACGATGTTGCCGGTGCCGACCGTGCCCGCCAGCGCGGTGCAGACGGCTTGGAACGGGGTCATCGCGCCGTCCGACGCTTCCTTCTTGTGGAACATGCGCCCGATGGTGGTTTTGAGCGCGAAGGGGAATTTGCGGATTTGCAAAAAGCCCGTGCGGACGCTGAGCAGCAGCCCAACGCCGATAATGCAGACCATCGCCGGCACACCCCAGACGAAATCGTTGACGGCCTTGTTGATGGTGGCAATCGTATCAAAGAACATGGGTGAATCAATCCTTTCGGGAGTATCACTTTATTCTACCAGATTGCCGGACGAGGCGCAAGGGCGGGGGAGTGCGGAATGTGCGGAAAAACGGCAAAAATGCAGGGAAAAATGGCGAAAACCGTTCGTTCATCTACATGTTTGCGGAAAACGCTTTTTTCCACAAAGAAAAGAACCCTCCGCCGAAACGGAAGGTTCTTGGAAGCAACCAAATTACGCGTTCTTCTGCGCTTCTTCGACAGCGACAGCCACCGCGACGGTCGCGCCGACCATCGGGTTGTTGCCCATGCCGATCAGACCCATCATCTCAACGTGCGCGGGCACGGAGGAGGAGCCAGCAAACTGCGCGTCAGAGTGCATACGACCCATGGTGTCGGTCATGCCGTAGG
>ERZ1026916.863-NODE-863-length-17927-cov-6.741663_pt1 | contig 17927 bp, 18 predicted proteins | sample MGYA00519465_ERZ1026916 | MGnify/ENA primary metagenome ERZ1026916 (study PRJEB26926, sample SAMN06164880) | human gut metagenome | biome: ENVO:00009003; feature: ENVO:2100002; material: ENVO:00002003 | host: Homo sapiens | place: USA | collected 2012 ... | reverse complement strand
AGAGTTCGTCGGCAGCGTCAGATGTGTATAAGAGACAGGGCCACGGGGCACACCGCCCGCAGCTATGACCTGACGCTGGCCACGGACAGCTTCCGCGGCACGCTGTACTCCAAGGTGCTGCTGCCGGACAGCGTATACGACAGCGTGTACTACGCGCCGGAGATCACGGTGGAGAGCGTGGTGTGCGACGGGAAAGACGGCGCGCTGTACGACCTGTCCGCCCTGGAGCAGAAGGATAAGTATGAGCTGTTTCTGGGCGGCAACTACGGCCAGTGCGTCATCACCACCGGCACGGAGAACGGGAAGCACTTGCTGCTGGTGAAGGACTCCTTCGCCAATTCCTTCGTACCGTTCCTCACCGGCGACTATGAGACCATCACCATGATCGACCTGCGGTACTACCGGGGCAGCATGGCAGAGCTGGCGGCGGAGGCCGACAACATTCTGGTGCTGACGGAGGTCACGAACCTGGCGGGATCGGGAGACTATTTCAAGCTGAGTAAGTGAAAACAGGCGTGCGCTCCGCGCACGCCTGTTTTGTCCCCTTTACAAACGGCTGTTTTTTGGTATAATAATAAGGCTAAGGAAATTTACAGGCACAAGGAGAGACGATATATGGCCGTTATCGAGTACGACGAGTATAAACAGAAACTGCAGGCGCTGGAGCCCACCCTGGGCGAGCTGGAGAAGGCGCTGGGTATCCCCAAGGCCCGGGAGGAGCTGGCCGAGCTGCAGAAGGAGACGGAGCAGGAGGGCTTCTGGAACGATCTGGAGCGCAGCCAGCAGGTGAGCCGGCAGGTAAAGCGCCTGGAGAACAAGATCAAAAAGCATGACAAGCTGGTTTCCGAGTGGGAGGACACCCTGACCCTGTGCGAGATGGCCCAGGAGGAGGACGACCCCAGCCAGCTGGAGGAGGTCGTCAGCGGATACGAGACGCTGGAGAAGGAGATCAGCGAGCGCCGGCTGGCGGCGCTGCTCAGCGGTGAATACGACGCCAACAACGCCATTCTGACCTTCCACGCCGGCGCCGGCGGCACCGAGGCCCAGGACTGGGCCGAGATGCTCTACCGGATGTACACCCGCTGGACGGAGCGCCACGACTTCACCTATCAGATCCTGGACTATGAGGACGGCGACGAGGCGGGCATCAAGTCCGCCACCATCTCCATCGAGGGTGAGAACGCCTACGGCTTCCTCAAGAGCGAGAACGGCGTTCACCGGCTGGTGCGCATCTCCCCCTTCGACGCCAACGCCCGGCGGCAGACCTCCTTCGCCGCCGTAGAGGTCATGCCGGAGATCGAGGACGACAACTCCGTGGAGATCCGGCCGGAGGATATCGAGATGCAGGTCTACCGGGCCAGCGGCGCCGGCGGCCAGCACGTCAACAAGACCTCCTCCGCCGTGCGGCTGATCCACAAGCCCACGGGCATCGTGGTCGCCTGTCAGGAGGAGCGGAGCCAGATCCAGAACCGGGAGAAATGTATGCGGATGCTGGCCAGCAAGCTCTACGAAATGGAGCAGGAGCGTCTGGACAGCGAAGTCACCGGTCTGCGCCGCAGTCAGGTAGGAACGGGAATGCGCAACGAGCGCATTCGCACCTATAATTTCCCACAGGGCCGTGTCACCGACCATCGGGTTGGGCTGACCCTGTACCGCATTGACGCGATCATGGACGGCGACTTAGACGAGATCATCAACGCCCTCGCCACCGCCGATCAGGCGGAGAAGCTAAGGGAACACTGAATAAATCGTCTTCGGCTGGCGGCGAATCTTTTGCCCCATCCGTGCAGTTCTGAAAGCGGGAAATACATAGAGTATTCCTCCGCTTCCAGAACTTTCGGCTGAGCCAAAATCTCCTGCCGCCAGCTCTCGCCGATTTAATCAGATGTTCCCTGAAAAACGCCCATCAATAAGGAAGATTCACATGGAATTTATCACAAACTCCCCGGAGGAAACGGAGAAAATCGGCGCGGCGATAGGGAAGATCATCCCCGCCGGGACGGTTCTTGCCTACCGGGGCGATCTTGGGGCGGGGAAGACCGCCTTCACCCGGGGACTTGCCCGTGGGCTTGGCTTCACGGAAGCCGTCACCAGCCCGACCTACACCATCGTCAACGAATACCTTGGTGGGCGGCTTCCTCTGTTTCATTTTGACATGTACCGTCTTTCCTCCGCCGACGACCTGTTCGACATCGGCTGGGAGGACTATCTCGACCGGGGCGGCGTGTGCGCCGTGGAGTGGAGTGAGAATGTGACCGAGGCCATGGAGGGCGCGGTCAGCGTCACCATCGACGTTCTGGGAGAGAACACCCGGCGGATCACCATTTCGGGAGGGGATTTTCTTGCTGATCTTAGCCTTTGAAACCAGCGCGAAAGCCGCCTCCGCGGCGCTGCTGGAGGACGGAAAGCTTCTGGCGGAAAGCTATCAGAACACTGGCCTGACCCACAGCCAGACCCTGATGGTCATGGCGGAAAATCTGCTGCATCAATGCGGCAAAACTGTTAACGACGTAAACGCGGTGGCCGTGGCCGCAGGCCCCGGCTCCTTTACCGGTGTGCGCATCGGCGTCGCCGCCGCAAAGGGTTTCGCATGGGGCAGGGAAGTGCCGTGTTATGGCGTCAGCACCCTGGAAGCCATGGCGCTTTCCCTGGGCGCATATCAGGGCTACGTATGTCCCGTGATGGACGCCCGGCGGAGTCAGGTGTATAATGCGCTGTTTTATGTCAACCACGGCAGTCTCAAAAGGATCACCGAAGACCGCGCCATTGCCTTGGTGCAGCTGAAGCAGGAACTTGCACACCTGACGGAACCGGTGTTTCTGGTGGGGGACGGCAGCGTCCTTACTTACAAGACCATTTCCGGGGATATCCCCAACCTCATTATGCCTCCGGAACACCGGATGCATCAGCGCGCCGCAGGCGTCGCCCTACTTGCCGCGCAAAAAGAAGCCGCCGGGGAAGCCGGCGACGGCGCCGCTCTGACCCCCAACTACCTGCGCCTGAGTCAGGCGGAACGGGAACGTCTCGAGCGGGAACAGCAAAATTCATAAATCCGGGGCCGATTCATTCAACCCTGTAAATAGAAGGAGAAATATCATGGCAAACGTACACGTCCTCGATCATCCCCTGATCCAGCATAAGCTGGCCATTCTGCGCAACAAGAAGACCTCCGTTAAGGAATTCCGCGAGCTGGTCGGCGAAATTGCCGGTCTGATGTGCTATGAGGCCACCCGCAACCTGCCCACCCGGGAGGTAGAGGTGCAGACCCCCGTCGCCACTGCCAAGTGCCGGATGCTGTCTGGCAAGAAGCTGGCCATCGTCCCCGTCCTTCGCGCCGGCCTCGGCATGGTGGACAACATGGTGGAACTGATCCCCTCCGCAAAAATCGGTCACATCGGCCTGTACCGCGACCCTGAGACCCACAAGCCCGTGGAATACTACTGCAAGCTGCCAGAGGACATCTCCAACCGGGTGGTTTATGTGGTCGATCCCATGCTGGCCACCGGCGGAAGCGCCGTCGCGGCCATTGATTTTCTGAAAAAGCACGGCTGCCGGAACATCATCATGATGAACATCATCGGCTGCCCCGAAGGCATCAAGGCCGTTCAGGAAGCCCACCCCGACGTAGAAATCTTTCTGGCCGCCGTTGATGAGAAGCTCAACGAGCACGCCTATATTGTCCCCGGTCTGGGCGACGCCGGCGACCGGATTTTCGGTACAAAGTAAAAATAGTCATGAAAAATGTGCATTTCCAAAAGGAAATGCACATTTTTTGCGTTAAAATCTTTACTTTAACCGCTTTTCCAGCGTTGCGGCGTTGAGCGCCGTCAGATGTACGCGGGAAAAGCCGTATTCCGCCGTCAGGATGAAGGACTTGGGCAGATCGTCGCATGGGATGACCTCACCCTCCCGCTCCGCCCGGTTCAGAAACTCCCGGGTGCGCTTGGAGGTGGAAGTGTTGTCCAGATCAAAAATGCCGATGATGCTCCTGTCCCGGACAGCCATGTCGTTGCCGATGGATAAAAACATATTTTCCTCCTATGGTAACATCGGGCGGCAATTTTGCCGCCCGATGATCTTTCATTTACGCTTTTTCCACTCGCTGACTGCCAGCTCGTCGCAGCGGTTGTTCTTCGGGTTCTCCGCGTGTCCCTTGACCCAGTGGTAATGCACGTCGTGCTTCTGCGTCAGGGTCAGCAGGATTTCCCAGAGGTCGGAATTCAGGGCGGGCTTTTTGTCGGATTTGACCCAGCCGCGCTTTTTCCAGCCCCACGCCCAGCCTTTCTCCAGCGCGTCGATGACGTACTTGCTGTCGCTGTACAGCTCCACGGTGCAGGGTTCTTTCAGCGCCTGCAATCCCCGGATCACCGCCGTCAGCTCCATGCGGTTGTTGGTGGTGCTGTCTTCCCCGCCGGAAAGCTCCTTTTCCACGCCGTTGTATTCCAGAATGGCGCCCCAGCCGCCGGGGCCGGGATTGCCGGAACAGGCGCCGTCAGTGTACAGAGTCACGGTTTTCATGCCTGTTCTCCGGATTCTTCCTCGTCCATCTTCTCGACACGCTCCAAAGAGACCACCTGATTGCCGTCGTCAATGCGCATGACGATGACGCCCTGAACGTCCCGCTTGTAGACGTTGATAGAGGACGCGGGAATGCGGATGATGACGCCGCCGTTTTCGATGAGCATAACATCGTCACTCTCGCTCACCACACGGCAGCCGGCCACATTGCCGGTCTTGGGGGTGATGTTGTAGTTCTTTAGGCCCTTGCCGCCCCGGCTTTGCGCCTGCTTTTCCCCGTTGGGGCCGGTGCGCAGGTACTCCGTCAGAGCGGTGCGCTTGCCGTAGCCGTTCTGGGTGACGGTGAGCAGGGTCTTGCCCTCCTCGGCCTTCTCCGCGCCGACTACATAGTCTCCGTCGGTTAACATAATACCGCGAACGCCCGCCGCGTCACGACCCATGCACCGCACGTCGTTCTCGTTAAAGCAGATGGCGTAGCCAAAGGCCGTGGCAAGCACGATGTCGTCGTCGCCGTTTGTGCGGATGACGTTAATCAGGTGGTCGTCCTCGTCCAGGGTGATGGCGCGGATGCCCGCCTTGCGGTTGGTTTTCAGGGAGACGAAGGGGATACGCTTGACGGTGCCCTTCCGGGTGACCATCATCAGGAACTCATTTTCGTCAAACTCCCGGGTGATCACCATGGCGGTGACGGACTCGCCGGGATTCAGGGGCAGCACGTTGACAATGGCAGTACCCCGGGCGGTGCGGCCTGCCTCGGGAATCTGGTAACCCTTGCGGTGGTGCACCCGTCCCTGATCGGTGAAGAAGAGCATGTGGTCGTGGGTAGACGCAATGGTCAGGCTCTTGACATAATCCTCTTCCTTCAGGTTCTGGGCATTGACGCCCCGGCCGCCACGGCTCTGGGTGCGGTAGGTGTCCACGGGCATTCTCTTGATGTAGCCCTGATTGGACAGCGTGAAGGCGCAGGTCTCCTCCTCGATCAGATCTTCGATGTCGATCTCGTCCTCGATCTCCTGAATCTCGGTTTTCCGCTTGTCGCCGAACTTGTCCCGGATCTCGATCATCTCGCCGCGAAGGACAGCCTTGAGCTTGTTCTCGTCCGCCAGCAGTTCCAGATAATACTTGATCTTTTCTTCCAGCTCGTCATACTCGTTCTGGAGCTTTTCCCGGTCAAGACCCTGCAGGGCTTTCAGACGCATGTCCAGAATGGCCTGCGCCTGAACGTCGTCCAGTTTGAAGCGATCCATCAGGCGCTGCTTGGCGTCGTCGTAAGCCGAGCGGATGATGTGGATGACCTCGTCGATGTTGTCCTGCGCAATGAGCAGACCTTCCAGCAGATGTGCCCGCTCCTGCGCCTTTTTCAGGTCATACCGGGTGCGCCGGGTGAGGACTTCTTCCTGATGCTTCAGGTACTCGTCGATGATCTGCCGCAGGGAGAGAATTTTCGGCTGCTTCTGGTTGTCCACCAGCGCCAGCATGATAATGCCGAAGCTGGACTGCAAAGCCGTCTGCTTGAACAGATTGTTCAGCACGACCTGAGGATTGGCGTCCTTTTTCAGCTCGATGACCACACGCATACCGTTGCGGTCGGTCTCGTCCCGGAGGTCGGAAATGCCGTCCAGGCGCTTGTCCTTCACCTGCTCGGCAATGTTCTTGATGAGCTGACGCTTGTTGACCTGATAGGGAAGCTCCGTGACGATAATCCGCATCCGGTCCTTGCCATGCTCCTCAAATTCCGTCCGGGCGCGGACGACCACCTTGCCCCGGCCGGTAGCATAGGCCGCGCGGATGCCGCTGCGTCCCATAATGATGCCGCCGGTAGGGAAGTCCGGGCCGGAGATATGCTCCATCAGGTCGGCGAGAGTCGCTTCCGGGTCATCCAGCACGCACACGCAGGCGTCAATGACCTCCGCTAAGTTGTGGGGCGGAATGTTGGTCGCCATGCCGACAGCGATGCCGGAGGAACCGTTGACCAGTAGGTTGGGGAAGCGGGAGGGGAGCACGCGGGGCTCCTTCCGGGTCTCGTCGAAGTTGGGGTCCCAGTCCACGGTGTCCTTGTCGATGTCCCGGAGCATTTCGTTGGAAATTTTGCTCAAGCGGGCTTCGGTATAACGGTAAGCCGCGGGGGGATCGCCGTCCACGGAGCCGAAGTTGCCGTGGCCGTCCACCAGCAGATACCGCATGGAAAAGTCCTGCGCAAGACGCACCATGGCGTCGTAAACCGATGCGTCGCCGTGGGGATGGTATTTGCCCAGCACGTCACCGACGCAGGTCGCCGACTTTTTGAAGGGCTTGTCGGAAGTCAGGCCGCTTTCATACATGGTGTACAGAATCCGGCGGTGAACGGGCTTCAGTCCGTCCCGGACGTCCGGCAATGCCCGCCCTACGATGACGGACATGGCATATTCAATATAGGATTTCTCCATTTCGTCCACCAGGTTGGACTCTGTGATCACCTGGTCGGGGAAGCGGATATCCTCGGGTTTATAACTGCGGTTATGTCCCATAAACGCACCTCCAGTTCAGGGTTGCTGCAAAACTAAATGTCAATGTTGACTGCGTATCTCGCATTCCGCTCGATCCAGTCTTTTCTCGGCTCCACCTGTTCGCCCATGAGAACGGTGAAAATCTCGTCGGCGCGGCGGGCGTCCTCCAGCGTAATACGGCGCAGGGAACGCTTTTCCGGGTCCATGGTGGTTTCCCACAGCTCGTGGGAGTCCATTTCGCCAAGGCCCTTGAACCGGGAAATGTCGATCTTGGCGTTGGGGTTGTCGCTGCGCATCTGGGAGGAGATTGCGTCCCGCTCATCGTCGGAATAGGCGACCTTCACGCTCTTGCCCCGGGTCAGCTTGTACAGGGGCGGCACGGCGGAGTAGACGTAGCCGTGCTCGATCAGCGGCCGCATATACCGGAAGAAGAAGGTCAGCAGCAGCGTGCGGATATGAGCGCCGTCCACATCGGCATCGGCCATGATGATGACCTTGTGATACCGGAGCTTTTCAATGTCGAATTCGTCCCCGATGCCTGCGCCCAGCGCCACGATCAGGGGATACAGCTTGTCGTTGCCGTAGATCTTATCCGCCCGGGCTTTTTCCACGTTGAGCATCTTGCCCCACATGGCAAGGATGGCCTGGAATCGGGAGTCCCGACCCTGAATGGCGGAACCGGCTGCGCTGTCGCCCTCCACGATGTAAATTTCGCAGAGACTGGCGTCCCGCTCGTTGCAGTCCTGAAGCTTGTCGGGCATCTGGCCGGATTCCAGCCCCGTCTTGCGGCGGATGGATTCCCGGGCTTTCCGGGCGGCCTCCCGGGCGCGGTTGGCCATCATGGCCTTGTCCAGCACGGCCTTGGCAACGGCGGGGTGTTCCTCAAAATAGGTGGTCAGCTGGTCGTTCACTACCTGATCGACCAGAGTACGGATATAGGCGTTGCCCAGCTTGGCTTTGGTCTGACCCTCGAACTGGGCGTCGGTGAGCTTGACGGAAATAATGGCGGTGATGCCCTCCCGGCAATCCTCGCCGGAAACCTTGTCGTCGCCCTTGATGATGCCGTTTTTCACGCCGTAGGCGTTGAGAACACGGGTCAGCGCGGTCTTGAAGCCGGTCTCGTGCATACCGCCCTCCGGCGTGCGCACGTCGTTGGCGAAGGACAGCAGAAATTCATTGTAGCCGTCGTTATACTGCACGGCGATCTCGGCGGAAGCGTCGCCCTTGCTGCCGCTCATATAGATAACGTCCTCGCACAGGGGCGTCTTGTTCCGGTTGCACCAAATTGCAAACTCCCGGATGCCGCCCTCGTAGCACATGGTCTCGCTGATCTGCTTTTCATCGTCCCGGTCGTCGGTGATGGTGATGGTAAGACCCGCATTCAGGAAGGCTTCCTCCCGCATCCGCTCGTGAAGGACTTCGTAGTCATAGACAAGACTGTCGAACATCTCCGGGTCGGGCTGGAAGGTGACCTCCGTGCCGGTCTTGTCGGTCTTGCCGACGATGCGCATTTCCTGGGTGATGCTGCCCCGGGCAAATTTCATTTCGTAGATGCTGCCGTTTTTGTGAACCCGCACCCGCAGCCACTCGCTCAGAGCGTTGACGACGGACGCGCCCACGCCGTGCAGGCCGCCGGAGACCTTATAACCGCCGCCGCCGAACTTGCCGCCGGCGTGGAGCACGGTATACACGACCTCCAGAGCCGGGCGTCCGGTCTGTGGCTGAATGTCCACGGGGATACCACGGCCGTCGTCGGTGACGGTAATGGAGTTGCCGGGATTGATGGTCACGGTAATATGCTTGCAGTATCCGGCCAGTGCTTCGTCAATGGCGTTATCCACGATCTCATAGACGAGGTGGTGCAGACCGGAGGAGGAGGTAGAGCCGATATACATACCGGGTCTTTTCCGCACCGCTTCCAGACCCTCCAGAACCTGAATCTGCTCCGCGCCGTATTCCTGTGTTACTTTCGTTTCGTCAGACATATATGCCCTCCTGCGTGATATGCTCTTAATCTACTATGCTTCCGTTTTCTACCTGAATCGTTCTTCCCAATTTGGTAAACCGTCCCGGTTCGCAGCAGGTGATGAACACCTGTCCGGAGACGATCTTATTTAATACAAAGTCCTGCCGCCCGGGGTCAAGCTCGGACAGCACGTCGTCCAGCAGCAGAACCGGCTCTTCGCCCCATTCCCGCGCCATCAGCTCCCGCTGGGCAAGCTTCAAGCTGATGGCCGCCGTCCGGGTCTGCCCCTGAGAACCGTAGGCTTTCAGGTCGATGCCGGACAGGCTCACGGTAAAATCGTCCTTGTGGGGGCCTGTCAGGCACTGCGCCGTTTCCAGCTCCGCCCGGCTGTGACTTTGCAGATGGTCTAATAGGTTTTGTGTCAGTTCCGGGACAGGGGCGAAGGGGTCAATGACCGTGGAGACGGTCTTGTAGCTGAGGGTAAAATTCTCCGCTCCACCGGAAAACTGGTTGTGGTAATTGGCCGCGGCCTTGCCCAGACTGTCGTAAAACCGTGCCCGGTAGGAGATCAGCAGCGCACCCACCTGACACAGCCGGGTATTGTATTCCGGAAGAATTTCCAGAATACCGGGATTTTCAAAATGATCTTTCAGAATGCGGCTTTTCTGCTCCAGAATCCGGTTGTACTCCGTCAATGCCGCGTCGTAATTCGGCCGGAGGGCACACAGCGCCAGATCGCCGAACCGCCTCCGCTGGCTTGCTCCCATTTTCAGGATCATCAGATCTTCCGGGCAGAACAGCACCGTAGGCAGCACCCCGGCGATCTCCCCGGCGGTTTTCTTCTTTGCCCCGTTCAGCCACAGCTGCCGGGGACGGGAGCCGGGAAACAGAATCCATCGGATGCTCTGCTGCCGCTCCTGAGAGAATACAGAACCGTCAATTTCCCCGAAATCTTCCTGAAACCGCACCATTTCCGAGGTTTTCTGCGCCCGGAAGCTTTTCCCGCTGCCAAGATAGGATATAGCCTCCAGCAGGTTGGTTTTTCCCTGGGCGTTATCCCCCACGATCAGGTTGACGCCGGGGTCAAACTGCGCCGCGATTTCCTGATAATTTCGGAAAGACCGGAGCTTCAGCTCATTCAGATTCATGGGTGATGATCTGGTACGCCTGAGAGCCGCAGATGAACCGGTCGCCGGGGCGCAGTTTCTTGCCCCGCATCTGGCAGATCTCGCCGTTGACCAGAATCTGCCCCTCCTGAATCATCAGCTTGGCTTCACCGCCGGTTTCTGCGGCGTTCGCCAGCTTCATGGCGTCCTGCAATTTGATATATTCCGTGGTGATTGCCACGGGAATGGCGTTATCCTTCTTTTTGACGACTACTTTCATAGAAGACTCCTTTATTTAGCCGTTCTTGATCCGGACCGGCAGCACCATATAGGCAAAGTCTTCCTTCTCGTCCACGGGGGTCAGAACAATGGGGCTTAACCCGTTGGTCAGCTCCAGCGTGACCTCCTCCGAGGGGATCACCCGCAGGGCTTCCGCCAGATACCGGACGTTGAAGCCGATCTCCAGCTCCTGCCCGTCCCCGGCCAGAGAGCAGCGGTCCTCCGCCGCGCCGATGGTGGTGCTTGTGCGCATCAGCAGCTCCTGATTGCCGAACATGCAGCGCACAGGACTTTTGTACTTTTCGGACACGATCAGACCGACGCGCTCCACGGAAGACGCCAGATCACCAACATTTGCCACCATTTTGATGGGGCAGTTGGAAGGCACCACCCGCCGCCAGTCCAGAAATTCGCCTTCCAGCAGGCGGCATACCAGCGTGGCGTTTCCCACCTGAAACAGAATGTGCTTCGTACCCAGCGTAAAGGCCGCGTTATCCTCCACGTCCGTAAGGATTTTCTCCACTTCCTTCAATCCGGCGGCGGGAACCACGAAATTCAGCTCCCGTCCAGTGCCCTCCTCCGGGTGGAAGGTGCGCCGGGCAAGCCTGAACCCGTCCACGGCTACGGCGGTGATGGCGTCATTCGTTACCTCAAATTTCACACCGGTGTGAATGGGACGCCCCTGATTTTCGCTGACAGCGAAAATGGTGCCGGAAATCAGCTCCTTCAGCTTGTTCTGGGGAATATAAATTTCCCGTCCATCGCCCACGTCCGGCAGCTCCGGATAATCCTCGGCGGACTCGGCGGAAATGGTAAAGGAAGCGTACCCTGCCCGGATGGAGACTTTATAGTTCTCGTCCACCACCACGGTCACCGGTCCCTCCGGCAGACGGCGGATGATATCGCCGAACAGCTTCGCCGGGAGGATGCACTGCCCCATGTCGGACACGTCCGCGTCGATTTCATAGGTAATGGCGGTTTCCATATTATAACCGGTCAGGCTCAGTCCCTGTCCGGCCTTGCAGAGGATTCCTTCGATGACGGACAGACTGCTCTTCTGGGCGACGGTACGACCCGCAATGTTCAGTCCCGTGACCAGCATATTTTTTTCACAGGTAAAACGCATAGGTAAAATCCTTTCTTTCTGATTTTAATCAATATATCTCTCTATCAATAAGTTCAGGTAGTAATAACAGTGGTAGTACAAACTTATGTGGAAAAGTCCCTTTTTATTTAGTGCCGCAAGTCTTTTTTATCCACAGCCCAATGTGGATGATCCATCTCTTTTCCACAGGGCCTGTGAAGACCCAAACCGGGTGCAACTTATCCACAATCCTGTTTTCCACATTCCACAGGGCTTGTGGAGAAAATTTACAGGCAGGAATTGATGTTCGCGGTGATGTCCCGGATATTGTTCTGCATGGTGGTGTCTCCGTTTTTCAGCGCGACTTCGACTTTCCGGATGGCGTACAATACCGTCGAGTGATCCCGGGCGAATTCTTTGCCGATGTCCGGCAGACTCAGGTTGGTGAGCTTGCGGATCAGATACATGGCGATCTGCCGGGCTTCGGCGGTACCCTTGTTTTTCTGGGTGCCCCGGAGAAGCACCTCGTCAATGGAATAGAACTTGCACACCTGACTGATGATCAGGCTGGGGGTGGGCAGGGCGTTGCCCTCGCTCTTGAACATATCGTCGATGGCCCGGGAAATGTTGGGAAGATCCAGCGGCATATTGTTCAGATCCCGGTAAGCCAGAATCTTCTTGACCGTACCTTCAATCTGCCGGACGTTGTTGGTGACGTTGATGGCAATATAGTTGCACACATCGTCGGAAAGGTTCAGCCCCAGATTTTTGGCCTTGTTTTTCAGAATGGCCATACGGGTCTCATAATCCGGCGGCTGGATATCCGCCAGCAGGCCCCACTCAAACCGGGTCTTCAGCCGGTCCTCCAGCGTCAGCATATCGCTGGGCTTGCGGTCGGAGGTCATGACGATCTGCTTATGTTCCTCGTAGAGCTTATTGAAGGTATGGAAGAATTCTTCCTGGGTGGATTCCTTACCGGCGATGAACTGCACGTCATCAATCAGAAACAGGTCGGCTTCCCGGTATTTGCTGCGGAATTCAATATTTTTGCCGTTCTGAATGGCGGCGATCAGCTCGTTGGTAAATTGGTCGCCCTTGATGTAGACGATGTTGGCGTTGGGATTTTCCTTGCGGATGCCGTTGGCGATGGCATACAGCAAGTGGGTTTTGCCCACGCCGGGAGGGCCATAAAGGAACAGGGGATTGTACACCTGTCCCGGCGTTTTGGAAACGGCGATGGCTGCGCTGTGAGCGAAACGGTTGGAGGGGCCGACAACGAAGTTGTCAAAGGTAAACTGGGGATTGAAGTCCATGGAAGAAACGCTTTTCCCCTTCTGTTTGAAGGCGTCCAGCTCTTCGTCACCGAAGACCATCAGCTTCGCGTCGGAATTGAACACTTCCTTCAGCGCGTCCTGAATGTAATCGGTGCAGCGGCGGCGGATAATCTCCCGGCGGAAATCCGAGGGGGAGTACAGAATCAGATTGTTCTCGTTCAGCTCCACCACCTCGGCATCGTCGAACCATGCCGAAACGGTGACAGCCCCCAGCCGCTCTTCCATATGGCTCAGAACCTTTGCCCACACATAGGCAGATGAATACATAGGGCAGCTCCTTTCATAACTCTTTTGAGGAAAAAACAGTAGAAAACGCTCGATTTTTGCGCATAATCTCTCAACCTAAATTTTATCACATTTCCACAGAAAAAACAAGGCTTTTTTGTTGAAATACAATCAATTCCCGAAAGGGACACCGAAAGAATCAGAAATTGCAGAAGATATCTCCGACCTGCCATCCCAAGCGGAAAATCCACCCATATCTGTTTTCCCAAGAAAGGCGAATTTCGTCGAATTATACCTTGACCCGTGGACAAATCTATGCTAGAATCGAAAATTAAGAACCCGGCAATGGCCGTAGGATTCAGAGGAGTTCTGTATGAAAAAGGTCTGGACATATCTAGTCATTGCCTTCATTGCGCTGCTGGCGTCTGTCAATTACGAGCTGTTTGTTTTCCCCAACCAGTTCGCCCCCTCCGGTATCAACGGTATCTGTACCATGATCCAGTACGTCACCGGCGTCAGCGTGGGTTATCTGAGCCTGTTTATCAATATCCCTCTGGCAATCTGGTGCTATTTTGAGGTCAGCAAGCCCATGGCCATCCGCAGCATGGTCTACGTGGTCACGTTCTCTCTGGGACTGCTGATTCTGGAAAAGGTGGACCTGTCCGCCTTCGCCTACGTCACGGAAAACGGCACCAGCAAAATTCTCGGCCCCATGGTCGCGGGCGTCATTCAGGGCTTTGTGTACTCCATTCTCATCAAGGCCAGCGCCTATACCGGCGGCACGGATTTCGTTTCCGCCATTGTCCATAAGCATCACCCCAACCGGCCGTTTTTCGGCATGAGCTTCGCCATTAACTCCGCCATTGCCATCGTCAGCTATTTTGTCTACGGCTGCCAGATGGAGCCGGTGATTTTGTGCATTCTCTATAGCTTCATGTCCACCACGGTGGGCGACCGGCTGATGAAGTCCGGCCGGGAGGCCATCTGCTTTGAGATCATCACCAATTCCCCCCAGGAGGTTTCCAGAGAGCTGATTGACCGCCTCCACCACACTGCGACCTTCATCCCAGCCAGGGGTATGTACTCCGGCCGGGATACCAGCGTGCTTCTGTGCGTGGTGAACAAGACCCAGGTGGCGCTGGTCAGCCAGATCGTCCACAAGTTCCCCCACACTTTTGCCATCGTCCACCCCGTAAGCGAGATTCTGGGCAATTTCAAGAACCTCAGCTCCTCCGGCAAGGAAGTGGTGGAGGTTCTGGACGCGGGGGACAGAAAAACTTTGTAAGACAACACCGCGCAGTTGCTACATGGAATTGCGCGGTGCAGTTATACATTCAAGCAATCTATTTTACTATAGGAGGTCATACCAATGGCGTATTACTACCCGGAACCCAGCCACACCTTCAGCGAGTATCTTCTGATTCCCGGCTACACCTCGGAAGACTGCGTTCCCGACCATGTCAGTCTGAAAACGCCCCTCGTCAAGTACCGCAAGGGCGCGGAGGAACCGGCAATTTCCCTGAATGTGCCGCTGACGTCCGCCGTCATGCAGTCCGTCTCCAACGATACCCTTGCCATCGCACTGGCAAAGGAAGGCGGCATCAGCTTCATTTTCGGTTCTCAGTCCATCGAGAATCAGGCCGCCATGGTGGCACGGGTGAAGGGCTATAAGGCCGGTTTCGTCACTTCTGCCTCCAATCTGACCCCGGAGGCCACCCTCGCCGACGTGCTGGCGCTGAAGCAGCGCAACGGCTTCTCCACCGTGGCCATCACCGAGGACGGCACCGCCAACGGTAAGCTGCTGGGCATCGTCACCAGCCGTGACTACCGCGTCAGCCGTATGGATCCCACCGACAAGGTCAAGAACTTCATGACCCCCCGTCAGAAGCTGGTCACCGCCCCTGCGGACACCACGCTGAAGGAAGCCAACGACATCATCTGGGAGCACAAGCTCAACAGCCTGCCCATCGTGGACGAGAATGACCACCTGCTGTATTTCGTGTTCCGGAAGGACTACTCCTCCCACAAGGACAATCCTCTGGAGCTGCTGGACAACAAGAAGCGCTATCTGGTAGGCGCGGGCATCAACACCCGTGACTACGCCACCCGCATTCCCGCCCTGCTGGAGGCCGGTGCGGACGTGCTGGTGATCGACTCCTCCGAGGGCTACACCTGCTGGCAGGAAAAGACCATCAAATGGGTGCGGGACACCTACGGCGACACCGTGAAGATCGGCGCCGGCAACGTGGTGGACAAGGACGGATTCCGTTTTCTGGCGGAAGCCGGGGCTGACTTTGTGAAGGTCGGCATCGGCGGCGGTTCCATCTGCATTACCCGTGAAACCAAGGGCATTGGCCGTGGTCAGGCAACGGCACTGATCGAGGTCGCCGCAGCCCGTGACGAGTATTTCAAGGAGACGGGAATCTACGTGCCCATCTGCTCCGACGGCGGCATTGTCCACGATTACCACATGACGCTGGCGCTGGCCATGGGCGCGGACTTCCTGATGCTGGGCCGTTACTTCGCCCGCTTCGACGAAAGCCCCACAAACAAGGTTATGGTCAACGGTGCGTACATGAAGGAATACTGGGGCGAAGGCTCCAACCGCGCCCGGAACTGGCAGCGCTACGATCTGGGCGGCTCCGCCAAGCTCAGCTTTGAGGAAGGCGTGGACTCCTACGTCACCTACGCCGGTCCCCTGCGGGACAACGTGGAAGCGTCTCTGTACAAGGTCAAGTCCACCATGTGCAACGTAGGCGTGACGAACATCCCTGACCTCCAGCAGAACGCCAAGCTGACGCTGGTGTCCTCCGTCTCCATCGTCGAGGGCGGATATCACGACGTAACGCTGAGAAGCTCTTCCCCGGTGAAGTAAGCAATAATATGAAAAAAGTGCTGCCCGGCCATAGCTGGGCAGCACTTTTCACGTTTCCAACGTGATTGTTCACATAATTTGATTGATTCTTTGATTGATTGCTGTTATAGTATAAGATAGGATGTGAAATTATGGGGAAAAGTGTTGAATATTATCTTTCCAAAGGGTACGACCGGAAAATGGCAGAGTATTTTGCTTCCGGGCGTAAGCGAATTACCAAGGTCGTCCCCAGAAATGATTTCACATTGGTACTGAGCTTTGACAACGGGGAAATCCGGCTATACGATGCCCGCCCCTTGCTTCAGGCCGGAACCGTGTTTGCACCATTCCGGGAATGGAACAATTTCCGCAGAGTATATCTGGACGAAGACCACAGTGTTTGCTGGGACATTGACCCTAATGTTGACAGTAATGAGGTGTGGAACAACAAGGTAGACTTGTGTCCGGACAGCTGCTATGTGGACAGCGTTCCTTTTCATTGAGATTCTATGTAGAAATCCCGCTGCTATATTGCAGCGGGATTTACTTTTGCTTTTTTTCTTCCTGTTCCACATGCTTTCTCAGAACAAGGTTAATGTACTGTGACAGCGGACGGCAGTCTTCGTCTGCTTTTTCCTTAAGCTTTTCAAGTAAGTCACCGTCGATTGTGATACTGATTCTTTCTTTTAACGGTTTCATATATAATCACCCGGAGGATAGTATAGCATTTTATCGGATATTTTATTGACAATACATATATAATAACATATAATAATACGCAATAATATCCTTGTGTAGGGTGATGCTATGATCGTTGTATTGAACAACCGTCAATTCGGGAAAAACCTTCGATTCCTCCGCAGACGGCACCATTACAGCCGTTGGGAGCTGGCAAATCTCATCTGCTCTTACCCCAAAGTCATCCGGGATTGGGAAACCGGCAGGAGCTTTGACGTGGATTCCGTTTGTATGCTGAATATCGGAAAACTGTTTGGTATTCCTATCGAATCCCTGATCGACGACGACCTCAGACGGATTTACAAGTCCAGAAAATGACCCCCGCTGCTTTTCAGCAGCGGGGGCATTGCTTATCTTACGAAGGATGTACTTAAATTGCAGCTCCAGCTTTCGCCCGAGTCCAGAATGGCGGCGGCGGGCTTTTCCTCCCAGCGGATGGAGCCACCCTCCGGACTGGGAAGGCTGTGCCACGGTTCGATGCATACAAACTTCGGTTCCCCTCCCGGCATCGACCAGATCAGTGTGTAGGGGAACTCCGAAATGTCGCATACCACACCACGCCCGGTGCCTTTTTCGTAAATCCCCAGCTTATGGGATTTGAGATTCACCATACAGTGGCTGTCGTTTGCGAATAGCTCCCGGGTGATGGGGATGGTGCGGATGTTGCTGCCCAGCGTGTAGAAATCCCCGTGAACCAGACCCAGCGGCAGGCAGTTAATGCAGAGCGGAGACTCTGGCTCGCTGAACCGAAGCTCGTAGTCCGACAGCGTATGCTCATCGTCAAAGGGAACGGTGAAGGCGGGATGGTACCCAATGCCAAAGTACAGCTTGTCGGCGTCCCAGTTTTCCACCGTCAGCTTGTGGTGCAGGGTGTCGCCGTCCAGCGTGAAGGTGGAGACCAGCCGGAACGCATAAGGGAAAATCCGTAGAGTTTCCTCACTGCTGCGCAGTTCCATCACAATGGTGTCTTCCGTCTGGCGCACCAGCGTATGCTCCATCCGCCGGGCAAAGCCGTGCTGCTTCGCCTGATACACCTCGCCCTTGGTTTCGATAAGATCGTCCACGACCTTTCCGGTGTGGGGAAACAGAATGGGCGCGTGGTAGCCCCAGACGCTCTTGTCCGCTTGCCACATGTGCTCCACGTCGTCAAATTTCCGCACGACGCTTTTCACCTGCGCGCCCCATGTGGTGACGGTGACGATCAGGTACTCATTTTCAATCGCGTATTCCATGGCTTATTTCTGCTCCTTCAGCAGGTCGCGGATCTCGGTCAGAAGCAGCTCCTCGTTGCTGGGCTTGGGCGGCTCGGCGGGGGCGGCCTCTTCCTTCTTCTTGCC
>ERZ1026916.850-NODE-850-length-18267-cov-6.477982_pt1 | contig 18267 bp, 15 predicted proteins | sample MGYA00519465_ERZ1026916 | MGnify/ENA primary metagenome ERZ1026916 (study PRJEB26926, sample SAMN06164880) | human gut metagenome | biome: ENVO:00009003; feature: ENVO:2100002; material: ENVO:00002003 | host: Homo sapiens | place: USA | collected 2012 ... | reverse complement strand
CTTATCACACCTCCGATTTCACACATTCCGCATAGGTCAGCGGGAAGGACGCCTTCAGAACAGCGCTTTTCCGCACCGTCCAGCCGTTTTGCCGTAGGAAGCGCAGGTATTCCTCGCTCGTCCACCTGCTGTGGAGAGGAAAGCCTGCCAGCTTCATGAAAAAGGCTTTGACCTTGCCGGAAAACGAGTTCCCCGCGTGGGTGAAGGTCGGCGCGATGAGCGTGCCGTCGTCCTTCAGTACCCGTTTTATCTCTTGCAGGGCTTTTTCCGGCTGCGGCACGATATGCAGCGCGTTGGACACGATCACTACATCAAAGGACTGGTTCGCATAGGGCAGGCGGAACATATCCTGCACGGAAAAGTGCAGCTTGGCAGAGCGGTTATCTCGCTTTGCCTCAGCGATCATCTCCGCAGAGGCGTCCGTCGCCTCGATATGTGCCGCTGCGATTACGATGTGCTTTGCGATCAATCCCGTGCCGGTCGCCAGCTCCAACACCGTTTTGTGCCGCACAATTGGCCGGATCAGCTCATACATCTCGTCATACGCCGCCCGATCCTTTCGCATAAAGCGGTCGTAACGTCCGGCATTTTTGTCCCAGAAATTCTTGTGTTCCTGCATCGCTATCATTCCTTTCAATGTTAGATTAACCTAACCGATGCGTGCATTCGAGAGGTTAGATGACGCTAACCGTTGTGTTTTGGAAAAGCCGCATCTCTGCGGCCTTCCGCTTATTTAAATAACTCCCTGCAAGCGCCGTACACCAGCGTTTCCAGCACCTGCGGGTACAACTCCCCAATCTGCTCCTTATGGGAAACTGTGAGGATCAGTCCCCGCACCGTCGCGGCAGCCAAAGAAGCGCCGCGCCTTGGCATCAAATCATATTTTTCCAAGAGCTGACGAATATGCGTTTCGTCATCGTGGTAATGGACATTTTTGACGCCCTCCGGCAGTCTCTGCAAAAGCAGCTTCGCATCGTTTTCAATGAAAACCATGTCGCCGGTATCGGACAGCCGCCGGCAGACGGCAAGAACCGCCTTTGCCGCACGCTCCGACGGCGGCAAGCCGTTTGCTTCGCTCAGTGCATGGTCAGCCACTCCGTAAAGCTCGGAGTGAATGTTCTCCAAAACCGCGAAGAAAAGCATTTCCTTGGATTCGTAGAATTTATAGAACGAGCCCTTTGCAATGCCGACCGCCTTCGTCAGCTGATCCACGGAGGTTTTTTTCATCCCCAGTGTGACGGCGCAGCGCCGCGTTTCCTTCAGCAGTGCCTTGCGGAGCTGCTCGGTCTCGTAATCGGTAAAAGCCAAGCCCACGCCTCCTTAAATATGACCGATTCGGTTCTTTCGGTCATATTATACCGCGTTTCTTTCTGTTTTGCAAGAGGTGCGGAGAAAAAATCACTAATCAAAAGGGGTGCAGCGTTGCAGAAAGAGACGCTGGAATTCCGGTAATCGTTGTCGCCACTGTAAAAGAAACTATATCGTAAAAAGGCATCAGAACGAAGCATCCAAACGCTGCGTTCTGATACCCATTTTGTTTCATATTGCACAGATGGGGTGATTGCAAGGAGAAGAACAGAAATTCACACAACATGAATGACGTATTCACATAATACTACTGCTTTTGCGCTATCATTAACGTTCGATCTTGCATCGATCCGTTTTAAGGTGAGACCTTTTAAGTTGCTCCGTACTCCTTCGCCGCATGATCATCTGCCGCGCCTGCCGTTCTTCTGCGTCCCCTCCAAGCAGACGAGACGCTTCCTGCTTGGCATTGAGCAGCATAACAAGAGAAGGCTTCTCCTGCATAAAGTTAGAGTCCTTCAACTGCCGTTCTGCCGCCTTTTCCTGCGTGAGACGGATGGCCTGCCGTGCCGCATATAGTTCCATCGGGTCAAAATCCGCAGCCTGCGCTTTTAGATCGGCATATTCAGCCAGCGCCTTATCTAACTCGGCAGAGTATTTCTGTTCCTGCGCCTCCAGCTTTTTCAGGCCAGCCTCCATAGTGGCAATGTCCTTGCGGAACGCCTCTGCGCCTGCATCCTCCGCATACTCAAATTTTTGCAAAAGAAGAGACTTTTCGGAACGCAGTTCCTCTAAATCTTCTGTCAGCTCGGTAATGCGGACAGCCAGCGCTTTGTGACGCATCACACGGTATACTGGCAATTCCTTTTTCTCAGCAACCAGCGATTTGCGCTCCTTGCTCTTTTCCTTGATCTGCTGTACCAGACCGGCGTAACGTTCCATCTCCGGCTTCCATACGGCAAGGGATTTTTGAATATGCGATTTGCCGTTGCGAATATGAGAGAGCTGATAGCACAATTCCGCCCAAGTTTGCCGCCAGTGTTCCAGGGTTTCGGGACTGCCCCAGTCGGTGGTGGGGACGGCATTGAACACATAGTCGCCGGTTCCATCCGGGATGCGGTTGCCATCCTCGTCCAGCACATATTCCCGCCGCTGCTTGTTGCCCCACTTGCCGTTCGGCTCTATGGGACGGATGGGGCACATTACATGGAAATGGGGATTGGAGATGCCGCCATCCTCTTTATCGGGGGAATGCACGGCGAAGTCCACGATCATGCCCCGCCTCACAAACTGCTCCAACAAAAACTGCCTTGCGAGATTGATATTCTCCTCCATGGAGAACTCGTTCTGCAAGGCAATGTCAAAGCTGTATGCAAGCTGGGCTTTCTTTCCACGCTCCACTTTCTCAACAGCGTTCCAGAGTGTTTCCCGGTCTGCGTACTCCTGCGGAGCGTGGGCGGGCAGCAGAATTTCCGAACAGATTACACCGCCCTTGCGGGTGTAGTCGCTGTCCTCGCCGTAGTATTCGCTGTGGAGCTTTTCGCCGGAACGGTAGGCGGCTGCGGCAACGGCGGACTGTCCGGTGCTGCGCTTGATTTGGGTGACATGAAAATGAAATAGCGCGATAGTCAAGCCCTCCCTTGGTCATGGGCATGAATTGTTTCCGCAAGCAAAGTCTGAACCTCCGGCAGAGCAAAGACGGATTCTGCAAAAGCGTAGAACTCCACCTCCGTCAGTACCTTCACCGTGGGAGCAACACTCTCTACAACTGCGCCACGGGTGATGAGCCGATGGGTGCGCTTTCGCCGTTCGCCTTTCTCACAGTAGGCAATCCGGTTTTCATACTGCTGTACCTTGTGTTGGAGCTGGACAAGCTGCCGTTCACAGGCGGCTTTCTCCGCTTCCAGTTGGGATAGGGATTTCTGTTTTGACATTTTGAATAACCTCCTAAAAGATTTGGATAAAAAATGACCGCCAGCATTACTGACGGTCTGCAAGGATAGCCGCATAGCGGCGCAAGGGAGCGCAGCCCCCTGTTCGGAACGCAGTGACGCAAAACACCCCGGACATTCAGGTGCCCGGGGCGTTCAGTTTCACAGAGCGCACATACGGGGAATACCCCGTATAGAAGTGCGCCCTTAGTATAATTACTAAGGGACTCAAGCGAAGGAATGAAGAGTTGCTGGTGCCTGAATATCATACTGTTTTTACAAAATCCAGCATCCTGCAATGGCGATCACAACAAGGACGGTCAGAAGAAAGGCAAGGACTTTTCGATACATGGTGTAAAACCTCCTTTTTGATTTCGCGCTTATCACACATGGAACGGTAATGATTATGCTCTCTTCCTGTGATATTCCAGATACATCATGGGGATCAATATGACAGACAGCGTAAGATATAGCGGAATACTGACATCTAAAGTACGGGAAACCTTACCAAAGATGGTGAGAATATTGAAGGAACCCAGATTCTGATAGAGTTCCAGCAAGTGCGACGGCATGAGGCTCAGAATTTTATCCAACCAGTTTGCCATTCCCTCCAGGAAAGAGGGGAGGAATATCAGAATAAATGGGGTTGTCACCGCAAAGACAGTAGACTTTGTCTTGGCGGAGATCCACATGGTCAGGAACGCCAAGAAAAGGTTGCCGATGTAGCCGGATATGAGAGCCAGCATCCAAGCTTGCCACATATTAAGATTATAGATACTTTTCCAGAGCTGCCACTGGATGACGCAGCTTGCGCCCTCGAAGCCGAGATAGCACAAGGTGAACAGGCTATAAATAAGCATGGCTCCCCAGTACAGGACTGTCACCAGCAGAAAACCTGCCTTGATCTTGGCAGAGGTAGCTTTATTCCTGCCACAAAGGGTGGAAAAATACACTGCATCCGCTTTCCATTTGAATTCGTTAGAGAAGATGCCAGCCAACAGAAAACCCAGAATCAGAATTCCCAGCGAAGGAATATATCCGGCGTTTTCCAGAAGCTGATGCCAGCCTTCGTGGTATGTAAAGTAGAAGGGAATCTCTAATTCCCTGTACTGCCCAATGATGTACTGCTTCTCCGATTCGGAATACTTGGAGTAAGCACCATCGGCTTCATCATAAAGCCAATTTTTCAGTAATTTCTCACGGTTGGCGTAAAAGGTATCTTCATCGATGGCAGTGAGCCTGTCAGCGGTGTAATAATCGTACTCCCGGAAACCATTTGAATAGGACTCATTCAGAATTTTCCGGATGGGTGCGAAACCCTGTTTCCAGCTATACGCGATTTCATTCTGCTGCACAATATCTGACTTTGCTTCGGGTGTTGCATTGATCCTTTGATTTTCCTGAATCACTCTGCTCAACTTATTCTGATCAACCCAGCCTTCCCATTCCTTCTGGGCTTCGCGCAGTTTCTTGACAGCAGATGGGCCATATTCGCTCTCCCCCTGCTCATTCACCCACTTTACCTCCACATTCAATGCGCCAGTCGATGATAGCCAACAGGACAGCGCCAAGACGGCAATGTACAATATCAGGGCGATCTTACCACCAACGGAACCAAGCACCTTTTTTAGTTCATACCGTACCATCGCTATCACCTGTCCTTTCTCCAAAATAACAGAGGAAAACATCCTCCAAAGTTGGTTCTACCCTGACGGCATCTTCTGCCGGTCGTCCCTTGGAAACGATTCGTAGCTCCGCACCTCCAGGAATCGTCTTCACGTTTGCAACTTTGTATGCCTTCAGACAGGCATCGATCCTGCTTTTGGGCACAGTACAGCTCCAAACCAGTTCTGGCATGGAGTCAATGAGTTCCTCAGCAGTGCCGGAAATGGCAAGGCAGCCGTCCTTCATCAGCAGAATGTCACCTGCGATATACTCAATGTCCGATACAATATGTGTGGACAGCAGCACGATTCGATCCTCTGAAAGCTCGCTGATCAGATTCCGAAACCGAATCCGCTCGCTGGGATCCAGACCGGCGGTAGGCTCGTCCAGAATTAGAATCTTGGGGTCGTTCAGCATGGCTTGGGCAATACCTGCCCGGCGCTTCATGCCGCCAGAAAGGGTTTTCATTTTCTTGTACCGGGCTTTCACCAGACCAACTTGCTTCAGCAGTTCCTTGACCCGCTGCTTTGCCACCGCAGGGCGTATACCTTTGAGGGTGGCAATGTACATCAGGTAGTCGTAGATGGAAAAGTCTGGATAGTACCCAAAATCCTGAGGAAGATATCCCAACAGATTCCGGTATCTGCCGTCCATGGCGAAAATGTCTTCTCCATCCCAGCTAATTTGCCCGGATGTGGGTTTCATCAAGGTAGTAAGCATCCGCATCAGGGTGGTTTTACCAGCGCCGTTGACGCCAAGCAGACCATAGACACCGCAGCTTAAATCATAGCTGAAATGATCGACAGCTTTGAAGTCGCCAAATTCTTTTGTTAAGTCTCTAATTCTCAAATCCATAAAGGTTTCACCTCCATAATCGTTTGCCATTTTCTCTGTCCGCGATAGAGGGTATATCCCATGAAGAAAACAGATGCAGCCAGCAAAGATACCCACGCAGGAACAGAAATGGCATTGAAAACAGCATCATTCAGAATGAGCACTGACCAGGCTCCAGCCCAAAGGACACACAGAAGCAGGGAAAGTGCCTGAGAATTGATCCGCTTGCTGTAAAGGGTTCTGAAGCAGATACAGCAGGTCACATTGAAGGGGAGCATAAACTGTGTAAGCATTTCCCAGAGAGTCATTCTGCTAAGCAGGGTTGCGACCGCATAGAATGCTGACAGCAGCGCCATATCTACCCAGGCAAAGAGGGTGAGTCGTGCTGCATAGATGGAACGAAGGGTATAAAATGTTGTACATTCGATTTCCAAGGCATCGTAACTTCGGTTTTTCCAGATTTCCGGATAAATCAGAATTACAAACAGCGGTCCGGTAAGCCCCAGAATACGGCGCACGGTGAAGTCGGTTTCTGAGTTGTTAAGCAAGAAACATACAAAGGCAAGCAGCAACCCTTGCATCAGCCACCAGCGTTTTTTGATGAACTTACACTGCTGATACAGAAATTCTATGTGGGATACGGTTTGTTCCGATTCCTCAGAAAGAAATGCTTCCTTGGAAACAGCAATGGTTTTCTGTATTTTGGATTCACCGCAGGTCACATCAAAACGAAAGAGTTCCTTCATTCAAAATCCTCCTTCCCTAAATAGATCGTCAATAATTCCTTTGCACGTTTGATCCGGTACTTCACCAGCGGCAGACTGATCCCCAAAATTCTGGCAATTTCCTTTTGCCGGACTTCCTGAAAGAAATACAGGATGGTTACTTCCCGCAGTTCCTGTGGAAGACGTTCCAGAGCCATATGGACATCCATCCGTAAATCCAGGGACTCCATCAGGCAGACTGGATGCTCCGGCAGTTCCTCCATCGGCAGTTCTTCCGGCTTTCTGTAATAATCCCGGCACAGATTGCATGCAATCACATACAGATAATTTGCAGCCTTCCCATAGTGCTGGTACTGATGGAGCGTGCGGAAGAACCGGGCAAAGGTTTCCTGGGTTAAGTCTTCTGCAAAGCCGGAGTCCTTGATATGTAGGTGGCAGTAACGCAATATCTTTGGGTAATACTTCCGCACAAAGGATTCGATAGCCTGATCATCGCCATTTTGCATTCTGTGCAGGAGCAGGAAATCGCCGTCCATGTTTTTCCTCCTCTCCTGTAGATTAAAAGCGCTTTCATTTAGTATAACGAAGCAGAGCGGAAAAAAGATAGTCTGAGATGAAAAAATTTTACGCTGCGGCAAAGAGAATAGTATCTTTGCCGCAGTGCATCTTGCTTCAATGGTTTATTTGCATGCGTCGGCACACTTCACTTCAACGCTGGCAGTATCGATATTGAATGCACAGCTTACAACTTTTTTCATGATAGCCTCCTTAGTGCAAATCCCGAAATGTGTTGTTTTCCTTAGCGAGCTTACTTGCAACCTCCCGGCGTTCCTGGGAGTAGGGAGCGGTCAGCCGGATACTGATTCGCTCTTTTGCAATCTCAAACCACAGACCACCCTGCCCGTCATCATCTGTTCATTTACATAACTCTGGATACTTGGCAGCATAGGACAGCAGCTGCTTTTTCAGCTTGGTATCGTGGGTGTAGATTTCTGCGGCGGGGTCTTTGGCGTTGTAGAATACCTCTGTGACCTTTTGCTTCTTCGTAAGTCCTGTTTTCATAAGAATCCTCCTGTATTCAAAGATTTTTCCCGGCTCAAGAGCCGGGAAAGTGTGGCAATTTTCCGATAGAATTTGTCTGGACGATGCGGGGATATGTTCTGACTCCCACTATCGTCAAATTTACGATTTTCCCGGCTCATGACCGCAGTTTTACCCCTTTCCGTTGGTGTGGCTCCGCAACCATTCCAACAAATCATGCTTCATAACCAGCTTCCGTCCGCCGATCCGCAAAGTGGGAAAATCCGGGCTGTTCAGCAGGTTGTATGCCCCGGCTTTGGAAATGCGAAGCACATCCGCAAGCTGTTTTGCATCCATCACATCGGGCATGGTTTCCAATGGTTCTCTGCTCATAAATCTCCTTCCCAGCATAAAAAAGCAGCCACGAAAAATCGTGACTGCCTAAAGTGCCTTGTGTTAAGTTGTGTGCTTGTCCAGGAAATCGCTGTACTCCCCGGAAACGAAATCTTCATAAGCCCCAGCCAGCTTCTCAATGCGCTTGCTGACTGCGCTGGGCGTTTTGAATCCGGCTTTCTCAGCAATCTCCTTCAAAGAGCAACCCTCATAGCGCAGCTGCAAAATCAATCTGTCCTGCTCGGTCAGCTTGTCCTTGAACTGCTTCATGCTCTGCTCGGTAAGTACCGTGGATTCAAACTCGCCCCGGGGATCGGCAATGTCATAAAGCTGCTCACCGTTGATGCTTGCGCCGTTTTCCAGCATATCCTCCAGAGAAATGTGCTCTGCGGTACGGCTGTGGTTCCATGACCGCAAGAAGTCCCGCTTGCTGATGTTCTTGCCGGTGTAATCCGCTACCTGCCGGTTGTTCCAGATTTCGTCGATCATTGGCTGCCAGTTCTGTTCCTCCACGATCATATCGGTCAGATTGCCAACCAGATTTCCGAAGTGCTGATAGCTGAGCCATGGCAGCTCCGAATCCTTATCCATCAGGAACAACCGTTGGAAGCTCCACTCCATCTCCGTTTCAAACTTCTGCCGGAAATACTTGATGATTTCATAGGACAGCTGCCAAAGAGGAAAGTCGCCGGAGTAGTTTGACCAGTTACCGGGGATATCGTGTTTTACGCCACCCTTGCCCGGCACCTGGAAGAATTGCCATGCCGCCCACGCATAGCAGTCCCAGACCAGTTCCAGAAAGGTTTCCGACTCAATCAGCTTGCGATACCCTTCGGAGTGTAGCAGTTGGCGAATGTTCCGTGGAAGCTCCAGATATGCCGGACGCTTCTCAACCAGTTCCTTCGGCAGCGTGTAAAACAGCGTTATCCAGGACAGATTGCTGTCCTGCGGGATCTCCATGATTCCATCCGCCAGAACCACATAAAAGCTATAAGGGTTGCTCTTTTCCATATTCATCACCTGTGCAATAGATTCCCCCATAATATATGGGCACCAGCATCGCGTTTTTTTCCAATCACTGCAAATTTTTTTGAAAAATTTTTCTGGGTGGAGATTTGTCGTACTTCGCATCTATTGTAACCGAAAAGTCGGAATATGTCCATTCTTTCTAATACGGACAAAAAAATAAGCGATACCCGGTCAAAACAACCAGGTATCGCCTATTTTCGTGTTACCAACCCTGCAAGACAGATGCCGTAATAAATAATTCATAGAATTACTGTGTTACGGACACCCGCCTTTACTGAGAGCTTTTTTGGCAAAGAACCGTAATAATTATGATAGAAACCCGTTAAGGGGGTGCAATTCGGTGCAGAGGGGGTGTAGTTCCCGATTTTAGCGGGCGCATTGGTTTCCCTTTTAGGCGACACATTTTTCTGCGCTGTTACACCTTCTTGAAATTAAGTCAGATCGACCTTCAAACGCTCGGCGTGGCTCATCATGTGGGCCGGGAACTCGGAGGTGAATTTGCCGCCGTCGGCATAGCCCCAGAGAAGCTGCGCCGTTTCGCCGCCGTTTGTCAGCCGCACAAGGCCGAGATTGACCTCCGGGGCGACCTGTACATTCTTAAAATACTTGCCCGTGCCGGTGACGAGGAAGTACTTGCCCTCCAGCGCCGGGCAGGAAAAGCCCGTGGGGATTTCACGCAAAACGGCGCTATCAACATACTCTTTGACCTGCGGTTCCTCCAGCAGCAGGCTCACATTGCCACCGTTGCGCTCATTCCAGCCGTGGTCATACATATTCGTCACGGTGCGGATCATCTCCACCATCCACGGCGCGGTCAGAATATCTCTCATGCTCTTGCCTCCAAAATGGATTTCTCATATCTGCGGACTTCCGGCAGCCACGCGCCGTCCTTCGGCACGCCGCGGCGGCAGTATTCTGCCCAGACTTCGCCGAAGGGCAGGGTTTTCAGTTCCTCCTGCCGGACGAGCAGATCGGTAAAGTTGCCCGCGTTTTGCTCCTTGGTCATATCGGGGGTCAGCAGGGCATTCAGCAGGGCTTTCTGCACATTGCGGAAGCCCGTGACCCACGCGGCGATGCGATTGACGGAGGCGTCGAAGTAGTCCAGCGCCATATGCACGCGCCCGTCTAAGCCGCCGCAGCGGACGATCTCCTTGCAGAGTTCCTTCGTTTCATCATCGAACAGCACCACATGGTCTGAGTCCCAGCGGACCGGGCGGGTGATGTGCAGGGCAATCTCCGAGAAGAAGCTCAGCAGCGCCGGGATTTTGTCGCTGACTACCTCGGTGGGGTGATAGTGGCCGTTGTCCATGAGGGGGATGCACTTACCCCTGTTCATGGCGGCGTAGTTCAAGGCGAACTCCGCGCTGCCCACGGTGTAGCTCTCCACGCCGATGCCGAACACCTTGCTCTCCACGCAGGGCTTGACCTTGGTAAGGTCAAAGGGCTCGGAGAGAATTTCGTCGATGGACTGCTTGTAGCGCAGCCGGGGCCCCAGACGGTCGGCAGGAATGTCCTTGAAGCCGTCGCCTGTCCAGATGTTCATGGTACAAATCTGCCCCAGCTCCTCCGCCAGATACTGGGAAATGCGCGCGCAGGCCTTGCCGTGCTCCACCCAAAAGTGCCGGGTTTCCTCGTTGGGAGAGCTCAGCGTCAGCGGATCACACTTGGGGTGGGAGAAGAAGGTGGGGTTGAAGTCCGCGCCGAGGCCGTGCTTTTTGCAGAACTCCACCCATGGTGCAAAATGCTTTGGTTCTAACTTTTCCCGATTCACCCACTCACCAGGGGCGAAAACGGCATAGCTCGCGTGGAGGTTCAGCTTCTTTGTGCCGGGACACAGCTTCAGCACCTCCTCGATGTCTGCCATCAGCTCCCGGGGTGTTCTCGCACGGCCGGGATAGCTGCCGGTGGTCTGGATACCGCCGGTGAGGGGCTTCGTGGGGTCGGTGTCGAAACCGCGTACGTCGTCTCCCTGCCAGCAGCGCAGGGAGACAGGAGCAGTTTTCAGCTTGTCCAGCGCCGCTTCGGTATCTACGCCGAGGGCGGCATATTTTTCTTTTGCTTCCGTATAGCTCATAGGTCTGCCTCCATTTGTATTTTCAGATTGCCCAGCGCTGTCGCCTCCATGGGCAGGGCAATGACCCGCTTGCCGGTAGCCTTGGCGGTGAGATGGTTGAGAAACTCATTCTTCGCGCCGCCACCCACAATGTACAGCTTGTCGTATTGCTTTCCAGTGTTTCGTTCCAGCTGTGCAAGGGCTTTCGCATAGCTCTCTGCAAGGCTGCGGTAGGCACAGCGGAAATAGTCGCCGATGCCGAGAAGCCGCCCGCCGGTCGCCGCATCAAAGGTGGTCTTCATGCTCTTGGGAGCGAGAAATTCCGGCGCGTTGGCATTGATGAGGACATTGCAGAGGCTTTCCTTTGCGGCGTTCACGATCTCCGCAAAGCCCAATCCGCTGCAAAGCTCCTTTTGCAGCTCGTTGACCAGCCACATGCCCATGATGTTCTTCTGATAGCGGTTGTAGCCCACGCCGCCCTCGTTGGAGTAATTGGCGGCGCGGCTGGCCTCATCCGTGATGGGCTTCGGCGTTTTGACGCCCAAAAGCGACCATGTGCCGGAGGAAATATAGGGTGCGTTTTCCACCACAGGGATTCCCTCCACCGCCGAGGCCGTGTCGTGGGTGGCGCAGAGGATGCACTTTATACCATCGTATTCGCCCAGCACCGTCCCTGGCTTTTGGAGTTTGGGGAAGATGGGCGGCAGCCCAAGCGCGGAAATAATCTCCGGGTCAAATTCACCTGTTTCGGCATTTACCATGCCGGTGGTAGTGGCGTTGGTTTTGGTCGGCGTTGCTTTGAAATTGACCGTTGTATTTTATCCGGCAGAGGGGGATGCCGTCCGAGGACACTTCCATCCATTCGTTGCCGTCCATCTTGGTGTCGTACCGAGCCGGCATATCCGGTGGTTTCCAAATCTAACGAAAATCCAGCCCGATGCCGCTTTTGCGGCATCGGGCTGGATAGAAATTGGTTTAAACTAGGTCCTTGCACTGGTTGTAACACAATAAGAGGCATGCGGATAGCGGACAACACTATCTATGTAGTAATCGTCCAACTCGTTGGCAATACTGAATGCTAAATCAAAATCACTTGAGGTGGGAAATTGTGTCGGTGGTGTCATCTGGCTAACCTTGGATGGCAAGGGGACTAAGGATTCAATAATATGACTTCCGGCAACAACAGTAAACCTAGGTGTTCATTTTCGCTTTTTACATATCAGTATAGTCGTTAAAAAGCAGAAAACAGCGAAAGAAATCCGAGAAAGTAACAACATAATTCCCTGCTGATTGGTCGGAGAAACATATTCAAACAAAAGCTTCCCGCTTTTATTCACTACAGTAAATTTCTGGTTATCTGAGCTAAAAATGCTTTTTCCGCAAAAAGAATACACATTTCCCCCTCGCGATACCTGAAATTTATTTATTGCATCCATTTTGGCAACTTTATCTAGCTCTTCCTTATCTCGTAAACTGCCAATGTAGTTTCCTTCATTATCGATTTTGATTAGGGTCTATCTGAAAACCGTCAACACGCCCAAACAGCGGGTCTTTTCCGTCTGCTGTGCACCATTTTCCCTTGCAATACACAAAGTATTCCTGCGGAAAAATGGCTTCATCAGACGAAAAATCCCTCGCTGTTGGTCATATTTCCGGTTTTCAGATAGACCCTAGGACATGCTTTCGAAAAGGAAATAGAATCATATTCCCATCTTCTTCATCAAAAGATACGGAAATAGCGCCACTTTCAGAAAATGTAAAATGTCTTACCAAAATGCATGATTGATCATATAAATTTATATGATGTGTGGCTATGTCAGAAAAACAAAGCGCATAACGTCCATCAGTAGAAACAGCAATGCTCTCCAGAAGGGCAGAGCCGGTGTATTCCAGATCGTCTACAGAAAGTAAAAAATCACACTCGTACACTTGCTGATCTTCTGGTGTAATGGCATATGTCGGCTCTGTTTTTGCCCATGCTGCAGTTGGTAGCATAATGACAATAGCTAGAATGGAAACAAGGACGAGGCCCAACTTTTTACCCACTTAAATACATCCTTCCATGTATATCGTGCGACCGTTTTCGTGTACGTTTGTGATACATGCACATCAAGTCCTGCACCCTTACTAGTTGGACCTCCCGATACTTGCAGTCCAACCAGCTTTCCCTTAGAACTAGCCACAGGTGCATCGCTTACGAGATCAAGGCCAACCGGTAAGGGAGATGAAACGCCCAAATACGTAGAAACACCTGTGAGATCTCTTACATTTTGCATATTGGTCACGTGGATTGCAGGCCCATACCCAACACTAAGCAAGCCAATAGATGTGGCCTCTCTCTTTGTAGGTGCAGAATAACTTTGCTGTATTTCAATATTTCCGTTTAAATCGATAGAAACTGCAACGGAATAGGAAAGGGAAATAAACGCCGTTATAGAGAAGCCATAACTAATAGTGACAGTTGCTTTCCCAGTGTGATCAAAGGAAGATACTGGGGCGTTATTGCAGTATGCGAACATATTGTTCCCAACAATTCTCTGCCCTGTGGAGACATACATATCTGTGTTAACAAACCGCGCTGTAACTGGATCATAATACCGACTTTGCAGATAGTAGAACCCGGTTTCCTGGTCATAGACATACCCACGATACCGCAGAGGATTCAGCTCCGCCAGAGTACCCATTATGGCAATGATGTTGCCCCATGCATCGTAAGCATATTGGGCTACCGAGGATCCGGTGGCGGATTCCACCGCCATTACGTCGCCCTGTAGGTTGGTGATGTAATAGTAGACGGTGCCATTGTAAGTCATGGTCAGCGGCGCGCCGTTGGCATCGTAGCTGAAATCCAGAATGTCGTCCCCAACGGTCATCCGCATCAGCTTGTCGCCGGCATAGATGTAGCTGTAGGCATTGTCGTCGCTTATCCTTCTGGTGCGCAGGCCGCTGGTGTTGTACTCCATCTGCCAGTCCCGCGTATCCAGCTTCACCGTGGCGATCCGGGTGCTGCCCATGTCACCATGCGCATCGGTGATGAAGCAGCGGTACTCCGCGCCTTCGCTCTCTGCCGTCATCTCCACCCGCAGGGTGGGAGAAGTCTCTCCGGTCAGATACTCAAAATTTCTGGAGCCGGGAGCGCGGCACAGCCACTGATAGCTCAGGTTTGCACCTTCCGCTTCCACGATGAAGGTAGCGGTATCGCCGGGTCTGCCATAGTAATCATCCGGCTCGTTGATGAGGGTGAACTCCGGGTCAAACTCGCTGTAGGTGACGACACTGCTGGTAACCGTCAATCTGCCTGCCTGAGAGGTTGCCACATGCCCCATGTAGTCCTTGGCGATGCAGCGGTAAAGATTCCCGTTGACACTGGCCTGAGTAGGAATATTCAGGGTCGTGGAGGTGCTGCCGTTGACATTGGACCAGGTCTCCCCGTCATCGGTGCTGCACTGCCACTGATAGGCCACCCGGTCGCCACTGGCCGCTACGGTGAAGCTGGCGGTTCCGCCCACAGTGCCGTAGTCGTTTTCCGGCTGGGTGGAGATCACCACCGGCGGCTGCTTGGACAATGTGGTAAGCTGCCGACCGTTTTCCCACCCCATGGTCCACCGATTGCCATTATAGTAGCTGGTGGGATTGCCAATCGCATCGTAGGTGATGGATTCCCCGTCGTAGGCGGTCAGTAGATCCTTCCACTCCGCATCTCCATAAGTGTAGGTGTGGGTGGTTTCTCCATCAGAGGATGTCAGTATATTGCCTGTCGTGTCATAGGTGTAAGTGTTGTTGTAAGATACGGGTGGACCGTTGAAGCTAGTGACAGTACCGCTCTCCGTAAGCAGCTGGTTCTGATCATCGTAGGTGTAGGAAGTGACATTGTTGAGCTTATCCGTGCTGGTCAGGATATTTCCGGCGTTATCATAGATATAGGCATATCCGTTAGACTTGTAGGTAGATCCATAAGATGTTCTGTAATAGTCCACGGATTTGACCTGGGTGGTAGTCTTGCTGTCGGAAATATCCCGGTAGGTATAGTTCCGGGTAAAGACACCGCTGCTCATGGAGGTCAGCCGACGCAGGCCGTCATAGCCCATGGTGAACGTTGTCAGTGCTGTTCCGTTCCTGGCAATGGAGAAGGTGTTCAGGCTGCCGTCCGAGGAATTGTAGGTGAGGTCTTCCGAGTAGGAATCGCCGCCCACCTGCCAGCTTTGTTTCGTCAGCTGATTGCTGGAATTATAGGACTGGCTGGTTCGCAGCACGGTGTTTTCTCCGTTTAGCTGCTGGCTGTTGATCAGGCGGCCAATGGAATCGTAAGTGTACACATAAGTGACGACTTCTCCGCCGCCGGTTTCCGTCAGACTGTGGAGCTGTCCTTCTCCGTTATACGCGTAGGTCAGCTTCCGCCCGTCAGAATAGGTTGCCGTCTTTATCCGACCCAGAATGTCATAGGTATAATTGACGGTAGCGCCGTTGCCATAGGTCTGCTTGGTAAGCTGACCGTTGCCATTGGCATAGATGTTGGCTGCCAGATTCCTGCTGCCAACCTTGACGGAGAGCATATTGCCAAAGCTGTCATAGGTGAAGTTATAGGTTTGGCTGGCGCCGCTGCTGTTGGTTCTCTGGATGGCACTTAAGTTTCCGTTGGTGTAAGTATACAATAGATTCGCGGTATTCGCAATACCTGTTTGCGTTACTCTGCCGGAGGTGTCGTAAGCGGAAGTGGTGACGGTCCCGTTAGGATCGGTCACAGAGGTTGGCAGAGACCGCATCACGGAATCGCTGTTGCCGTAGCTATAGGATACCGTTGCTCCGGCAGCATCCGTGACAGAGGTCAGGCGGTTGCCGCTGCCGCCATAGGCCGCAGTGGTCTGGATGGTCTTCCCGCCAGAACCGGACAAGGTGGTAGTGGTCACATTGCCGGTGCTGTCGTAACCCATTGCCTGAGTGATCTGCCCATTGGAGACGGATTTCAGCCGGTGGGTATAGGTAGTCAATCGGAGCTTCAAACAAAAACAGGGTCTCCCCACCGCCGACCCAGTGGAAGCTGTATTCCGGCTTACTGCCGGGGGCATTTCCCTTGAAGCTGCCCTGTGCAGCAGTGCTGTGCTTGTGAATGTGTCGTGGTTTTCCCTCCCGGTCTATGCCCACGAATACGGCGTTGTGGTAATCTGCGGATTCATAGACAAGACCCCGGTAGGAAAAAGCATCCAACACCTCTTTGTCGATGCACCGGTGCCGAAGCAGGTAGCCGTAGACCCGGCGCATGTTCTCGTGCTTTGGTGGAATCTCTAATGGTCTTTGAGGAAAAGGTTCTACCGATTCCCGGATGGTACCGGTGCCCATAGCAAGCATAAGCTGCACTGCCTCCGGGTACTCCATATTGTAGAACCGACAGGCAAAGTCGATAGCGTCCCCGCCCACCTGTTCATACTGGTGGAACCACAGGTTGCCCCGGATGGTCACTTTCTGCCCGTGATCCAGCCACATATTCTCCGAGCCGGATCGTTTCACTTCCTCCCCACATTGCCGCAGAAATGCCGCCAGATCTGTTCGTCTGGCCTGTTCCCGCTGCTGCTCCGTAAACGGTATATAGCTCATTTTACCTCCGAATCATTTCTTCAAGTGAGGGATAGAAATATTTGCATAATTTGTCCGAATAGAGTATCAAACCTTTCCTATCTGCTGTAACATCTTCAGGTGGGAGGTTCACTTCTGATGTCATCGTGACAGGGAGCTGGTGTCACTGCATGGCTAGACTTTCCCCTTGGCGGTGGATTTATTTCAAATTGAATCCTCACCTCCCCGCTTTTCTGCATATACTCCAAATATTTATATGCAGGAAATTATGATATTCCCGTTGATTTTCTGCATATAAAATGGTATACTAATATGCAGAAAGGATGAGAGCATATGCGGAAATTTGATTACTCTTTCTTAAATAACGGTTTCCTTCCGGCATCTCTGGTAAATTTAACGTCCAGCATTGCCGCCTTAAGAACTATGGCAGGTGTCCGCAGGGAAGAATATCTGCGGGTCTTTTCGGAACTTGAGGCAGTCGCGAAGATCCAGTCTGTCAAGAGTTCCAACGCGATTGAAGGAATCGTTACCAGCGACGCAAGAATTGCGGAAATCGTAAATCAAAACAGTGCGCCGCTGAACCACAGCGAGCGGGAAATTGCCGGGTATCGTGACGCTTTGAACGAGATTCATTTGAATTACGATTATATTGATTTCCGGGAATCGGATATTCTTCACCTTCATGAGATCATGATGTCTATGGCCGGATATGAGTTTGCCGGCAGATATAAAACCAGTGACAATTACATTCTGGAGGAGGATGCCCAGGGAAACCGGCGCATCCGGTTCCGTCCTACCCCTGCCGCGGAAACAAAACAGGCTATGGAGCAACTGGAGCTGGCCTATATGGCCGCGCGGAACGATGGAAACATCAACCAGCTTCTTCTCATCCCCTGCGTCATTCTGGACTTTCTTTGTATCCACCCCTTCCGGGACGGCAACGGCAGGATGTCCAGGCTGCTTTCCTTGCTTCTGCTGTACAAAAGCGATTTCGATGTAGGAAAATATGTGTCCTTTGAGGAGCAGATCAACCGCTATAAGGGATACTACTATGACGCTTTGCAGCAATCCTCCTCCGGATGGGAAAACGGTCAGAATGATTACTTCCCATTTATGGAGAATTTTCTTTCCACACTTTATATGTGCTACAAAGAACTGGATAAGCGGTTTGCCGTAGTACACGGAAAGAAGGTCACCAAGAAAGCCCGGATTGAAGCGACCGTACTGAACAGCCTGACGCCCCTGTCCAAAGCAGATATCTGCAAAATACTCCCGGATATCAGCCCGACTACGGTAGAAGCGGTTCTGGGAAATATGGTTCGTACCGGGAGCATTCGCAAAATCGGATCCAGCAGAGCGATTCGTTATATCAAGGCATAACCCGATAAGCAGGCTGTAGGCATTCAATCCCGAATGCCCATAGCCTGCTTCTTCTCGTCGATCTGACGGCGCTGCTTACGGTCAGGCTGTTGGTGCTGGACTCTATCCTGCTGTTCCTTCTCCTGAAACATCCGTCCGAGCTGGACGATCAGAGAGGCTGCACCCCTTATGTGCTGCTGTCGGATCACCCGCAGCAGATTTTCCGCATACATATTGCCATGGGCAGCAGATCGATTTAGGGCAGCACCGCATAAATACCAAAATCCGCATTATACAATAGGTGCCAAATAAAAACTGTGGATAACCTCTGAATTTTTGCCCGCAAAGGCGCACTTACTCAAGCTGCCAGACAGGGTCTGTC
>ERZ1026916.838-NODE-838-length-18535-cov-7.606331_pt1 | contig 18535 bp, 10 predicted proteins | sample MGYA00519465_ERZ1026916 | MGnify/ENA primary metagenome ERZ1026916 (study PRJEB26926, sample SAMN06164880) | human gut metagenome | biome: ENVO:00009003; feature: ENVO:2100002; material: ENVO:00002003 | host: Homo sapiens | place: USA | collected 2012 ... | reverse complement strand
CTTTCGGCGCCTTCAAGCGGAAAGTTACTGTATTGTTGTCGTGTATCTCAGGTGAGACCACGGGAGCGCCTCCCCAGAGAGCTTGTTGCGCGAAAGTCATCGCACACATCAGCAACAGAGCTGACAAAATAGAAATTCTTTTCATGATACGTATGTTATTTTGTTATTAAATTAGTTATACCAAATCCTCTTATTTGAACAACTTCGGCGCGAACTCCGTCAGATAGATTCGCCAGTTCCTCCAGATATGTCCCTCGCCCGTTTCAAGATACTCGTACTTATAACCATTGTCGTCAAGCAACTTGCGAAAGTCGGCCACACCTTTATAAACAAAGTCCGTCTTGCCGCATGCGATGAAGTAAAGAGCCGGTTTCTTGGCAAACTGAGTCTTCAGCTTACCTTCGAAGTCGGTATAGACCGGACACGTCGATTTATCGTTTCCGGTACTTGCACCGGAGAAAAGACCTACATAGTCGAACATGTCCGGGTAATACTTGGAAATATTGCAAGAGTGGAAACTACCCATAGAAAGCCCGGCAATAGCACGGTTCTTCTTATTGGCAAGAGTGCGGAAATTCTTCTCCACGAACTTCACAATTTCGGGAAACGAGAGTTCAAAAGCACCTTCCGCCACCTTCGCTCTTTCGTCGGGACGCATGGAGGGGGCAACAAAACCCTTGGGAGATTCACCTGCAGCAGCATCTTGCCAAGCATTGCCGTTAGTCATCACCACAATCATAGGTTTAGCCTTGCCTTGTGCAATGAGATTATCCAATATCTGCGAAGTACGGCCAAGAGCAATCCAAGCTTCCTCATCACCACCTGCACCATGAAGCAGATAAAATACCGGATAACGCTTGCCGCTGGTTTCATAACCAGCCGGAGTGTAAATCGTCAGACGGCGGTCCATTCCCAGCGAAGGACTATTGTACCACATGCGACTTACCGTTCCATGGGGTACCTTATTCACTTTATACAAATCGGCACGGTCACCACCGATGATAAATACATTGGTCACGGTAGCCACATCCCGAATCATGTAAACATTGCTCGGGTCCATCATTCTCAATCCATCCACAATAAAGGAGTATCCATAAAGTTCCGGCTTCAATGGTTCGGGAGTAGTAAATTCCCAAACGCCATCCTTCCCCTCTGTCAAATCGGCAATGCCCGGTGCATCATAATCGCCACGAGGAGTCTTAATAGTTTGTGGAGGCAGAAAATCACCGGTAATCTGCACCCTTACAGCCTTAGGAGCTTTCAAGCGAAAAGTAACCGTGTTGTCGTCATGAATATCAGGAGAGACAACTGCCGCACCTCCCCAAAGAGCTTGCTGTGCAAAAAGGGTGACACAGCAGACCAGCAGCATCGCTGCCAAACTTAATAATCTTTTCATAATTTCTTATATTAAATGAATTAGCTTCTTGTTATTTAGCAAAGCTGCGACTTACAAAAGGCAGGCACATATAAAGTGCCGAATGCCAATATTCGCTGGTATGTCCGCCATCCCGCACACGGAACTGGCAAGGGATACCGGCATTACGCATCGCCTGGAAAAACTCTATATTACGGTCCAGCAGAAAGTCATCGTCTCCGCAATCCACAAACCACTGTACAGTACGAAGCTGTGCCTTACGCGCAACATCTGCCTCAGCCACATACCTGATGCAACTATGCTCCTGCACAGAACGCGTCAGTACAGCCATCTTGTTTGTGGGGTCGGGATCTCTTCCCACCTCCTCACCACTAACGGGGATGTTCATCAAAGCACTCATAGCATAAGCAGCACAATACATATCCGGATAGCGCTGTGCATAGCTTGCCGTTCCACCTCCGCCCATAGAAAGTCCGGCAATGGCACGATGCCGCTTATCACCTTTCACCCGGTAAGTCTTCTCTATATAAGGAAGGAACTCCTTATAGAAGAAATCTTCGTAAGCCCAGCCCGGCATGTTGAAGTAGCCGTTCCAGCAAGTAGCCGGATTGCCTCCTGCATTGGGGCTGACGATAATCATCTCGCAAGCCTCGCCCGATGCCACCAACTGGTCCATCACGTCCTTCACACGTTGGTCTGTAAACCAACTGGTATTCACCCCCGACATGCCGTGCAGCAAATAGAGGATAGGATATTTCCTATCCGTTTCATTGCTATAGCTTTGCGGCAGATAGATGGTGTAGGCACGGTGTGCTTTCAATACCTGGCTGTAGATGCTGTCGGTCACTACCTTGCTTTGCGGTCCCCATGCAGGATTTTGTGCATTTGCCATCCACAGCAAGCAGACGGCTAAAAGAGAGAGTATCAATCTTTTCATGGTATCGATTTAAAAATGTACTACAAAATAAGCGTTTTCCATTCTAAAACTAATTGATATATATCAGTTTTTTCACGCATATCCCCCTCATCTCTTCACCATCGGATACACAGCCACAGGCACTTGCGCCCGCATGGCATCATGCACTTTCTGCTTGCGTGCCTTTGTCACCCTCTGTACCGCTGTACAACGCACATCGGCCGAAGATGCGGCAACCATCCACTGATATTCACCCTTAGCCAACTCCCAAGAGCTGTTTTTCTCATTAAAGGAAGCCATGTCCATCACGTTCCAAGTCAGAATCAGTGTCTGGCTCTCGCCCGGCTGGAGCAAGGCAGTTTTGCCGAAGGCCTTCAACTCCTTGGCAGGCTTGTCAAGTCCCCCATTCGGAGCTTTCACATAGAGTTGTACAGCTTCACGCCCTGCCACCTTGCCGATGTTCTTCACGCTCACTTTCAACTCACAGCGGTCGGCATCCATTTTGGCGTTCTCTACCGCATAGTCAAAAGCAGTATAGCTCAAACCATGACCGAACGGATAGGAAACCTCTTTACCGAAAGTGTCGAAATAGCGATAACCCACATAGATTCCCTCTTCATAGTTGGTGAAATCCACATTTTTCTCCGGTTCCTTCGGTTTCTCCTCTTTCTCTTCGGACTTGAAGTTCATGCCGGTACCCATAGCAAACGACGGCGTCTTGAACTCGTAATCAAAAGGGAAGTTAGCATCCGACGGCGCATCGCCATATTTCACGGCAAACGTCATGGGTAACTTGCCCGAAGGATTCACCTTTCCGGTCAGGATGTCCGTGATACAATTACCCACCTCTTGTCCCGGCTGGAAGGCACAAACCACTGCATCTGCCAGTCCCTTCCAAGAAGCAGTCTCCACCGGGCTGCAGATGTTGAGAACCACCACCAGTTTCTTGCCTGCAGCACGATAAACGGCAGACACTTGCTTAATCAGAGCCAATTCGTTCTCCTTCAGGAGGAAATCTTCCACACGGCGGTCACAGCCCTCGCCACTGACACGCCCCAGCGTAAGCACGGCAATGTCGTTGGCTTTCACTTGTGCAGCCAGTTCCTCGGCAGTGGGCAGGAACTCCTCGGCACGGGGCAGCGGAGTAAAGGCGAAAGGCGGTTTTCCGTGAGGAAAAAGCCGTTTCTGCTCGTCGGCCATATGCTTCTTGTAGCGGTTCAGCAATTCTTTGTCCACGATGTAGCCCGCATTACGCAAACCTTCTACCATAGAAACCGTGTAATAGCCGATGCCCGTACTGCCAAAGCCCATGCCGGCAGGAACCATGTCATAGGAAGTAGTTCCATAAAGGGCCACTTTTTTGATGCCGGCAGCCATGGGTAGCGCCTGCTTGTTATCCAGCAGCACGATACCTTCCGCACCTATCTCACGGTCTACTTGCGCATGAGCCTCCAAATCGGTTTTATTGGGATACTCGTAGCCGGCAAAGGTATGGCTCTTGACCACAAACTCCAGCACACGCTTCACGCTGCGGTCGAGGAGTGCCAAATCCAGTGTACCGTTCTCTACGGCTTCCAAAATAGCTTTATACTGGCGGTCTTGCCCCGGTTGCAGCATGTCGTTTCCTGCTACGATGGAGGTCACGGCATCTTTTCCGGCATTCCAGTCGGACATCACCAGTCCCTTGAATCCCCATTCGTCGCGGAGGATGTCCTCTGTCAGTTCGCGGTCCTCGCAGGTATATTTGCCGTTCACCTTATTGTAGGCGGTCATCACGCTCCAGGGCTGAGACTCTTTGACAGCAATCTCGAAGCACTTCAAATACAGCTCGCGCAAGGGGCGCTGTGTCAGATGAGAATCGTTGTTATTGCGGTTGGTCTCCTGGTTGTTCACGGCAAAGTGTTTCAGGCAGGTACCTGTCCCCCGGCTCTGGACTCCGTTGATATAGGCAGCAGCCATTTTACCAGCCAACACCGGATCTTCCGAATAATATTCATGGTTACGTCCACAAAGCACATTTCGCATCAGGTTGACACCCGGTGCCAGCAACACATCCAAACCATAATCCTTCACTTCCATACCCAAAGTACGTCCCACCTTATGGGCTGCATCCGGATTGAAAGTAGCTGCCACCGTGGTGCTGGAAGGGAATTCCGTAGCATGATAAGTACGGCTGTCGAATTCCCGCTTGGCAGCCATCGCCAACCGGTGCGGTCCGTCGGCAAGATAGGCGGAAGGGATACCCAGTCGGGGAATGTCGTAAGTACGTCCCGCTGTTCCTGGAAACTTGGTATCACTTCCCATCGACATTCCACAACCGATGACGAGGTGTACCTTCTCTTCGAGGGTCATGGCACTGACCACTTCGTCGATATTGTCGGCACGCAGTCTGACTGACTGATTCGAACCGGTCACCTGTGCAGTCAAAGCAGATGCCAGACAGAGTGAAAATAAAGTAATTGACAATCTTCTCATATATATTATATTTAAAAAGCTACAAAAGAAGCCCCCGTACAATTAGCTGATTCCCACGGGGGACTTCTTCTACAAACAATTAATCAGTTAGAAAAATCTAATTTTGTCTATCTGCATCAGATGACAAAGTTAGATTTTGATTCTTTATACGCTTTACCAACCTGCATTTTGTTCCATATTCGGATTCAAACGGATCTCCTTTGCCGGAATAGGCAACAAATAATGTCTTTCCTTGAAACCATAACGCGTTTTATCCTTGTTATACTGAATGTATTCTACCGCTACATTATCCGGCTCATCTTTTCCTGCCTTATTTGACAAGATAGGTGTTCTTTCACCCTGATCCTTAAGCAAAGCCTCCGCATCTTTCCAACGGATAATATCCTGATAACGGGTATATTCAGAACAGAGTTCCAGTCTCTTTTCCAATTTAATGGCATCCAAGGTAGCCGTCTTTGCATCCAATCTTGCACGCTGACGCACCTCATTCAAGCAAGCATCAGCTTCGGATTGATTGCCATCCTTCAGGTTTGCTTCAGCCGCCAGTAACAAGACTTCAGCATAACGCATCCAACGATAGTTATTATATGAACACCAGAACCCAGCAGGAGATTCTACATTCGAGAAGCGACGCTTCCACATGAAATAACCTTCATTAATCAAACTCTGCCCTTTGGCAACCTTGACACCCAATTGAGAAATTTGGTCATAGGTTTTCATTGTCTGATTCAACCGATAACCATCTACACCCTCTTCCTGAACAAATGCATCATACAACTTTTTCTGAGGAACCATAAATCCCCATCCGGTACCATTAAACTGATTGTTAGAGCCAGACATATCCAACTTATCAGTGCGCCAATGATTCATCACCTCAAAGAAACTGAACTCATCCATGGAATTACTTGCATCAAAAATACGGTTACTTTCGAGCATACTTTCACAATTATACTCAGCCTTGTAGGTCAAGATATCCTCATAATTTCCATCATAAAGTTTATACTTACCACTAGCTCTAACTTCATTCAAGACAACAGCAGCTTCATGGAATTTTTCTTGCCATAAATAAGCTTTACCCAATATAGCTTGTGCCAACTGCTTGGTAACACGCCATGTCGTTTTATCATCTACACTCTTCTTTTCCTCCAAGAGTCCTGAATTGATAGCTTCAGTCAGGTCCCGCTCTATCAACGCCCAAATATCAGCCTTAGGCGAACGAGCCAACTGATATTCGGATTTATCAAGTTCATGGTCTACCAATGGTACATCACCCCACATAGAAACTAAATCAAAATAAGCAAAAGCACGGAAGAACTTGGCTTCAGCACAAGCCTTCTTCTTCAAATCAGTATCAGGCTCAACACGTCCCAGAATCACATTCGCCTTATAAATAAGCTGATAGTAGCTTTCCCATACGCCTCCGATAAAACTTTGGTCTGAGCCAAATGAATATTCATTACAGCCTTCCAGCTCTGCATTGTCATTACGACCACCACCACCTGCCCAAACATCGTCCGAAAGGGCATTCTTCATCATCGTATAGTTATAGTATGTACCCTTGAGTTGTATATAAAGCGCATCAGCCGCTGCTTGAGCTTGTTCGTCAGTTTTATAATAAGTGGAAAAGTCCAATACACCTTTTTGAGGTATATCCAATTTGTCTTCACACGAAGTGCCAGCCAATATAAGGAGCGCTCCGAGCATTAAAGAATATCTTAATTTCATATGTTTTTCATTTTAATAAGTTCATAAAAATCAGAATGTCACACTCAAACCAAGAACAACCTTCTTTGAATTAGGATAACTACCTTTATCCACACCTAATGAATTTCCGACACCGGTAACTTCAGGGTCAAAACCAGGATAGTCTGTAAAAGTAAAGAAGTCCTCAAGTGAGCCATATATACGTAGATTTTCAATTGCTACCTTCTTAATCAGTTGCTTCGGGAAAGAATAACCTAACTGAATCTGTTTAATTTTAAAATAAGAACCGTCAAATACACAACCGGAAGAAGTCAGATACTTGGTATAATCTGTAGCGCCTGATGCAGGAGTCTTCCCATTGCGATTGCTTTCTGTCCAGCGGTTTTTTGTAAAATAAGTCAGCTGATTCAAATTGTAATCCACACGGTTCAAGCCACAGAACACATCGTTACCTTGAGAACCCGTACCAAACAAGATAAAATCAAATCCCTTCCAAGCTGCATTCAAGGTAATACCATAAGTATAGTCGGCAATTCCCTTACCAATTTCTGTCTTATCATTATCCGTAATACCTTCTACACCATCAATATCTCTAAAGATTGGCTCACCGGTTTTTGAATCCACACCCATGAAATCATAACCATAAAAATACCACGCGGGCTTACCTACCTCAAAACGAGTAATGGCTCCATAAGTCACATAAGTAGCCCCATCAATACTTGATAAAGACTCATGCATCTTGGTCACTTTATTCTTCAATGTAGCAACGTTGGCACGGACACCATAAGCAAAGTCACCAATACGATCTTGCCATCCCAGTTCCAATTCAAACCCCTTGTTCGTAATATTACCGGCATTAACTGGCGAGAAACTGTTACCTACTACAGTTGAAGCCTTAATGCCCGAAACAATCAGGTCTTTTGTCTTTTTATGGAAATAATCGGCTGTAACAGTCAAACGGCTATTCAAGAAACGGGCATCAATACCTATATTGGTTTGTTCAGAAGTTTCCCATTTAAGTCCGTCATTACCGGTAGCAGAGGGAGCATAACCATTGATGTAAGAGAAATTATTATTATCACCTACAGCCAAATGCCCGGTAGCACCAATTGATACATTCCATTTATAACCGCCCAATGATGCAGTAGAACCATTCTGTCCCCAACTGGCACGGAGCTTTAATTGTGACAGCCAGTCTTCAGTTCCTTTCATAAAATTTTCCTCCGAAAGAACCCAACCCAAAGAAACTGCCGGGAAATAGCCCCAACGTTTGTTCTTTGGCAACACAGAGAGGTCAGCAGCATCGGCACGCAGTGAGAACTGAGCCATGTACTTTCCGGCATAGTCATAATTCAAACGTCCGAAGTAAGATAATTTACGAGTATAGGTAGGCTCACCACCACTTACATCCTTTACAGCATCAGATGTAGCATAGGCAAAGTAGAAGAAATTAGGATCATTCTGCAAGAAACCCAAATGCGAAACTCTGTTAATCACATTTCCCCACATATCTGTAGTATCTTCATTATATCCCTTCTTACTTCCGCTAACGCCATAAGAACGGCTCTGACTATAAGAAGTTCCCAACATCAATGTTGCGTTGTGTTTGCCAAAAGAACGGGTGTAGTTCAAAAAGTTCTCCCACTGATAATAGGTTGGGCTATAATCCGAAGCCGAAACCTCCACCCAATCACGTTTAGCCTTGTCAGTATAGTAATAAGATTGCCCCACGCCATAAGAGGAAGTTGAAGCCAAACGATAAGAAAGACGAGAAGTAACGGTAAGCCCCTTGATAGGCATAAAATTCAAATAAGTAGAACCATTGATATTAAAGCCTCTGTTCTTGGTATAAGAGTTGTCACGCATGGCAAAAGGATTGATAGCTTCGGCATTGCCAGTGAAAGCTGATACACCATAAAGGTTGCCGTTTCCATCGCCCAACATATTCTTATGATCCTTATAGATGGTAGCCATATTCAACGGCAAGTCATCAATAGGATAAAGAGGCTTGGTCAGAGGGTCTAATTGTAATACAGAAAGCATCATGCTACCATACTCATTGCCCTCGGCTACGGACTGAGTTTTGTAGTGCTCAATCTGATTATTGGTACCTACCTCCAGCCAAGGTTTGATTTTCCAGCTGGCATTTACCATTCCCGTGAGTCGTTCATAAGTATCGGCATTGCCGACAATCATACCGTCGTTATCAAGGTGGGACAATGACAGATAGAAAGAACCTCTGTCGCTACCACCTTGGAAAGTCACATTATGACGTACCATCGAACTGTTTTCAAAAGCCTCATCGACCCAATCCGTATCGGTTTTTCCATCCCAATAGGTATCAAAAGCACTCTGGGTAAGCTTCTTGTTTTCCAAGAAGAATTCCTTGTACTGCGCAGCATTCATTACTTCGGGTACTTTACCCAAACTCTGTGAAGTATATTGAAAATCGTATGTGATTTTACCGTTTCCTTTTCCTTTCTTCGTAGTAATCAATACTACACCGTTACCGGCAGCAGCGCCATAGATAGCTGCAGAAGCACCATCCTTCAAAACTTCCATAGACTCAATGTCATTAGGGTCGATACCACCAATATCGCTGGCAATACGTCCATCCACTACATACAACGGGTCACAAGAACCGTTAGAGCTTATTCCACGGATACGTACCTGCGGAGAAGCACCCGGTTTGGCCGATGCACTGAGCACCTGCACACCGGCAGTCTTACCCTGCAATGCCTGCTCAGCACGGGTAATGGTACGTGCTTCCATATCTTCTGATTTTACCGAAGATACGGCACCGGTCAGTGAACTTTTCTTCTGCACGCCGTAACCTACCACCACCACTTCATCCAGCGTTTTAGTGTCTTCTTTCAATATCACATTCATTACTCCTGCCACTGCTTTCTTTTCTTGTGTCAGGTAGCCGATGTAGGAATAGACAATCGTCGCTCCTTCTTTCACAGACAAAGAGTAGTTGCCGTCCATATCCGTAATGACACCGTTGGTAGTGCCTTTCTCAAAGATACTCACGCCAATCATCGGTTCATTCAGGTCGTCAGTAACCCTACCGTTCACCTTTATAGTCTGGGCTTGTGCCAGACTGAAAGGAAGACAGATCAATAGGAAGAGTGCCATAGCTGCAAGTCTCTTCCGAGCTGTTTGCTTCAGATTTTGTTTCATTTGATTAAATTAGATTTATGTTAATAATAAAAGGTTTCTTAAGAAAGTGTCAGAACCCACGTGTAGGAAATGCCATCACTACCTCCAGCAGTTCCTTGTCATGGTTATACTTCACTTGGCAATCGTTATTGAAAATCATCGTTGCTCCCTTTTCTGCGGTATAAGGTTCCCACTCGGGTAACCCTTCGGCATTGGGATTGCCCGTACGGGCAAAGTTCAACCACGCGCTGCTCATCTTTTCGCCCAAAGCTTGTGCTTCAGCGCCACCCCCGGTCATGGAAGCGTGGCGCACTACATTGTTGAAGGCAAAGGGAATGTCCATGCAGTGCGTGCTGCGAAACATGCCGTCAAGTACGGGCGATTCCCACGCGAACATGTACATATAGACCGGAGCACCCTGCTGCGCAGCTTTCAGTTTAGCCTGCTCCACAGCACCGGGACGGAACACGAAGTCCACATCCACCAAATCTTTAGGCTGATAGCCGGGGTAGGCTTTCTCGAAAGCGGTAAGGAACTCGTCCGTACGTTCGCCGTATTTCTTTTGCAGGAATTCCACCGCTTTTTCTTTGGTAATGGTACGAAAAGCGGGGACATAAGTACTCATGGTAAATTCGTGCAGAGTAGTGCCAATCATCACCGGAATGCCCTTGCTTTGTGCTGGAGCTTGAGGGTCGAAAGGCTGTACGGGCAGTACATCGCCGTCCACCGTAGGCGCCCAGCCAAAAATGAAGGAAGACACCCCCTCCTTCTCTGCCTCTGCACGCACTTTGGCTATCGCCTTGTCACCGGCGGCAAGCACCTTGTCATACGGCATCTTGCAGAGTTCGTCTATCTGCGAAGCCTTCAGACCAAGTTCTTCCATCACGGCACTGCCAATGCGACGAGAATACTTTTGCTCCATCGTGCGAAGCATAGATCCGCTTTGTACAATGGCTTTATGGAACAAGCCTCTCGCCGATGGCGTGGCAAGTAGCGTAGAGACCTTGCCTCCTCCACCGGATTGACCGAAAATGGTAACATTCCGAGCATCTCCACCGAAGGATTCTATATTCTTATTCACCCATTGCAGTGCCGCCACCAGATCAAGCAGTCCGGCATTGCCCGATTTTGCATATTTATCGCCATAGGCGGAAAGGTCGAGAAAACCCAGGACGTTGAGACGATGATTCAGCGTCACAACCACTGCATCCCCTTTCTTTGCCAGATTTGTTCCGTCATACGAGGGAAGCTCCTGACCACTGCCGGCGGAATAACCTCCACCATGCAGCCACACCATGACGGGGCGTTTCTTCCCGTCTTTCAGTCCCGGTGTCCAGATATTCACCCGCAGACAATTCTCGTCAGGATAACCGTCATCCCAGTTGAAGGCAAACGCCTGCTCGTCGCTGTACCATCCCATGCGCTTGCCTTGCGGACAAGTAGGGCCGTAGGCACGGCTGCTGCGGACGCCTTCCCATTTATCAGCGGCCACGGGCGGCATAAAACGTTCGGCTTTGGCATATGGGATACCTTTATATATATAGATACCATTTTCCACATATCCGGCTACTTTTCCTGATTCAGTCTCGGCAATGGCGGTTGCCGAAGAAGCCGTAATCTCCCCCTCCTGCCCACAAGCAGATGCTTTCTCTATTTTAGCTGTCCCTCCGCACGAGGAAAGTAGGATGGCGGAGAATGCTAACACTGACAAGAATTGCTTTTTCATATTATGTATTAGTTTTATGTTTTTATGATTGCAATATTAGCACATTCTCCCCAGAAGGATTTTCTACGTTATCCAAACGGCTTTCCCCGATGTTCAAAACAGCTTTCTCCAATGTTCAAATGTTTGCAGATTTGTTCAAAACATGCTCTCCGGCAGTCTCTCTCTCAATTTTTATGAGTATTTTCGCATCGTAATGCAGAGATTCGTTGAACAAAACAAATGGATGACATGCCAATGCTTTTAGTCTACACTATATATTATGAAATACATTAAATACTTACTTCTATTGTGTTTAATCACCGCATGCAACCCGTCGGACACAAAGCCCGCACCGGAAGGCAGCATCGAAAGCCCCGTCATCACCAATGACCTCTCCAATCAGAAGGTCACCGCCTTTGCCGAAGATGCACAAGGACACATTTGGATAGGAACTTCACGAGGGGTAAACAAATATAATGTACACGAATATCATCAGTATTACTGTACGGATGACTCGCTGGATATACCCGACAATCAAATCAACGACCTCTTCCGTGATTCACAAGGCCGGTTGTGGGTAGTCACCGTAAATGGAACCAGCCTATACACAGACAAAGATAATTTCCAAAATATCCCACTGGACTTCCCCAATAAAAACGGCATCCAAATACTCGAGAACAAAGACGGAAAGATTTTTCTGAACATGATGCACAACCTTGCCGTATATAATCCACAAACACACAAATTTGACGTACCCATCAAGATATTTGACCCAAACTATACCTTCAACAACCGCTGCTTCATAGACCAGAGCAACAAACTGTGGGCAGTGACCCCACTGTCTCTGCGCCGCTACAACTCCTCCACACTAGCGCTGGAAGACTCCATTCCAATGCAAGGCATTTTTCCCACCCACTTCTTCATGCACACCAACGGAATCCTATGGCTGGCGGGAAACCGCCAGATAACATTGTTCGACACACATACGCACAAATTCAAGGAAACACCCCAAGCCCTTCGGAGCCATCCGTTGCTGCTGCATGCCAACGTCAACTACATCCACCCTTACGGCAGCAACAGCCTGCTGCTGAATACCGACCAACAAGGAATGTTTCTCTACAACTACGTGGAAGGATACGTGATACATCAGAGCGAAAACGGTTTTCCCTTCGAAGTGCCTCACTTCAAGATAAGCACCATGTTTACCGACTCACAGAAAAACCTGTGGATAGGCTCTGTAGACCAAGGCTATGTCGTGCGTTACAACTATAAAGAACGTTTCAACACCAATAATCATCTCAGCTCATACCTGAACCGAAAGTCAGTGCTGTCCGTGGCAGTGGACAAGGAGCGAAATCTCTGGATGGCCACCATGATAGACGGGCTGTACGTTTACAACATGGACAGCCACGAAGTGAAAGAAGTGGACTCGGCTGGACTTCCGGGAAAAAGCGCTACCGACAAACCGGACATCACACGCGTATTCGTAGATGATGAGGGCTACATCTGGCTGGCGGCCCTCTATGCGAGCAAGGTGATGAAATGCAGCTATAAAAACGGCATACTGAAGACAGAGTCTATTCATGACATCTTCCTACCACTGTCGTTTGCACAAGATCGTTGTGGAACAATTTGGGTGGGTACATACAGCCCTAAACTTTATGCCAAAAAGCGTAAAGAAAAAGAATTTGTCCAAACAAAAGTATTTTCCTGGACGGGAACCTTCATACCCGGACTCCTTCCACGCAACAACGGAAAGATGTGGACCACTGCCTTCATGAACCCAGTCATGCAAATCAATCCCGACAATTGGGAAAGCGCTGAAGTACCATTCGAGAACACCGACTGGCAAGCTTGTATCCAACGTTCAGTATTCATCCCTACCGACATCTTCGAAGACAGTCGTGGAGATGTATGGATTGGGACCGTCAGCAACGGACTGCTGCACTATTCTGCCGCCACCGGAAAAATCGAGACCATAGAGGGTACACCCTGCCGGGACATCTCTTGCATTGAGGAAGATGCACAAGGCAATATATGGGCAGGCACACAATACGGGCTGGGCAAATATGACCGCACCGTAGGGAAATTTACCAACTACTATGCCGCCGACGGCATAGGCGGCAATCAGTTTTACGACCGTTCTTCATGCCGCCTGCCCGACGGGACACTTGTTTTTGGCGGTACGCACGGGCTGACTTTCTTCAACCCTATGGACGTAAGTACCAAACGGGAAATTCCACTGCTCTTCGAGGATTTGAAGATACACAACCGGTTGGCACGCCCACAAGACAGCAAAAGTGTAGACAAGCACCTTTCCTACCGACCGGACATCTGCCTGGACCACAATCAGAATGGTTTCAGCATCTCCTTTGCCGCACTGGACTACTGCGAATACGAACGCGTACATTATTATTACAAGATGGACGGTTTCGACAAATATTGGATTGATGCCCGCAACAACCGCGAGGCCTACTATGCCAATCTGCCTGCCGGTACCTACACTTTCAAAGTTAAAATAACTAATAACGACAAGAGCATTGTAGAAAGGGAAAATTCCATACGCGTCATCGTAAAGCCCGCCCCTTGGCAAACATGGTGGGCATGGTGCACCTATCTGCTCATTGCCGCCGCCATCATCGGTATCTTCATCCGTGCCTGGCTACGCATTAAGCAGGAAAAAGAAACCGCCCGACGCGCCAAACTGGAGAAGGACCAGGAACAACGGGTGAACCGCATGAACATGAGTTTCTTTGCCAACATCTCGCACGAGTTCCGCACCCCACTCACCATGATTTCGGGTCCGGTAACACAACTTTGCGAAAGTCCCAAAATAGAGGGAGAAAACAAACAACTGCTTTACATCGTACAACGCAGTGTGGGGCGCATGCTCCGTCTGGTGAACCAGCTGATGGACTTCAACAAACTGGAGAATGACACCCTGAAGCTGCGAGTGAAACGGACTGACATCATCTCGCAACTGCAACGCTTTGTAGATATTTTCCGCATCAACGCCAACGAGAAAGGCATCGCACTGAACACTTATGGTCTGGAGGATACTTTCCTCATGTGGCTGGACGTGGACAAGCTGGACAAGATTGTAGGAAACCTGCTTTCAAACGCCTTGAAGTTCACTCCGAACGGTGGGAAAGTGGAACTGTGCTTCGACGTCATTACCCGCGAAGAGGCTGCGCGTCTCTTTACGCTGACCGACAAAGACATCGACACGCAATACGTCAAAGTTGCCGTGGCCGACAGCGGGAACGGAATCCCCGAGGAACAGTTGGAGAAGGTATTCGAACGCTACTACCAACTGGACAATCAATCCAAAGGCACCTATAACTGGGGAACCGGCATCGGCTTGTACTATGCCCGCAGCCTGGCGCTGCTGCATCACGGCTATCTGAAAGCCGGTAACCGTACCGAAGGAAGCGGAGCCGTCTTCACCCTGCTGCTGCCGGTGAATGACCTCTCCTATACCCCCGAAGAATGTACCCTCCCCGAAGAAGAACAGAACAAGGCGTTTCCGATACAAACGGAAGAACAGTATCAACTGGAAAACACAGAGAGCATCCGGCAACAAAAGCAAACCCTGCTGGTGGTAGACGATGATACGGAAGTGGCCCACTACCTGAAGGCCCTGCTTTCTCCCGTCTACAAAGTTGTCTGCCGCTTCGATGCCGACAGCGCCTTCAAAGCCATGAGAGAAGAAGCTCCCGACCTCGTACTGAGCGATGTAGTGATGCCCGGAAGAAACGGTTACGACCTCTGCCGACAGATAAAGGAAGACTTGCAACTATGCCACATCCCCGTGATACTGGTAACAGCCAAAGCTACTGTAGAGAACCAGGTGGAAGGTCTGAATACCGGTGCAGATGCCTACGTAACGAAACCTTTCGAGCCCAACTACCTGCTGGCGCTTATCAAATCCCAGCTGAAGAACCGTGAGAAAGTGCGCAGTCTCCTGAGCCGTTCCACCCAAACGGATGAGATTGAGGAGAACGTGCTCTCCCCGCAAGACAACACCTTCATGACCGAACTTTACCACCTGATGGAAAACGAACTCTCCAATCCGGAACTGGACGTGGCGCGCATGACCGAGCTGCTGAAAATCTCCCGCACCAAATTCTATTACAAGGTAAAGGGGCTGACGGGTGAGAACCCCAGCGTATTCTTCAAGACCTACAAGCTGAACCGTGCCGCCGAACTGATAAAGGAAGGGAAATATACCATCTCAGAGATAGCGGACATGACGGGATTCAGTACACTGTCCCATTTCTCGACCAGCTTCAAGAAACAATTCGGGGCGACGCCGAGCGAATACAGCAAGTAAAAAGCCGGTCGGTTCAAATTTATTCATTACATTTGTACCATTCTTAAAAAAACTTTTTATCCATGGCACACCGACTGAATACCAACAAGCAGTTTATGATAGGCAACGGCATCCTTGCTTTCGCCGTGATTTTTGTAGTTGTCATCTTTGTCTACATGAGCATGAGGCTGCAACAACGGAAAGAAGGAGAACGCAACTTCATCGAGACATACACCATCACACTGACGAAAGGATTTGCCGGAGATTCCACTTCCATATTCATCAACGACAGCCTGCTGGTGAACCGCACCATTGCAGAAGAACCTTTCACCATCGAAGTGAAACGCTTTGCCGAGCAAAACGCACTCATGATTGTAAACAATGCAACTGAAAAGCTTTCCTTATTTGAGCTAAGCGAAAAAGGGGGCGAATACCGGTTCGAGAAGGAAGGGGAAGAGGTGAAGCAGCTGGCAAAAAATTAGGGATAAAAAGTTGTGAAGCATTTTGCTCTCATATTTCGGAGTCAACAAGCTTTTTCCTGGCTTACCAACAGCCACTACAAAGACATCACATAACTTTTGCAGTGCTACTGCAAAGACATTACACAACTCCTGCAGTGACACTGCAGCGATACTGCATACCTTTTGCAGCGTTACTGCAAAACAGTTGCAGTGTCACTGCAAAGGTGTTGCAGCAGCACTGCAAAAGGAGTGCAGTGACAGTGCAAGAGGTATGCAGTAGTTTTGCAGTATCACTGTCTGTAAAACAAGGAACTACTTACCGTCCATACTAATCTCTAACCATTTATTTTCGTTTGATATTTCCGAAGCTCCGCTCTCAATGCTTGTGCCTTTCCATCAGTCATCCGGTCGAGCAAATCCCAGAAACGCTCCCCGTGATTCATCTCGCGGGTATGTGCCAGTTCGTGCAGTAGCACGTAGTCTATCAGATGCTTGGGAAGAAGTACCAGATAATAGGAAAGGTTGATATTGCCTTGTGCCGAACAGCTTCCCCAACGCCCGCTGCTGGAATTTATCTTCACACTCTTGTAAGGAAGGTTGTGCTGCATGGAAAGCATATACAGACGGGGCGGAAGAACAATTTTCGCATTTCGCCGTAAAGCTTCCTCAATTACCTTGCGCAGCCAAGCCTGCAACTTCTCATCCGAGAAATCGGCATCAGGAGGACAGATTATCTGCATTTCCCCCAATTCCGAACGGGACAAGAACCGTTCCCGTTGTCCGCTGACCAACGTCAGTTTAAAGAACTCCGTATCAATGCGGTAATCCAAATCAATCAGCTTTCTGACCAGCTTCTGTCTGGCAGCTTTCAGACGCGGACGAAGCTGCTCGATGGCACTCTCTACCTCGGCAAGAGAAGTCCGGGGAGGCACAGTCACGTAAATTCCATCTTCCTTTGTACGGAAAGTAAGACGCCGTGCCCGGGCATTGACCCGGACAAACAAAGGACCAAGCTCTTTATCTTCTATAATGCGGTTTACTGTCATAAATCAAAGCCTCTCCCATAGGAAAGGGGCGGGAAGAGGCTTTGCAAATGAACAAAGAATCGTCCAAAAACGCAAACAAATACCTGACAAAAGCGGACGGAGTGTCCGATAATGAACACTACACAAAAGCGACTATCCTTTAATAATCAACATTTTACACTTATGGCACAATAATTGATTAAAGTATGATGACCGAGCGTCCTTTGAAAAAAGCATTTTTATATGCAACTTTTTCAAGGCAGATCACGTCTAACTAATAAATACTGAATCACAAAAAACAAAAGAATATGAAAGCTCTAACAACATTTATCGCAATCGCCTTATTGGCATTCAGTACAACCGCTTGTTCACAACAACACACATACCGTTCCGGAGGCTTCGGCAGCAAGACGGTCAAGGCAAGCAAGAATTATGTAACCAAAGACATAAAAGTGGACAACTTCACCAAGCTGAGTGTAGCCGGCAGCCCCGACGTGACCTACACGCAGAAGTCCGGGAAACCGACAGTGGAAGTATATACCTCGGACAACATTGTCGATTTGCTGGATATTCATGTCAAGGACAATACCCTCTACATCGGCTTCAAGAAGAACGTCAGCGTATCCTATAATAAACTGGAAGTACGTGTGTCCGCAGAAAAGCTGAACGGCATTGCCGTGGCAGGTTCGGGAGACGTGGAACTGAAAAACGGACTGAAGACGGACAACCTCAAAATCGCTGTGGCAGGTTCGGGTGACATCAGTGGAAACAACATCTCCTGCATAGACCTCGATATTTCCATCGCAGGCTCGGGAGACATCAACAGCAGCGACATCACTTGCAATGACCTCCAAGTATCCGTTGCAGGCTCCGGCGACATGAAGCTGAATAACGTAACCGCCAACTTCACCAGAGCATCCGTTGCCGGTTCGGGTACCGCCATCCTGAGCGGCAGTACCCAAGAAGCTGAATACAGCGTGGCAGGTTCGGGTGATTTGCTTGCTTCCGATTTCGTTGCCAAGAAAGCATCCGCCAGTGTTGCCGGTTCAGGCGACATCAAGTGCCATGCCACAGATTTCCTGAAAGTACGCACCAGCGGAAGCGGCAGTGTAGGCTACAAGGGTAATCCGGAACTGGACTATCCCAAGAAAGGACTGTATAAACTCTAACATAGAAACCATAGATTAAATAGGAAATATAGGTTTTAAGATTAATTGAGCCTAAACCGAATTCTCTCTGAAATATATATTAACGAAATGGTGAAGGGCTTCCGAGAGGAAGCTCTTCACCATTTTATTGAACGGATGTCCTTCCATCTCCATCCTATCAAACGCATAAGAACAATAAAGGGACGCTGCATCACGCGGCGTCCCTTCTATTTTAGTTAGTTTTTATAAGAT
>ERZ1026916.752-NODE-752-length-20137-cov-7.877353_pt1 | contig 20137 bp, 10 predicted proteins | sample MGYA00519465_ERZ1026916 | MGnify/ENA primary metagenome ERZ1026916 (study PRJEB26926, sample SAMN06164880) | human gut metagenome | biome: ENVO:00009003; feature: ENVO:2100002; material: ENVO:00002003 | host: Homo sapiens | place: USA | collected 2012 ... | reverse complement strand
GCAGCGTCAGATGTGTATAAGAGACAGAGGCAAAGCTTGCGGTCGATTCCGCCGAGCTTACCGAAGAACAGAAAAAGAGAGCTATTGAGGAATATCTTGCCTCCGTCGGAGAAAATCAGGACAAGGCGGAAAATGAGTCCGAAGTACAAACACCTGCTGACGGCAATAATTCCGCTGATGATTCAGATTAAGTTATGACAAATTTGTCCCTAACGCATTCATAGCGTTTATCGTAACGGTATATTTCTTTCTCAGTATCAAAGCTGAGAAAGAAATACAGTTACATACTGTAGGGGCGGTCATCGGCCGCCCGCCTTGAAGAATCTGTCCTTTATGACAGATTTCAGATAGGAATTTAGAAATGTGTTCTTACACAAAAGATGAGAGTAGATTTTTTTAAGGAGACGAAGTACCGTGGATACAGTATTTAAATTTCTTTTTGAATTTCTCGGTCAGTTTTTTGGCTCGTTATGGTCAATAATCACCGGGTTATTTGGCGGAGTAGGCAATGCCTTTGATTTTTCCGCTTATGTAAACATTATTAATGCCTATACCACGGAGCTTGGCGGCCTCGCATGGGTAATTGCGATTATTGCCATTGTGCTTCTGGTAGCTGTGCTTGCACTTTGCGTATGGCTTATTGTCGTCGCTGTAAAAAAGTTTATTCGTTCGCACAGAAGAAGAAAAGATACAGATTCTCTTGTTAAAGAGGTTCAGGCACTCAACAAAGAGGTTATGAGACTCAACCTTGAAAAGGATAAGATTCTCTCTATGAAGGTTTCACAGATTGGTCTTAACCCCAACGAGATTTCAGAGCTTACAGGCGAAGAAATCGAGTCGCTCAACAACGGCGAAGAAGAGGACACAGGCGAAAGCCGTTTCTACAAGCTTACGGAAATCGATCAGCTTTGGGCAGATTATGTTCCGCCGGTTTATGACAACGATATCACACTTCCCGAGTTCTGTGAGCGTTTCAGACTCTTTGCTTGTTCACAGCTTGGTCTTTACTACGATATTAAGCTTATCAGACTTTTTGTTGCTGCGTTTGCATCTACCAGACTTATTATCCTTCAGGGTATTTCAGGTACAGGTAAAACTTCACTTGCTTACGCCTTTGGTAAGTTTGTAAACAATCCTTCAATCGTTGCTTCCGTTCAGCCGTCATGGCGCGACAGAACAGAGCTTTTCGGTTACTTCAACGAATTTACAAAGAAGTTCAACGAAACCGAGCTTCTCCGTGCAATGTATGAGGCATCGTATAACGAAAACATCTATGCGGTAATCCTCGATGAGATGAATATCGCTCGAGTTGAGTATTACTTTGCCGAGATGCTTTCAATTCTTGAAATGCCGTCAAGAGATGAGTGGGTTGTTGATATCATCCCGAACTCTTGGCCGTCTGACCCGAAGCATATCGTGAACGGTCAGCTCAAAATTCCGCCGAATATGTGGTACATCGGTACTGCGAATAACGATGACTCGACATTTGCTATCACAGATAAGGTTTATGACCGTGCTATGCCGATTAACATCGACACAAAGGGTGTTCCTTTTGACGCACCTCTCACAGACTCTGTATACATTTCATACAAACATTTTGAGTACATCCTCAATGCCGCTAAGGTTCAATTTGTTGTTTCGGAAGAGAACCTCAAAAAGATTGCCCTTCTGGATGATTATGTTATTGAGCATTTCCGCATAGCTTTTGGTAACCGTATTGTAAAGCAGCTCCGTGACTTTGTTCCTGCTTATGTCGGAACAGGCGGTACAGAGCTTGACGGTCTTGACTATGTTCTTGCCCGCAAGGTATTTAGAAAATTTGAGTCACTCAATCTTTCATACATTCGTGATGAAATAGATGGCCTTTGTGCGTATATTGACGAGCTTTTCGGCGAAGAAAATATGACTGAGAGCAAGGATTATCTCCGTATGCTCAAGAAGCTTGTATAATTTTAGCAATTCAGGGCGAACTCTGTTCGCCCTTTGCTTGGTGAAAGGACTTTGTTCCTTTAGCGGTAAAACTATCTGATTGGAGAAAAATCAATGGCTGATTTTGGTAAATATTTCAGAGCATATATGTATATGCAGGACATTCTGAAAAATGATTTTACTTACAATTACATAACAGAAGGCCTTAAGGACGGCGATAAGGGCGAGGATAAGCTCGACGGTAAGACCAACGAAAAGGTAATTGATATGGAATGGGTTGTTGCCATTGAGGAAACACTTCCGTACATTCAGAAAGCAATAGACGAACAGCGCCGTTTTATTAAGCAGGTTGACAATGTTGTTAGAGTTGAGCTTGCAAAAAAGATTGGCCCCGAGTCGGTTAAGCACCTTTCGCAGCACACTAACTTTATTGCCAAGGTTGAGGGTGATATGGTAACGCCTAACAAAATCCTCACAATCGAGCGCGAAGAAAGCTTTGCTATTTATGAAAACCGTGTGCTTATGACGCTGATTCGCAAAGCGCTTCATTTTGTTGACGATAAATATTCAAAAATGAAAGATGTGCCGAACGACAGCTATAATAAAATTTCTATGGTTCGCCACATTGATTTTAATGAGAAAAAAGTAGATTTTAATCTTAACTATATAAATGAATCTCACGAAACTCTTGCAGATGACCTTGATGTTCTTGATGTTTCTCAGCTTTCGGACTTTGACCGAATCAGAAGAATCAGAACAACCCTTAATGAGTTTTTAAACACTCAGTTGATTAAGGAAATCTCAAAAGAGCCTGAGGTTCGTCCGCCGCTCATGCAGACCAACCTTCTCAAAAAGAACCCCAACTTTAAAAGAGTGGTTGAGCTGTGGAACTTTCTCGACAGTTACAAGCGTAAAGGCTTTGAGGTTGTAAGCGAGGAATACAACGGCAAAATGACAGATACTGTTCAGCAGGATGTTTACTTTGCGATGGGATTCCAGCATTTTATGATGTCTATTGCTACAAACCCGGCACTTCGTTCAATCCTTAAGGAACAGTACGACGCTGAAAATGCACGAATTGCCGAGGAAGAATCAAAGCCGCAGAAGACCCGCGAGGCGGTTATGAAGGCACAGCTTGATGCTGTTCGTAAAGAGGAGATGGAAATCCGCCTTCGTGAAATCCGTGAACGCGAAAAGAAAATTCTTGACCTCACGAATGAAATCAAGAATTTAAAGGTTATAATTGATCAGAAAGAACAGCAGATTCTCACTCTTAGGGGCAGGGTTTCTGCTCTTGAAGACCAACTTGAAGAGGTTAAGAAAGAGCTCCAGCAGACAAAACTCAAGTTGATGGAGGCAGAAAAGAGAATTGCCGAGCTTGAGGAAGAAAATCAGCAGTTAAAAGATACTATTGAAGAGTTGAATAAAACGATTGATGAACTCAATCAGACTATTGACACACTCAATAAAAAAATAGTAGAATTAAATGACAGAATTCTCGTGCTTGTGCAGGAGAATGCTCGTTTGCAGACAAAGGTGAAAGAGCAGGAAACTGTTATCGCCGAGCAGAAGGCTCATATTGCAGAGCTTGAAACTCAGGTTGCTGAGCAGCTTGCAAAGATTACGGCTCTTACGGAAAACCTTGAAAAATGTCATGCGCAGATTGAAGAGGATAACCGCAGGATTACCGACCTAACCGAGAAAAATGAAAATCTTACGGAAACACTTCAGAATGAGCGTGTTCAGCACAAGGAAACAGTCAACAAAATGAATGCCGATTTTGCTGAAGAAAAACAGCAGATGAACGATGCTCATTCGGCAGAGGTTGAATCGCTTAACCATAAATTCAACGATGCAGAGGCTGAACATAACACTTATGTAGCAAAGCTGAATGCGGATTTTGCGGCAAAGGCAAATGAAACAGAGCAAAAGCATCTTAAAGAGCTTGCAGATAAAGAAGAGACTCACAAGAATGAACTTGTTGAAATTAAGGAAGCCAACCTTAAATCATCAGCCGCAAGCAATGCCGCTCACGCTTCTGAGCTTAAAAAGGCTTATAAGTCGGTTGACAAAAAGGTTGAGCTTGCAGAAAAAGCTTGTGAAAAGCGTATGAAAGCCAAGGTTGCCGAGGTTAAAAAAGAGGCTCAGGCTGAAATTCGCAAAGCCGAAAAGAAAGCAAGCGAAAAAATCAGCCTTGCTAAGGATGAAATTAAATCTGTCAAGGATACAGGCGATTTGTTCGTTCGTGACTACGGCTTCGGCAGTGTTGCAGTTGTTTCAAAATATGCCGAAGAGCTTGCAAAATTCGGCAAGCTTTCAATCGCAGACGAGCTTATAAACGCACAGAAAAGCGTAAGATCTCTTTGCATATGCAGAAGTAAAAAGGGTGTTGTGCTTGCAGGCTTTTCACAGAGCAGCGCAAGCGTATATAATGTTTATAAAAAGCAGGCAGATCTTACTGTTGCATTTAACGATTTGTGTTCAATGCTGAAAGGTATGAGCAATCTGCCGATTGTAATTACATTCTCCGGTGTTGACAGACCGTTTGTGATGAATTTTGAAAACATTGTAAGAGATGCAACCAAAAGAAAAACAACTGTTTTCCATAACAAAACTCTGAAAGCAAACGGATTTGTTTCAGTTTACTTTGGTAAAGAATAAGGGGCAAAAATGAAAAACTCTACTGCGCCCAACAGAAAAACGGGCAGAATGATTGCTAAAAATTTAATAGTTCTGTTCACTGTTGCACTTGCCGGCTTTTGCGGCATTCAGGCGTGGTTTACGGATAAGCGTTCAGCCGAAGCCAACGGTATAGAGGTTGAGTGTCAGGCACCTGACGGTATTGAAATTGCTGTTGTTAAGCACGATGATCCGGCTCCGAAGGATGACGCAGCGTACAAAAATACGATTGAATTGAACAGCAAAAATTATCCGTTTATCGGTGATATCAAGATGACTGAGGTTTCGAGCGACGGATACACATTTTATAAGCCGCCCCTCAAACAGGAAAACGGAGTTGCTTCTCCTATGCTTGATGTTGCCGACTGGGATCTTGCCAACTATTCGGTTCACTACCTTTCTTTTGACCTGTATGTTCGTTCAAAATCCAAGTTCGATATTTATCTGGACGGTAAATCTAAAATCAGTCCTAATGCAAAAAATCTGACAGGTGAAAATGCAGATAATAAGAGTGATTTCGGTGAAAGCGGTGACTCAAAGGGAATTTCAAGAGATTGCGTAACCGGTGCGGTAAGGTTTTCGGTTGCAAATTATGATACTAATGAAACAAAGCTTTTGTGGATTCCTGCTCCGAACATTTTTCTTAATGTAAACTCAGATACAACACAGTATTCTGTAAACACAGACAAGAGTTCGGGCAAATCATATTCGCACGTTTATTATGAAAAAGACGGTAGTAAATGGGTTAAAAAATCCGTTTCCGCCAATAACGGTTCATCACTCGGTCAGGTTTTTGTTGCAAACAGCAACGGTTTTACACCCGACGGAGTTTACACATATGAGCTTGGTGAAAAGAAAAAAATTATGTCTTTGGAAAAGGACACAACTCAAGACGGCATATACAAAGGAAAGGTAACCTGTAATATGTGGGTTGACGGCGAAGACGCTGAGGCAAGACTTGCCCTTGTAAACGGAAAGTTCAAAGCAAACCTTGTTCTCTCAAAGGGCGATGAACAATAAAAAATAAAAATCAGGAAAGGAGTAATGAAGTATGAAACTGAAAGAAAGAGTGCAGAACTCGTTTTTTGCACTTTCCGACAACAGACTTCTTGGCAGAAAAAAGCTCGCAATTTCATATGTATCATTGTTCCTTGTTTTTACTCTTGTGCTTGTGACAACGGTGGCATGGTTTACCGTAAAAGATACGGCAAGTATTAATTCTCAGGCGTTTTCACTTGAGTCAAGTGCGGCACTCCGTGTCAATGACGGTCAGGAAGATCTTTCAAACCACCTTGTTGTTAAAGGCTTTAAGCTTGAAGAGGCTTCAAGCGTTGACGGAAGGAATATGTTCTTCCCGTCAGAGGGCAACTTTAAGGATTCAACATCTGCCATGAAATTCCGAGAAGGAACGGCAGGCGACAGGAATAAAACATATGTATATAAGGATTTTAAGCTTAATGCCGATTCAGATATGACAAATGTTTATATCAAAGGTTATAATATTACAATTACTTCGGCAAACGGTACAGTTCTCGGTAAGTTTGACGGCTCAACCGAGATTATTCGTAACGATAAAGGCGTTCCTGTCGATCAGAAGGTCTATGATCCTTGTCCGTTAAGACTTGCGTTTATTACCGACAGCAGTAAAACTCCTACTGTAATTGATCCAAGTGCTCTTATTGACGCGCATGCTAAAAATTACAATGCAGTAAGTTCAACGAATATGAACGGCTCTCCTGCTACTAAGCTTTCATCATGCAAGACATTTTCTGATTTCTACTTCTATTCAGGCGAAAGTTTGTTCACGCTTTTAGGTCAGAAACCTCTTGATGTAACATTGGTAGCGTGGTTTGAGGGTGCGTATGAAGATCAGTCTGTTTATGATAAGTATGCAGGTGCATCGGTTACAATTGATGTTGAACTGGAAAGTAACTACAATGATATGGAGGCTATCACCTTTATTGATAAAACAAGAGGCGATGATGGCAATGAGAAACCGTGGATTAAAACAGATGACTGTATAGTTACCATGCAGTATAAAGATACTGATGCAACTCAGAAAACTGTCGTTATGAAAGATCTTGGTGAGGTAAACGGATATAACACATGGACAGCTGCGTTGCCAAAAGATGTAACAACAGATATAAGCTTTTTCAGATTCAGTACAACGAATAATATAATCTATAACTCATGGCACACCAAGAAAGATGTGAACGGCGAATTGAGCCCTACGGCACAAGGTTGGATAGATGATAACGTTGATAACAAAGATTTGTATCCGTTACAGGAAAACAGAATTGTAAACGGTAACCGCAGCCTTGTTTATACTGCCAGGAGAGGTAACGGTTATAGTAAAACCGATAATACTGCTCAAAGACTGTCCCCTTGTATCGGATACTGGGATTATAGTCCGGGCGGCTCAACTGTTGAAACAACAACACCTTCAACCACAACTCCGACAAGCGGAGGAGGATCTTCTGAAGATCCAAAAATAAATACAAGTGTATATCTCAACATTCCGGATAATAAACAGTGGCTCAGAAATTATCTTATAAGCGGACAATATGAACCTTATGTAGTTTATAAATATGATGGCAAAGAAACAAAACATTTGATGCAGTTTAATTCTGGCGGTTCAAGATGTGCCCTTGATAACTGCAGTGCGCCAAGAGGCTCACGAGTTATCGGATTTAAGTTTGTGAACGAGAAAGGTAATCACACTCTGCTTATTCCGGCAAAGAATGAATATATATTCTCCACATCGTTCAATGTTTCTTATGAAGTAAACAACGATGATACCGCAACGTATTGTTAATAATGCAAAATATAAAAAGGAGGTGTCACAATGAAAGAGAGATTTGCTCTTTTGGCGGCTTATTTTAAAGAAAAGCTTGCAATCGGCAAAAAGTCGGGCAAAGAAAAGAGAAAAAGCTTGATTTTAAGCATTGTGGCACTTGTTGAAGTGTTGGCAATCGCTATTGTGTCGGTTTCTGCATGGGTGGAAACAATTTCAACCATTAAGCTTGATTTGAACAACGGTACAATTGATAACTATGTGTTTACCAACGCTAACATTGGCTACGGTAAAGGCTATGACGGAAATACAATTGATCTTACAAAATATTTTCGTCAGGCAGGCGATGTTCACCTTGCCTCTGCAACAAGCGCAAACGGCACAGATGTTTATTTTCCGACCTTAACTGCAAACGGCGAGTCGTCCGGTGTATACAGACAGGCTACTGTAAACGATAAGAATGTCAACTACATTGATTTTTCTTTCAATGTTACCGCAAAGGGAACAAAGGCGTCATTCTATTTTGATAAGGTTCCCACAATCAAGGTTAACGATGCTGATGCAGACGAGGGAAAGCTTCGTGTTTCATTTGTTTGTGACGGCAGTAATACGGTTGTCTGCGGTAAGAGCAACAGCACGGCAGAGGTTGTTTCCGGTACAAGCCTGAATACTAAAAAACAGGAAAGTGTAAAATCTTTCGATTCATACACGGGCTTAACAGCAGAAAGTCCTCTTTTTACCGTTCGGGCAGATTCAAAACCGCATAAGGTTACAATGCGTGTGTGGTTACAGGATGACAGCAGAAAGACAAAGTATGCCGGACAGACTGTTACAATTGACAACTTCAAGCTTATCACTCAGAGTCCCCAGGCGGGAGAATTGACTTTTTACGATAAAACAACGGGCGATCCATCTCTCGGTGCGGGTTGGGCTACCAAAAACAATCGTGCAATCTGGATTAACCAGGCCGGCAAAAGCGAGTATGAAAAGCTTTCAAAGGATTCGAGCGGTAACTATTTTATTAAGCTCGGTTCAGACTATACAGATAATCCTAACGCAACAGTTACCTTCTACAGCTGCGAATCAACCGTAACATCAAATCCGCAGAACAGCTATGTTGCAAAATGGACAACCACTCTGCAAGCTGCTGTTGATGCCGAATCACAGACATTCACAGCCTACGGATATAAGGATTCGTCAAATAACGGCTACGGCACATGGGGTGAGGTTCAGAAAATTCTCCTCTCAAGTGAAGACAGAAATACATTGCCGATGACACAGGTTGACGGAAAGTATCTTGCGGTTGATATGTATGTTCAGGGCAGTTCAACTCCGATAGCAATGACTTTTGAACCGAATGAAAATGCGTCACTCAGCGGTTGGGTTGCATATTTGCCCAATCCTAACAGCAATGCAGCACGTTCGATTACATTCAAATTTACTTACAAAGGCAAAGATTACAGCATCAGCGCACCGAACAGAAATTCTTCGGTGAACTATGTTATTACTTCACAAAACACAGGCTACTGGGCGCCTCCGGCTATTGTTTCCGTTTATTCTACATGTACGGATGAAAAGGATAATAATGCACCAATGGGCACGGTAAGCGTAACAGGCGGTATGGACGGCGCAACAAGCGTTAAGGTTACAAAGGGTACAACCGTCACTCTTAATGCGACACCGACCGACAGCAACAAATACAGATTTATCGGTTGGTACTCTGACCCCGAATTTAAAGCTCCCGTTACCCTCAGCAACGGTGCTTACCCAGCAAATGATACATCAGCCGAGCATAAGTTTTATGCGAAATTCCAAAGACAGTATAAGGTTGAGGCAAAAGCTGTTTCGGACGGAGCTGTTGCAAACAGCACAGGTGGTACTGTTAAGATTTCAGGCGGCGAAGAGGGCCCATACGCTGTCGGTTCGTACCTTGAGGGGCAAAACACATCAATCACAGCCACTCCAAAAGAGGGCTATGACTTCAAGGGTTGGTATTCTGACGAGAAATGCACAAAACTGGAAAGTCAGGATCTTACGCTTTCAATTAAGAATATTCAGGCAAATCATTTGTATTATGCCAAATTTATGATTAAGCAGTTCTCGGTAACAGCGGTTGCAAATCATCCGAATGATAAGAAAAACAGCACAGTACAGTTTTCTTCACCGTCATCCGCAGCTTCTAATACAAGCGTTACCGTCAAGGTAAACTACAACGGTTCTGCAACTTTTGTTGCGAATGCAGGCGAGGGTTATGAGTTTGTCGGCTGGTATTCGGACGAAAACTGTCAGACACTTGTCAGTAAAACGACTCCGTACAAAGTAAGTAGCATAAAGGCTGACTATACTCTGTATGCAAAATTCAAGATTATCAACCTTAATCTCAAAGTTTATTCAGTAACAGAGGGAAAAATCAACGGAGCGGGCGGTACGGTTCAGCTTGGAGCTGATACCCCTGCCGCAAATATAGAGACAACTGTTGAGTGGGGTACGCTTGCCACACTCACGGCTAAAGCAAATGCCAACTATGAGTTTAAGGGTTGGTTTACCGATCCGCAATGCAATATAAAGGCAGACAGCAAGATCCTTAATGATTGTCAGTACACAGATAAGACAGTGGAAACTGCGGCAATAAAGAAGGATTTGACTCTGTATGCAGAGTTTTCGGATGTATCATCTCGCAAAGTTATCGCTAATGCCGTGTTCGGCGGAAATATTGTCGATACAGCAGGTACTGTTAAGGCAGGCGATTCGCAGGAAGGTGCAACATCAACTGCGGTGGTTACCAACGGTGATAGCGTAACTCTTGTTGCAAATACAAAGCCAAATTATGAGTTTATGGGTTGGTATTCCAACAGGGAATGTACAAAGTCTGTATCATCAGAACAACAGCTTGTTCTTACAAATGTCGATGCCGATTGCGAATACTACGCATTGTTTAAGCTGCAGTCATTTTCAGTCAACGCAGTTGTTGACGATGATTCAGTAGGTACGGTAAAGTTTACCGCACCTAAAGAAGTTGGACCGTCAACTGCAGTTACAGTTTCGGTGGATTATGACGGAAGTGCAACATTTGTTGCAACCCCTGCCGAGGGTTATGACTTTGACGGTTGGTATAACGATTCAAGCGTTACTCCGGTCAGCAACAAGGCAACTTATGTTTGTGAAAACATCAAAGCTGACTTTACTTTACATGCAAAGTTCAAGCTTAAAGAATTTGAGGTAAAGGCCTCAGCCGTACTTAACGGAGCAGTCAGCAATGCATGCGGTACTGTTCAGGCAGGCGACACAACAGCCGCAAGCACAGTTTCTACTGTTGCAAAGTGGGGCGAGAGTGTTGCACTGACAGCTACTCCAAAGTCGGGTTATTCGTTCAGCGGTTGGTATACAGACCTTGGCTGTACACAACCGTATACAGGCGATTACAAAAACAATCCTTTGACAACGGTTATCAAGGCTAACACAACTGTTTATGCTAAATTTGAAGTTGAACAAAAGCGTGATGTTTATCTGCAAGTTCCTAATGAATGGAAAACATATAACGATGGTGCAAATACATCAAGTATTGCCTTATATATGTGGCAAGGTGGTACATCACATTGGTTTGACATGACTCTTGTTGAGGGGAATGTTTACAAGGCTGAAATTACAAATGAGAGCGATTATAATTGGATTTCTTGTGAAAATTATATTTTTGTAAAGATGAAAGCCACAAGCGATAATAGTTATGACTCGAAAAACAAATGGAATAATAAACTTGTACAGACAGAGGATATAGTTGGTAGGGATTCCGGTTGTAATTGCTATGTAATAACATCGTCCGGTGATACTGATAAAGCCTCCGGCAAATGGGCAACCTATCCGTTTGCCAGCTATGAAGTTGTGCTTGATGCCGTAAGCTATGATTCAGCAGGCTCTCTGGAAACAAACGGTTTTACGGGTGGTAAAGTCAGTGTTGGCGGTGTTGTGCACAAAAGTGCCGTAACAAATACATATTCCGACCCGACAACCGTTACGGCAACAGCTGTTTGCAATGAAGGTTATCAGTTTGACGGCTGGTATTCCGACAGCGACTGCATAAATAATGTTGCAAATAATGCCGAACTCAGTATTTTAGTAAATTCTCCGATTCATTATTATGCGAAGTTTATTAAGAGTGAGACCAAGACTTATTACTTTATGCCTAACGATGAATGGAAGAAGGACGGTGCAAGATTTGCAGCCTATGTTCACAATTCAAGTAAGGACACTTCTAAGTGGTATAGCATGACATACGATGAGGCTTTAAGTTGTTATTCATTTACACTTACGCTTTCTGACGGTTATAATGAAGTGATTTTCTGCAGAATGAACGGCTCAACTGCTGATAATAAATGGGAGAATTGTTTGCAACAAGTACCTGCCTCGTTTAAAGGTTATGTAAGTTTACCGACTGACGGAAAGAACTTTTATAAACTTGATAGTGACGGAAATGGTGGTTCTTGGACAACAAAGTAAAATTAAAGGTTAAATCAACGGAGGTGAAACCATGAAGAAATCAAAATTTGCAATTGTAATCGCACTTGGACTTGTACTTTGTCTGCTTTGCGGTGTGACCACGACTTTTTCATGGTTCAGCCGTCCTCAATCCGAATCGGGCGACTCTCTCAGGTGGAACGGTCAGTACAAAATCAGCAACGGTCAAAACATCAGCATCAAAACCGTTGAGTCAAGTAATGACGGCTCTACTTTCGGTGAAAATGCAGTTACTAATTTCGGAGGTTCTCTGGAAGCAGGAAAGAGAAGATATTTTTGCACCGAAATTTCTAACTCGGGCAATGCCGAACAGAATGTTTCGCTTTTTATAAAAGGTCTGAAAACAAGCGATACGGCATCTGCTTCGGGACTTTATGTCGGCGTCAACAAACCGCTCAAGACATATAGGTCTTATAATGATATTGTCGGTAGTAACAGTACATATACGAAAACTACTCTTGACAAGTACAGAATTTATTTTAATGCAAATGGTGTTAAAAGTTGGAATGATTCCGACACAACAACCAAGATACGCTATTCACTTGAAGATAAAGATGACCCAAGTTGGACGACTGATGTTATCAATATGACATATGTGAAATATGTTGACGGTCATAAAATTTTGTATGCTGACATTCCGATTACTGCTAAACGTATTCAGATATATGTAAATGATAGCCCTTCAGGAGTGAATGCTACCCCCTGCATAAGTGTTGCATCATATTGCCCTAAAATTTCCCCAACTAATTGTTATGTATTTACATTAAGAGCGGGTGTGGAGAATGGTTATCACAACTGTGATACATATTCTTTTAACAATCCTTTAACTGACTGTGCTAACTTTGTCAATTGTTACGACAGTATTAACATTCCTCTGGGCCGTACATTTAACGCAGGACTTGTTGCAGGAACAGATTATGTAGGTAACAGTATAAGCTATTCGTCATCATCAAAAAGCGTGTTTACAGTTGATGCGAAAGGTGTAATTACTCCTATGGCTAAGGGTACTGCAACGCTCACAACCACAATTAAGGGCGGTGCATATGGAGATACCTATTCCGTAACCACGGAAATCAGTGTTACATCTGTAAGCAAAGATTCAGTTGACACACCTATTGTGACAAACCTTGAAATCAAGCCGACAGCTACTGACGGACCTACGGTTTCAAAGGTGTATTGGTACATCAAGAATGATTCGTCATCAACAATAAGATACACGCTTGATGATGTTTACATCTCACTTTAAAATTTTAGATTTTTAAATTTACAAAAGGGTTGTTTTTACAGCCCTTTTTTATTATAATTTATAATCGGTAGCAGAGAATAAAATCCGCCCGTTTTGACGAATATATACGCATTTTCGTTATATAAAATATGTTCATTAACGGATAGCTTGTGTTTGTACGAACGATTGCAATGTTACATTCGGGCGAAATATGTTTTGAATTGACAAACTGTCTTCACGAACTGAGAACGGCAACTTGCCGTGGAGGAATTTATGGATAAAAATAACGATTTTGAAAATGCGGTTGAAGTGACATCTGTAACAACCGAACACCCCAAATCAAAAAATAGAATAAGGAAAAGGCATGAATCAAAGCTACATAAAACCCTGCGGATAATTAAAAATATAATTTGCTGGGGAGTGCTTGCAATACTTGTGCTGACCGTAATTGTGTTTATGGGTTCAAAGGTGAACGGAAAAACGCCTTCGCTTTTCGGATATTCCGTGCTACGAGTTTCAACGGGCAGTATGCAGCCCGAGCTTATGATCGGCGATGTTATTCTCGGAAAGAGTGTTGACGATCCGACCGCCCTCAAGGTTGGCGATATTATCACCTATCGTGGCAGTGGGCAGACCGAGGGACTTCTCGTGACTCATAAGGTTGTAGTTGCACCGTATAAAACAGCTGACGGCACATATAAGCTACAGACAAAGGGCATTGCAAACGATGCTCCCGACCCTGAAATTTCAACCGATGATGTGCTTTATATTATGGTGTGCAAGCTTGGATTCATTGACACATTGTACAACCTTTTCTTCTCACCGTGGGGACTGCTGATTTTTATTGCGGCGCTGCTGCTGATATTCATTGATGAGCTTATCGTTATAATCCGCATACTTACGGGACATGACAAATCACCGAAGGACAGCGACATCAACGAAATTATAGACCGTTTGCAGAAGGAAAAATTGCAACAAAAGGCTGAATCTGACAACGATACAAAATCGGAAGAATAAATAAAAGCTGAATATATTTAATTTCGGACGAAAGGAAAATTCTCTTTTCGTCCGTTTTTGTTGGCGAAAAAGACAAAGCGGAAAAATGGTGAAAATAGCTTTTATATGGGCTAAAATCGGCTTTTTAGTTGCATTTTTGGGCGATTTGTGGTATATTTTATACGGTCAAATTTGACTGTAACATACTGATTGTGTTTAGAAATTGATATGTTAAGGGTGGTTTCATGGATTACAAATTAATAGCGCTTGACATTGACGGGACGCTGACAAACTCCCAAAAGGAGATTACTCCCCGTACAAGATATGCTCTTATGGAGGCGCAGAAGCAGGGCAAGAAAATTATTCTTGCTTCAGGCAGACATCCCGTAGGAATTATGCCGATAGCAAAAGACCTTATGCTTGACCGTTTCGGCGGTTTTATTATGGCTTTCAACGGCGGCAGGATTATCAATTGCGAAACAGGCGAAACTATGGTGAGCAAGCTGTTTCCGCTTGAATATCTTCCCGACATTGTGAATGTTTTGAAGGATTCAAACATTACAATCAACACATACGATGACAGGCGAATCATCTCGGATAATAAGGTGAACGACTATACCTATGTTGAAAGGGACGTTATCAAAGCCGAAATGGTTGTTGTTGACGATTTTATCTCATCTGTAAGATTTGATATCAACAAAATTCTTCTTGCAGGCGAACCTGATGAGCTTGATAAGTATCAGAAAATTCTTGCAGACCGTTATGACGGCTTGCTCGATGTATATAAAAGCGCACCTTATTTTCTTGAGATTATGCCGTTTGGTGTTACAAAAGGCTCAATGCTTCCGCTTTTGCTTGATAAACTCAAGATTAAAAGGGAAGAACTTGCCGCTTTCGGTGACAATTACAACGATATGACAATGATAGGTTATGCAGGCTTCGGCGTTGCAATGGGTAATGCCGAAACCGATGTAAAGAAGATTGCCGATTACATCTGCGAATCAAACGATAACGACGGTATTGCAAACACACTTGATAAATTCGTTTTAAAGCAATAGTCGCAAAGTTTGAACCTAATATAAGCTTGAAAATATAAAATATAATTTAACGGAGCGTCAGATTTGACTTAACCCTTTAAAAGAGTTGAAAAAACAGAATCTGTCGTTCCTTTTTGTATATAATAGCCAAATTGAGGGCTTAATCTTTGGCGGCATCAAAGTTGTAATAATTCTTTAAAAGAAAAATATATGAGGCTGTCTAAATTATAATATAATTGTATGTTATGTTGTACAAAGTATAACAAAAGGAGGAAAATCTATGGCAAAAATCAAAAAATTGCTTGCTTTGATTTTGTCGATTTGCGTAATTTGCACGGTATCTGTTATGTCCGTAAGTGCGGCTAATACAGATGACGATAACGACACTTCGGCATCAAGCACAATCACAGTACATTACTACTGTGAGGAAGGCACGCCCACAATCTATTATTGGAACAGTCTTCCGAAAAACATCAGCACGGAGTACCCCGGCGTTAAGATGACTTCCGAGGGAAACAACTACTACAAGTACACTTTCAACGATGTAACAAAAATCAATATGATGTTTGTTACAAACGGAAAGCAGTCTGCGGAACTCACAAGAAACACAGGCGAGTGGTGGTACAAAAATAAGAGATGGTCAAGCAAAAATCCTGAAGATATGCAGGAATTTGACCGTGTTGACATGCGTGAAGACACAATTTATTTTGTAATCACAACCCGTTTCTATGACGGTGACACAGGTAACGATGTTCATTGCTGGGACGACTCACAGGCAAACAACCCCGACAGCGATCCCGCATGGCGTGGTGACTTCAAAGGTCTTATCGACAAGCTCGACTACATCAAGGCTCTCGGATTCAGCGCAATCTGGATTACTCCTGTTGTAACAAATGCGTCAGGCTACGATTACCACGGCTACCATGCAATGGACTTCTCAACAGTTGATGTTCGTTATGAGAGCGACGGCGCTACATATCAGGATCTTATTGATGCCGCTCATGAAAAGGGCATCAAGATTGTTCAGGATATCGTAGTTAACCATTCAGGTAACTTCGGTGAGGCAACTCTTGCTCCTATGTTTACAAAGGAATACGACTCAATTCAGGATCTTGCTTCTGTAGATTGCATGAAGGTTATTGAGGGAAGCGACTTTGCTAAAACATTCCCGAACTACGATGACCTTGAGCCTAAGTATCAGTATGCCGCAAGACTTAATATCATGAAGGATACTAAGGAGCTTGACTCCGGTAATCACGACACAGAAAACTACTATCACCACTTCAAAGACCTCAGTTGGGAAAGCCCGACTGTACAGACAGGTCAGATTGCCGGTGACTGCGTTGATATCAACACAGAGAATCCTACAGTTGCTAATTACCTTAACGACGTTTATAACAACTATATCAACATGGGCGTTGACGCTTTCAGACTTGATACTGAAAAGCACGTTTCAAGACTTACACTTAACCAGTATTACTTCCCGTCATGGCTCAAGACAGGCGGTAAAAACTTCTTCATCTTTGGTGAGGTTTGTACTCGTGTAAGTGAATTCTGGAACCACAACATTCCTGCAATTTCAGCTCCGTTCTATACATGGGCTGAATCAGACAGCCAGTACATCGATTCATTTACAAATGATCAGGCTGCAAACATTAATCTTACACTTAAGCACTATGACAGCAACGCAAGTACAGCAAATCAGCCCACATCTGATAATGTTTATCTTGACGGTCTTAAGTATCACACACCTGATTACAGCAAGGCAAACGGCACAAGCGTAATCGACTTCCCGATGCATTGGAACTTCTCAAATGCAAGCAACGCATTTACCCGTGCTTGTGAAGAAGATCCGTACTACAATGACTCATCATGGAATGTAACATATGTTGATTCTCACGACTACGGTCCTGATATGGACAGCCGTTACGACGGCGGTACACAGTCATGGGCTGAGAACCTTGATGTACTCTTTACTTTCCGTGGTATTCCGTGTCTTTACTACGGTTCTGAGCTTGAGTTCCAGAAGGGTGTTCCTATGGACGTAGGTCCTAACGCACCTCTTTCAACAACAGGTCGTGCATACTTCGGTGACTACCTCGAGGGCGACGTAACAGCTACAGACTTTGGTACATATTCTAATGCAAGCGGTGCTGTTGCAAGCACACTTGAAGCACCTCTCGCTGTTCATATTCAGCAGCTCAACCGAATCAGAAGAGCAGTTCCTGCACTTCAGAAGGGTCAGTATACAAGAAGCAAGACTTATGTTGACGGTAATATGGCATTCGTTCGCCGTTACACACAGGGCGCTACAGACAGCCTTGCTTGTGTAACTATCTCAGGCGGTGCTACATTCAAGAACCTTCCTAACGGCAAGTATATTGATGCAGTTACAGGCGATGTTAAGTATGTTACAGACGGCACACTTACAGTATCTTCTGTTGGTAAGGCTAATATGAGAGTTTATGTTTGCTGTGCAGACGGTTTCACCGGAATTGACGGTCAGATCGGCACTAACGGTGCATATCTCAAGTAATAAAATAATGTTGTTTTTTACGGAGCAGGTTTTTCCTGCTCCGTGTTTTTCTGCCCTAAATCCTCAAATGACGGATTGCAGATTTATATCCGTCAAAATTATACTTCATTTATAAATAAATATCCCGAAAGTTGCATAATGATGAATAAAAAGACGAAAAATTATGCAAATTCTACATATAAGGTTTAAAATCGTTATGACACTTCTGCAAGAATTGTACATTTTCTTTTTTTAAAAAATGTGCTATAATATATAAAATATAGTTTCAATTTATTGTGAATTTTAAAAAGGAGTGTTTTTTATGACAAACAGCGAGTATTCGGATGTTACACCGCAGATTCATGCTCTGGCTCAGAAAATGACGCATAACTCCGTTATTGATACAGATTTATACAGTAAGTACAATGTAAAAAGAGGTCTGCGTGACCTTGACGGTAAGGGTGTTCTCACAGGTCTTACAGATATTTCTACAATCACACAGAATAAGCTTGTTGACGGAAAGCTTGTTCCTTGCGAGGGTGAGCTTCGTTACAGGGGCTATAATGTAAAGGATATCGTTGACGGTATTCTTGAGGATGACCGTTTCGGTTTTGAAGAGGTTACATATCTTCTTCTCTTTGGCGATATGCCTAACGAAGAACAGCTTAAAGATTTTAAGAAGCTTCTCGTTCAGTACAGAACCCTTCCTCAGCACTTTGTTCGTGATGTTATCCTCAAGGCCACAAGTAACGATATGATGAATTCAATAGCAAGAAGTGTTCTCACACTTTTCTGCTATGATAAGAACGCTAACGATACATCAATCGACAATGTTTTAAGACAGTGTATACAGCTTATCTCCGTATTCCCTCTTTTGTCGGTTTACGGCTATCACGCATATAATCACTATCAGCGTGATAACAGCCTTTATATCCACCGTGCAGAGCCTACAATGTCAACAGCCGAGGTTATTCTGTCGCTTCTTCGTCCCGACAGACACTATACTCCGCTTGAGGCAAAGGTTCTTGATATGGCGCTCATTCTCCATATGGAACACGGCGGCGGTAACAACTCAACATTTACAACACATGTTGTAACATCTTCGGGTACTGATACATACTCGGCAGTAGCTGCGGCACTTGCATCACTCAAAGGTCCTAAGCACGGCGGTGCAAATGTTAAGGTTTACTATATGTTTGAGGATCTCAAAAAGCATGTTAAGGACTGGGAGGACGAGGACGCTCTTGAAGATTATCTTGAGAAGCTCCTTGACAAGCAGGCTTTTGATAAAAAAGGTCTTATCTACGGTATGGGACACGCAGTTTATACAATTTCCGACCCCCGTCAGCAGATTCTTCACGGTGCTGTTAAAAAGCTTGCGCTTGCCGAAGGTCACAATGATGAATTTGATCTTTATGAGAGAGTTGAAAGACTGGCTCCGAAGGTTATCGGCAGAAAGCGTAAAATCTATAAGGGTGTTGCCGCAAATGTCGATTTCTACAGCGGACTTCTTTACAGCCTTCTTGATATTCCGTGTGAGCTTTATACTCCGCTTTTTGCAACAGCTCGTATTACGGGTTGGAGCGCACACAGACTTGAGGAGCTTATCAACTGCGGTAAGATTATCCGTCCTGCATATATGAGCATTTCCGAAAACAAGGAATATGTTGATTTGAAAGACAGATAATACGGCGAACCGCCGTTCCCCGTTCGAGAAGTTAGTTTTACAAGTGCGAGGGTTAAATTGCCCGAGCGTATGGAAAATTGAAAGTTAAAAATCAAAGTCGGACGACAGTTTGCAAAATGCAAATCATTGTCGCCCGACCGTTTTTTATATATGAAATTAACTGTTTGGTCGTGGGGCGAATAATATCCGCACTACGATTTTTCGCAACATTCATCTTAAAACAACAAAAGACCGCTCTTTTGAGCGGTCTTTAAAGCTTGTGTTTTAAATTCAAAATCTATTGCAATCAGCAGAAGAATACATCCATTTCTTCTGCGTTGCCGTCGGCAACAAAGTATGCCTTGCTTTCTTCGGGCTTGAGATAGATTGAAATTTCCTTTGCATCCTTGCCGTATGTAGCCTTAACATTTTTGATTACTTCTTCAACAGGAACCTGTGCGCCTGCATATTCTACGAAGAAATTAACCTTTGTTTCAACCGGAACGGGCTTCTTTGGAGCAACCTTCTTTGGAGCTGCTTTCTTAACAGGAGCCTTTTTAACGGGTTCTGCTTTCTTAACAGTTTCAACCTTTACATTTTCTGTCTTTGTGGGTTCAGCCTTCTTTGCAGCTGCAGCAACAGTCTTAGCAGGCTCAGCCTTTGCAACAGTCTTTTTTACAGGCTCTTCCTTAACGGGAGCAGTTTTTGCAGGGGCTGTTTTTGCAGTTGTTTTCTTTGTTGTTGCTGTCTCTTATACACATCTGACGCTGCCGACGAACTCTAG
>ERZ1026916.738-NODE-738-length-20393-cov-6.860458_pt1 | contig 20393 bp, 18 predicted proteins | sample MGYA00519465_ERZ1026916 | MGnify/ENA primary metagenome ERZ1026916 (study PRJEB26926, sample SAMN06164880) | human gut metagenome | biome: ENVO:00009003; feature: ENVO:2100002; material: ENVO:00002003 | host: Homo sapiens | place: USA | collected 2012 ... | reverse complement strand
CCTGTCTCGTGGGCTCGGAGATGTGTATAAGAGACAGGTTCTATATGATGTGATTATGAAAGGAGAAATATGAAGAAAATCGGTAAGGAGCAGGTGCGTAAGGCAAGGCAGACGCTTGCAAAGTATAAGGAGGGGAAGGCGGTACTCGACAAGAGAATCGTGTCAAACGAGCAGTGGTGGAAATTAAGGCACTGGGGCGAAATCGGCTATGACAAGGACGATACAAGGCCTATGCCGGCATCGGCGTGGCTGTTCAACTCGTTGGCAAATAAGCACGCAGACGCTATGGACAATATACCTGAGCCTGCGGTGCTTCCGAGAGAAAAAAGCGACGAGGAGGTCGCAAAGCAGTTATCGCTGATACTTCCTGCGATACTTGAACGCTGTGGTTACGAAAAGCTGTACAGCGACGGCTGGTGGTACAAGCTCAAGAACGGCAGTATGTGTACGGCTGTTGTATGGGACCCTGACGCTGACGGCGGTATGGGGGATATAGCGATAAGAAACGCAGATATTCTGAATCTGTTCTGGGAGCCGGGCATAAAGGATATTGAGGAGAGCACAAACCTTTTCTATGTGACGCTTGTTGACCGTGAGCGGCTGAATCTGATGTACCCTGAACTTTTGGGGGAAGATACCGAAAGCGTTGCGGGCGGTACTGAAAACGTGGAAAAGTACAAAACGGAGGATAAGACGGACGACAGTGCGAAGGTCGAAGTCGTCGACTGGTACTACAAGAAAACGATAAACGGCAGAAAACAACTCTGCTACTGTAAATTCTGCGGCGACAGGGTGATATATTCGAGCGAGGACGATGAAAGCTGTGCCGACGGATTCTATAAACACAGCCGTTATCCCTTTGTTATGGATACACTGTTTGTGCAGGAGGGAACTCCGTGCGGATTCGGCTACATAGATGTTATGCGTGACGCACAGATGTATATAGATAAGCTGTCGCAGGTCGTTCTTGAGCATACGGTGATGATGAGCAGAAAGAGATATTTTATCCGACAGAACAGTGCTGTGAACGAAGCCGAATTTGCCGACTTGAAAAACAGGTTCGTTCACGTTGCGGGAAATCTCGGTGAAGAGGATATAAGGGAAATTAAGGCAGAGCCGCTGGACAGCTCGGTGATGAATGCGCTGAGTTTTAAAATAGATGAACTGAAGGAGACGAGCGGAAACAGGGATTTTTCTCAGGGGTCGGTTTCAAACGGCGTTACGGCGGCAAGCGCCATTGCGGCTTTACAGGAGGCAGGAAGCAAGCTGTCGAGGGATATGATAAAGGGAACGTATTTTGCGTTCCAGCAGGTGTGCTATCTGATAATAGAGTTGATAAGACAGTTCTATGATACGCCGAGGAGCTTCAGGATAACCGGGGGATATGACGCTTTTGACAACTCAGCCATAAAGGAGCAGAGCAGAGAACTTTTCGGGGTACAGCTTGGGATGAAGAAGCCTGTCTTCGATATAGTATGTACGGCATCGAAGAAATCGCCGTTTTCCAAAGCTTCGCAGAATGAACTTGCAAAGCAGCTTTTTCAGCTTGGATTTTTTAATCCGGAAACGGCGGTGCAGGCACTGGGCTGTCTTGCGATGATGGACTTTGAGGGAAAAGAAGAAATTGAGCGTGTGATAAGGGATAACGCAGGAATGAACGAGGTGAAGATATGACAAGAGTAAGAATAGACAAGTCGGGTCTTGGCAGGGATATATATATCACGGGACACTGTGCGAATGAAAACAGCGGATCGACAGAGGCTACGCTTGTATGTGCGGCAATGACAACGCTTGCACAGACGATAGCGCAGAATGTTTTTGACAGCGAGGACACGGGGGATACCGATATTATTGACGTTACGCTGAGAAGCGGTCAGGCGGTCATAAGCTATGTGACGGACGATGACGGACTGAACACGGCGGTTGACGGGATATGCAAGGGGTTTGATATGCTGGAGGAAAACTATCCGGAATATGTATCCTGCTACAGAAGTGAGAGGTAAATATGGAAGCAACAGAGAATGTGCAGGCGACAGAAGGCGGTATAGAAAACGCTGAAACAAGCGAAGAAGTAAAGGCGCAAAAGAGTGAAGAAAGCCTGAGCGAAAACAATAAACCGGATAAAGCAGAGGGAGAGCAAAACGAGGATAAGGCGGAGCTTTTCAGGCAGGCGGTGCTTAAGTCAAAGCGTGAGAGGGCGGCAAGGGCAGAGCAGATATTGGACCTTGTGGCGCAGTTTTGCGGAGCGGATAAATGCGACTATGACGGAATAGAAAATGCGGTATCTGAGACGAACTTTGAGCGTTGCAGAAGAAACAATATGGAGTACAGGCTGGAGCGGTGGCAAAAGGAAAGCGAGGAGGTAAAGCAGACATATCCTCAGTTTGACCTTGCGAAAGAAATGAGTGACAGAAGATTCTTTTCGCTGTGCTATAAGGGCGTGGGGCTTGAGGAGGCTTATCTTATCGTGCATAAGGACGAGCTTTTTACCGCCGCAATGGAATATGCGGCATCTGAACTTATGAGAAGCGGTGCGTTCTGTAAAAGCGACAGAATTAAGGAAGGTGCGCTGTCACCTGCGGGTGAGGTTACGAAAAGTGAGAAAAGCCTGTCTAAAAATGAGCGGAAGGAGCTTATCAGACGGACGGAGAGAGGGGAAAGAGTGGTGCTTTGATCGTTTATGAATGAGAAGGAAGGGGGTGAGATATGAATATTGCAACGGGAGGGCAGGCGGGAATTTAAAAAAGCCGCAGCCGCACGGGGAAAAGTTTTGCGGCAGAAAAAACGACAAGAAAAAACGATAAGAAAAAAGAAAGATGACGGTATCTGCCGTCGGGAAAGGAAATCTATATGAAGATGAGAGAAGTTAAATTAAATCTGTTCGATGTACAGACAACAGGACAGGCAAGTCTGTCCGCCGAGATGAAAACGTTCTATGAGAACACGCTGATAGATATGGCAGAGCCTAAGCTGGTGCATGACCGTTTTGCAGACAAGTATCCGATACCCAAGAATAACGGCAAGACGATAGAACTGAGAAAGTACAGCTCGCTTGCAAAGGCGACAACGCCGCTTGTTGAGGGCGTTACACCTGCAGGAAATATGCTGTCGGTAACAGCTAAGACGGCAACGGTGAATCAGTACGGCGACTATATCAAGCTGTCGGATATGCTGGAACTTACCGCAATAGACAACAATGTAGTGCAGTCAACAAAGCTGCTCGGCAGTCAGTCGGGAAGAACGCTTGACACGATAACAAGAGAGATAGTTAACGCAGGAACGAATGTTATATATGCCTGCGGTAAGGACGGGGGCGAGGTGCTGTCAAGAGATGAACTCGGCAAGGACTGCGTTTTATCGGTGGATACGGTATTCCGTGCCGCCGCACAGCTTGAGAGCATGAATGCAGACGGAATAGACGGGGAGAGCTATGTTGCGATAATACACCCTTATGCCGCATATGACCTTATGAGAAGTGCGGAGTGGGTCGATGTGCATAAGTATGCCGACCCTGAAAGCATATTCAAGGGGGAGATAGGCTCGCTCGGCAATGTGAGATTTGTAAAAAGCACGGAGGCGAAGATATTTGCCGATGAAAGCTGTCCGCAGTTCTATCAGCTGACCTCCGACGCAAATTTCCTTGAGGGAAAGGACTATTATACAAAGTCGGGCGACAGCTATCAGAAGGCAAGCGTTACGGCAGGCGGACAGGTCACAGCCTCGACATATTATGAGAAGAAGGCGCTTGCGGTGTTCTCTACTCTGGTTATAGGAGCGCACGCTTATGCGGTGACGGACGTTGCCGGCGGCGGTCTTCAGCACATAGTAAAGCAGCTCGGCTACGGTGACGATCCTCTGAACCAGAGAGCGAGCGTGGGCTGGAAGGCGGTACGCACAGCCGAGATACTTACAGACGAGTATATGGTGAGAATAGAAAGCTGTTCTCCTGTTTATTCGGAAAAGACGAGCGCAAATTAAAGCCGGTAAAGGACAACCGGAATAAGCGGCACAGGGTCACTGCAAGGCGTGGTGACAGCAACGGCAGTGCGGGAGGGTAAGGGGAATAATATTGTAAAGGAGAAATATATGAAAGAAAATTTAACTGAACTTGTGGCGGTAAGGCTGTTCAAGGACAACGACAAGTACAACTCGGATGTGTTTGTATCGGTGAACTGCAACAATTATCTTATACGCAGAGGTGAAACGGTGATGGTGCCGTTGTTCATAAAAAAGGAACTGGACAGAGCTGAGCTTCAGAGAAAGAGAGCGGAGTACTACCGTGATGAAGGCTGGAAGCAGTCGCTGATAGTGCAGGAGGGCAAGTGATGACGGTAAAGGAAGTCATTGAAACGGTTGACGCACTGCGACCGAATGAGATTGCCGCAGAGGACAAGAGAAGGTGGCTTTATGAGCTTGAAAGCAGGATATATGAGGATCTGTATGTTACGCACGAGCATGAGGGAATCGGATTTACCGAAACGGAAAAGATCACGAGCGATGACACAACGGAGCTTTTCATAAAGGCTCCGCACGATGAGATATACATTCTTTATCTTTGCTCGCTGATAGATTTTTACCATGCGGAGTATGAGAGATATGCCAATGACAACGCTCTGTTTGAGGCTTTATATGAAAGCTGCTGTCGTTTCTGGAACAGCAGGCATATTTCGTGCGTGAGAACCGAAATTACGGGATAGGAGGAAGAACTTGGCGGTAAGAGAAATAACGGGTGGTACGGAAAGTGCCGTAAAGTTCGGCGGTATCGATCGCTCGAACGGAACGCCGCTTGGATGCTGGCAGGAGCTGTACGGTATGGATTTTACCGCTTTTCCTGCGCTTAAAACGGTAAAGCCGTTTTCGTACAAGGCGTTGGCTGACGGTATAACGGGGTATATCATAAAAAACGGAGAGATAGTATACACAAAGGCGGACGGTATATATATTTCGGGAGTGAAAACGGCGGTGAATCTCTGTGCAGGGGAAAAACAGCTTGTGTCACTTGGAGCATACATACTGATAATGCCGGACGAGGTGCTTGTAAATACCGCAGACACGCCTGTAAGCGTGCGGTATACTGCGAAGCCGGCGCTTTCAGGCACACTGCTTGAATATAACCAGAATCAGACACGGCCTACGGTTTCTATATACAAGCTGTTGTATCTTGATGTGCCGGAGGAAAGCGTAGCACTGTCAAGCTACAGCGTTGGCGATATGGTCAGGATAGATTATGAATACGGCGGAAAGAAACAGTACCTGTCTGCATTGATAAGCTCGGTGGGAAAGGAAAGCTACAGCAAGAGCGGTTGCGTGTCGATCAATTTCGACACGAGTGCGTACAGCGATACCCACTATTTCTATACGGAAAAGCGGAAGATGGACAAATTCAGAGTGCCTAGTATAAAGAATGCGGTCATAAGCTGTCCGATACCGAAGATGGATTTTATAACAGAGCATAACAACAGGCTGTGGGGGTGTTCATCGGCAAATCGTGAAATATACTGTTCAAAGCTCGGAAGTGCTACGGAGTGGGGAAGCTATGACGGCATCTCAACTGACGCATGGGCGGCAACGGTAGGGTCTGACGGGGATTTCACCGGAGTATGCGTGTACGGGGGTGGCGTACTGTTCTTTAAGGAAAATGTCGTCCATATTGTCTATGGCACAAGAGCGTCAAACTTTACGCTAAGCACTGTAAAGCTGAGAGGCGTTCAGAAGGGCAGTGCCGGCTCGCTGTGCATATCGGACGGACTGCTTTATTATAAGGCACCTGAGGGTATATTCAGCTTTAACGGCTCTGCATCGGTGAGGATCGACGCAAAGCTGGGTGATGATATTACCGATACGGCGGTGATGACGGCAAACGGAAGATATGTCGTTATGTGTGCGGCTGACAAAACGGTGTATTATTATGACAAGCGTTACTCGGCGTGGTACACAAGACAGCTTGCGGATGTAATCTCGGCACACGAGATAAACGGCAGGCTGTATGCCGTTACCCGTGACAGCAATAAAAAGATGAGACTTGTAATGCTTGTCGGAAACGACAGCAGCTATACGGACAGTGACAGGAGTGAATTTTCTGCGGTCAGCGGCGAACTTGGCAGGGGAAGCATATTCAGAATATACAAAAAGTTGAGAATGTCGCTGTATCACAAAAAGCAGGACGGCGAAATGCTTGAGCTGTCGGCATATATAAGCGCTGACGGCGGAGAATGGAAGAAGGTATATGAACTTTGGGGTGAAAAGGGTAATGGCGAAGAAATAGCTGTCGCTCCGGTAATACCGCTCAGAAGCAGAAAGATAAGAATAAAGATATGCGGTGAAGTAAGCGGTGACGCTTGTGCAACGCTGTACGGCATATATCTTGACAGTGAAAAGGGAAGTGAGATAAGTGGATAATCTGAATATAAGCTTTGCTCCCGATAAATCTGCGGAAGACAAAGGGCGGATAAATGCGGTTGAGGATTATCTGTCACTACTTACCGAAAGGATAAAATTCTGTCTTAACGGCATAGATGAGAATATTGCGCAGAAGTCGGACGGCGAAGAGGAAAAACAGCTTATTTACAGTACGATTGCGGACGAAGTGGGGCAGTTCACTGATACCGACAGAAATTGCGAGGTGTTCAACGACTACGAAAACAATGTTGCATCAGCGTACTATTCTCACGCAGAAGGGTATATGACTACGGCTAACGCTCCGTACAGCCATGCGGAAGGGAGCAACACTGTAGCGTCAAATCTGTCCTGCCATGCAGAAGGCAGTGGAACGACCGCTTCGGGAAATTGTTCTCACGCTGAAAATACGGGTTGTATCGCAAGCGGCAGTAACTCACACGCAGAGGGGTATCATACTATAGCACGGGGAGAGCATTCGCACGCATCGGGAAGTCACACAATTGCGGGGTTGGAGGTCTTTGCACTCGGAAGGTATAACAAAAAGGCTGAAGATGTGGCACTTGTTGTCGGTAACGGCTGGGGAAATGAAAGCAATGAGTGGAGAAGCGATGCACTGACGCTTGATTATAGCGGTAATCTGAAACTTGCCGGAAATCTGACAGCGAATAGTCCCGGATGGGATTATTTAGGCGCTGAAATACACGGTGCAGCCAGATTCGGAAACAACTGGACGAGCGACAGCACGAATATTTTACTTGCGGTCGGCAACGGGGCTGACAGCAATAATCTGAGGGATGCCTTAACGCTTGACAGTGATGGTAATCTTCATATTTCGGGAAAGTTTACAGCTGACGGGGGTGTTAGCTATGTGCTTCCCTCTGCAACTGCCGACACGCTCGGTGGGGTGATGATTGGCGATAACATTAATGTATCGGACAGCGGTACAATATCGGTGAATCTGTCGGCGTACCTGAAAAACTCGGATATAGCGGACTGGGCAAAAGCTGAAAGCAAGCCTGCGTATACGGCGGAGGAAGTAGGAGCGGCAGAGAAGAATCATACACATAATATGTCGGATATTACGGATATGCCCGAATGGACGAAAACCGAGAATAAGCCTGTATATACGGCAAGCGAGGTCGGAGCGGCGACAGCGGCAGATATTACTGCGGCGGTGAATGCTATCGAGATTGGTGGCAGAAATCTGCTGTATGACAGCACGGGGAACATCAAAGACGGCTGGAGCAGTAACACGGTCGTAAATGTCGGGGGCGGAATATCGGGTAACAGTCTTGCGGTTTCAAGAACTGGGTATTCCGGAAATGCAAGATATTTCGGCTTAAGCAAGCGGCACTTTCTGACGGATTTCAATGTCGGCACAAGCTACACTCTGTCGGCGTGGATAAAGGTCAGAAGCGATGTCGGGCTTGACGCAAGCGGGTATGTAATGGCACGATTTCGCTCGGCAGATGATAAAAAGCTGTATGCCCTGTCGCTGACAGTGAGCAGTCAGACAGAAAAAGACAAGTGGCTCTACTACGAAAAGACGTGGACGATAAACGACAGCGACATAGCAAAACTCGAATGCGTTGCTCTTGCGCTTGATAAAAACGGCATGATCGAGGCTTGCAACATCAAGCTCGAAAAAGGCACTAAGGCTACAGACTGGTCGCCTGCGGTCGAAGAGGACACGGAGCGTATCGCAAGCCTTGAAGCAAGGGTTGCGGCACTTGAGGCTATGGCGGTATCGGGAGGTGAGGTATAATGTTGGATTTTGGAAAGTGGATAGTCGAGGTCGCTGTGAACGGCGTTAAGAGCGGCAGCTTTGACAGGGCTTGGGCGGCTATGCAGCTTGGCAATCATTACAGCCGTGACAAGATAACGGCGGAGGATATTGCGAGGTTTGATGAGGAGATGAATGAGTATGAGGCAAAGATGAACGAGGCGGATAATACGGGAATTTATGAGGAGGTTATATGAGCGAAAAACAGAAAAACAAGGATAAGGACAGCGCTCCGGTATACAAGAGCGGATACGGCGACGCACTGAAAAACAATCTTGCAAAGGTTATGGAAAAGAAGAATTTCAGCTATGACGCAGATAAGGACAAGCTGTTCTCACAGTATAAGAACAGCTATGAAAAATCTGGCAGAACGGCTATGCGTGACACGATGGGAAATGCGGCATCGCTTACGGGCGGATACGGCAATAGCTATGCGGTTACGGCAGGTCAGCAGGCGTATAACAGCTATATGTCAAAGCTCAGCGATAAGATCCCCGAACTTGAACAGAGAGCATATGAACGCTACAAGGATGATGAGGAAAGTGCGTATAAGCGGCTTAATACGCTTATAGGGCTTGAGAAGTCGGACTACGGAAGATACCGTGACAGCGTTGACGATTATAACACAAACAGGGATTTTGAATATAATAAAAGTAAGGACGCTCTGGCACAGCGTAATTTGCAGGCGCAGTTTGAACGGGATAATTACGAGAATGACAGGGATTACAACCGCAGGGTATATGAAAATGACAGAGATTATGACCGTAGGGTAAACGAAAATGACAGGGACTATGCTCAGAAGGTGTATGACAGCGACCGCAATTATCAGATAAAACTGAACAGCTCGCTGAAAGACGCTGTGGAGAATGAGGAAACCGACAGTACGAAATTTTCGCCGGTTGACGCTTATGATTTTATCAGCAAGTACGGGGATAAAATCTATACGGATGAAGAGTATATCGAGGCGCTTTATCAGCTTTACGGTGATAAGGAGGGCTTCTTTGACTGGGTGGAGCAGATGGAGATACCCGGTGACACAAGGGGTACAACGTATCTTGAACTGCTGTATGATATACATCCGGAGATCAGGCCGTCAACGTTTAAGAAAATGGGTATGCCCGATGACGAACTTATAAGAAGAACCGCAACAGGCGGCGGAGCTACGCCTCCTCATTCTCAGAGCTTCTGGTGGTTAAATCAGGGGATGACCAAAAAGTAAAAAAGTCAAAGCAAAGGAGGGGGAAATATGAGCAGGATACAGATAATTATTGACAGCATAGCAGGTGCTGTCGGGGCGGTGCTGGGATTTATGTACGGCGAGGTAAACGGCTTGTTCCGTGCGCTTATCGCTTTTATGATTCTGGACTATGTGAGCGGTGTGCTTGTGGCGATAGCGGAGAAGAAGCTGTCAAGTGCGGTAGGCTTCAAGGGGATAGCAAAAAAGCTGCTGATACTTGTGTTCCTGTCGGTAGGTCATATCGCAGACACCTATGTGCTTGGCGGTGTGCCTGTCGCTATGACGGCGGTAATGCTTTTCTATATCGCTAACGAGGGAATCAGCATTGTCGAAAACGCATCGGCACTGGGACTGCCGGTGCCACAGAAAATAAAGAATGTATTAAGGCAGATAAAAAGTAAAAGCGGGGAGGACGACAGTGAGAACAAAAGGAATTGACATCAGCAGGGCACAGGAGCAGTTCGATTTTACGGCGGCTGTGTCGGCAGGCGTGAAGTTTGTAATTATCCGTGCCGGTATAGGCAGGGACGAGGACACTTATTTCAGTCGCAATATCGAGCAGTGCAGAAAGCTCGGTATAGACTTCGGCTGTTACTGGTATGTTACGGCGACAGACACAGCGGAGCTTGACAGGCAGATAAATGCGTGCGTCAAGACGATAGGTGATGAAAAACCGTCATATCCCGTGTTCTGCGACATGGAGGAACAGCGTCAGATCGACAACCTCACAAGCAAGGAAAGAACCGATATGGCGCTTGAGTTCTGCGACAGGCTGAATAAGGCAGGACTTCCCTCGGGAGTGTATGCAAATCCTGCGTGGCTTGAAAGCTACTATCAGAAGGAACGTATTGTTGGAAAGCGTGATATATGGCTTGCACACTGGACAGAAAGCCCGGATTATGCAAGCAGATACGATTACGGGCAGAAAATGTGGCAGTGGGGTGTTGACAGCATCGGAAATACCGACGTTGACGGGGATATTTGCTTTGTGGATTATCCTGCGATAACAGCTAAGTGGTACAGGGAAAATTGCGGCGGTAAGCCCGAAATGCCGGAAAAGCCCGATAAGCCCGTGAATCTGTTCAAAAAGGGCGACAGCGTGAGGGTAAAGCGTGGTGCAAGGTTTACAAACGGGGTTGAGCCGTATTCTTATGTGTATGATACGGTCTATACCGTTCAGCAGGTGTCGGCAAGCGGTAAGGAAACGCTTATAGGCATCGGCTCGGTGCCTACCGGCTGGCTTTATACAGAGAATCTGTACAAGGCGGAAAGTGACGAGATAACGCAGAAATTTGCTGTAGGCGATAAAGTCAAGGTGAATTACGGCGCAAAGACGTATAACGGTGGTTCGCTTGCACTGTTTGTGTACACAAATGTATACGAGGTTATGCAGGCAGGCTCGGGTGACAGAGAGGACTATATCGTTATCGGTCAGGGCGGGCAGGTCACTGCAGCGGTAAGAGCGGAGGACATTACGAAAATATAGCATAAAAATAACGCACAGGCGAACAGCCTGTGCGTTTGTGCTTTTAAAAAGTGCTATTATGCTTATCTGTAGGTCGTGAATTCCTGTACCCAGTAATACTTATAAGCATCGTTATATGTGCCGAATGCTACGGCGAGATTTTCAAAATCGGGATTGAGAATATTTTCACGGTGACCCTTGGTGGAGGCCATCCAGCTGTCGACTACTCTCTGTGCGGTGGGCTGACCTGAGCCGAGATTTTCTCCGACGGAGCAGAACTTATACCATAGTTCATCATCACTGTAGCCGTATATGGTTTTGAAGTTTGAGCCGTCAGGCCGCAGATGGCTGAACTTCTGCTCAATTTCACTGCAACGTGCCTTCGCCGCCTTGTATGCGTTTGTATCCCACTTATAAGGCTTAAGTCCGTAGGAAACACGGATCTCATTCACGATACGGAAAACCTCCGCCTCTTCTGCGGAGCAGTTTACGGGACTGTCGGTTATTACCGGTGCGGGAGTTGCATTATCCTGCACGGTGGGTTTTGCTGTTGCAGGAACGGTAGTTGCGACAGGCTTGCTTTCGGAAAGATAGTCGCTGTGGATATATGTGCCGTCATCAAGCTTATAGTAGCCGGTGTCTGTCAGTGCGGCGATATTTACCGCATCTCCGTAATATTTATAGGAAACGACCTCAGCGCCTTGTAAGCCCTCTTTTCTTGCGGAACAGCTTGAAATGTTTATGTACATTGTGCCGCTACACTTCTTTTCTGTCCATGCAGGCTTTGGTGCGGCGGTTGTAGCTTTGGTTGTCGCCACTGTGGTCCGGGTGGTTTTTGCTGTTGTGGTTGCCGATGTAGTTGTCGATGTTGCAACGGTGGTTTCCTGTGCCTCGTTATGCTTGTTGGCTTTGGTGGGAACCTTTTGTTCCTCGACAGGCGCAGTAGTGGAATATGATAACTCTGAACCGTTGTTGTAGCTGATACCCTCGTCATCGGCTTTGACTCCGAACCATGAGTAACGGCTTGACAGAACGCAAAGAGCGACTTCGGCGACAAAACCGCATGACGCACAGCCGATTTTAAGAAAATTGCCGTGAGACTTCTTTTTCCTGTCGTATGTCTGAATCCCGCTTTCACGGTCTTCGGTTTTATTTTCTTCGTTCGTGTTCATGGGTATCACCTGCCTTTCGCCTGAACTTAACGGTAAGCATAATTTCACATCTATATTTTAGCACAAATGCGTTGAGCGTGTCAACAGATACTGAAATTGCCCAAAAATATTTGTAAGGGTTGCACAAATTAATGTGTATCGTTTATGTAAAATCACAATAAAATAAGTCTGTTAAAAATGCACTGTTACAAAAGCGAAAGTAGATGTATTTTTGTACAAAAGGGCGAAATGGTTACAAAACGGTAACAAAATAGTTACAAATTGTTGCGGGTTTGTAATCTTTTATGTTATAATGGCGGTGACGGAAAAGATTTGCTGTCTTTCATGACGGAAGGAAAAGCAACCTTAAAGGTGTGGAGCGGGCATTATGCCCGTTCCTGCTTTTAACGGAAAAAGCGTTGATTTATCACCTGCCGTTCACAACGGCGGGTTATTATATATATTGATTGTTTGGGGCGTATGCCCGTTTGATTTGGTTTATACGGAAAAGGATTGATAATGGGAAAACTGATGATGCCCGATTATCGTGACGATATTGAGGAAACTATACTTCCTGACAGCGACAGTGAAAAGGAAGCACAGGAGGCTGATGTAAAGCCTGCGGTTGACGATACGTCGGAGAATCGGAATGAAGAAAGCAACGAAGAAAAAGATAAAGGCAAAACCGGTATTTCGGTTGTTGCCGACAGGATCTTTGATTTTCTGGTTATGGCAGGGCAGTATTTCTGTCATATCATAGCCGATGTATTTTCAAAGCCTGCTGTATATGTGGCTTATGCCGCCGTGTTTATATGGAAGCATACGGCGCTGTTCAGGGACGCAGTAAAGAGGACGTTCTGCGAAATAGGCAGCTTCTTCTTTGCGCCTTTGTTAAAGTCAAAGCGTGTGCTTCAGCGTACAAACAGGCAGATAAGGACCGCAAAGGAGCAGGGCGACAACAAGAAAGCGGCAAAGCTGTACGGAAGTATAGCGAAGGACGCAGTATTCGGCAAGCAGGGTCTTGCGGTAACGCTGTTCAACTATGCCGCACCGATCATCGCAATAGTTTTTCTTATGAGCGTTGTCGGATATGCGACGGGTACGGACTATGCGATAAAGCTGACGGTTGACGGAAAGTTTGTAGGATATGTCGAAAGCGAGCAGGTGTTCAATGACGCAGAGCGCATAATGCAGGAGCGTATCACATATATCGGCAACGAGAAGAAGATAAGCATGGAGCCGGGATATTCGCTCGAAATGCTCGGCGACCAGGAATATCTGACGAAATATCAGCTTGCAAACAAGCTGCTTGAGCTGAGCGATACTCCTATTGAGTATGCATACGGAATGTACATAGGCGGAAAGTTCTACGGTGCACTTGTTGACAATACAGCGGTCGAAGCGGAGCTTCAGAAGATACTTGACGGCTACCGCACAAATGCAAAGGACGAGGACGTTGCCTTTGAGAAGGATATAGAGTATGTTCCCGGTCTTTATCTGTCGGACAGTATTGTGTCGAGTGATGAGATCATCAAGCTGATAAATTCCAAAAAGGAAGAAGCGTCCTATTACACTGTGGTTGACGGCGACAGCCATTCGGGAATATGCTCAAAGCTCGGAATAAGCATGGAAGAGCTTGAGGCGTTGAATCCCGGTATTATGGACGAGGACTATGTGCTGAGAGCCGGTGAAAAGCTGCTTAAAACGCAGGAGGTGCCTTTCCTGTCGGTAAGTATTTCAAGAACGGAAACATACAACGTTGAAGTTCCGTATGAAACGAAATATGAGGACGATGATACACGCTATGAGGGCGTTGAAACGGTTTACCAGGAGGGTGAGACCGGTACGAACAAAATCACGGCAAAGGTGTATTATGTAAACGGCGAAGAGGTCAAGCGTACCATAAAGAAAACCGAAAGAGTGAAAGAGCCTGTAACGGAGATTATCCTTCAGGGTACTCTGCCTCCGCAGTCATCGCATTATTCAGATGCTTCTGCCGATACGGGCAAGAAGTATATATGGCCTGTTGACGGCGGCACATTCTGGGAGTGGGGCTGGTGGGACGGCGGTTATGCCGGACACAGAGGCGTTGATATAGGCGCACCTTACGGTACGGATGTATATGCCGGAGCAAGCGGTACTGTAATATTTGCAGGATGGGACAACGGCGGACTCGGTAATGCCGTGATGATACTTCATCCCGACGGATACACAACGGTATATGCCCACAACAGTGAGATATTCGTCAGTGCAGGTCAGGAGGTAAATCAGGGCGAGTGCATAGCCGCAGTAGGCGAAACCGGACTTGCATACGGCTGTCACTGCCACTTTGAAGTAAGATACGGTTCGGAAAGGCTGAACCCGAGATATTATCTCAGCGGTCTGCCGGATCCCGGATATTATTAATATGAAATTTAACGGATAACAGGAAACAACCGCTGTGCTGAGGCATGGCGGTTGTTTGGCTATCGGAATGCACCTTGACAATTTATTGAAAGTGTGATAGAATACAAATAAAGAGGGAACGACAGACGACCGCTCCCGTGTTGGCTAAGAAATAACCGTCGTAGTTGGAAGCTGTGGGCGGTTATTTCTTTTTATTTGAAGAACTGATAGTAAATATCATAACCGTGAACGCAGTAAGGAAAATACCTATCTGTGTTAAATCGCTTGAAATCAACCGCTGTGCTGAGGCATGGCGGTTGTGTTTTATTGCGAAACGGTCATAAATTTTCTTTTCCTCTCATAGATTTACTGTAGAGTACCCGAAAGGAAAGGACGTGCAGTATGAACGAAATTATGACAAGGGAAGAATTTTTAAAGGAACGAAATGCGGTATACGAGCCTGACGCTGCGGCAGGCGGGGATGATGTTTGCAAGGGGCAGGATGCGGATACGGCGGTTATGGCGGAGGAAAACGGGAAGCTGAGTGCCGACGGTATAACCGTATCGGAAGTAGTGGTTAAAGGCAGGCACAACAGGCAGTATGCGGGGCTGATACTCTTTATAACGGCGGTTGCCGGGGCTGTTGTCGGGGCGGTGTTTTACGGAAAGGCGACGGTGACCGTGCCTGATGAGATGCTGGAGGGGTTTCTCGAAGGAAGGATACACGGCGGATTTTTCGGGAATGCCGCCGCTTCGTTCATATCGGCGCTTATATGGTGCATAGTGCCGTTTTTAGCAGGGCTTTGCGCTGTGGGACAGCCTGTGGGTTCGCTTATACCGGCATTCAAGGGTATAGGCGTGGGAATGACGTTTGCGGCGCTTGTGAATACATACGGGGCAAACGGGATACCGGCTTTTGCGGTGTTTGTTCTTCCGTCCGCATTTATAGGAACGGTAATCTGCTGTTATCAGTGCCGTCTGTCCGTGTTATGCTCAAACAGTGTGCTGGCTGTGCTTAAAGGCAGGCGTGACGAGGCTCCGCGCTATTATAAGATATATCTTGAGCGGTTTGCGGTATGCTGTATCGGGTGCTTTCTGCTGGGGATAGCGGACGCTGTTATAACTTTTTTGTTCCGCCCGATATTCGTTATATGAAACACTTGAAATTTTCGTTTCACGGGTGTATAATGTTAACAGTAAAAATTGCCTTTGGCATGAAAGAAGGATAACATTATGGAAAAAATGGAAGTATTACTGGAAACCTCCGCACGTCACATCCACGTTACGCAGGAGGCACTCGAAACACTGTTCGGCAAGGGTCACGAGCTTACAAAGAAGAAGGATCTTTCTCAGCCCGGTCAGTTCGCCTGCGAGGAAAGAGTTACTATAACAGGCCCCAAGAGATCGCTTGCAAACGTATCTATTTTAGGCCCTGTACGTCCTGCTACACAGGTTGAGCTTTCCGCTACGGACGCACGTTCTATAGGATGTCCTATATTCGTAAGAGAATCGGGCGATATTGCAGGCACACCCGGCTGCAAGATAACAGGTCCTGAGGGCGAGATCGAAATCAGCGAGGGCGTTATCGTTGCAAAGCGTCACATCCACCTTGTTCCCGAAACCGCTGAAAAGTGGGGCGTAAAGAACAAGGACGTTGTAAGCGTAAAGGTTGATTCTGACGGAAGAAAGGCAATTCTCGGTGATGTTGTTATCAGAGTAAGCGAGAATTTTGCAGACGCTATGCACATTGATACAGACGAATCAAACGCTGTAATGGCCGCTCCCGGCATGATGGTCGAAGTAATCAAGTAATACGGCGTTACATATTGACGGTTTTATCTCCGTGGCTTTGGGCTGCGGAGATTTTTTTTGTAAAATATATTGAAACTTCACAAAAAATACTGTATAATACTATTATTACAATTACTGTATTACAAGTTAATAACAGACTGAAAAAGGAGGAAATATGAAAAATCTTTTCAAAAGAATTATTGCGGCATTAACAGCCGCTACGCTTGCGGCAGGAAGCGTGCCGCTTAATATGACAGCATCGGCACAGCTTGCGCCTGTGAAGGTTAACGGTCACGGTATGCTTTCATCGGTGTCGGAAGAATATATAGGATATATTGATTCAGGCGAGGGTAACGAAGTGGGGGCTGCGCCGTCTATGCTTGATATATCGTATCTTGGCGAAAGCTACGCACAGCTTACACAGACGGCAACTAAAAAATTTCCGTCATCGTATGACCTGAGGGATTACGGCAGGGTGTCGCCGGTTGAGAATCAGTCGCCGTACGGTACCTGCTGGTCGTTTGCGTCGCTTGGCACGATAGAGTCACAGCTTATAACGCAGTTTACCGATATTTCCTTTTCTAAAAAACACCTTGTCTGGAACTCATACGAAAACGAATATATGCGTGAATTCTTCAACGGGGCAAGAAGCGAAGAGGATTTCGACGATCCCTATAATATGGGCGGCTTTGCCGGTCTTGCGGCGGCTACGATGGCGGAGTGGAACGGTCCTGTTTATTCCTACAGATTGCCGTATGACAAGGACGATACCGATGAGCATCTGACGGGTGAAAGCGATTTTCATCTTACAGATGTGTACTTTGCAACGGCAAATACCTATATTACGGACGGGTATGATAATATTTTAGAAAAAGAAGTTTCCGAAAATATCATAAAGGAGCTTGTAAGCGAATACGGTGCATCGACGATTTCGTTTTGCAGTGATGATGCTTACTACAACAATGAATATTACACTTCCTTTTGTTATGACGAGAATAAAGTTTCCGACCATGCGGTTTCGGTCGTCGGATGGGATGATGATTTTTCAAGAGAAAAATTCGGCACAAGTGATGACACCCGTCCCGAAAAAGACGGCGCATGGCTCATAAAGAACAGCTGGGGTGCAGACTGGGGAGATGACGGATATTTCTGGCTGTCGTATGAAGACCCGACTATAGGCTCGGTGGCAACATATATCGTTGACAGCAAGGACAACTACAGCAATTATTACGGTGTCGGAAAGATGTGGTCGCTGAACGCTTCGGCGGATACGTTCTATAAAGACGAAGACGCCAAGAAATACGGCTATATGTCGAATATATTCACGGCAAAGGGCGATGAACAGCTTGAAGCGGTTTCGTTCTATACGACCGATGTAAATACGCAGTATGAGATAACTGTCTATACCGGTACGGACAAGGAAAACCCCGTAAGCGGCAGTATAGCTTCAAGCGGTCTTACGGGAACGGAGAAATATCCCGGTTATCATACAGTGGAGCTTGACAAAGCGGTCGCACTGACAAGCGGAGAGAATTTTTCGATAGTGATAAAGCTGACTAATCCGCAGTATGAATATCCGCTGCCGGTTGAAACGTATTTTAACGGCTTTTACAATTCTTCACCGAAGTATTCCGATGACGGCAGAGTATCAATGTACAGTGAAAACGGCAAGGATTGGAATGACGTGTCGGAGCTGTCCTATGTAACCGACGGATATACATTATGCGCTACCGGCTTTTGTCTTAGTGCGTTTACAAATCCTCTGCCGGAGAGCAGGATTGCATCGGAAAATGTGAGGTTTTCAATAATTGAAGGTCCTGTTGCACTCGGAAGCAAGCTGGAACTAAGCGGAGCGGATGAAATATGGTACAGCATAGACGGAGGTGCGGCGATACGCTACACAAAGCCGATAATTCTTGAAAAAGCCTGCACTGTTTCGGCGTGGAGCAAGACGGACGGCAGCAGTGGAAACATTGTCAGCCGTACATATACAAAGGCAAAATCAGCGCTTACGGAGTATGCGATAAGTTACGGGGATAAAAAGATATATGTAACGCCCGATGACTATGCTAATGAGAACGTGATAGCTCTTCCTGTCGGCGAGAGCGGTATTTCGATACGTCCGAGAGGATGCGATGAAATAACCGTTGACGGCAAAAGAGTTATGTCTGATGAGTGGTCAGAGGAAATCACTTTAGCCCCCGGCGAAAGCCGTGATATAGTAATAAAATCGTCTGCAAGCGGAAAGGACGCTTCGGGATATACCGTAAAGGCAACAAAGCGGTATATCGGCTATGATAAGGACAAGGAAACGATACAGTATGATGAAAGCAGATTTACCGTAAAGGATAAAGACGGAAATATACTTGCAGACGGTGACTCGGTGGCTGACTTTACAAAGCAGGAGATAAGCGTTTATGATATGAACGGCGAACTGCTTGCAACGGAAACAACGCCGAAGAGATACACGATTATTCCCGCTGTAAAGACTCTTGCTTATAGCAAGGAAGCTACTCTTTACACATTCTCGAAGAATTTCGTATACTCGTATTCTTCTGATATGAGCGATGCGGTAGCACTCGATGAGGAAACAATACCGCTCACACCCGGAAAGAATATCTACCTTCAGCGCATAGCTGATTTAAACGGTTTTGCAAGCGAGGTGCTTTGTATAGAAGTGCCTGAAAGACCTGCCGCTCCCGAAAATGTAAAGGCAAAGCCGGGACCGGATTATATCGGCATTGACGGAAACGGAGTATATGAATACCGTATAAAAGGTCAGGACAAGTGGGTAAGCGACAGCGACTATATTATGGGGCTTGACAGTGACACGGAATATACGGTTGAGGTAAGAAAGAAAGCTACCGACAGCGAATTTACTTCCGATATTGCGACTGTCACGGTAAGAACGGTAAAGGGCGTTATCGTACCTGTATATTTTACTTACTACGCAACGGTTGTTTTATCCGATGAGAAAGAGTTTACGACGCTTGGTGAAAACGTAATCGAATATGACGAGAAGGATCTTGCAAAATTCGGATATGTATTCACACGAGCAAGCAAGGCGACCGTCAATATCACAGAAGAAAACGGCAAGTATGTTTCTGATAAGAGTTATGTGATATTCGATGTAACGCCTGCCGTTGATAACTCAGACAAAACAACTCGTGTTGTTTACTGTGACGCATTCACCGGAGATGTAGTGGATGAGGGCATAGTAACTTATGCTTATCACACAATATTCAACATAGATAACCTTGATTGCCCTGAGGGATATGATCATTATCAGTATGAGCTGAAAAGCAGGAATGACGCTATCACGAAGCTAGTGTATATAGACGGCAAATGGTATCCTGCCGACAGCGAGATCGTACTGCTTGTTGAAAAGCTCCCTGTAATCAAAGTAAAGATCGTTGACGAAAACAGTAACATAGTTTATGAGTACAATGAATACGCACCTTACGGCGAACATGAAGCCGAGGCTGATATTCCTGAGGGATATACGGCTGTAAGTGACGAGAATTTTGCCGTAAGCGTAACGAGAGATGAAAACGGCAGGCTGATAAGCGATATATCGGAATTTGTTGTGACGGTAAAAAATGATTCCGAAAAGCCCGAAGAGCCGGATAAACCGGAGAAGCCGGAAGAGCCTGCAAAGCCGGAAGAACCTGCAAAGCCGGAACAGCCTGCAAAGCCGGAAAATCCTGCTAAGCCCGAACAGCCTGTAGAGCCGGATAAACCGACAAATCCGAATACAAGCGGAGATATACCGTTTGCGGTGGCAGCTGCCCCTGTTGTTGCGGTTGCGGTGATGATAAGCACAGTTACGGCAAGAAAACGCAAAAAGTAAATATTACGGGAAAAGTCAGGTGTAACGCTTGGCTTTTTCTTTTGTTTGTGGTAAAATATAAGTGGTAAGTCTAAACTAACTTATATTGAGGTGACGCAATTGGAGATATTTCTGATACTGATGATACCGCTTATGGGAACAACGCTCGGCTCGCTTATGGTGTTCCTTATGCGTGATAAGGTGAGGGTTGGGACGGAGAAGCTGCTGCTTGGTTTTGCATCGGGAGTAATGATAGCGGCTTCGGTATGGTCGCTTCTGATACCGTCAATGGAACTGTCCGAACCTGTCTCTTATACACATCTGACGCTGCCGACGAACTCTAGGGTGTAGAT
>ERZ1026916.716-NODE-716-length-21028-cov-19.740571_pt1 | contig 21028 bp, 5 predicted proteins | sample MGYA00519465_ERZ1026916 | MGnify/ENA primary metagenome ERZ1026916 (study PRJEB26926, sample SAMN06164880) | human gut metagenome | biome: ENVO:00009003; feature: ENVO:2100002; material: ENVO:00002003 | host: Homo sapiens | place: USA | collected 2012 ... | reverse complement strand
CGAGATTTCTGCCTGTCTCGTGGGCTCGGAGATGTGTATAAGAGACAGATATACTCTTATATCTAATTACTTTATTGATTATCAAGATAAAGATAAATATAATGATTTATATGTTTATCAAGTTATAAATAGTGGTAGTTATACTCCTTGTAGTAATCAAGTAATAGGTGCTATTGGTGTTGATAATGAAGCTAAATTTGGTTATTACGAAAATATTAATGGTGATGAACTATTTAGAATACCTGATTTAATATTTGATGCTGAAGCTATTGGTGGTGAACATACTAGAGGTTTTATATATAATATGAATAATACTTTTAATAAGTTTTATATTCGTGCTAATATTGATACTACTTTATGGAATCAAATTAAAGAATTAGGTTATGTTGGATGGTTTATTAGTTATGAAAAAGTTGAACCTATTACTAGATATACTGGATTACTAACTAGAAAAGATTATTGTAATATAGCTAGTAATATTACTTGGCAAGATGGTAGTTGGGGTACAAAACCCGGTTTTGTAGCGAATAATTTTACTAGTGATAAATGTTATCTATATAGTGGTCGATTTGATATTGATGATAGTATTAAATATGATTTTAATATTATTCGTATTGATGGTAAATGTAAATTTGAACCTTATAAAGAGAAACATGATGTAGTTGATATGGTAGTTAATACTACCTATCCTTATAATTATAATATGCCAGTTATAGGTGTTATTAGTAGAAATGAATATAAACCTATTAATAATTATAAACTAGTAGTTGCTGATAGTATTGTTGATAGTAGAGCTGGAAAAGGAACTGCTCTTGAAATGGATGATTATAAGGAATTACTACTTGATGCTGAAACTATGTTTCTTGCAACAGTTCTTAATTGTACTAAAAATATTTATACTAGTAAAGAAAAAGAACTTGTAAGACTTAATGACGTTTGCTATAATGGTGGAACTTATTCTATTGAACATGGATATAATGGTAGAATGACTTATGATGGTGTTCTTATTTATAATGATAATGGAGTTATAATGAACGAAGGCAATTATAAATTATATACTCCTACCAATAATCAATATTATTATAGCGGTGATGAACCATGTTGGTTTGATATTCCATTTAATGTTTATATTCAATTTCCTCTTTATAATGATAAATTCTTTGAAAGTAAATGTTTTAATAATGAACCTAGTAAGATAGCTTTTAGTATTAAAGAAGAAACTGATAAAAAAAGTGTTGCTTTTGGTACATTTGTAGAACCTAAGAATAGTGTTGATTTATTTAAAGACCCTATTGGAAATGTTGACCAATATGTTCCTAAATTGTTAACTCAATATCGTAATGATATTATTAATATTACTCGTTTTGATAAAACTATAAGACGTAGTAATGTTATTCAAGATGAAAGTGAAGTTAATGCTTGGAGAATATTTCCTATTGAGGGTTATAAAAATATTACTGAAAATAAAGGAAGTATAACTAATTTAGTTGGAATTGGATATTATCTTTTAGTTCATACTCAACATAGTATGTTTATGTTTGATATAAGTGCTGCACTTAAAACTAGAGATGAAAATGTTCAATTATATCAACCTGATGCTTTTGAAGTTGATTATAAAGAAGTCTTTACTAGTGATAAAGGTTATGGTGGACTGCAAGATGATTTAGCATATATAGTTGGAGAATTTGGTTATATTTTTTATAATGATGATTTTCATAAACTTTATCAATTTGATGATGGTCAACTTAAAATAATGGATGAAGATATTAAATTATGGTTAGATAAATATCATCCTAATAAAGTTAGATTTGCTCATGATAAATTTAATAATCGTATTCTAATTAAATTTGATTATACTTATAATAATATTAATCCTAATACTAAAGAATCTATTATAGAACCACATAATGAAGTTATTAGTTTTAATTATAAAGTAGGTAGTTTTATTAGTTTACATGATTATTATTTTAATAATGCTTGGTCTACTAAAACTAAATGTTACTTTCAAACTGAACATAACAATGATAGACTTAACTGCCCTCTTCATGTATTTACTCATGAATATAATTATGGTAGATTTAATACTCACATGGGTGATGATAGTAGAAGTCTATATCTAGTATCTAAACAAGAAGTTGGTGATGAGCCTATATTAGTTCATAATAGTTATATTGATATTATGGTTAATGAATCTTATGAACTTATTAAATTTCTTGAATTTATTAAATATAAAGTACATAAGATATATATTCCTATTTATAGTGATAATATTAATAATCCTGTTGATTTAAGAGAACATCCTTATGCTGGAGATATACTTCGTATATTTAATGAAGATAATGATACTGATGATATAGATATTAATATTGATAAACTTAATGAGTTTAATAAGTATAAAAAACCTTGGTATGAACTTACTCAATATAACTTTAATTATTTCCGTAATGCGATTAAAGAACATCCTAATACAGTAAGTGATAAACTTCGTAGAGTATATGGTAATTATTTTGTAGTTCGTTTCATATTTAATAATTCAGATAATAAGCGCATTGAATTTGAAAGTCTTGAATGTGCTCAAACTCAATTTAGAAAATTATGATACAGTATAGAGATAGACAAAGACAAAAAGCTTTTATTGGTGCTATTATTGGTGCAGCTGCTAGTATTGCTGGTGGTATAATTAAAGGCAATAAACAAAAGAAAGCTCAAGAAAAAGCCCAAGCTGAAGCTCAAGCTGCACAAGACCATAAAGATGCTTTACAAAATGCTCAAGCTTTAACTAGTGCTTATGCTAATCAAGATTATGTTGGTCAATATAATGATAAGCTTACTCTTAAATGTGGCGGTAGAGTTCGACGTAAAGCTGGTTTCGGTACTGAATTTGCTGATGCTCTTCCCGGTTTAGGTAATCTTGCTAGTTCTATTACAGGAGTTCAAGGACTTGGTGAATTAGGTACTGCAATAGGTCAAGGTATTTCTGCTAATCAACAAATTAATGAAAATAAACGTATTGCTCAAGAAGCTGAACAGCGTAAACAACTTCAAGCTGGTCAACAGCAACTTAATATTACTTCTGATAAAATGATTAATCCGATGACTATGTATCAACGTTCTAGTTTTATTAATAAATATAAATGTGGTGGACGTAGAAAAGCATGGATTGGTGCTGCTATTGGTGCTGCTGGAAGTTTAATTGGTGGTATGTTTGGCAGTAAAGGACAACAACCAATTCAAGTTAAACAAGCTGACCAAGCTAGTTATAGTGCTCCTAAAACTGGTCTTGAACGTCCTGAATGGATTACTAATGGTAATGTTCAGCCATCTGTTATGCCTCAATCAGTATATCGAGATAGGCTAAATGTATATCGCTGTGGCGGTCATAGACGCTAGTCTTTTGCTCTCTGTTGAATTATTATATATAGGTATGAACTATTAATCGACTGATAGGCTATCGTTCAGCAGAGAGCCTTAAAATCAATTAAATTACAATTTCTCATTATATTATATAAAATGCCTAGAAAAGATAAAGTTATTCATATAAGTAATTTACCTAGTACATTTAGAGGTAATGTTACTCGTAATGGAAGATTTATTCAAAATGGTATTCCTCCACTCGGTGGAGCTTATGATAAAGTTGCTAAATCTACTGGTTTAATAAGACTTGGTAATGAATTTCTCTATAATGGTATAAACAATTTAGTATCTAAAGATAATAGAGAAAAATTAATGAATAATACTGCCGGTAGACTTATTAATTATGTTAAAGATTTTAATAAAGAATCTTTTCCTAGTGATGATGAACTTGGACCAACATTTCCATTTAATATTATTCAAACTCCTAGAAGTAATGGAAAAAATCTTCCTCAAAAGCAATATGCTGTTGGTGGTAAAGTACCAAATGTAGTTGCTGGTGGCATTGCTCAACCTCTTGGTAATAATTTCTTTTATATGAATGGAAGAAAACATAGTCAAGGCGGTATTGATATTGGTCCTAGTGATAAAACTGGTATTGAAGTAGAAGGTGGCGAAGTAGTTGAAACTAATGGAAATGAACTTAAAGTTTATTCTGCACAGCCTATACTTAATGGTGTTAGTCCTGCTCAATTAGTTATGGGTGGAGCTAATCCTAATAAAGTATTTAAAGCTCAAGAAGATTTTAAAGATAGAAATGGGATTAACGATGATGGTACTAAAGCTAAATATGGTAAAGAAAAATATGTAGCTAAAAGTGATAATACTAGACCTTATCAACATTTTATTTTTACAGGTGATGTTGGAAAACAAGGTTTTGAAGTTATTGATATAGTAAATGTTAATTCAGATAAATTTAAAGGAATACCTTATACTCGTGACCATTTTGGTAAATATACCAAAGGTTATAGTCGTAAATCTAGAAAACTTGGAGGAAAAAATATGATTGTAAGTATTAGCGGTAATGTTAAGAATGGATTAATTCATTCTCCATCCTCTACGGGGGGTCTACGCGATAAATTTGCTGTTGGTGGAAATCGTATTAATCGTCATGGAAGAACTTGGGAATATGATGAACAAATTGGAGCTTATGTTCCTATAACTAATAGAACTATTAATAGAACTTCTGCTTATCCTATTAATAAATCTGCTAGAGGTGAAACTATTGTTGGCAGTGATTATACTTTTAGAAATGGAAAATGGTCTAAAAATAATAATATAAATACTAATACTAATAAACCTAATATTGATAATGGAAATCGTCGTCCTCAATATTATGCAGAACGTAGACTTCCTTTATTTGAAGATGGTGCTGGAATTACTAGCGGTTTAGTTAGAGCTGGTTGGAGTCATGGAAATGATAAAGGTATTAGTACAAATAATACTAATATTCCAAGTTTATCTGCAACTAAATCTAGCGGGAAGACCCCCCGTAGAGGACGAAGTAAGTCAAGTCAATCAACTCAATCTGTTCCTACTAAAACACCTCCTATTGCTGTTTATAATCGTAATCTACCTAAAGTAGAAGCTAGTATTCCTACTACTTTATCTGTTTCTACTAGTACTCCTAATCAAGGAACAAAATATTCTGATAGTAAAGGTCAAGGTAAATTTAAAAATCTTACTACTGCTGATTGGATTGGATTAGGTAGTAATGTAGCTGGTAGTTTAGCTAGCTATTTTGCTAGTAGAAGAGCTATTAATAAAATGAGAGGTCCAGGTCAACCTACTCTTATTAGTGCTAATAAACTTAAAACTAAATATAATATTAATCCTCAACTTGATAGAATTAGAGAAGATAAATTTGAGGCTTATCGTGATATTGATTCTAATACTGCTAGTAGTCGTGTAAGTTTAGCTCGTAAACAACGAGTTCGTAATACTGCTGGTCAAGCTGCTAATGAACTTTATGGTAATAAAGAAAATATAGAAACTAATCTTATTAATCAAGATAGACGTAATCAACAAAGTGTTCGTCAATTTAATGCTCAACAATATAATCAATATATAGATAGAAAAGCAGCATTTGATAATGGTATTAGAGAAGCTAAAGTAACTAATATTAATAATTTATTTAGTGGTATTAATGCTGGTATTCAAGATATGATTAGTAGATATGAAAATCGTAAAGCTTTAAATAATACTATTGGCGCAATGAGAGCATCTGCCCCTAATGTAGATGATAGAATTATGAGAGATGCTGGAGTTGATTATGATGAATTTATTATTCGTAAACGTAGAAAACTTGGAGGAAAACAATCATGCCGATAAACTTTTATACTCCTACTTTTAGACAACAAGTTAATCCTATTGACTTAAATGTCTTAGCTAGAACTTATAATACTCTTGAACAAGGTCATCAACAAGCTATTCAAACTAAATCTCAAATTGATGCTCAACTTGCTCAATTAGATTTAAATGAAGCTGAAGATGCTTGGCGTCAAGAACAACTTAATAAAGTTCGTAATGCTCTTACTGAAAATATGCAATATGGTAATGCTTATTCTAGTCTTGATGATATAGTTGGAACTTATGGAGATATAACTTCAAGTCCGGGAATGATTGGTCGTTTGCGTGCTCAACAAGATTATAAAGCTTATATGAATAATCTTGATAAACGTACTGATTTATCTGAAGATTATAAGAATTATTATCGTACAGTTAATAAATATAATTATCAAGATATAACTGATAAGAATGGTAATGTTATTGGTGGAAGTAAATGGACTCCTATTGATAAAGAAGTTTCTGAAATTCCTATGAATCAAATACTTAATCAAGCACTTCAATGGGCTGCTAAAGAACAAGGCGGTGGTAGTCAAACAAGATGGCTTGATGCTAACGGTAAAATTACTGATGATATTACTAAATCTGTTACAGGAGAGATTTATTCTCATACTAAAGGTGATTGGCAAAGATTAAGTAAAGCTAAACTTGCTGAAGCTGTTAAAGCTGTTATTGAAAATACTCCCGGTGCTAAAGCTAGTCTTGAGCAAGATTATAAGATTGCTAAATGGAAATATGACCAAAATGGTAGTAATCCTGATATAACAGATAAAAATGGTATTCTGCTTACTCCTGAACAGTATCTTGCTAAACGTATTGACCCTTTCTATAATGCTGCGACTTTTTATAATCAAAGTAGTAATACTACTTATGGTGAAGCATGGAAAGCTCAATTAGCTTTAGCTAAACAAGCTGGGCTAGGAAGTACAAATCAAAGAAAACAAGCTATTGATAATTTAACTTATAAAGGTACTCCTGTTCGTATTGATAATTTTATGCCTGCTCAAGCTCAAGCTGAAATTACTAGTAATAGACAATCAATAGCTGGATTACTTAGTAAATATAATCCTGATATTAATATTAATTTAAGCACTGCTAATCCAGATGATATTAGAACTAGTATCATGACTAATATTACTAATCCATCTGATAGAGCCTATGCTTTAAGTTATCTTAATGATATTATTGATAATCAAGAATATATTAATAGTCTTAAAGTTGGTAAATCTCAAGATAGTATTGATGGATTTGATACATATAATTCTATTATTAGTTTAAGTGATTTACCTAGTAATAAATATTCAGATAGATATAGTAAATATGTTAATCAAATATTTGGAGATAGTTCTGCTATTAGACAATATTTTAATAATGATGATGTTTATAATTCATTTATTAATGCTATTGGTGGAGAGAAAAAAGCTGCTAGTCTTGGAGTAAAATTTGGTTCTGATGGTAATGGTTATAGATATGCTGAATTACCTAAAGATTATCATAAATCTATTTATAGTTTTGGTAAAGCTGTTAAAGAAGCTGAAGATACTAGGAATCCTTTAAATGCTTTTCTTAATTCTGCTAAGACTAGATTTTTTGGTTATGGTGATAAATTTGTTCGAGTTGATTCTAATGGTGAAGAACATCATGGTGGATTACCAACAGGCAATAAAGAACCTTATATTGGTTTAATTGATTATGTTGATTCTCTTAAATCTAAAAATGATGCTGTTCTTGACGGTGGGCAAATAACTTCTTCTACTATTGGTATTAGTGCTTTAACTCCAGAATTAGCTGAAATTAATTTTATGATGAACGCTAATCCTGAAGAAGCTAGTAAACTTTCAGCTTATAAAAAGAATAAAGAAGAACAAGCTATGATGGCTATTCGTAGTGGTATTGATTTAACTCAAGGAGAAGCTTATATTACTAGTGAAAATGGAATATTTGAACCTATGACTTCTGAGGATAGAAAAGCTTATACAGCTTATCTTAGAAGTGCTAAAGAAAATGAAATTACTCCTACTATTGTTCGTGACCCAAAAACTGGTGATGTTGGAATTCAAATTAATATTGCTGGTTATTATGATACAGAAGGTAAACTTAAAAGAGAACCTATTACTTTACTTGTAGGTAGTGGTGCTATTGATAGTTCTATTATTCAATCTTGGAATCAAGATACTAGTTGGAGAGCTGCTGGTAAAGTAGAAAATTATTATAATGCTAATAGACCTATTTCTCTTACTAATAATGCTGCATTTACTGGAATTGATAAATTTAAATTAGTACCCAATGGTGGAGGTTTTAATTTAATTAATTCTACTAATAATCAAACTATTGGTTTAGTAAGTAAAGAAAATGCTGTTGATATTGTAGATAATTTATCCCAATGGGAACAAACTGTAACTGCTGTTAAAGCTGGTATGGCAGTAGATGAAAATGCTGTTAAAGCTATTCAACAAAATGTTGCTACTAAACTTGCCCAACTTAGTGGCAGTTCAAATTCTTATGTTATTCAATATTACTATGATGAATTAACTAATAATCTATATTAATATGGATGTATTAAAGTTTCTACAAGGTGGTAATAAAACACCTAATCCTGAATATAATCCTAAAACTAAAAAGGGGGCTATACAGCCTCCTACTTTAGTTGATTACAACCCCGGCACTTCTATTAGTGACCGGGGTCGTGGTCATTTATTTAGTCGTATTGCTGGGCAATCATATAATCTTAATCAATATGATATAGATAAATATGCTCCTTATGATGTTTATGTTAATCCTGTTGATGACCCAGAAAAACTTGATAAAGAACGTGCTGTTAATCAAAGTAATTGGGAACAAGGATTAAGAATGATTGGACAGATTGGTAATGAGATTACTGTTGGTACAGCTATTGGTTTTGCAGATTTAGCTGATGCTTTCTATAATATGGTTAGTAATAGTCCTAATGATTATCAATCTGAAATAAGTTCTGAACTTGAATCTTTAAAAGAATCTATTAATGAGCGTTTAGCTATATATAGAGAAAATCCTAATGCTGCTTTTGATATTGGAGATTTTGCTTGGTGGGCTAGTAACGCTCCTAGTATAGCTAGTTCTTTAACTCTTATGGTTCCTAGTACTGGTCTTGCTAAAGGTGTTTCTTTATTAGGTAAAGGTATAAAGTTTAATAAATTAGCTAATAAAATGGCTAATGCTATTAATATGACTCAAAAGAGTAGAGCCATTACTGGTAGAATAGCAGAGGCTACTGCTATTGGAGTTCCTTCTCGTTATCTTGAAAATTATCAAGAAGCTAGACAAACTTATAACGATATTAAAGATTATTCTAAAACTCAACTTGCTAATATGAATAATAAACAAAGAGAAGAGTTTTATAATAATAATCCTAAATATAAAGATATGTCTGATGAAGAAGTAGCTAAAGATATTGCTAAAAATAGTGCTGATATTACTTTTGCAGAAGATTGGGCTAATGTTCTTTTTGATGTATGGCAAGTTTATAGTTTAAAAAACTTATGGAAAAATGCTTTAAGTGGTAATACAATTAGTTCTAGACTTAGAAATTTAAATACTGCATTTAATAGTAATATTGATGATGCTGCTGCAATTACTAATGCTTTAAGTAATAAAACTACTAAACAAGCAATTACTAGTACATTAAAAGATGTAGGCGATGATATTCTTCATGGTGTTAGAGCTGAATGGACAGAAGGAGTTGAAGAAGCTATTAATTATATAGCTAGTCAAGATGGTTTATATAATGGTAAAAAAGTATTTGATAAAGATATTCCTCAACAAACTATTAAAGATTATCTTCAAGACCCAATGTTATGGGAGCAAGCATTTTGGGGTGCTCTTGGTGGTGCTACTTTTAGTAGTGTTATGAATAAAGCTGGAGAGTTTATTAATAAACATCTTGATAAAGATTGGACTTCTGCTGAAAAACAAAGAGAAAACGAAATTCTTGGTCGTACTGCTACTTTTCAAGCATATCAAGAAAGACTTAATAGTATTGCTAATGGTAAAAATCCATTTATAACTATTACTGATGAAAATGGTAATCAAGTTAATCCAGATATTATTACTGGTACTGAAGAAGAACTTCGTAGTATAGCTGAAAAAGAATATATGGATAATATTATTATTAATTCTATGAACGCTGGTAATTTAGGACTTCTTGAAAGTTCTATTAATAGTAAAGAATTTAATGATAGTATTACTAATAAACTTGGATTACAACAACAAGATAGTAATGAACTTATTAATAGATTTAAAACTGAAATTAATAATCTTAAAAATGAATATAATACTACTTTAAATAAAGTTAATAGACTTGGTGGCGGATTTGAAATTGGTCGTATTATAGCTACCCAAATGGTTCATGCTCGTAATCGTCAAGAAAATTATAATAATCTTCTTAATTGGGCTAATGATGTTTTAAATCAAGATATTACAAATAATCATATTGAAGATATTGATATTAATTCTGCTAAGAATGGTATTTATCAACATATTATTAATAGTATTCAAAGAGATATTAAAACTATTCAAGATAATGCAGCAATTAATAATTCTGTTAAGCAAGAACGTATTGCTCAATTAAATGAACGTCTAGATGCTATTAATAAACTTTATACACCTATTGATATTGAAAATAAAAATGATGTTCAATCAGCTATTCAACTTCAAAAACAATATAATGAAGTATTTAAAGATTTAGCAGAAGTTATTAATGCTGAGATTAATGTTGAAGTTAATAAAAATCAACTTAATCTATCTGATGATAATATTAAATCTCGTATAACTTATCTTAATAACTTCTTTGATAATAGTCGTAAAAAGATTGTTAATAAAGCTATGGACGATTTACGTAATGCTTATAAACAATATGGTAAAGAATATGTTAATTCTGTTATTAAAAATGCTAATAATGGTAATAAACCAAATATAGATAAAATTATTCGAGATGCTTATGCTGCACTTGATTTAAGTTCTAAAGGTAATGAACATCTTAAAACTACATTAGAACAATTAGCTGAAATTGCTGAGATTGAAAATGATGTTAATAATATTCCTAAAGAGGAAGAAATTGCTCCTGTTAATCCTGATGTTAATGAAGTTAATGAAACTGATGTAAATGATACTAACTCATCTCCATCCTCCACGGGGAGTATAGCGGAGCGAAGCGAAGCGGTTCCTAGTGAACCTACTAATACTGAACAACCTCAATCTCAAACTGAACAACCAATTTCTCAAGAACCTATTAGTACTCCTAAACCTGAAGTTAATAATAATCTTCCAGATGATGAATTTGAACGTGGTCAAATAGGTACTGATTTAGTTTATGAAAGTATTGCTGATTTAGAAGATTCTCTTGGACATGAATCAACTAGTAGCGATTTACTTAATGCAAGACAATCTTTTATTGATAAACTTAGTCAAGCTGGATTTGAACAAACAGAAGCTGCTGATATAGTTAATAATATTATTGATGGTCTTACAGGAGGTAGTTTATATAGTTCTGTTCAAGATGATAGTACTAGACGTTTATTACTTAATGCTACTTATGCTACTGTTACAGGTAATGAACGCAATATAGAAGCTATTATGGATGATTTTGCTAATAGTGTTGATAGTGAAGGTAATACTAGAGGTAAAATTGTTAATGGTAAAGTCTATCTTAGTATTGGTCAATTAGTTGAATATATAGATAGTGTTACGGGTAATAAAATTATTAAAAATTACTTGTTTAATCAAATAAAAAACTATCTTTACGCCAGCGCTAATAATCAAGGTAAATATCGTGCTACTGATGAATCAACTATTAAAAAACTTAATGCTAGACAATTTGTTCAATATGTAGATGGTATTGCTAAAGAACGTCTTGAAAGACTTCAAGTTGAACATACTAATAATGTTAATCTTAAGTATATAATAGAGAATGAAAATGTTAAAGCATTTACTTCTATTAAACAAGGTGATTATCTAGAAACTGAATATGATAGTAAGCTTAGACGTATTAATATACTTGCTAATGGTACAATTATTGGTTATATAGGAGTTCCAAATATTGATAAGTTTGGTAATTATGATATGGTTAATCAAGGTTGGAAATATAATATTCATGCTGAAAATGGTCAAGTTGTTTCTCCACTTAAAGACGCTTTAACTAGTATTCTTGATGGTAATAGATTTGACGAAGAATTTATTGGTCATTTATATGAACTTGCTGTTAAAGAAGAAGTTACACAAGAAGAACTTGTTAATCTATTTAAAGAATTTGAAACTAAATATCCTGATATAGTTAGAGATTTTACTACTCCTGTTGCAAGTTTTGATTTAGCTGGGCATCTTGTTAATCTTACTAAATACATATTTAATCAGCCTTATGAAAATAGTCATGAAGCTAGTATTAATCGTTGGTTTAATAATCTTCTTAATAGTTATGACCAAGCTATTACAATAGTTAAAGGTGATTTTAAAGGTAAGATTAAAGCTGTTAATGTTAAATATGGAGTTCTTAATACTATTGATGATACTAATGGTGAATGGAATGATGTACAAGAAACAGTAGTTGGTTATGATGAAAATATTAACAAACTTGGTGTAGTTGTACAAGGTCAAGTATATCTTAATGGAGAAAGCAAACCTACTATTATTGAAAATCTTACTACTAATGGTATGCCTGTTATTAGTATTCCAAGTAGTGACGGTACTTCTTTATATGCTTTTTGTAAACAAGTTCCATTAAATAGTAATCTACTTAAAGATGATGCTCGACGTATTATTAATTCTATTAAAAATGAAGTTAATAATCTTTGTAGAGATTATATTAGTGGAAAAATAAGTTTTGGTGAACTTAAACAAAGTCTTGGAGATATATTTGGAAATAATAAACTTATTAACGGAGATAGAAATACTGGACTTCAAATTAGTATTAATCCTACTAATATAGGCTTTTATGTTAAAGGTGCACATTTTAATGGTAAGGATTATGCTTTTACTATTAATTCTGATGCTGGTAATTATAAACGTAATATTATTATTAATTCTCCTTATGTTGTTAATAATGCTTTTAAAATAGGTAAAAGTTATGGTATTAATGCTAGTACTATTGATGAATTAGATAATGCTCTTCGTCCTGTTATTGATGAAATGTTTAACTATGCTCAATTTGCTATTAGTAAAGATTTTATTAATGATAGTACAAAAACTAATGATAAAACTAATAAATATATTTATCGTGAAAATGGTAAAACTATTATAAATATTGATGGTAAAACTTATAGTTATAATAGTTATCAAGATTTTATTATTAGTAATGGTTTAGTTAGAACTAAATTAGCTAATACTAATACTAATGAAACTGCTGGTAACTGGCAAATTGATGTTCATTCTAAACTCGATATTACTTATGAGCTTGAGGATAGACCCCCCGTGGAGGATGGAGCAATACCTGAACAGCTATCAGAGTTTATGTTAGATGATACTCTTAATGCTATTAATTTTAATGCTTTTGAATCTGCTATAACTGCTAAGAATTTAACTCGTGGACTTAAAAAGTATTTTGCTAATGACCAAACTGCTATTGATTATATTGATTCTCTTCAAAAGATTGGTATATTACCTAAAAATATTCATGTTGTAGATAGTATTACTGATAATAATGGTAATAAAGTTAATGCTGTTTATCATCGTGATACAGATACTATTGAACTTAATAGTTCTGCTATTGCTGGTCAAAGAGTTTATCGAGTTGTTAATATTATACTTCATGAAAGTTTACATAGACAACTTTATACTAAATATAATACTGAACAAGCTCTTGCTTTAGTTAAACCTATATATGATAAATTTAAAGCTTGGCTTGATACTCAAGATGATGCTACTAAAGAAAGACTTAAACCTTATCTATTTGAGAACTTTAATACAAGTGAAGCTCTTGAAGAATTTCTAGTTGAAAGTATTACTAGTAATGCTCTTATGACTGCACTTAATGAAATTAAATATGATAATAGAAAAGTTAATAAACGTAAGACTTTATTTAGTAGACTTCTTGAAGTTATTGCTGATATGTTAGGTATTAAGATTAATGAAGATAGTTTATTAGCTGCTGCTAGAGATGCTTATAAAGCTATTAAAAAAATGCCTAAAGAAAGTAATCAAGAAGCTATTCAAGGAACTTTTCAGTTTGAAGAAGAAACTGCTAGTACAGAACAAACTGAAAATCCTAATGAAGATAATAGTCAAGATTATAATTATAATAATGATAATCTTAATGATGGACTTAATATGTTTAGTAGTGTTGATGATGATATAGTGCTGAATATGGCTGAATTGACTAGCCGTTTACCAATAGACCAACAGCCCGAATTTGCCACTTTGCTTGACACAGGGCGCATCAGTTTTAGCTGTATGTAGAATTAATCGAGCAAAGATAAAAGTCGCTTAAAACGAAAGAAAACAGCCTCTATGACGATGTAATAAAATTTTACTTTACATTAGTCATAGAGGTATTACTATTAATGAATTTAAACTTAAATATAAACTTATGAGCTGTGGAAATATTAAACTTGTAGGATATAATAATCTTAATAATGTTATTATTAAAGAACATGGTTCTAATAATGCTGATTATTATAGTCTTATAGCTATGGTTGAAGACCCAATCTTTAAGAAGATTGTAGCTGATAAAAGTATTAATGTTAAAACTTCTGGAAGACAAGCTTATAATGCTCTTCTTGAAGCTAGAGCTATTAAACTCCGTAATATGGACGATGTAGCTTCTGTTGCTGAAAAAGAAGAACGTGGTTTGTTTAGTACAATTAAAGCTAGAGATACAGCTATTACTTATATGGCTGATATTATGAACAAACTTAGTTTTAATTTTCTATATAATGGTGCTCCATTAAATTTTAATGAAATTAAAAAACGTACTAATGAAACTGTTATTAATGCTGGACTTAAACGCGCTAAAAAATTAGCTGGAAATGATGAAACTAGAAATAATGAACTTAATATCTTTATTAATAATCCAAATCCTGCTACTAAAATTAATGGTCTTGGTGCATTTCTTCGTAAATATGGTGATGCTCAAGATTTTAATTATGGTGCATTACTACGTTCATTAACTAATACTGAATTTAATGAAGCTCTTTTTAATAATAAAAATGTAGCTAAACTTATTAAACGAGATGAGTTATATCAAACTACTGATTATGAAGAATTAGGCGGTTATCTTGATGAAACTTCTACTGAAGGTGATGAAAATAGTATAGATGATGGTATTGATTTAATGACTCAACTTTGGAATTTAAGTATTGGTGAAGTTAAAGATTTTAATAAACACGTAGAAGAAATTATTAAATATCATCTTGCAAGTTTACCTAAACTTACTGCTGCTTCTCAACTTGATAATGGAAGTTATCCTTTTGATACTAATAATGAATTAGGAGTTGTTACTTTTTCTGATGCTAATTACTTATCTAAAATATTATATGCTAGTGCTGATACTAGTAATGTAGATAATTTTATAGCTAGTCTTAAACGTATATCTGAAACTATTCCAAATTGTGAATGTTTAATTCAATTACATGATTTACTTAGCAAAAATAAAGTATTTGCTAATAAGTATATGATGGTATTTAATAAACCTATTATATCTAAAATTGAAACTTATATTCAAACTGATTCTAATGGTAATAGTTATGTTCGTGCTCGTGTAACTAATCCTAATACTGATTCTCGTACTATTTTACAGAATACTTTTTATAATAATGTTAAGAATAATATTATTACTAATCGTGTTCCTACTGCTCGTGAAAAGTTTCGTATATATGATAGATATAAAAATACTCCTCATGCCAATCTTTATTTATATGATGCTTTTAAAGAAATATTTCCAGATATTAATCAAGCTAGTTTTAATTTAGCTATTGCTAAGATTGGTCGTGTAGCTATGGCTAATAATCTTATTAATTTTGCCAATGTTATTAATCGTACGGTTGAAAATTATAATAAATATGTAGAAGCACTTAAAAGAGATAAAGGAACTAAAATGCCTGATAGTTTTATTAATAGAGGTGATACTTCTATTATATATCAAATGGCTGATGTCTTTAAAGATATTATTTATATTCCTGTTGAACTTAATTCTCGTAATCCTGAAGGTAATTTAAGTTCTGATGTTATTAATAGAAGTTTTATTACTAATATTGCTAAAATTATTAATGATGATAAATCTACTGTTGAAGAGCAAAACGCTATGGTTGAAGCTTATGCTAAACAAAAGTTTGCTAGTCATCAATATGATTATAGTAATTTACTTCTTGAACATAGAGATAGTAATGGTAATATAATTAATTATGGATTGTTTAGAAGAGTTGGAAATGGAACTCCTAAACTTACCGAATATGCTCGTAGTATGTTTAAAACTTCTCTTCTTAATGGTATTAGTGAATTAGATAATAATAATAATGACTTATATCGTAGTATGAGTGATGGTGATTATTTAATTACTGCTATGGGATTATTTATGACTGATATTAATAATTCTGAAACTCCTACTGCTAATTATTTACTTCCTATACCTAGTGATGCTCCTAAAAACTTTACTATTACTGCTCCTAGATATAGTCTTGCTGGATTGCGTAGTCAACTAGAAGATGGAACTAAAATTATAAATAAAGAACATCCATTATTTAAACAATATTATAATATAGCTATTCAAGAACTTACTAATATGGCTCAAGCTGTTAATGTAATGTTTAAAACTAATACTAATGGTAATCCTATTTTAATTAATGGAGATTTTGAATTTAGTGATACTTATAATAATAAACCTGAACATTTTTATAATCAATACCATAAAGATGGAAAAGGTAATGTATTTACTACTAAAGATGGACATAAAGTTTTAGCTGGTAGAGTATTTAGTTTTAAACGTTTAGTTAGTAAAATTACTCCTAATAGTAATGGAGCATTTAATGAACTAATTGGATATGGCAAGACTATTGACATCCTCTACGGGGGGTCTACACGTGGGCTTAGCTATGTTAATAATCAAGTAGTTCTTAATGGAGAACAACGTATTGCTCTTGAAGATGCTGTTGCTGATTGGTTAAATGAATATATAACTAATGGTTATAAAGAACTTAAAAATAAATATGGTACATTTATTGATGATAGGATTAATAATGAATCTTTAGCTGAATTTCTAGTTAATGATTATCTTGTTAGAGATAGTATGTACGATATGTATGGTGGTGACCAAAGTTTTTATAAAAATGGTCAAGCTATTCTAAAACGTATTAAAGAAGTACAAGCTAGTGGTAATCCTTTTGGTAATACAGACTTTACTAAAAATGATTTAGATACAGCCACTGATTTATATGATATAACTATTAAAGGTAATGCTGTTACTGTTCCTTATACTGTTAATGGTGTTGCTAAACGTAAAAAAGTAGTTCTTCAAGATAAATTTAGAGGTGTTACTATTTATAATACTTTTAAAGCTTCTAATAAAGTTGTTATTGATAGACTTGATAACCAACTTAAAAAAGCTGGACTTGATAAAAAAGACAGAGAACGAATACTAGAACCATTTAAAGGCGGTGTTAATGCTAATGATGCTCAATCTTATATTACTCTTGAAGAATGGATTCGTCGTATTACTGCTGCTGGTGAATTAGATAAATATGCTGGACTTATTCAAAGTCTTACAGATGATACTCCAATAGATAAAATTGATTGGACTAAATTTGCTAATAAAGTTCAAATTCAAAAGAATTTCTATTATGATTTATATTATGATACTACTGTTGGTATTGAAGTTCCTAGACAAGTAAAAAATGCTGAGTTTGTTCTTATTCCTAAACTTATTAAAGGAACAGAACTTGAAAAAGTTTATAATATAATGACTAATAGAGATATTCATCAAATTAATACTGTTGAAACTGTTAAAGTTGCACAACATAATAGAATGACACTTTGGAATAATGATGGCGTTTTAACTAATGAAGCTCTTAAAGAATTTGATAATAATGTATTTGATAATTCTGAACTATTTAGTTATAATTATCTTTATCGTCAGCAAGAAGTTCCTCAACATATGGTTGATGCTAGTAATAAAGCTGCTATTCAGATTATGAAGAAAATGCTTGATAATCTTCCTAATCGAACTGAACTTAATGACCTTAAGAGTAAAGTATTTAATAACTATGTAGCTAATATTAGAAATAGTTTTGAAAAAACTTGTGCTGAACTTGGTATTGGATTAGATGATAATGGTCATATTGATTTAAATTCTAATGGTACTATTAAAAATCTTAATCGTTTTGTATTCTTTGATAGATTTAAAGAAAATGCTCAACAACAAGGAGTTGAAAAAGCTCTTCTTGAGTTTTTCGATTTAGATAGTGCTGGATTTAATAATCTTCCTTTATTTTTATCTAATATTAATAGTAAACTAGAAAGTATTGCTAATAGTTATTTTAATACTAATATTACTAGACAACTTATTAGTGGTTGGCACGCTGCTCAGTTATCTGATTTTGGTTTTAAAGTTGATAAACAAACTCAAACAGATAGTAAACTTCAATATAAAAAGATTGGAGAAGTTGATGGCACTCCTGTTTATTATACTGAAATTAAACTTCCTAGATGGAGTAGTAAACTTAAAGGATTAAATATTGAACAAGTTCCTGATAGCTTACGTACTATGATTGGTTATCGTATTCCTACTGAAGGTAAGCAATCTATATGTATTATGTATGTTAAAGAGTTTCTTCCAGATGCTTATGGTAGCACTGTTGTTGTTCCTGATGAATGGGTTACTCAAACTGGTTCTGACTTTGACGTTGATAGTGTTTATGGTATGTCTAAAACATTTAATCTTGTTAAAGGTATTCCAACTGAAATTACTCATACTAGATATACTAAAGATGAAGTAGGATATATTAATTATGTTAAAGATAATGTAGATAAAGCTAGTCGTAAAATTCTTGGTAAGACTTATAATAAACAAGGTAATATTAGAGCTTCTTTAAAAAATAGTGAAGATGCTATTAATGCTACTCTTGAAGGTTATAGTGGTAATCTTAAAGTTGTTGAAAAAATTGCTAATGATGGTGGACTTAAGTCTTACGAATCATACTTGAAACTCCCCGTGGAGGATACAAGTAGTCAAGCTGCTAGAACTAATGCTATTATTCAATCATTTATTGATATACTTAATAATCCTGCTGCATTTGAAGAAAATACTACTACTTCTAATTTTGAAAATGTCAAAGAAGCTAATGAAACTTATGCAGAAATAGTTGGTGCTAATAAAACAACTGTTGCTCCTAGTGATTTTTTTACTCAACTTGATTGGTTTGATGCTGCTACTTCCGGTATTAAACTTAAAGGTATCAGTGTTAATCGAGATACTTTTATGAGTATTGGTAATGTTACTAAGGCTAATCATAGCGAAGGTATTAAAGTTATGTACACTACTGATGTGATTAGTGAGCAAGAAGCTGTTAATAGATATGGTAAAGAAAATGTTGAAACTATTGGTAATAAACATATTCGTATTACTCATAAAAATTTTGGTTGGTCTGGAGATGATAAGAATGTTGATGGTTATTTGATTAATCCTTATAGTTCTCAGACTACTGCTCATATTCTTGATGTTATGAAAGAGGGAGCTATACATAATGAAAATACTTATACGTTTAATGCTTTCAAAACTATTGTTGACTTTGGAAGTAATTATGATACTGCTATTGGATTTATGTGGCAACCTGCTATTGATATACTAGTTCGTAAATGGAAAGAAACTAATAGTGTTCTTGCAGAAGGTACTAAAAATCCGCTTACTGAAGCTATTAGAGAAGTTGCTCATAATCTTGGTTTTGGTGAAAAAGTTAATTTTGCTGGACGTAAAAAGCTAATTGAAACTATTGATAAAAGTTATGGTGAAACTTTCAAGAAATTATTTAATTTAAGCGTTTCTGACGCATTTTCATCACCTGACCTTATATTTTCATCAGACGCATATAAATCTCGTCTTAGAGGGGAAATGAATGGCGTTCAGCAGGCTTTATTTGACCTTTATGTTCTAGCACAATTCAATCGGTTAAACTCAATCGGACAGGATATAAGTAATAATCTTAATATTCTTGGTGCTGATAAATATGGTGCTAAACAAAGTTTTTATGCTAGTGATAAAGTATTTAGAGATGCTAGAACTGTTATTGAGAATAGTAATATTTATGCTCCATCCTCTACGGGGGGTCAAACCTTGCTGTTAGAGAGTGTATTTCCTGATATTAGTGGTGGTATAAATGCGTTTATTAAATCTGATATATCTAAAAGTAGTTATCCTAGTTTAGCTGCATTTTTACAAATGAGTACTGCTCTTAGTGTTAAAGCTACTCAACAAGTATTTGAAACTGCTAATCCTGTATTTATTGATTATGTATATAGAATAGCAGAATGGACTAAAGGTGGAATAATGACTGAAAAGTTATATAATGATTATAAAGATTATCTTATTAATAAACTAGAAGTAGGTAATAATGGTAGTTCTTATCTTAATTTACCTGTTACTGTTGTTAATGGTGATTTTGTTCATCCTAAATATATTAAAGAATATGGTACTGGACAATCTAGAGCTTTAGAAGTTGGACGAGTAAGTGGTACATTAGTTAATATTAAAACAGATGATGTTGTAGTTAAAAATATATTTGAGCCTACACAAACTGAAATTGATGTATTTACTAAACTTACTCCTGCTCAGAAAGTTGATTGGATTAAACGTAACTTTAGTCAAGATGGTAGTATATTTGAACATATTGAAATAGTTGCTAATGATGAAAGAAATAATCGTCGTAATGTAAATATTCAATATATTAATTATATACAAGGTGATATTACTAATGATGAAGCTCATAGATTGTTTGATAGAGCTTGGAATCATCCTAATCCTTTTATTAAACTTGCAGCTCTTGATTTAGTTAAATATGCTTTTATTGTTGAAGGTCATAAATTTAGAACTAGAAATATTAGTAGACTTATAAGTAATACTCCCCTTAGAGGATTGAGCGATAATGGAATAGCTATTGGAGATATAGCTATGAAAGGCATTAATAACTATGGTTTTATTAATAAAGATAATGTTGAAGATATAATTGGTTTTATTCGTAAGAATTATAATAGTTTTAATTGTCCTAGTTCTGTCTCTTATACACATCTGACGCTGCCGACGAACTCTAGGGTGTAGATC
>ERZ1026916.713-NODE-713-length-21088-cov-10.930680_pt1 | contig 21088 bp, 14 predicted proteins | sample MGYA00519465_ERZ1026916 | MGnify/ENA primary metagenome ERZ1026916 (study PRJEB26926, sample SAMN06164880) | human gut metagenome | biome: ENVO:00009003; feature: ENVO:2100002; material: ENVO:00002003 | host: Homo sapiens | place: USA | collected 2012 ... | reverse complement strand
GTCCGCAGACGCTCCGGCATTGCTCTATTAAAAATAATTTTTCCGCTGAATATGCGCAGAGCGAAGCGGAGCGCATTTAAAATCCTCCCACGGCAAGAAAAAAGCTGCTGCACAGGGCGTGTGCAGCAGCCTTTGGGTTGTTATCCGATGTAGCTGATATTGGCGTCCAGCTCGCCGCTGTAACCGTTGATGCGGGCTTTCTCGGTGCCCTGCCACAGATCGCAGCCGATGGGGCTGGAAGAGACGCCGTAGTGGGCGTTCCAGATGGTGTAGCGGCTGCGCAGGGTGTTGTAGTCCACCCGCTTGCGGTACCATGTGGTGGAAGCGTACACGCCGGGCTTGTAGCCCAGCTCCTTTACCCGCTCGCAGAAGGCGATGGCGCACTTGGTACGATCCTCAACGCCCAGACCATCGGCGCGGCCGGTGCCGCCCGGAGCGGTGGAAGCCTCGGTGTCATAGAAAATGGGGTAGTCCAGCATCCGGCCGTTCAGCGCCCAGTTGCAGCCCTCGGCCTCCTCCTGCGCTTCGGCCTCGTTTACGGCCTGCGTAAAGAAATACACGCCCACCTTCAGTCCCGCGTTGCGGGCATTGGTGAAGTGCTCTTCGAACATGGGGTCCTTGACCAGGTTTCCCGCAGCGCCGTAGCCACGGTAGCCGATGCGGATGATGACGAAGCTCACGCCGGATTTTTTGATCTTGTTCCAGTCCAGCCCGGACTGATACTTGGACACGTCGATGCCAAAAGTCACATTGTCCTGTTTAACGCCGTTGGCATCGAAATAATACAGCTTGCCGTCAATGGAGCGCAGCCCGGTGACCTTTTTGTTGGTGTCCTGCGCATAGTAGTAGGTCTTGCCGTTCTCGGTGCGCCAGCCGGAGTAGGCGGGTTCTTCTTCCTTGTCTTTGGTGCCGAACAGCCAGTTGAACAGCCACCGGAAAAAGCCGTTTTCATCGGTCAGGTCGATGCACTGTGCTTCGGCATCCTCCAGCGCGCCGGAATCCAGTGCCTGCTGGATCTGCTCCGGGGTCAGCAGCACGCTGCCCTCCGGGGTGTGCTGGCTGGCGGTGTCGTTCTGGGCGGTGCCGTCCGCTGCGGGAGCCTGCGGGTCCTGTGCGGCCAGCTCCGGGGTCTCCTCCAGCAGCAGTGTGGGAGAGCTTTCCTCTTCCAGTGCGGCGTCCCCGGCGGGCTGCGCCGGTGCTTCCGGCGCTTCTGCGGCTTCTTCCGGTTCAGACGGGGCGGTTTCAGTGGTTTCCGGCTTTTCCGTCTGTTCCGGGACGGGCGCAGTCTGCTGCGGCGGTGCGGCGCTTTCTGCTGCCTGTTCCGGGGCGGCGGCCGCTGTGCTCTCCGCTGCTGGAGCAGGGTCAGCTGCTGCCGGGGTCTGCGGTGTCTCAGCGGTGATGTGGGGCACGACTGCGCCCACGGTCAAAGTCTCCGGCTGTGCAGACAGCAGGGTCGCTGCCCCTGCGCCGCCCACAGCCAGAACCAGCGCCATGGTCAGCGCTGCAACGGCTGCCGCCGCTTTGCGGCGGGCTGTGCCGGATTGGTCAAATCGTTTTTTCATCTGTCGTCTCTGCCTCCGAATCTCCCGGTGGTGCAGCGTAGCGCTGCCCGGGTCTTTGCCCCCTTGCCCGGGGCGGGCCTGCTTTTATTCCACGCCGCCCATGGATTCAGGATAAAAAGGACGGCGGATGATAACTTTACGCTTCCTCTAGTATACACCCGCACGCGGGGAGCAGTCAACGGCACAGCGGGCTTCTACACAAATTCTCCACCGGGGCAGTGTGTCGGAAAATGTTCCAAATGGAATACGTTCCGGCAGGGCAGAACATTGCACAAAGCCGAAATTTCACATTTTTTCCAGCAACCCCTTGCTGTCTTGACAGGTGTATGGTATGATACAGGGCATACGTTCGTAACTTTAACGATCTGTTTTGGATAGAAAGGCAAGTTTTATGTCGAAGCTGAAAGAATTTTTGGCGCGGAAGGATATCGTCATCTCTCCGCAGCGTTACCTCATTGACGCGCTGGGCGCAATGGCACAGGGTCTGTTCGCCAGTCTGCTCATCGGTACCATCATCAAGACGGTGGGTCAGCAGACCGGTCTTGCCCTGCTGGTGGATCTGGGCGGCTACGCCACTGCCATGAGCGGCCCCGCCATGGCCTGTGCCATCGGCTGGGCGCTGCACTGCCCGCCGCTGGTGCTGTTCAGCCTGATCACCGTGGGCTACTCGGCCAATGCGCTGGGCGGCGCAGGCGGCCCGCTGGCTGTGCTCATCATTGCCATTGTGGCAGCAGAGCTGGGCAAGGCCGTGAGCAAGGAGACCAAGGTGGATATCCTTGTCACCCCGCTGGTGACCATCTTTGCGGGCGTCGGGCTGTCCATGCTCATCGCCGCCCCCATCGGTGCAGCCGCAAGTCAGGTGGGCACCCTGATCATGTGGGCCACCGAGCAGGCTCCGCTGGTCATGGGCATTCTGGTGTCGGTCATCGTGGGCGTGGCGCTGACCCTGCCCATCTCCTCCGCTGCCATCTGCGCCGCACTGGGTCTGACCGGCCTTGCAGGCGGCGCTGCCGTGGCAGGCTGCTGCGCCCAGATGGTGGGCTTTGCCGTGATGAGCTACAAGGAGAACGGCGTGGGCGGCCTTGTCAGTCAGGGTCTGGGCACCAGTATGCTACAGATGGGCAACATCATCAAGAACCCCCGCATCTGGATCGCCCCCACGCTGGCCAGTGCCATCACCGGCCCGCTGGCTACCTGCCTGTTCCACTTTGAGATGAACGGCGCGGCGGTGTCCTCCGGCATGGGCACCTGCGGTCTGGTGGGTCAGATCGGCGTTTACACTGGCTGGGTCAGCGACATTGCCGCCGGTACCAAGGCCGCCATCACCCCCATGGACTGGGCTGCTATGGTGCTGCTGTGCTTTGTGCTGCCCGCCGTGCTCAGCGTGGTGTTCTGCGCGGTAGAGCGCAAGCTGGGCTGGATCAAGGAAGGCGACTTGAAGCTGAACTAAATCGTTATAGTTAAACCACCGGAGCATCTGCGGATGCTCCGGTGGTTTTGTTTGTAGGAGGACGAACTCCCCCAGTCACGGCTGCGCCACGCCAGAGGCTCCCTCCCCGAGGGAGCTGGCAAAGCCGTCAGGCTTTGCCTGAGGGAGTCCCGCAAAACCCCATGAAAAAATACACTCAAATTGCATAAAATGCGCATATATTTAAAAATATTTGAATAAAGATACAGATTGAACCAAAAGAAAAGCGAAACGGGCGCCATGTTTGGCAGTTTTTAGCATTGACGGAAAACCCGCGCTGCGTATAATAAAAGCATCAACCGCAAACGAAAGACAGAGGATGCGAAGGGAAAGTACGCATCAGAGAACAAAAGTGTATTTTTATTAAAAGGAGCGCGTTTATCATGAAAAAGGAAAACATCAAAAAAGTCGTGCTGGCTTACTCCGGCGGTCTGGATACCTCCATCATCATTCCCTGGCTGAAGGAAAACTACAACAACTGCGAGGTCGTTGCTGTTTCCGGTGACGTGGGTCAGGGCACCGAGCTGGACGGTCTGGAAGAAAAGGCCAAGGCTACTGGCGCATCCAAGCTGTATGTGCTGGACCTGAAGAAGGACTTTGTGGAGAACTACATCTTCCCCACCCTGAAGTTCGGCGCGAAGTACGAGGACTACCTGCTGGGCACCAGCTTTGCACGTCCGTGTATCGCCAAGGCACTGGCTGATATCGCCATCAAGGAGGGTGCAGATGCCATCTGCCACGGCTGCACCGGCAAGGGCAACGATCAGGTGCGTTTTGAGCTGACCCTCAAGGCACTGTGCCCGGATATGGCCATCATCGCTCCGTGGCGTGAGTGGGACATCGAGAGCCGTGACGAGGAGATCGACTACGCCGAGGCGCACAATATCCCCCTGAAGATCAACCGTGAGACCAACTACTCCAAGGACAAGAACCTGTGGCATCTGAGCCACGAGGGTCTGGATCTGGAGAACCCCGCCAACGAGCCCCAGTACAATAAGCCCGGCTTCCTGGAGCTGGGTGTCAGCCCCGAGCAGGCACCCGATGTTCCCACCTATGTGACCATTCACTTTGAAAAGGGCATCCCCACTGCCGTGGACGGCAAGGAGATGGGCGCTGTGGAGCTGGTGGAGTACCTGAACCAGCTGGGCGGCGCAAACGGCATCGGTCTGCTGGACATCGTGGAGAACCGTCTGGTGGGCATGAAGAGCCGCGGCGTGTACGAGACCCCCGGCGGCGCCATCCTGTACAAGGCCATCGACGTGCTGGAGACCATCACGCTGGACAAGGAGAGCGCTCACTTCAAGGCACAGCTGGCACAGAAGTACGCCGATATTGTGTACAACGGCCAGTGGTTCACTCCGCTGCGCGAGGCACTGGATGCCTTTGCCGACAGCCTGGAAAAGACCGTGACCGGCGATGTGAAGCTGAAGCTCTACAAGGGCAACATGATCAACGCCGGCGTCACCTCTCCGTACACCCTGTACGACGAGCAGACCGCTTCCTTCGGCGTCGATAAGGATTACGACCAGTCCGATGCCACCGGCTTCATCAACCTGTTCGGCCTGTCCATTAAGGAGCGCGCAAAGCTGTCCAAGAACTGGCCGGAGGTCAAGTAATCGCAACATTTTCGACTGCGTGTGTTTTCACACTTTCACACGCGGGTTCTCACACCGGCATCGTAGCCGGCGGCACCGCCGCAGGAGCGTTTTCCCCTGCGGCGGCTTTGCCGTTTTTATAAGGAGTTTATATTATGGCAGAACAACTCTGGAAGGGTCGGTTTTCCAAGGCGGTGGACAGCCGCGTCAACGACTTCAACTCCTCCATCCGCTTCGACCAGCGGATGATCGCGCAGGATATGCGCGGCAGCGGCGTCCATGCCGCCATGCTGGCACGGCAGGGCATCATCTCGGAGCAGGACTGTGCGGACATCCTCAGCGGTCTGGCTTCCATCGCGGATGATCTGTCCAGCGGTGCGCTGACCATCGACCCCGCCGCCGAGGACGTGCACACCTTTGTGGAGCAGACCCTGACCGCCCGCATCGGGGATGCGGGCAAGCGGCTGCACACCGGCCGCAGCCGCAACGATCAGGTGGCGCTGGATATCCGCCTGACTTTGCGGGATTACAGCAAAACCTTGCAGGCCTACATCGTGGAGCTGGTGCGGGTGCTGTGCAAAAAGGCGGCGGAGAACACCGCCTCCGTCATGCCCGGCTACACCCATTTGCAGCGTGCCCAGCCCATCACCTTCGGCCACGCGCTGATGGCCTACGCTTCCATGCTGCTGCGCGACCTTGACCGCTTTGCGGACGCCACCGCCCGCATGGACAGCCAGTGCCCGCTGGGTTCTGGCGCACTGGCGGGCACCACCTACCCGCTGGACCGGGATTTCACCGCCGAAAAGCTGGGCTTTGCCGCCCCCTGTGCCAACAGTCTGGACGGCGTGTCCGACCGTGATTTCTGCATCGAGCTGGCAAGCGCCATCTCCATCTGCATGATGCACCTGTCCCGCCTTTCGGAGGAGATCATCCTGTGGTGCAGCTGGGAGTTCAAGTTCATCGAGCTGGACGATGCCTTTACCACCGGCTCGTCCATCATGCCCCAGAAGAAGAACCCGGATGTCACGGAGCTGATCCGCGGCAAGACCGGCCGGGTGTACGGCGACCTGAACACCCTGCTGGTGATGATGAAGGGCCTGCCGCTGGCCTACAACAAGGATATGCAGGAGGACAAGGAAGCCATCTTTGATGCAGTGGACACCTTGGAACTCTGCCTCAAGACCATCACCCCCATGCTGGACACCATGAAGACCCTGCCCGCCAATATGCGCCGCGCCGCCGCAAAGGGCTTTATCAACGCCACCGACTGCGCTGACTACCTGACCAAGAAAGGAATGCCCTTCCGGGATGCCTACAAGCTGACCGGCTGCATGGTGTCGGACTGCATTGCCGCCGACAAAACGCTGGAGGAACTGACCCTGACCCAGTTCCAGAGCTACAGCCCGCTGTTTGAGGCCGATATCTATGATGCCATCGACCTTGTGCACTGCTGCGAGGGACGCACCAGCTACGGCGGCCCCAGCGCCGCCAGCGTAGAAAAGCAGATCGCGCTGGCAACGGCGCGACTGGACGCATGGGAGGAGGAAAACGCATGAAGGTAAAGGTATTTATTGATGGCTCTTCCGGCACCACCGGCCTGCGCATCGCCGACCGTCTGGCCGAGCGCCCGGAGATCGAGCTGCTGTCCATCTCTGCCGAAGGGCGCAAGGACGTGCACGAGAGGGCAAAGGTCATCAATTCTGCCGACCTTGCCTTCCTCTGCCTGCCGGATGCGGCTTCTAAAGAAGTCATGCCCCTGCTGCGCCCGGATGTGAAGGTGCTGGACACCTCCACCGCCTTCCGCACCGATGCCGCATGGGACTACGGCTTCCCGGAACTGAAGGGGCAGAAGGAAAAAATTCAGAACTCTTACCGCGTGGCAGTGCCCGGCTGCTATGCCAGCGGCTTTATCAGCATCGCCCGCCCGCTGGTGGAGCTGGGGCTGGTGCCGCAAAGCTACCCCTTCAGCTGCACCGGCATCTCCGGCTACTCCGGCGGCGGCAAAAAGATGATCGCGGACTACGAAAGCCCCGACCGCCCGGCGCACAGCAAGCTGGATGCGCCCAAGAGCTACGGCCTGAGCCTTGGCCACAAGCACCTGCCGGAGATGCAGAAGATCAGCGGCCTTGCGCACACGCCGATGTTCGTGCCGGTGGTGTGCGACTACTACTGCGGGATGCAGGTGCTGGTGCCGCTGGATCTTGGCCTTGCGGGCACTACCGCCGAGGCCGTGGCTGCCGCCCTTGCGGATTACTACAAGGACGCCGCCACCGTGAAGGTGCACGGCCTGAACGAGCCGCTGCCGGAAAACGGCCTGTACTCCAACGCCATGGCGGGCACCGACCGCATGGAACTGTACCTGACCGTGAACGCCGCCGGAGACCAGATGATGCTGGTCTCGCTGTTTGATAATCTGGGCAAAGGCTCCTCCGGTGCCGCCGTCCAGTGCATGAACCTGATGCTGGGTCTGGAAGAGACCAAGGGCTTGGAATAAACTTGTTTTTCTTTGTGGGAAAGGAAAATCGTTATGCAGTATAAGGAAGTTGCGGGCGGCATCTGCGCGCCCAAGGGTTTTGCCGCCGCCGGTGTCCATTGCGGCATCCGGGCAAATCACAGCGAAAAATATGATCTGGCGCTGATCAAGGCCGAGGTGCGCTGCGCTGCTGCGGGCGTGTACACCACCAACAAGGTCTGCGGTGCGCCCATCAAGGTGGACCGCGCCCATCTGGCAGATGGCTACGCACAGGCCATCGTGGTAAACAGCGGCAACGCCAATACCTGCGCCGCCAACGGCGTGGCACTGGCCGAGGAGTGCTGTGCACTGGTGGGCAAGGCGCTGAACATTGACGAAAAGGACGTTCTGCCCGCCTCCACCGGCGTCATCGGTCAGCCCATGGTCATCGACCCCTTTGCCCGGGGAATCCCGGCGGCGGCGGAAAAGCTGGCTGCCACCGCGCAGGGCAGCACGGACGCCGCCACTGCCATCATGACCACCGACACCCATAAAAAGGAGTACGCCATCCAGTTCGAGCTGGGTGGCAAGGTGTGCACCGTGGGCGCTATCGGCAAGGGCAGCGGCATGATCGCCCCCAACATGGCTACCATGCTGGCGTTCTACACCACCGACGCCGCCGTCTCGCCCGCGCTGCTGGAAAAGGCGCTCAAGACCGTTGTGCCCGGCACCTATAACCAGATGAGCGTGGATCTGGACACCTCCACCAACGATACCCTGATCATTATGGCGTCCGGTCTTGCGGGCAACCCGGAGATCTGCGAGGAGAACGCGGACTACGCCGCCTTTGTGGCAGCGCTGACCGCCATTGCAGAGCATATGTGCGCCGAGCACGCCGGAGACGGCGAGGGTGCCACCCACCTGATCACCTGCGAGGTGACCCACGCGCCCGACCTGAAAACCGCCCGCGCCGTCAGCCGCAGCGTGGTCTGCTCCAACCTGTTCAAGGCGGCGGTCTTTGGCCGCGATGCCAACTGGGGACGCATCCTGTGCGCCATCGGCTACACCCCCGGGGATTTCTCCATTGATAAAGTCTGCGTCTGGCTTTCCAGCAAGGCGGGCGAGGTGTATGTGTGCGAGAACGCCGCCTACCACCCTTACAGCGAGGACGAAGCCGCCAAGGTGCTGGCTGAGCACGATGTTCTGGTCAAGGTGGATATGGGCACCGGCGATGCAAGCGCCAAGGCGTGGGGCTGTGACCTGACCTACGACTATGTGAAGATCAACGGCGATTACAGAACCTGACAGGAGCGCGAAACAGATGAAAAACGAAGAAATGGCGCGGCTTTTTTCGGAAGCCACCCCTTATATCCAAAAGTACCATGGCAGAACCATGGTCATCAAGTACGGCGGCAACGCCATGATCAACGAGAGCTTGAAAAACGCCGTGATGAACGACCTTGTCACCCTGACGCTGCTGGGCGTGCGGGTAGTGCTGGTGCACGGCGGCGGCCCCGCCATCAACGAGATGCTCAAGAAGGTGGGCGTGGAGAGCCACTTTGCGGGCGGTCTGCGGGTGACGGACGATGCCACCATGGAGATCGTGCAGCAGGTGCTGGCCGGTAAGGTGAACAAAGACCTTGTGGCAAAGCTGCGCGGGCGCGGCGTGGGTCTGTGCGGCATGGACGGACAGATGCTCCGCTGCACCGAGCTGGACCCCCAGCTGGGTCATGTGGGCGAGATCGTCCATGTGGATGCAACCCTGATTGAAAGCCTTCTGGACGGCGGCTTTATCCCGGTGATCGCCACCGTGGGCATGGATGACCTCGGGCAGGCGTACAACGTCAACGCGGACACCGCCGCGGCGCAGATCGCCATTGCCCTCAAGGCCGAAAAGCTGGTGTCCATGACCGATATCGCGGGTCTGCTGCGGGATAAGGAGGACGAGACCACCCTTATCCCTGAGGTGGAGGTGACCGAGATCGAGGGCTACAAGTCCGCCGGCATCATTGCGGGCGGCATGATCCCCAAGATCGGCGGCATGGCGGATGCCATCTATCAGGGCGTGCACGAAGCAGTCATCATTGATGGCCGCGTGCCGCACTCCATCCTGCTGGAACTGTTCTCCGACCGCGGCTCCGGTACCCGCTTCTACCGCCGCAGCCACCGCGAATAAAAAGATTGCGCAATCGCCGGCGGAAAGTTATAATAAAGGCAACGAAACCGCTCCGCTGCTGCGCGGCGGTTGGCATAATGCAGATGCTATTATTTTAGCGGGCTCGCCCTCTCAGTCATCGCTGCGCGATGCCAGCTCCCCCAAAGTGGGAGCCCTTGGCAGTCCACGCAAGGTTCATCTTTTTGCCAAGGCCTCTCCCTTTGGGAGAGGTGTCACCGTAGGTGACGGAGAGGGCGAGGACGCTGCCCGTGCGCAGCAATGTTCCGAGCGTCAGCCGCAAGGCTTTGCGCAATCGCTCCATGTTACAGGAGGTACACCTATGGATTCTGAAAAAGTCATCAAGCGGGACAACGAGTACGTCCTGCACACCTATAACCGCAGCCCCATCGTGCTGGAAAAGGGGCACGGGCTGTACGCCGAGGGCCCTGAGGGACAGAAGTATCTGGACTTCACCAGCGGCATCGGGGTGAACAGCCTTGGCTACTGCGACCTTGCATGGGCAGAAGCCGTGTCCCAGCAGGCACACAAGCTGCAGCACACCTCCAACCTCTACTATACCGCGCCCTGCGGCAAGCTGGCGAAAAAGCTGTGCAAGCGCACCGGCATGAGTAAGGTGTTCTTCGGCAACTCCGGTGCCGAAGCCAACGAGGGCGCTATTAAGGCTGCCCGCAAGTACAGCGTGGATCATTACGGCAAGGACCGCTACAATGTCATCACGCTGGTCAACAGCTTCCACGGCCGCACCCTTGCCACCCTGACCGCCACCGGGCAGGAGGTGTTCCACAACTACTTCGGCCCCTTCAACGAGGGCTTCCAGTACGTCCCGGCGGGGGATATCGAAGCGCTGCGGGAGCTGGTAGACCGCCACACCTGCGCCGTGATGATGGAGCTCATTCAGGGCGAGGGCGGCGTGATGGCGCTGGACCCGGACTATGTACAGGCCGTGCGCGCTTTGTGCGACGAAAAAGACCTTGTGCTCATCGTGGACGAAGTGCAGACCGGCGTAGGCCGTACCGGCACCTTCCTGTGCTGTGAGCACTATAACCTCAAGCCGGACATCGTCACCCTTGCCAAGGGGTTGGGCGGCGGTCTGCCCATCGGCGCGGTGCTGATGAATGAAAAGGTAGCCGAGGGCATGGGCCCCGGCACCCACGGCTCTACCTTTGGCGGCAACCCGGTGGTATGCGCCGGTGCCAACGTGGTGGTGGATCGTCTGGATCAGAGCTTCCTTGCACAGGTCAGCGAGCGCGCCGTACAGCTGCGCACCGGCTTGGCAAAGCTGCCCCACGTCAAGAACATTTCCGGCATCGGCCTGATGGTGGGCGTCGAGTTCTTTGATGTGCAGGCTGCGGATGTGCTGGCTGCCTGCCGCGAAAAAGGCTTGCTGGTGCTTACCGCAAAGACCCGGCTGCGTCTGCTGCCGCCGCTTACCGTCTCGGAACACGAGGTAGACATGGCGCTGGACGTGCTGGCCGAGGTGCTGGGCACGATGGAGCCGACGGCTCCGAAGGAGCAGGCATGAAAAATCTGCTGAAAATGAGCGACCTTTCCCTCGCCGAGCTGACCCATATTCTGGATGTGGCAGACCAGCTGAAAGCGGACTGCAAGGCGGGCCGCACCGCCCCGCTGCTGGCGGGCAAAAGCGTGGCGCTGCTGTTCTCCAAGGCATCCACCCGCACCCGCACCAGCTTTGAGGTGGGCGTGTATCAGATGGGCGGTCTTGGCAACTACATAAACACCGCCGAATTGCAGGCCGGGCGCGGCGAGCCTTTGCGGGACACCGCCCGGGTGCTGGGGCGCTACTACGATTGCGCCGTCTGGCGCACCTACCGCCAGCGGGATTTGGAAGAGCTGGCGGAGCTTTCCGGCATTCCGGTGATCAACGGCCTTACCGACTACGCCCACCCCTGTCAGGTGCTGGCTGACCTGATGACCATTCGGGAGCGCCGGGGCACGCTGGCAGGGCTGAAACTCTGCTTTGTGGGCGATGGCAGCAACATGGCAAACAGCCTGATCGTGGGCGGCCTGCTGGCGGGGATGCAGGTATCCTGCGTCTGTCCCCCGGGCTACCGCCCGGCAGCGGATGTGCTGATGTTTGCCCACGAATACGGCAATGCCTTCCACCTGACCACCGACCCCGCCGAGGGCTTGCGGGATGCGGACATTGTAGCCACCGCCGCGTGGAACACCACCGCCCCCGGCACGGCTGAAAGCGAGCAGCGTCTGCGGGATTTTGTGGGCTTCCAGCTCACCGGCCGTCTGCTGGAAAACGCAAAGCCGGGCGCGCTGGTGCTGCACTGTCTGCCCGCCCACCGGGGCGAGGAGATCTCCACCGCCCTGTTCGAGCAGCACGCGGACGAGATCTTTGACGAAGCGGAGAACCGTCTCCACGTCCAGAAAGCCGTGCTGGCGGTGCTGCTGGCGGGCAAATAAGCGGAAATTATACTTTATTATTGCAGTTCCGAAACGCCTGCGGGCGTTTCGGAACTGCTTTTTTTCATGGGAGTCAAGCTCCCCCGTATGGTGATTTTGCCCATATTTTTGTACCAAATTTTGGCAGATGTGGCGGGCGAAAATGCTTTATTTCCATAAACTTTAGTGTTATACTCAACTTGGCCTTTTGTCCGTTCCGGCTGTTCCGTTTGGGGGTATAGCCGGATAAATCGATCAACAAAGGAGAGGATATCATGAAAAAACGCATCGTGAGCATGATACTGGCGCTCAGTATGGTGCTCTCCATCCTCCCGGTATCTGCATTTGCAGATGCTGGGACGTCTGCTGCGGCAGCAGAGACGACAGCTGCCGGTACGAACGAGGAAACAACAAATCCCGTCGTTACGATCAAGATCGGCGCGGACGGTCTGCCCGAAGAGCAGTCCGGCACCGGCTGGAGCTACGACAGCTCCAACAACTGGCTGGCCATTGCCGGCGTTGCAAACGCAAAGACAGAGTATATTCTGGATGGCGATGCCAGCTGCAATGTGGCCATCTCGACTTCCAGCAATGAAGTATATCTGCTGGGCGGCGTGGTCAATGGCCAGCTTTGGATCAAGAACCCGAATGCCTGTGTTCTGGGCGGCAGCTACGCCGAAGCAGTGCTGGAAAACGGCACCATTGACGGCGGCACCTACGATAAGCTGACCGAGAACGGCGGCAGCGTTAAGGGCGGCTACTTCAAGGATATTTCCGGCCTGAAGTCTGCTACGCAGCAGCAGGCACACAAGCTGATCCTGCCGGAGAGGTGCACCCTGAACGGCCAGCCGGTGACCGGGGATGTGTATATGCTCAAGCGGTACAGCGATCACAACCTGAAGCTGAAGGTGCAGTACGCCCCCGGCTGCGTTAAATGGGCGGCATCGTTGACCAGCGGCGTCGTCCCCCTGCCTGCGGGCGTCAGCAACGTCTCCTTGGACGGCTGTGGCACGGTTTCCATCAGTGCAGACGGTACAACGATCTCTGCCGAGGTCAGTATGTTCCCGCCGCTTTTAGAGAGCAACGCACCCATAGCACTGACCCCGATCCCGCCCACGGACAAGGAACTGAGCTTTACCGGTGGGGGTGTGCCCGATGTGAACGAGGTGCCCCATGTGTACAGTCTGGACGAGGATAGAAGCAAGGTCTGCGTATACTTTGGCAAGGGCTGGACTTATACCTGCTACCCCAATATCGCCAGTGTGACCGGAGAACTGAAGCTCGGGGATCAGGGCGGTAGTGTGATCGATTTCAGCAAGCTGAGCGCAGTGCCCATCAACTGCGCTGTCGAGCTTTCGAATGCTACCGTGACCGGCGGCATCATCCGTCAGGCAGATTTCACAGATGTCACGATCAAGGACAGCACCTTTGATTTCCTCAGCTGCGCGGGCGAGTGCACCATTTCCAATGTAGTGGCCCAGAGCTTCGAGTGGGATGGCGGCGACCTTGCCATTTCCGACACCGTTCTGTGCAAGCTGTCTGGCAACGGCATAGAGAATGCGCTTGCCGATGGCCAGAAGCTCAGCAAGCTGACCGTGCGCAACGGCGGTGTGACTGCGGTCAACGGCAGAGACCTGCCCAGTTCTGTCAATACCATCTATCTGGTGGGCAATGCCAGCGCAGAGCTTACCCTGAACACCGATGTGTTCAGCATCAACGGTGATACACAGCTCAGCAACTACAATGAAAAGACCTATGCCGAGGGCAGTGTACTGCATATCACCAGCAACAACGATGGCAAGGAGATTCTGGTAAATCAGGCTGGCGATGCCAGCAACCTCAAGCCCCTGCGCATTACCGAAGAAGGTCTGCCCGACCGGACTGGTGTGACCCCGCATTCCTTGAATCAGGATGGTGTGACCGGCGATATCTATGAGGGTCTTGGCTGGCAGTACCTTGTGGTCGAGGATGGTTATAGAACGATGTCGGGGCTTATCCTCACCAGCCCCGATGGCAGCAGCCCGGTGGATCTGACCTCGGATACCATCAACCCCCATCATGCAGCTATTGCACCCGATCAGATCATGCTGACGGATGTGACGGTTACGGACATTCAGGCAGGCGCGCCTATTACCGCCCAGAACGCCATTATTGAGGGCGGCACTTTCCAGAAGGCTGTCCACGCGGATGAAAACAGCAGCATCACCGGCGGCACCTTCAAGGAGAGCGTCGAAGCTAATGGAACCATCGCCAACGGCATCTTCAAGAAGAGCGTCCAAGCTTACGGCAAGATCACCGATGGTCAGTTCGACGCGGATGTCACTTTGGGCTATAGCGGCACCATCACCGGCGGCACCTTCCAGAAGAATGTTAAGGCTAGTGGCACCATCAACGGCGGTCAGTTTGACGCAACTGTCCAGTTGGATAGTAGTAATGCCCAGATCCTTGGCGGCGTGTTCAACAATATCAAGCTGCCCGACTATTATACATTGGAAGGAACGGTCATCCGAAATGCCGTGATCACCGGCAGCCTGATGGCGGATACTTCCAGCAAGGCTGCTGTTTCCAATACGGTGAGCTTTAGCCCCATCGAAAGCCGGCACCGTGCTAATGGTCAGCAGCTGAGCAAGCTGATCGTTGCAGACGACGGCACGGTGAAAAGCGTAAACGGCGTGATTGTGACGAAGGAGACCAAGGAGCTTTACCGTATCGGCGATGTTGAGATGAATATCACCTTCAGCAAGCAGGTCGAGAACATCAACGGTGCTCCGGCCAACGATTATACCGGCGGACAGCTTTCCGAAGACGGCCTGACCCTGACCCTGACCGCCCTGAATGACGGCAATCCCATTGTGGTGAATCAGAAGACCGGAGAAAAGCTGCCCTTCTCTGCCCTGGGCGAGGGAGACTTTACCACTGATGAAACGCCGGAGGGTACAAAGGTTACCTGCTATCAGGAGGGCGTGGGCAAGCTGAGACTTGTCTATGTGCGCACCTACGATGATAAGGAGTTTGACAGCATCCCCTATGGCGAGCCGGACAACTATGGCATCTATAAAAAGCGCGTTGTAGCTGAAGAGGGCGATAAATACACGAGCGGTTCGGTCGATATCGGCGAAACCGTGATCAAGTATAAACCGGCTCTCGATGACTTCGAATGGGATGTCAAGACCGGCACGGTGACCTATAGAGATACCAGCAAGCGGTATTTCGGCGAGGAGGAACTCCCGCAGGCTGAACTTCGGTACTACGACGAACCAAACTCTTACTTCTCCTCTGTGCCTACCAAGGCAGGTACCTACAAGGTCCACCTTGTGGTGAACGGTAACAACTACTATGGTTATAGCGATTACACGTTGGAGGATTACACCGTCCTCTACACGCCCGTAGCCGAAAACTTTACCTACGATGCTGCGCAGAACACGGTGACCTACAATGGCGATAAGTACAACGGTGCTGACCCGCAGACCACCCTGCTGTACGGCCCCAACCGCAGCGACGCCACCGCGACCATCCCCACCGCCCCCGGCAGCTACAATGTGTACGTTCAGGTGACGGCGGACGAGAACTATAACGCGACCATTACCGAAAAGGTGGGCACTTACGTTGTGTCCAATCCGACCCCCGATCCGGATCCGAATCCTACTCCCGACCCCAACCCGGATCCGAATCCGACTCCCGATCCCAACCCGGATCCGAATCCGACTCCCGACCCGAATCCGAATCCTACTCCCACTCCCGCACCCGCACCCAGCGATGACGGCGGCGGCGCTATCGTGATGGTAGCCGCTGTGGGTGGCGCAGCCGTTGGCGTAGGTGCTTACATTGCAGGCACCGCCGCCTACCTGAAGAGCGTTCTGCCCGAGGGCGTGGCGATCCCCGCTAACCGTCAGCAGCTGGCTGTTGCACTGTGGACTGCCGCAGGCAAGCCCGCTACCCAGAGCACGGCACTGTTCAACGATGTGGCAGCCGATGCCGCAGAGCTGCAGGCCATCCGCTGGGCAGTGGATACCGGCCTGATGTCTGCACAGGACGGCAGCTTCAAGCCCGGCAACCGCGTAAGCCGCTTGGAGGTCATCCGCACTTGGAAGACCTATCAGCAGCGCGGCTGAGCCCGCTGACCCGTAACCCCTTATAACCCCGCAGGGACTGCTGCACAGCGCTGTGCAGCAGTCCCTTTTTGCGTTGGCTGGCGTTTTGCGCCGCGATGCCGCCCGGTAAAAGGCATTTCGAGCCATTATTGGGGATTTCGTGCAAAAGCACTCCACTTTTTCCGCCGCCGGTGGTATAATGCAGGGACAGAGATGTACTCTGAAAGCACGTCATTCCCATATTTTCCTATAGAGACAGAAAACCGCCCGGTAACCGCAAGCCGGGCGGTTTTCTGCTTTTTGCGGGTGCGTCTGGCTGCTTTTGCGCCGCCGGGTCGTTTCAACGCATTTGCGGGTCGATTCGTGCCGAAAATCGTCCAAAGCGGGCAAATCGTGGTACACTAAGCATGACACAGAACCTCCCTTCCTGATAGGGGCTAAAGGCATCATTACGCCCCGTCAAGCGTGTGACCGGAGCATCGGTCATCCGTGTCCGTGCCCGGCTGAAAAAGCCGCGCCCGGCAAAACATAACAATTGCCATCTCCCGATCGATCCTTTCCAATAAGCACAGCAGAGCCGCCCGGCAATTACCGGACGGCTCTGCTGCGTTATAGGGGAACTCCCTCAGTCAAAGCCTGACGGCTTTGCCAGCTCTCCCCGCAAGCGTCCTCGCCCTCTCAGGCGCTAACGCGCCAGCTCTCCCAAAGGGAGAGCCTCTGGCGAAACCGGTCACTTGGCACTTGAGCCGGAAGCTTTACCGCCATGCCAAGGCCTCTCCCCTTGGGAGAGGTGGATGCGAACGTAGTGAGCAGACGGAGAGGGCGAGGTTGCTTCTCCGCAGCGCCGCCGCTTCCGCAGGAAGCAGGCGCTGCAAATGCCGCTTGCCATTACGACCCCACCCGTGAAAATGGGATAGCGGAGCGTCCGCAGACGCTCCGCTATCCCGAAAATTAAAAGATATTTTCCGCTGAATATGCCCAAAGCAACGCGGAGGGCATTTTCAATCGTTCTCCACCCCGGGACACCCGGCGGCGCGCCATGCGGCGCACAGCACCTCTTTTTCCGCCTTGGAAAGCTTTTTCAGGGCGGCTTCCCGCCGCAAAGCGGCGCTCCTGTCCGCGCAGCGCTCCAGATAGGCAAACCCTACTGCGCCGTGGGCGCGGGTGTAGCGTGCCCCTTTGCCGCTCTGGTGCGCTTTCAGTCGGGCGGCGGGGTGGTTCGTCCAACCGGTGTACAGCTGCCCGCCGGTGCAGCGCACCATGTAGACGTAGGCGGCGTCAGGCAAGGCGGCCATTGTTCTTCAGCACCTGACGGCAGGCGGCAAGGGCGGTCTCCTTGTCCTTGGCGGTGATCAAAAAGCGGCTGGCGTGGCAGAAGCTGATGCCCGGGATGCCGCTCTTCTGCTCGATGACCTCCTGCGGCTGCCCCGCCCACGACTGCGGGAACGGCAGCTTGGACTTTTTGGTCTTGTGGTCGGTGACGCACTGGGCGCTCCACCCGCCGCGCTGGCTGGGGTACACCACAAACAGGGCGTCGGTCTTGTACAAGCCGTTTTTCCACGGCAGATAGCAGGGCAGCACCACGATGCCGTCGCGGGAGTTGCGGTACGCCTGCTGCACTTTTTCGTCCGCACGGTTCACGGCGTTGGCGCTGTCGATCTGGTTTTCCAGTATCTGCTTTGCCACGGCCACTGCCTTGAAAAAGCAGCTGTCCTGATCTTCTTTGGAGTCCCACACCGGGTTAAAAAAGCCGATGGCATCGCACAGGCTGTTCTGCTCGCCGGTGTTGTCGTTCAGGTCCAGCGGCTGGATAAAGTTTTCGTCAATGAGCCGCGCCTGCCGCTCGCCCACAAGGCCGGGGCCCAGCACCCGCCACAGCAGGCCAAAGGCCGCGTAGGGCACGCCGTTGGCGCGGTACTCCCGGGGCTCCTGATGGTGGTCGAACATCCCAAAGCCGATATCATACACGATGCCGTCAAAATCGTCAGGCACGGTAAAGCCCCGGGTGATCTTGATATCCGGGCGCAGGATCTGCAGCAGCGCCGTAGCAAACACGTCATCGGCATGGAACTTGCCGGCGTGGGTAAAACCGTTTGCGGGAATTTTCATGGACTTGATACCTCGTTCTTCTAGTTTCGTCTGGTATCAGTATAGCACAATCCCGCCCGTGGGACAACAAAAAGGAGCTGCCGCACGGGTGCGGCAGCTCCTTGGGTCACGATATTACGCGTTATGGGACGTAGGCTGTGTGTGGAAAATTACGGTCACAGGGCTTATTCCCCGGACATCATCTTGAAGAAATCGGTCAACCACTTGAAGTCGTCGGTGACCTCATTGCCGGCCTTATCATAAACCTTAATGCCGGTGGTACCGTTCTCTTTCAGAGTGAATACGTTACCCTTTGCATCGGTGAGGCTGCCGGTATTGTCATCAAAGCTATAGGTCTTGGTGCCGGTGGGCAGCGCGCACAGACCATTGCTGGTGCCGGAACCGACCCGAATGGTCTTGTACAGAGTGGCGCTGTTGAGCTGCTTTTCGTTGAGATCTCTTACAAACTGATAAACAGGTTTGCCGTCTGCAGTAAAGCAGGTGGTATACTCGTAGGAGTAGTACTTATAGACCTCGGCATAATACTTGGTCGGACCTACCTTTATCTCGGTAGACCACATCTGAGTGGGCAGCTTGGACGCGATGAGAACGCCCAGAGACAGATCAATGTCATCCTCGCTGCGTGACTTGACGGCTGCCTTGCTGCTGCGGAAAAGCAGGTACTGATCCCAAGTCGATTTATTCTTGAGCATCAGAGTCTCGATAAGCTGCTGTTTGTTATTCTTGCCCAACGTGGTCATGCTCACATAGCAGTTCTCACCCTTCCGGGCAGCACGTCCATCGATGGAACGTGCAACAGAGCCGTCCTTATAGTCGACTTCCTGCATTTCAACATAGAACTCCGTAGCACCGGCGTATTTCTTGGTGAACTGTACCAGCTTGCTGTTGTTCACATCGATAATGGGGGTCTTGGTGGGCTTGGTCCCGGTGCCCTCGCTGCCGCCTTCGCCCTCGTCGATGTCAGGCAGAATGATCTGGTCAGGGTTGTTGGGCAGGGGGCTGGGAGTGTTGCCACCGGGTTTATCGGGGGGGGTGCTGCCACCGCCACCGCCGCAAGCGGTCAACATGGAAATTGCCATGGCTGCGGTCAGCAGACAGGCTGCCGCTTTTTTGTACAGTTTCATGCTATAAATACCTCCTGTAATGTTGTTCAAGGCGTCCCAAACTCGCTTTCTGGGTTTATGGTATCTTATAAAAAAAGCGTTGTCAAGCACAGTATGGGAACTTTTGGCAATGCTACAAAAAGCCATTGAGATTTTTGTTGTTTTGACGAAAATGGGGCGCGGCTTCTCCTGAAAAAAGCCGTTCCGAAACGCCTGCAGGCGTTTCGGAACGGCTGATAAAACATACTTTCCGCTTTGCTTACAGCGCCGAATAGCCGAAGCTGTTTACCAGCGCGTCAATGTGCTGCCCGGCCTTGCACAGGGGGCAGTCGCGGGAGTCGAAGCTGGCGTAATCCGGCAGACTGGTGGGGTCGAAGATAGAGGTGACCGGGTAGCCAAGGCACTCGTGGGTAGTGGCGAAAATAGCCGAAAGCCCGGCCACGATGCCGCCGTAGTAGTTTACGGCTTCCACGGCTGCCTGAATGGTGTAGCCGGTGGTGATGGATGCGGCCAGAATGAGGACGTGCTTGCCCTTGACCATGGGAGCAAGATTATCCCGCAGAATGATCTGGCTGCCGGAGGTGTATTCCGGCGTGACGATGTAGATGGTCTTGTGGGCGTTCATATTGGTAAAGCCGTCCTTGGTCAGCTCGTTGGCAAGGCAGGTGCCAATGACCTGTGTGCCGTCCAAGCAGAGCACGGTATCCACGATGGTGCTGTGCTGGTAAGCGCTGACCAGCTCCTTTGCCACGGCTTTTGCCTCGGAAAGGCGGGTCTTTTGGGTGGTCACGTCGATGTAATAGTTGATGTGGCTGTGGCTGGTGGCAAAATGTCCCTTGGCCACCCGCAGGAACAGTTCGCTTTTGCTGGTGGGAAGCTTGACCATGTTGATCATTGTACAGCACTCCTTTTTTCACCGGGCGCAGCTGCGCCGCAAAATACAAAACAGCGCGGCGACCTATTTTGATCGCAGCGCTTATTTTTCTTCTCTGCTTCTTTATTGTACTGAAAAATGCCGCTGTGCACAAGACACAAACCTGACGAAAAACCTTGCTTTTTTACAGACATATCGCCGAAAACTTGGATGCAAAGGCCGCTGCCGCCCGGAAAAGCGCACTGCAAAGAGGACATGGCGGCAAGACCGGTACGGCGGCAGGGGAGGAACACGCTTTTTTGCGCAACACGGAAAATTTTGCAAAAAGGACTGGTATTTTTGCGGGTTTTGAGTATAATATAAGAGATAGTTCAAATTTGAAGTAAAAGGAGAATCACATCCATGGCACAGGCAAAACAGGATATGGGCTCTGGCAGCGTAAAAAAGCTGATGCTGCAGCTCATGATCCCGGCGGTCGTTGCACAGGTGGTCAACCTGCTGTATAACATCGTGGACCGCATTTACATCGGACATATTGCCGGCATCGGCGCGGCAGCGCTGACCGGCGTGGGATTGTTCACCCCCATCCTTATGCTGCTGAACGCGTTCGCCATGCTGGTGGGCGCGGGCGGCGCACCCCGCACCGCCATTGCACTGGGACAGGGCGACAAGGAGCAGGCAGAGAAGATCATCTCCAACAGCTTTACCATGCTGCTGCTCTTTTCGGTGGTGCTGACCGTGGTGTTCTACGCCGGGGCACCCACCCTGCTGCGGCTCTTCGGTGCCAGTGACGCCACCCTGCCCTATGCGCTGAGTTACAGCCGCATCTACATTCTGGGCTCGGTGTTCGTGCTGCTGGTGCTGGGCATGAACCCCTTCATCACCACGCAGGGCTTTGCCAAGACCAGTATGCTTACCACCGTCATCGGTGCGGTCATCAACATTATTCTGGACCCCATCCTGATTTTTGGTCTGGGTCTGGGCGTGCGGGGCGCTGCCATTGCCACCGTGCTCAGTCAGGCCGTGGGCGCGGTGTGGATCCTGCACTTCCTCACCGGCAAAAAGACCATCCTGCGCCTGCGCAAGGACTATATGCGCCCGGAAAAGAAGGTCATCCTGCCGGTGATGGCGCTGGGCATCTCCACCTTTGTGATGATGTCCACCGAAAGCCTGCTGTCCATCAGCTTCAGTTCCAGTCTGGCGCGGTACGGCGGCGACGTGGCTGTGGGTGCCATGACCGTCATCA
>ERZ1026916.701-NODE-701-length-21267-cov-6.585423_pt1 | contig 21267 bp, 26 predicted proteins | sample MGYA00519465_ERZ1026916 | MGnify/ENA primary metagenome ERZ1026916 (study PRJEB26926, sample SAMN06164880) | human gut metagenome | biome: ENVO:00009003; feature: ENVO:2100002; material: ENVO:00002003 | host: Homo sapiens | place: USA | collected 2012 ... | reverse complement strand
CTTTGGAAGACGAAATGGAGGTACAGGAAGATGAAGTTCCCGAATCAGAAAACAGTTGACCGCATCCGGCGCGAGTTTCCAGCGGGGTGCCGGGTGGAGCTATTGCAAATGGATGATGCGCAGGCTCCACCCATTGGCACGATAGGTACTGTCATCGGCGTGGATGATACAGGCTCCATCATGGTGCGCTGGGATAATGGCTCCGGCCTGAATGTGGTTTATGGCGAGGATCGCTGCAGGAGGGTGTAAATACACCAATAAAACGGCGAGATATTTGTCACTATTATTCCTCAGAAATGACTTGATATATGTGCCTTTTAGAGCGAATATGTCACTACCGAAAGGGAAAACACATACCAAACGGAGGAACATACGATGAACGAAAAAACCATGAACCAGATTGCAGAGATGAAAAAGCAGACTATCGGAGTTGAGGTGGAGATGAACAACATTGAACGCCACAAAGCGGCGAAGGTTGCCGCCACCTACTTTGGCACCGGACGATTCGAGGATACGGCTCGCCGCAACGGATACAGCACTTGGAGCGCATGGGACGCACAGGGCCGCGAATGGAAATTCCAGAAGGACGTCAGCATTGCGGGGCCGGACAGCGAAAAATGCGAAATGGTAACCCCGATCCTGACCTACGAGGATATGGATACCCTTCAGGAGATTATCCGCCAGCTTCGCCACGCAGGGGCAAAAAGCGATGCCACCAGAGGATGCGGAGTACACATCCACATCGGAGCAAAGGGACACACACCGCAGACGCTTAGAAACCTCGCAAACATTATGGCAAGCCACGAGAGGCTTTTGGCAGATGCCCTTGACCTTGACCGCAACCGCATGAGCCGCTACTGCAGAACGGTTGATCCTCGGTTCCTCCAGCAGCTGAACCGCAGAAAACCAAACACGATGGCGCAGCTTGCGGACATTTGGTACGGCAGTCAGGATGAGAACTACGGCAGAAGCCAGCACTACAACGGCAGCCGATACCATATGCTCAACCTCCATGCCACATTTACAAAAGGAACGGTTGAATTCAGGCTTTTCCAATTTGACGCTCCAGCGGACGGGAAGCGAAACGGACTCCACGCAGGGCAACTTAAGAGTTACATCCAGCTTTGCCTCGCACTGAGCCAGATGGCGAAAACCGTAAAAACCGCAAGTCCGAAACCCCAGCAGAATGAAAATCCGAAATATGCCATGAGGACTTGGCTCCTCCGCTTGGGATTTATCGGCGAGGAATTCGCAACAGCAAGAGAGGTTCTTACCAAACGGCTGGCGGGAGACACAGCCTTCAGGAGCGGCAGAGCCGCTTGAAGGGATCGCAGGAGTTAGCCTCCTGCCACCTTACCCTGACCGCTTCGGCGGTCTTAAGGTGGTAGAAGGGTAACCCCTTCGGAAAGGATGGAAACAAAATGAGCAAAAGATACTACATTGCCTATGGTAGCAATTTGAATATCCCACAGATGCGGATGCGCTGCCCATCGGCCCGGATTATTGGCACCTCGGAAATTCCGAATTATGAGTTGCTTTTTAAGGGAAGCAAGACAGGCTCCTACCTGACCATAGAACGGAAGAAAGAAAACAGCGTTCCTGTGGTGGCTTGGGAGGTTACCCCAGAGGACGAAGCCGCGCTTGACCGTTATGAGGGTTTCCCGAATTTTTATTACAAGGCTGAGATGATTCTTCCAATACAGGGAATCCGCACTGGCAAGGTCAGACGCAGAAAATGCTTTGTGTATATCATGCATGAGTATAGGCCGCTTGGGATTCCTACGGGATATTACATGAACACTTGCCTAATGGGGTACCACAGCTTTGGATTTGACGATGCCATGCTCTATGAAGCAGTTGAAAAAAGCAGGAGGGGTTGCGATGAAAGACAGTAACTGCATTCAGATTAAGACCTGCCCATATTGCGGCAGGATATACCACGGTGTCCCCGCTCTTTCCAGAGTGGATAATGAGACTCTCATTTGCCCTGACTGTGGGACAAGAGAAGCCTTAGAAAGCATTGGCGTCAGCGCCGAGGAACAGGATGCCATCATAGAAACCATCCACCGCGCAAGCCATCAGCCGCTGTAAGATACACAATTTCCGGCACCTATATTTGTGTAGTATATTCCTCAGAATTGACTTGCTATATCCTCGGTTTAGAGCGAATATGTGTGTACCGAAAGGGAAAACACAACAAAAACGGAGGAAAAAACATGAGCAAGGCATTACAGAAGAAGCTGGAAAGAATCGCGATGGACGCAAGCTACGCAATTGAGGTAAGGGGCGGACTGGACACGAGAAACAACGACAGCGAGGATTTTATTGAAACCAGCGTTTCGGCCATTCTTACGATGCTCGAAAAAGCATACGAACTTGGGAAACAGGCGAAATAAAGCGGGAGGAAAGGAAAATGAGTAAGATGACAGAGAGAGCGAAAAAATACAGACTGCCGAATCCTACCACACTGGAAGATTTGGAGTGCCACTGGAGCAAAGCGCTGACCTTTGGGGATAAGGTTATCATGGCGGGATACTTCTACAATGGGTTGAACAAGCCTTGCTACTTCGGCGCGGCATATGAGTTTTTGACAGACGATACCACCTGCGAGGGAGCCATCGGTCTGAAGGCGGTAAGCGAGGTAGAATTTGAGGATGACGGACACGCCATCGCATGGGCGATGAACGCCTGAAAATAAGATAAGATTAGAATATTCCGAGTGCAGAGCCGCAAGGCCCTGTATCTCGTTTCTGGAGTCGCTATAAGGCGGCTTTTTTTGTTGCCATTTATGTGAGAGGAGGTGGGAGCGTGGCACAAAGAGGAAGAAAACCAAAGCCTACGGCATTGAAGCAGCTGGAGGGCAATCCGGGCGGCAGACCACTGAATAAAAACGAACCGAAACCGGAAAAGAAAGCTCCCCGCTGTCCTTCGTGGCTTGAGGATGAAGCGAAAAAAGAATGGAAGCGTATGGCGAAAGTGCTGGAGACGATGGGACTTTTAACCGAAATGGATATGGCGGCTTTCGCTGGATACTGTCAGGCGTATGCCCGGTGGCGTGAAGCGGAAGAGTTTCTTACACAGCACGGTTCTATGGTTCGGACACCAAATGGATATCTGCAGCAGGTTCCGCAAGTTTCTATCGCGCAGACGAATATGAAGATCATGCTGAAATTCTGTGAGCAGTTTGGCCTTACTCCTTCTGCGAGAAGCCGTATCGTTGGCGGCGATGGCAGCGGGGATGATGAAGATGATATGGAGAGACTTTTGGAAGGAGGCGGATACTGATGGATTTTATCTATACTCCCTCCCCATTTATGCTCCCAGAGTCCAGTTACGATAAAGCGAAAGCTGACCGGGCGGTGGCGTTCATTCAAAACCTGAAACACACAAAAGGAAAATGGGATGGTAAACCGTTTCTGTTATTGCCGTGGCAGGAACAGATCGTCCGCGACATCTTCGGTATCGTGCGTCCTGATGGGAAGCGACAGTTTCGCAGCGCATACATTGAGATACCAAAGAAAAACGGCAAATCAGAGTTGGCGGCAGCAATCGCGCTGTACCTTCTCTACGGTGATGGGGAAGCCAGCGCGGAGGTGTATGGCTGCGCCAATGACCGGAATCAGGCATCCATCGTATTCGATGTTGCCAAGCGCATGGTGGAAAAATCCCCGGCGCTCCTTCGAAGGTCAAAGATTGCGGCGGCTACCAAGCGGATTGTAAATTACCGGAATGCGGGGTTTTATCAGGTGCTGTCAGCCGAAACGGGCACGAAGCACGGTTTAAATATATCCGGTCTGGTCTTTGACGAGATACACGCGCAGCCGAACAGGAAACTGTATGATGTCATGACCAAAGGTTCTGGCGATGCCCGTGAGCAGCCGCTTTTCTTTATCATTACCACTGCGGGTACGGATAAGGGAAGCATCTGCTATGAACTGCATACAAAAGCGCTGGACATCATGAATGGCCGGAAGATCGACCATTCCTTCTACCCTGTCATCTATGGCCTTAGTGATGAGGACGATTGGAACGATGAGAGGAATTGGTATAAGGCCAATCCGTCCCTCGGTTATACCATCAGCATTGACCGAGTGAGGGATGCATATAAAGACGCGCTGGATAACCCGGCAGAAGAAAATGTATTTAAACAACTGCGTTTGAATATCTGGACAAATTCCGCTGTGGCATGGATACCGGATCACATATACGAGCGAGGGAATCTGAAGATTGATTTTTCCGATCTGGAAGGCCGGGACTGCTATGCTGGTCTTGACCTCTCCTCCACCTCGGATATTACGGCCTTCGTGCTGGTGTTCCCGCCACGGTCAGAGAGTGAAAAATACATTGTCCTGCCATTTTTCTGGCTCCCGGAGGAAACGCTGGAGCTTCGATGCCGCAGAGACCATGTCCTTTATGACGTTTGGCAGCGTCAGGGATACATCAACACTACAGAGGGGAATGTGATCCACTATGGGTTTATTGAGCGGTTCATAGAGCGGCTTGGAGAGAAATACCACATCATTGAAATCGCCTATGATCGCTGGAACGCCACGCAGATGGTACAGAATCTTGAGGATATGGGTTTTACGATGGTTCCGTTCGGACAGGGATTTAAGGATATGTCTCCTCCCTCAAAGGAACTGTATAAGCTGCTGATGGAGGGAAACATCAATCACGGCGGCAATCCCGTCCTGAAGTGGATGGCGCAAAACGTGGTAATGCGGCAAGATCCAGCCGGAAATATAAAACCGGATAAAGAGCGGTCTGTAGAAAAGATTGATGGCATTGTGGCTCTGATCATGGGCCTTGATCGGTGTATCCGCAGCGCTCCGGTTACCAGCGTATACGATGAGAGAGGCATTCTGTTTATTTAAAGAGTTTAGACGAGGAGGCGATTTTTATGGGAATCCTATCAGGTATATTCAGGGCGCGGGATAAGCCGAAAAACAGCACATCCGGTAGCGCTTATCGTTTCTTTCTGGGAGGAAGCACCTCCGGGAAAAACGTGAACGAGCGTTCGGCTATGCAGATGACAGCCGTTTATGCCTGTGTCCGTATCCTTTCGGAGTCAATCGCTGGCCTGCCCGTCCATCTGTATCGATACCGTGATGACAACAGTAAAGAAAAAGCGATTGATCATCCGCTGTATCGGCTCCTGCACGATGAGCCGAATCCTGAAATGACATCCTTTGTGTTTCGGGAAACGCTTATGACGCACCTGCTCTTGTGGGGCAACGCCTATGCGCAGATCATTCGGAATGGTAAGGGTGAAGTGTTAGCCCTGTACCCTTTGATGCCTAACCGCATGACGGTTGACCGGGATGAAAAGGGCCGACTTTACTACAGCTACCAGATGTCCGATTCCGATGCGCCGACCATGAAGACCGGAACGGTTAATTTGAAACCAACGGATGTCCTTCATGTCCCCGGCCTCGGCTTTGACGGTCTTGTAGGCTACAGTCCCATTGCAATGGCGAAAAACGCCATCGGTATGGCGATTGCCTGTGAGGAATACGGAGCAAAGTTCTTTGCCAACGGAGCCACACCCGGCGGCATCTTAGAGCATCCCGGCACAGTGAAAGATCCCACTAAGGTGCGGGACAGTTGGAACGCCGCTTTTGGCGGCAGCGGCAACGCAAATAAGGTGGCCGTTTTGGAAGAAGGCATGAAGTACACGCCTATTTCCATATCGCCGGAACAGGCGCAGTTTCTGGAAACAAGGAAATTCCAGATAGACGAAATAGCTCGAATTTTCAGGGTGCCTCCCCACATGGTGGGCGATCTTGAAAAGTCGAGCTTTTCTAATATTGAGCAGCAGTCTCTTGAGTTTGTGAAATACACGCTGGAACCGTGGATCATCCGCTGGGAGCAGTCCATCAACCGTGCGCTTCTTTCCGAAACAGAGAAGGCTGCTTATTTTGTCAAGTTCAACGTGGAGGGCCTGCTGCGCGGCGATTACCAGAGCCGGATGGCAGGTTATGCCACTGCCCGTCAAAACGGCTGGATGTCCGCAAATGACATCCGGGAACTTGAGAATCTTGACCGCATCCCGCCGGAACAGGGCGGCGATTTATACCTGATAAACGGCAACATGACCAAGCTGGAGGATGCGGGAATATTTGCTGCCAGCAGCGGGAAGGAGGAAAAAACCGATGAAAACGAAGAAGTTTTGGAAGTGGAAGAACCGGACGGTTCTGAATCAGGAGACGCAGGAGGAGATACAGGAGAGGACGCTGTTCCTAAACGGCACCATCGCCGAGGAAAGCTGGTTTGATGATGATGTCACGCCACAGCTTTTTAAAGATGAACTGACTTCCGGTAGCGGGAATATCACTGTCTGGATCAATTCGCCGGGTGGTGACTGTGTGGCTGCGGCGCAAATCTACAATATGCTGATGGATTATCCCGGAAATGTAACGGTGAAAATCGACGGCATCGCGGCTTCAGCCGCCAGCGTGATTGCAATGGCCGGGACGAAGGTTCTGGTTTCCCCCGTTTCCATGATGATGATCCATAATCCGGCTACCATCGCTTTCGGCGATACGGCTGAAATGCAGAAGGCTATTTCCATGCTGGACGAGGTAAAGGAATCCATCATCAACGCTTACGAGATTAAGACGGGACTGTCCCGTGCCAAGCTCTCGCGACTGATGGATGCGGAAACATGGATGGATGCACACAGCGCTGTCGAACTTGGCTTTGCCGATGACATCATGAAGCGGCAGGACGAGGAAAGCTCTGAGGCGGATGCCGATTTTAAAGGCGCTGCGCCTACGTTGTTTTCACGAGCAGCAGTTACAAATTCCCTTATGGATAAGCTGGCGGCAAAATGCCGTATCCAGCGAAACCCCGATGTAACGGAACGCTCCGTAGATTCGTTGATGGAGCGGTTGAACCTTATCAAACAACACATTTAATGGAGGTATTTTGCTATGACTATTCTTGAACTGCGCGAAAAGCGTAACAATGCGTGGAATGCTGCAAAGGCATTTCTGGAATCCCATCGTACTGAAAAAGGCACTTTGACCGCCGAGGATGATGCTACCTATACTCAGATGGAACAGGAGATCAACGATCTCGGTAAAGAAATCGCAAGGCTGGAGAGACAGGAGGCTCTTGAGGCTGAACTTTCTAAGCCTGTAAATACGCCTCTCACCTCGAAACCGGGCAGTGGCAAAGAGGAACCGAAGACCGGACGCGCATCCGATGCCTATCGTAAGGCTATGCTGGATGCTTTCCGCTCGAACTTTAAGCGTGTGTCCAATATTCTGCAGGAGGGCGTAGACGCGGATGGCGGATATCTGGTGCCGGAGGAGTATGACCATCGCCTGATTGATATTCTGACCGAAGAGAATATCATGCGCGGCCTGTCCACCACCATCACCACTTCTGGTGAGCATAAGATCAACATCGCGGCTACGAAGCCTGCGGCAAGCTGGATTGAGGAAGGCGGCGCTCTGACTTTCGGTGAAGCGACTTTCTCCCAGATCCTGCTGGATGCACACAAGCTCCACGTTGCCATCAAGGTAACCGAGGAACTTCTGTACGACAATGCTTTCGGCCTTGAGAACTATATCATTACACAGTTTGGCAAGGCTCTGGCCAATGCGGAGGAGGACGCTTTCCTGAACGGGGATGGCGAAGGAAAACCTGTAGGTCTGTTTGCCGCTTCCGGCGGTGGTACCGTGGCGGGTACGCTTTCTGCGGCAATTAAGTCGGACGATATGCTCGACCTTGTGTATGCCCTGAAGCGTCCGTACCGTAAGAACGCATCCTTTATCATGAACGATAAGACGCTGTTGTCTCTGCGTAAGCTGAAAGATAACAACGGCGCGTATATCTGGCAGCCTTCCTATCAGGCTGGAGAGCCGGATCGCGTTCTTGGGTATGCGGTACACACCTCTGCGTATGCGCCTGATGACGCGATTGCTTTTGGCGATTATAAGTACTACAACATTGGTGACCGTGGCACGCGCTCTTTCTCTGAACTGCGCGAGTTGTTTGCGGGTAACGGTATGATCGGCTATGTTGCCAAAGAGCGTGTGGACGGAAAGCTGATTCTTCCGGAGGCGGTACAGATTCTGAAACTGCAGTCGGCTGATTAATAGTAAATGGTGGGAGCGGGATTCTTCGGAAACCGCTCCCCCACTTTACTGAAAGGGGGCGGCAACATTGATTGTTACGCTTGAAGAAATGAAATTGTATCTGCGGGTGGATTATGAGGATGACGATCATCTGATTGCCGACCTGATTCATTCTGCTGAATCCCTCTGCAAAGACATCTTACGGACAGACGAAGATACCGTTCTGGCAGAAGCAGGTAATGGAAAAGCAGCCGTGATGTACACAGTGGCGTACCTTTATGAGCATCGTGAAGAAGCCGATCATCATGATTTGATTATGACGCTCCGCTCTTTGCTATTTGGCTCACGGAAGGATGGTTTCTGATGAATATAGGTTTGCTGAACGTAAAAATCCGTATCCTGAAGAGCGAAGTGGAAACCGATGCTATTGGGAACCGTAAAAATGTCTGGAATGAGTATTATACCTGCCATGCAACAGTAAGCGCCGAGGCAGGAAAAGAAGAAACCTCTGCCGGACTGGTGGTGGATAATTCCAAAGCCGATTTTACGATCCGCTGGTGCCAGAAGGTTGCCGCCATCGAGCCTACAAATTACCGTGTGGATTTTGGCGGGGAACAGTACAATATTTCTGCTGTGAATCACATGAATTACAGGAATAAATGCGTCAAGCTCTCCTGTGAGAAAGTGAGGCGGTGAGTATGGGACGAAAAATATCCGTTGACGATCTTGCGGACGCTGTCATGGAAAACCTGATGGAGTATGCCGACCTTGCCTCAAACGATGTCAAAAAAGCAGTCAGGAAAGCCGGGAACACAGCCCGTAAGGAAATTGAAGCCAGTGCGCCAAGAGATACCGGGGCCTATGCCAAAAGCTGGTCGGTCAAAACCACGAAGGAAACCTCCAGCGCTTTGCAGGTAACCGTACATTCCAAAAACCGATACCAGATCGCACATCTTTTGGAGCATGGCCATGCCAAGCGCGGTGGTGGCCGTGTTGCCGCGAGGCCGCACATCGCTTCTGCGGAGGAAACGGCGGCTGAACAGTTAGAACGGGATATCGAAAGGAGTCTGAGGAATGGATGAATTGATTTCAATGCTAAAAGAGACAGGGATTCCTTTCGCTTATGACCACTTTGCGGAAGGAGAATCACCGGAACCGCCGTTTATCTGTTATCTCCTCCCTGCCAGCGACAACTTTTCCGCTGATGGTAAGGTCTACTACAAAATAAGCGGTGTGAATATTGAACTGTACACGGACATGAAAGACCTGTCCGCTGAACAGAAAATCGAAGCTGTGCTGGATAAGCACGGCATTTTTTATGACAAAACAGAGGTATGGATTGAGAGCGAAAAGCTCTATGAAGTCCTCTACACTTTTGAAATGGAGGTTTGAACTATGGGTAACAAAGTCAAATTCAACTTAAAAAATGTTCATGCCGCAAAGCTGACTGAAAAAGACGCGGAGGGCGTGACTACCTTTACCTACGGGACACCAAAGGCGATCCCCGGCGCTGTGAGTATCAGTCTGGATGCGGAGGGTGAGTCCAGTCCGTTCTATGCGGACGGCATTGTGTATTTCCGCAGCGTAACGAACAATGGCTATTCTGGGGATCTTGAGATTGCCTTGATCCCGGAGTGGTTCCGCACGGAGATTCTGCAGGAAAAGCTGGATACCAAAGGGGTGCTGGTGGAAAACAGCGGTGTTGGCGAGAGCGTGAAGTTTGCGCTGCTCTTTGAGTTTGACGGGGACGTGAACGCGATCCGCCATGTGCTGTATAACTGCTCCGCTTCCCGTCCGTCTATCGAGTCGGAAACCAAAGAGGATACCATTGAACCGGGAACTGAGACGCTGTCCATTACAGCCGATCCCCGTTCCGATGGTCTTGTGAAGGCGCGTACCGGGGACACTACGGATTCGCAGACTTATGCGGATTGGTACAAATCGGTTTATACCCCTGCGGAGGACGAGTGAAAGGATGGTGTGTTAAATGATTAAGAAAGAGATTGAGATCTGTGGGAAGATGGTGCCGTTCCGTTCATCGGCCACCATTCCCCGCTTATACCGGGCAAAGTTTAAGCGGGACATCTTTAAGGACTTATCCAAGCTGGAAAAATCCTATAAAGGCAAAACAGAGAATGGCGATGAGCTTCAGATCGAGGATTTGGAAATCTTCGAGAACGTGGCTTACGTCATGGCTTACCATGCGGATAATTCTATCCCGGCAAACATTGACGATTGGCTTGACCAGTTTGAGATGTTTTCCATTTATGAAGTCCTGCCACAGATTCTGGAACTTTGGGGCCAGAACATGATAACGGATGTACAGGCAAAAAAAGGGTTGGCAGAAGTGAGCGGGAAATGACCACGCCTCTGTTCCTTCTGCGATGCGTGGAGATCGGCGTTTCCATCCGCGACCTTGACCTTTTGACTATCGGGTTGGTACTGGATATGTGGACGGAAAAGGCCAATGATGGCGTGAAGTACAGACGGGTTGCTACACAGGAAGATTTTGATAAGTTCTGAGAGAGGGCGCATCTGCAGAGGGTGCGCCTTTTTACATAGTCTGGAGGTGAGAAAAGAATGGCTGGCAGGATCAAGGGCATAACTGTAGAAATCGGCGGCGATACCACAGGTCTGGAAAAGGCTCTGAGAGGAGTCAATTCCTCCATCAAAACCACACAGTCCCAATTAAAGGACGTCAATAAGCTGTTAAAACTTGATCCCAGCAATACGGAACTTCTCACACAAAAGCAGAAGCTCCTGAAGGATGCCATCTCCTCCACCAAAGAAAAGCTGGATACACTGAAAACAGCGCAGGAACAGGCAAAGGCGCAGCTTGAGAACGGTACGCTGGGGCAGGACAAATACGATGCTCTCCAGCGTGAGATCGTTGAAACGGAGCAGGAATTAAAGCGGCTGCAGGAACAGGCTATCGAATCCAATGCCGCGCTTGCCAAGATTGATGAAGTCGGCGGCAAGCTGCAGAAGGTCGGCGGTTCCATCTCTAATGTAGGCCAGAAGCTCACCACGGGAGTGACACTTCCTCTCGCCGCTGTCGGCACGATTGGCGTCAAGAGCTTTGCGGAAGTCGATAAGACCATGCAGCTGACCAATAAGACGATGGGCAACACAGCGGAACAGGCGGAGGCGCTGAATTCCGCGATGAAAGACGCGGCGGCAAATTCCGTCTATGGTATGGAGGACGCCGCAACCGCAACACTCAACTTTGCCCGTGCCGGACTTAATGCCGAGCAAGCTGCGGACGCACTGGCTCCCGCCATGAACCTTGCCGCAGGTGAGGGTGGCAATCTTGATACGGTTTCCGCAGGACTGGTCGCTACGATCAATGGATTCCACGGCGCTTTTTCGGAAGCCGGGAAATATGCGGATGTCTTTGCGGCGGCCTGTAACAATTCTGCGCTTGATGTGGACAGCCTTTCCCAAGCGATGTCCGTGGCGGCTCCCATATTCGCCTCTGCCGGATACTCCGTCAATGACGCCGCTCTTTACATGGGCGTTATGGCGAATAACGGTATCGAAGCGGATAAGGCCGCGAACAGCCTGAAAACGGGTATTGCCCGTCTGGTGTCCCCTGCGAAAGAGGGCGCTGAGAAGATGGAGCAGCTTGGCATATCCGTAACCAATACGGATGGTTCCATGAAAGACTCCGTGACCATTCAGAAAGAGTTGCACGATGCCTTTGCAAAACTGTCCGAATCCGAGCAGATCGCGGCGGCATCCGCTATCTTTGGCAAAAACCAGATGGCTCCGTGGCTGGCGCTGATCAACACGGCTCCGGGCGATGTAAACGAACTGAACGATGCGCTGCTGAACTGCTCCGGCACAACAGAGGAAATGTCCAACGCCATGATGAGCGGATTCGGCGGTTCTCTGGAAAAGCTGAAATCATCCATAGACGTGCTGGTGTATTCGCTCGGTCAGGCATTGGCTCCGGTCATTCAGAAGGTCGTGGACTTCCTGCAGAGGCTTACGGATAAATTTAATGCCCTGACGCCGGAACAGCAGCAGGCCATTGTAAAGTTCGGCTTGATCGCGGCGGCCATCGGGCCTGCGCTGCTCATGCTGGGGAAAACTATTTCCACAGTCGGCAGCGCCATGAAAGGCTTTTCTTCTTTGGCAAAGGTAGTAGGAAAGCTGGGCGTAAAGATAGCCGGAAGCAGCGGTTCCATTACCGGACTTGGCAGCGCAATCGGCGCGGTAGCCGGGCCTGTGCTGGCAGTCGTGGCGGTTATCGCAACGCTGGTAGCGGCATTCAAGCATCTCTGGGATACCAACGAGGAATTCCGGGCGGCGATTACGGCGATCTGGGATGGGATCGTGTCGAAGTTTCAGGCTTTCACGCAGGGTATCGTTGACCGTCTGAACGCGCTGGGATTTGATTTTGAGAATATCGTGGATGTGCTGAAAGCCATCTGGGATGGATTTTGCAACCTGCTGGCTCCGGTTTTTGAGGGAGCCTTTTCAGCGATATCCTCAATCCTCGGTACGGTGTTTGACGTCATCACAGGCATTCTGGATGTATTTATCGGCCTGTTTACCGGAAATTGGAGCCAGCTATGGGATGGAGTCAAAGGGATTTTCTCAGGCATTTGGAATGGTATCACGGGTATTTTCAGCGCCGCAATCAATATGATCCGGGGTATTGCCGATACCATCCTCGGCTGGTTTGGCACAAGCTGGAACGAAGTGTGGACGGGTATCAAGACGTTCTTTGAAAATATCTGGAACGGGATCGTGTCCTTCTTCACAGGTATCTGGGAGACGATTAAAAATGTGGTCAGCTTTGGGATACAGTTTATCGGCTCTATCTTAAGCGCGGCTTGGGATATTATCACATTGCCATTCCGCTTCATCTGGGAAAACTGCCGGGATATCATCACCAGCGTCTGGGAAGCCATCAAGAATACGGTTTCGACTGTTATCAATGCCGTATCCGGGGTGATCTCCTCCGTGATGGGAACCATCAAAAATGTGATCTCCACGGTCTGGACAGCTATCAGCACAAAGGTTTCATCTGTGGTCAACGGCATCAAGAATACCGTCAGCACAGTGTTCAATGCCATAAAATCTGTTGCGTCCACGGTCTGGAACGGAATAAAAACTGCCATTACAACCGTGGTGGACGGGATCAAGAACAAGGTATCCTCTGTGTTTAATGCCGTAAAGAGTACGGTAACTTCCGTGTTCAACGGCATCAAAACCACAGCAACAAATGTCTGGAACGGGATAAAGAATGCCATTACAAAACCCATTGAGGCGGCGAAGAACACCATCAAAGGGATTGTGGATAAGATTACAGGTTTCTTTTCCGGCATGAAGCTGTCCCTGCCACACATCAAGCTGCCGCATTTTAAGATCACTGGCAAGCTCTCGCTTGCGCCGCCGAGCATTCCGCACCTGTCGATTGACTGGTATAAGGAAGGCGGCATCATGACCAAGCCGACCATGTTCGGGATGAACGGAAGCTCTATCATGGCTGGCGGCGAGGCCGGAGCGGAAGCGATCCTGCCGCTGAAGAATTTCTATAACCAGTTATCCGCTATGCTGGATAGCAGGCTGAACACAAGTTCAATGGAAAAATACCTTTCCATTATCGCGGATAACAGCAGCAAGGGCATCTATCTGGAAGACGGGACGCTTGTGGGGCATCTGCTCCCCGTTATCGACAGCCAGTTGGGGCAGCTGCAGAAACTGAACAGGAGGTTGAGCTTATGAGGCCGGATATAAAACTGAATGACCTTTGGATGTCCGGCCTCGGCTGGCTCCGGGAGAGCATTGATTTCCCTACGCCGCAGTCTCAGACGAACACGATTGTGGTACCGGGCAGGAATTCACCTATCCGATATACAGAGGCGCTGGGGCGCGTATCTTACCAGCCGCGCACTTTTGAAATCGTTCTGTCCATGCTGGGGACACGGACGCAGTTTAACGAAAAGGTAGATGCGGTAGTCAACCAGTTTGCCGGGATGCTCACGAAGGTGGTATGCAGCGAAGATACCGGGCTGTATGCCATAGGGACTTTGGAGATGTCCCCGTCCTACGATCCGCTGACCGGAAAGGGGCAGCTTACGATCAACTGCTCTGACGGGGACGCCTATCGCTATCACACGGAAGAAACCGTGGTAACATTTACGGGCGGCGGCACGGTGTATCTGGACAACGACTATATGCCTGTCATTCCCCGTATCACGGTCACGGAAGAAACGGATTTAAACTGGCAGGTTGGCTCGGATACTTTTCAAAAGACCGTCAGCACAGGGACTTGGGAGTTTCCTGAGATGGAACTTGGAGCCGGACGGAACACCATAACTGTGAGAACCTCCGGCTCTGTTACCTTCCGATACAGGGAGGGACGCTTATGAGACTCTTTCGCATCTATGTTGACGGTACATTGTTTTATCATCCGCAGCTTTCCAAGCTGGCAGTCACCGAGGCAAAGGTAGAAGAAGATGCCGAGAACATTGACAGCCTGACGCTGTCCGCTCCCTACAATCATCCGTATATTTCGATCATAAAGCCGTTGGCGTCTGTGATTGTCTGTAAGAAAGGCAGCGATACCGTGTTCGAGGGACGGGCGCTGGATGAGGGGTTGGTTTTTTACAATACCCGAACTTGGACTTGTGAGTCCGCTCTGGCGTACCTGAAAGACAGTCAGCAGCCGCCTTATGATTACAAAGGCAGCCTTCGTGGATTGCTGGAACACTTCGTCGCGGAACATAACAAGTGCGTGGAAAAGCAAAAACAGTTTACCGTGGGAGACGTGACTGTAGTCGATAATAACGACTATGTTTCCTACAGTTGTTCCAGCTATTCCATGACGATGGACGCGATCCGTGAGAAGCTCATCAATACACACGGCGGCTACCTCCGGCTCCGCTACACGCCTGATGGCAAGGTGCTGGATTATCTGGCGGATTTTACAGAGGCATCCTTACAGAAAGTCGAGTATGGGAAGAACCTCACCGATGTGAAGATCACCTACGATTATAAGGAGCGGGTAACCGCGCTGATTCCATTGGGCGCAAAAATCAAAACCGTGGATGAAGAAGGCAATGAATCCGAGACTGATGAGCGCGTAGATATTACATCGGTCAATGGCGGCAAGAATTATGTGGTGGATGAAGCCGCCGTAAAAGAAGCCGGGTGGATCTGGGCAACGGAAATATGGGATGATGTAACGCTTCCCGGAAATCTCTTGCGGAAAGCACAGGCAAGGATAGCCGAACTGTCAAAGGGCATCACCAGCATGGAACTGACCATCGTAGATGAGTCGGATACAGGCGCGGACATTGCTGACATCCACGCCAGACAGTATGTGTACTGCCTATCTCCTCCCCACGGGATCGATGGACGGTACCTCTGCCTCCAAAGGACGAGGGATTATCTGAATCCCTCCGGGAACACCATCACGATTGGGGCCAGCGGTGTAAAGCTGACCTCGCTTTCCGCAAAGCAGAACCAGAATCTGAGTTCCCTTGAGGATGACTTCCACAGCCAGACGGAAAAGCTGGATGACATCTATGGCAAGGTGGAAGATATCAGCGAAGCGAAAATGTACCGGACAGAGTTAGTCGTAGAGGGTATGAGTATCTTCCGGGAAAAGGGGCAGACCAGTAAACTTTCCTGCCGTGTTTTTTCTTGGGATAAGGATATCACAGCCTCGCTCCCGGATTCGGTGTTTTGCTGGCACAGGATATCCGGGAACCAAGAAGCTGATGCGGATTGGGACGGCCTGCATAAAGGCAAGAAAACGATAACCATATCAACCGAGGACGTTATGGATAATGCGTCCTTTTTTTGTGAAGTGACCATTTGAATGAAGGGGGAAAAACCATGTCGACTATTTTAACATCCAGCCAGCAGACTTTCGTGGACATTACAGACCAGCGGAAGCTCTCGGCTTATATCACCTCGAACCTGCCGAAAACGCAGAGCGAAGATCCCAATACGCTCCCACACGCCTATGCTCCGAGTTGGGAGTCAACACACCTGACGCTGACTCCGGTTATATTTTTGGATCAGACAAATCTGGACTTGGAAACAGCCGGATTGACGATTTCATGGAAGCGTAAAGACGGTACGGGCGCGGAAGCGGCCCTTGCAGCTGGTGAGGCTGTATCTAAGGGAGTTCTCACGGTCAGTAAGAATAAGCTGGCGGAGTCCTCTTCGGGTATGCTCACCTACATCTGCTATATCAGCTATTACGATTCCGAAACCAAGAATACGGTCAACATCTCATCGGATATCACCTACACGCTTGTCAGGAACGCCGAAAATGCGAAGCTGGCCTATGTTACCGCTGATACTTACGTTTTCAAATATAACACTTCCTCTACTCTGGTTGGAGCGGCACAGGCCACGCTTACGGCGCAGGTGCAGGGCGTGTCCGTGAGCAAGTGGCAGTATCTGAACAGTTCCAGCGAATGGAAGGATTACCCGACAACGCCGGATAACGCTTCCATCACAGGCGGGACGCTGGTTGTGAAACCTGCCCATGCCGTGTTCTTCAACAACGTGGCTCAGATCAAGCTGCTGACGGATGACGCGGATGTATTTGATACCATCTCGATTACTAAAATGTATGACGGTGAACAGGGCAAACCCGGTCAGGCCGGTTCCGGCGGCCTTTCGGTGATCCTCGGAAATGAGGCGCAGTCCATCGCCTGTACCACTGACGGAAAGGTGCAGACCGCGCTGGATGTTACCATTCCCTTTACCGGTTACATCGGCATTACGCAGACCGCCTGTACCTGCAAAGTGGGAACACTGCCAACCGGGGTGACTGAAAAATCCAATACGGCAGCCACGGCATCTGCCGCTGGATCTGTTGTGCTGACCTTTGCCGCAAACGCTACGCTCGGCGGCGCGTCTGTCATGAATGGGACGATTGACCTGACCTTCACCATTTCCGGGAAAAGCGTTGTAAAACAGTTTTCATGGTCTAAATCGAACCGTGGGAACAATGGGGTAAGCGCGGTAGTCTTTTCCGTATATGCTCCCAACGGCACTGTAGTCCTGAACCAGTCCGGTTCCCTCGTGCTGGCCACGTCCGCTTACAGCGGCTCCACAGCGATTACCACAGGCGCAACGTATAAGTGGGAGAAATACACGGGCGGCAAGTGGCAGGCCATCAGCGGAGGGACTTCCGATACTTTGACCGTCTCCGGCGCGGAGATCGTGAATATCCAGTCTTACCGATGCACCATGACCTATGGCGGGAAATCCTATGTGGACGTGATAACGGTTGAGGACAAATCCGATCCATATGTTTCGGAGATGCTCTCCATCGGCGGGTTTACGGTGAAAAACAACCTCGGCGGTGTTGTTCCCTATGTTATCGTTCGGACGAACCAGAAAGAGGTTGACGCTCTGCTCGGCGGTATCAGCGAGACTGCTCCATCCGCTCCTGTCAACGGCACTCTTTGGTATAAGATCGACCACACAGCGAAAACAGTCACGCTGATGAAATACAATGGCGAGGCATGGGCGGCTGCCACTGAAAAGCAAAGCCTGACTTACACATGGTACAAGCAGGATAAGGATGGGAATGAAGTTGAATTCGGCAAGACCGGAAAAGTCATCTACCTTTCCGCAGAGGATATCGACAGTATCGCTACGCTGCAGTGTGATGTCTCGAATTAAGGGGGTGTGGCTATGGCCCTTTTGACGATCTGCCAGCACACCTTCCAGAACGTACAGGCGTATGAAGGCGCTCTGGATGATATTGAGGCTTTGAAAGTCAATGTGCGCGAGTGTTATTCGGAGATCACCAAGACGTCCGAACAGATACAGAGTTCCGTCCGGGAAACTTATCTCTCCAAGTCGGAGCTTGAGAGCATCCAGCAGGATTTTCAAGCCAGCATCACACAGAGCAGCAGCGAGATCCGTATGGATTTTACCGCGATCACGAATGAGATCATCAATAATGTTTCCGCAAACCAGACGCTGCTGGAAGAATATATCCGGTTTAAGGGTGCGCTGATTGAACTTGGTAAGGTCGGGAATGCGTTCACGGCAGAGCTATCCAATGAGGAACTTGCGTTTAAGGAAAACGGCCAGAAAATCGCCTACATTTCCAACCAGAGCCTTGTGATCACAAATGCGGAAATACGGAACAAGCTGTCCCTCGGCAATGAGAGCCGGGGGTGGTTTGATTTTATCCCAAGAGCCAACGGGAACCTCTCCATCAAATGGCGAGGGCCGACTGGCTGATTTTAAGAAAGGGGGGGCACGAAATGGCATCCAGCGGCAGTTTTTCCGGTTCCATTCACAGCGGACATTATGTGCTGCGAGTGGATTGGACACAGTCAAAGAATGTTTCCGCTAATACAAGCACCATAACCGCAAAAGCCTATCTTGTGAATGAATCGCCGTGGACTTTGAGCATAAGCGGGCGCTCTGACAATACAATCACCATAAACGGGACGTCCCACACCTATGCGTCTCCTGCCATCAGCAGCACAGGGACACACCTGCTGGGGAGCGCAACGCAGACGGTGAGCCATAACAGTGACGGAACCAAAAGCCTGACGATCAGTGCGGTTTTCTATATCCGTGCCACACTGAGCGGCACCTATTATACGTCCATCACTGCCAGCGCGACCATCACGCTGGATTCTATCGCAAGGGCGTCCAGCGTGTCTGCCTCCAATGCCACTATGGGATCAGCGACTACGGTCAGCATCAACCGTGCGTCATCATCCTTTACGCATACGCTGACCTACAATTTCGGCAGCACAAGCGGGACTATCGCTACGAAAACAACATCGACCTCCGTATCATGGACGCCTCCGCTGTCTCTTGCCAGCCAGATCCCGAAAGCGGTGAGCGGTACTTGCACTATCACCTGCACCACCTATAACGGCAGTACCAGCATCGGCAGCAAGACCTGTACGCTGACTCTGACCGTCCCTACATCGGTCAAGCCTACAATTTCCAGCCTTTCTGCCGCAAGGGTAGATGGGACAGTGCCAAGTTCGTGGGGCATCTACGTGCAGACGAAATCGAAGGTGAAGCTGACAATAAACGGTGCTGCGGGAAGTTACGGTTCTACCATCTCTTCCTATTCCATTACGGGCGGTGGTTTTACCAGTACGGCTTCCAGCTTTACTACAGGTTTTCTGAACAGCAGCGGAACGATTACATTTACCGCTACGGTGACGGATTCCAGAGGCAGGGTTTCTGCGGCGGCAACCGTGAGCATTACTGTGGTAGCGTATTCCCCGCCTTCGTTCAGCAGCTACCTTTCACAGCGATGCTTAAGCAATGGAACGGTAAATGATGACGGAACGTATATCCGGGGACTTGTTTCTTATACTTATTCATCCTGCAACAGCAAGAACACGGTCACCCGAACCACCTACTACAAAAAAGTTTCAGAAAGCGCATGGACAAATGCCAGCGCATCTTTTAGTTCTGGGACAGCGTTCACGTTCGGTGGTAATGCGATTTCAACCGAAACATCCTATGACATCAAATATACGCTTACGGATGCTTTTACTTCGATCTCGATTCAGGATATCGTTTCTACAGCCGCTGTGGTCATGGATTTTAAGCAGGGCGGCAAAGGCGTGGCTGTGGGCAAGGTATCTGAAAAGGATAAGACCTTTGAGGTGGCTGAAGATTGGGATGTCAGGGTGTATGGGAAACTGCTGAAGGACTATATTCAGTCCCTCGCTTCCAGCATCTATCCGGTTGGCAGTATCTATATGAGCGTGAAAAACACCAATCCCTCCACCTACTTCGGAGGGACGTGGGTGGCTTGGGGAACCGGGCGCGTTCCAGTTGGCGTGAATACCTCGGATACAAACTTTAACACTGTGGAAAAGACGGGCGGAGCTTCAATCGTTACGCTGTCCTTATCGCAGATACCAAGTCACAGCCATGCCAAAGGCACGTTGGCAACAGCAAGCGGCGGCAGCCACAGCCATAACCTGCAGAACCAGAAAGCTGCGTGGGGTGTTGACGGAGGCGGCAATAGAGTCATCGTAGATGCCACCAGCGGATACACGGCTGTGACGAATAAGGCTACTACTTCAGCAGCCGGACACACTCACACAGTTTCCGGTTCTACAGCGGCGGCTGGCGGCGGCAGTTCGCACAGCAACTTGCAGCCGTATATCACCTGCTATATGTGGAAACGGACAGCATAACAAGTCAATTATTCATGGAATCAAGCGGTTTCTCTTCAGGGGAAGCTGCTTTTTTCATACCAAAAATCAAAAAGGAGGAACGTTTCATGAAGGAATTTTGGAACACCATTCAACTCGTCTTTGCTGGTATAGGCGGCTGGCTCGGCTACTTTCTTGGCGGCTGCGATGGCCTGCTTTACGCGCTGCTTGCTTTTGTAGTGATCGATTACGTCACGGGCGTGATGTGTGCGATTACAGATAAGAAGCTGTCAAGCGCCGTGGGGTTTAAGGGCATCTGCCGGAAGGTGCTGATCTTTCTGCTGGTTGGGGTGGCCAACATCCTCGACCTGCACGTCATCGGCACGGGCAGCGTCCTGCGCACAGCGGTCATCTTTTTCTACATCTCCAATGAGGGTGTGAGCCTTCTGGAGAATGCCGGACACCTCGGACTTCCCATCCCGGCAAAGATAAAAACCGTTTTAGAGCAGCTCCATGACAGAGCGGAAAAGGAGGAAAACTAATATGGGATACACAAACAGTTCACTTGTTTCTTACACCAAACTCAGTCCGAATCATTCGGGCTTAAGAACGCACAGCATTGACCGGATCACGCCGCACTGCGTGGTCGGCCAGCTTACAGCGGAAAGCATCTGTGGGTGCTTTACAAGTCCCTCAAGGGAGGCAAGCTGCAACTACGGAATCGGCAAAGACGGAAAAGTTTCCCTTTGCGTTGAAGAGAAAAACCGTTCATGGTGTTCTTCATCCAATGCCAATGACCAGCGGGCAGTTACCATCGAGTGCGCCAGCGATTTGAACGCGCCTTACGCTATGAATTCCGCTGTATATGAATCGCTTGTAAAGCTCTGCACGGACATCTGCAAACGCAACGGGAAGAAAAAGCTGCTCTGGCTTGCTGATAAGACAAAAACTTTGAATTACAGTCCAAAGTCAGATGAAATGGTTCTGACCGTCCATCGCTGGTTTGCCAATAAGTCCCTGTCTCTTATACACATCTGACGCTGCCGACGAAC
>ERZ1026916.662-NODE-662-length-22316-cov-22.667086_pt1 | contig 22316 bp, 45 predicted proteins | sample MGYA00519465_ERZ1026916 | MGnify/ENA primary metagenome ERZ1026916 (study PRJEB26926, sample SAMN06164880) | human gut metagenome | biome: ENVO:00009003; feature: ENVO:2100002; material: ENVO:00002003 | host: Homo sapiens | place: USA | collected 2012 ... | reverse complement strand
TGTGTATAAGAGACAGAAACATAATAATATTAATTATTGTTCAACGCCTTTTCTAAACGTCCTTTTAGCAGGCGGCTAAGCTGTTTATTTTTCTCTATGGCTGCATGCCCTTCATTTAACAGTTTTCCGATTATTTCGTCTCCCTTAGCGACTTCTTTTCTCAAGCGGACAAGTTCCTCATAAAGAGCCTCAAAATCGCCGAACTCATCGACTAGGGCTTGTCCGTGAGCAAGATTTTCCGCCTGCTGCTTCTCCTGCAGTTTATAATTGTTAGTTAGCGTCTTAACGTCTTGCTCAAGCTCTTTAATGCGTTCCGCTTGCCATTCGGCTTTTGTTTCCAAATGAGCCCAAATATCATAATCGCAGGGAGAAATTACTTCTTTAATCCCAAAGTCACAGCAGCAAGAAAAAGAAATACTGTCATAAAATCCTATCGTTACATGTTCATTAATTAATTTTAAAAAGAAATACCCACATTTAAGCTTTCCGGCTTTCCAAGCATCTGTTAGTTCTTTACTCATTTTTTTCTTACAACCTCCCAAAATATAAAATAAAACGAATAGGAGAGCCACCCAACAATATAACATGTTGTTTGACTAAGCGGCTCCTTGTAGTTAACGAATACAAATCCAGCAATGTAGAATGTCATCATTGTTAGGAATTCTTTTCGCATTGCAGTAACTCCTCATCTTCATGGATGTTGCCGATAACTTCTAAGTCTTGATTGGGGAACAAATCTTGATTGTATCTTAAATCATAATCATAGTCTTCATCGTCGAGGTTTGAAAAAATAAATGATGCAGTGCTATTTTCATAGATGACCTGATATGTTCCGGTTTCGCCAAACCATTCTTTAACAATATCTCCCTCATAAATTAGCTTTCCATTTTTGTCCTTTAGTCCGGTGCATTGCTCTATTATCAATGCCCAACAATTAGCATCAGGACATCTTATTTGCTCATTATAATCTGGACATTCTTCGGTTGCAAAATATCCGAAATCGCTCAAGTTCTCTTTATCTGATAAGTCAAAATACACAAATTTTTGCTCTTGGACGTCCCAAACTCTAAATTTAAATCTATTGTTGTCACTCATCTTCTTCTTTCTCCTCATAAAAAGTTATTTCATCTCTGCGGACGGGGCGACAGTGTTTATATGAGTTTCTATTTCCTGCATCATCGAACATAGTAAATCCATATTCGGTCCCTTTTTCTATTTTTCCTAAAGTTCCACACATTGCCCAATTAAATTTGTCATCCCAAAACCAACACAAACACCTGTGGTCAATGATATATTGCCAGTCAATAGGCTTTTGGTAAAACTCCCAATCTTTTGTATTAAATTCTTCATATTCAAATTTAAATAAACCTCCTCGTTTTGTATATATGAAACCATCACGCATATAGATATAAAAGTCTTTATCCCAGTCTTTTCTTCTAATCTTAGCCCCTTTTCTGAACTCGGGCAAAAGTTCTTCTAAATATGACATTGCTCTAAATCCTTTCTATATCAAAAAAAACACCGTTTACTGTACCAATCAACCACTTAGCATTTACGCTCCATGTCGCGGCTTCTGCTTCGTTTCTAATCTCCTCTAAAGCCTTAATGGCAATATCCAGCTTTTTCTTAATCTCAATTTCTCGTTCTTTTTTATTACCGCAATTGATATTTTTACAAACTGGGAACATAAAATTACTCATTTTTATTGTCCTCTCTCAGTTTTTTTAAAACTTCTTTCAAATAAGCAAATTCGGCTTCTGTTAAAAAAAATTGCCTTTGCTTGCGTCCGCTCTTTTTTTGAGCCTCACGGTATCTTTTTGCCCGTTCTCGCAGCATTTTATGGTATTCATCTAACTTCATTTATTATCCTTTCACATTCAATTAAAAATCTGTTTTTCTTATCTTGAAAAACCTCCCTTAAATCGTCAATCAATTCTTCTTTTGCGGTCTCTAAGGCGTCGGCTTGGTCAGCTCTCCCGTAATCCTCTACATCGACGCCGAACCAATTTTTAAACACAATTTTGGCGCTTGATTGCAAAATTGAAAGCTGACGGCTGTAAACTTCTTCGGCCAAACCGTTATTTAATTCGCTCATTTCGCCCCTTAATAAATCACTATTCATTTTGTTAACCTCCTTTGTTATTATGTTATTAGTATGATACTAATATTTTACGATGTCAACACCTTTTTTTTAAAAAAACACCCTATTTTTTAGGGTGTTTTTAAAAAATAGTTAAATGGATAAAATTAAAAAGCTAGAACCGGACGAACGTATACGATATCGTAGTTCTTATAGTAGTTGTACCTGGTACCGTCACTCATACGCAATAGCCACGCACCGTTACTCGAATTCTCGGTAGAGGACCAATAAAAAGCTTTATCATTCAAAGTTGCACCTCCTGCCTCAATAAAGGCTTTGTTCAAAACTTCTTTATTCTTGTAGATTGCTTCAAGCTGCCGCAGATTAGGCATTTGCGCAAACTGCTCTTCACATTTGCGTTTACCGTCCCACCAATCAACATTTTTAATATCTTTCGTAAGAACTAAAAAAGCATGGTTATCATCTTCAACAATGGCAATCCCTTTAAGCTTCTTTTTCTCGTCAAATTTGGCACTTTCTGACCCGTCCAAATAAATAAATGTTCCTGTTTTCATTTTTTCTCCTTATATTAAAAAAGTTAAAATAAATATTGCTGTTGAATACCCACAAAAAAAACCAATCAAAAAATCGTCTATGTTTAACACTCTTTTTTTTCGTAGTGGCGCGGTGGCTTCAAATTTAAGTAAATCACTATTCATTTTGTTAACCCCCTTTGTTATTATGTTATTAGTATGATACTAATATTTTACGATGTCAACACTTAATTATAATTTTCTTTTATTTTTTTTAGAGAAACATCGTAACAATCTAAAAATGAATAAGGAATTTTCATATTTCCTTGCTTTAGCATCAAAACAAACGCCGCTTTATCTGGCCTAAATTCAATAACTCCTTCGACATTTAATGCTGATGAATAAACGATGTCGTTATTATATAGCTTATTGCCTAATTTATCTTTTTGGCCTGAAAAAAAATCTACACAATAATAAGGCGATTTACGACGGTCATATGTGTTTAATTGCTTATTATTACGCTTTAAATTCCCCTCTGGGCTAAGATAGTAACCGCAATAATATATCTTTTTCAAGCGTAGTTGATGCCCAACACGGCACAATTTAACAACTCTATAATCCATTTCGTAACACCCTAATTTCTTTAATTTTTTTTAAGCAAACTTCCCGGTTGCCTGAATTATTATACAAGAAAAGCGCCAACTGTTCCGGCTCGGTTACTCCGATGCACTTTAAAAAATGCTTCTCGTTGCCGTCGATATGTAACATTTGATGACAAACAGGGCAAAGCGGGAGTGTAAACTTATCGTCTGACTTCGTCCCCATTCCTTTACTTTTAACCTTGGGGAAAGCGAACCCCTCCCAACCTTTGGCCGCCTCCAAATATTCCCGCCTAACCCTTAATAAATGGTGATGCGTCGGCTCTTTTCCGCAGTTTAAACATATCAAACTATCAATAAATTTTAAATGTTTAGCGCTCATAGTCTGACACCTCCAAAATTTTAAAAAATAGTTGCGGGAAATCTTCGTCTTTTAAAACAGATAAATAGTCTTTTTTACCAAGCCAAGCCCGGTTAAGTCCGTACTCTCGGCAATAAAATTTATAAACATCTAATGCTTTTTTTACCTCTCCAGCAGCCAAACGATAAAGGTCAGGGCAGGCTCCCGGCATGAAAGCGCGTAACGATGCTTCGGGCACTATCCGGCTAACATAACAAACATAAGGGCTTATGTCCTCTTGTTGTTTAAGCTCATGCCAAAACTCAACTTGCTTTTTATCGCCAAATACTTGGCTATTATCAAAAGATTTTGCGGCATTTATGGCTTCGCAATAAAAATAAAGCTGTATATAAACCTTATACTTGATGAAGAAAAGACGACAATAATCGTTAAAATCTCCTACGCTGGCCACTGTCTTTAAATCGATTAACTGCTTAAGCCTTAAGTAGTCAATGCGCGCCTTACATTTTATATCTTGATAGGTGAAAAATATAGAAACTTCGGGATAACCGCCCGTAAATATATTGTCGTCGAAAATTTGCCCTTTCGTCTTCAAATATTGGATAATAAAATACATTTCGTTAAATTCACTAGGCGTTAATACCTCTTTTGTCTGCAAATCTCGCCATTTTTTATAATCTTTTGAATTTTTAGACAAGTTGTCTATTTCGTCAGGCATAACGCAATATTTTTTATAAAAATTTTCAGGCTCTAAAATATAACTGTGCCACATTTTCCCCGCCAGCATAGCCGGGCTTGTTTTTTCCTCATATAGCGGATTCAAGCGGGAATTGAACCAATATTTAACCGGGCTTTCAAGTATTTTTTTCATACCTGAAAAATCAAGCCTTTCGGCATCCGAAAAATATTCATTTTCCGACATATTAAAATATATACCGTCTTTGTGCATGTTTTACCTCTCTTTTTTTAATTACACTTTTACAATAATCTTTTTTTTAATAATGTCAATAAAAAAATGGTTGATTATTATTTTTTTTGGTTTAAATTGGTTTTTGTAATAACTTTTTGGAAAGGAAAAAAAATGAATAATAATATAAATCCCCTAGATATTAATGCGCAAATTTTTTTAGACACTGCAGAAAAAACAACAATAGACAACGAAGCCGACAATTTAAATGCTTGCCAGTATTTAAAAGCTGTTAATGACTATAAAAAAACTCTTGATTTGCAAATTGACACGTTAGAAAAGCCGCTTAAAACTGAGTTGAAAAAAATAAAAAATCACTATGATGTTCCTGTTAATTTGCTTAAAAAAGCTGATAATATCTTACGCGACAAGTTGTCTAACTATGCAACGATTAAATTTCATGACTTATTAAATGAACGCTTGGCACAAAAAGCGCAGCGCGAGGATGAAGCTTTAAATTTGGCGCTTGAGCTTGAACAGCAAAAAAATGGTGATTACGACGAAATTACAAAGGAAGCCGTTATTAAGACTTTGACAGCAAAGCAAAACAAGCTAATTGATGACACGGCCGACATTGATGATGTCAATATTTCAAACGAATATGTCACATTTCGCCAATTGTGGACTTTTGACGTGGTCGACATTTCAAAAGTTCCGGCCGAATTTATTACAATTGATACAAAGGCAGTCAACGAGGCAATTAAGGCCGGAGCGGTGGAGATTGACGGCCTGAGAATTTATAAGAAAATTATTCCGTCGTTAAAATAAAAGGGGGCATCATGAAAAAAATACAATTTTCTATTTGCGTTGATGAAGACACGTTAAAAAAGATTGATAAACTGGCCAACAATGAGGGGCGCAGTCGGTCGCAAATGATTTTATACATTTTGAAACTTTTTTTAAAAAAAGAGGGGAGCGAATAGCTCCCTTTTTTATTGATTTTCGTGAAGTTGTTTAACGCACTCCAAAGCGTCCATTGTGGTAACGATTGAGTAGATACAATTATTTTTAGCGCGCTTACTCGCGCAGCCACTTAATAACATCATCAGGCAAAGCAGTGTTAAGGCAATCGCAATTTTTATTTTGCGGTTTCGCCTCTTTTTTTCGCAATACGGCGATTTTCTTCTCGGTGCAAATAGATTTTTCATTTTTAACCCTTCTTTCTTCCTCTGTGGCAGAAAAAGCGGCTTGCTGCTCTATTCTTTTCCCTTTCTCAAATTGCCAAAGCTGAAAAAGGATTATATTCGCGATTATTGAGGCCAAAAATATTTTTTTCATAAGACATCCAGAATTTTAATACTTATCGCTTCGGCCGCTTCAAATTTGTTAGAAATTAACAAATATAGACATTCCAACAATATACATATTATTACAGCTCTTGTAAATTCAATGCCCAGCTTCATAATATCCCGCAATAAAATAGATGATTTCCAATTAAAAAGTCTGCTTTTTTATTTTTAGCCCACTTCGGCAAAACATTAACGGTATGATAATGGCATGCACCACATACAACGTCTTTCAATTCCCCGCTAATATATTTTTTTGCAATTTCTAAACATTTTGAAAATTGCGCGTCTTCAGTTGTTACGGATATAAGCTTTTTAAAATTCGGGTCGCTTTCATTCCAACAAGAAAATTGATGAAATTTTGAACCCTTTACACAGAATTGACATGTTTCTGCGATTGTTGAGCCGGAAAACCATTTTTTTGCCTTGTAGCGGTTTAAAATTACGGACGCAACAGCCATTTTCCCCAAATCTGTCTCGCCTCTGGCCTCTCCGTAAATAGTGCGCGCTAAAATATCAATGTCGTTTTCTTTCATTTTTTAAATTGTCCTCTGCAATTTTTGCTTCTGCCCGCTCTTTTCTTATGCGATACACTAAATAAACAATAGTTGCGATAAAGATAAACACACTTTGAATTTGCGGCAAATATTGGATAATAATGGCAACCGCTGACCCTGTACAAATTGTGAAGCAATTATTATTAATCATTTTTTCGACCATGTTAACCACCTATTAAAAGGGTTTCATAAAATTTTTAAAATGTCAACAAAAAAGGGAAAGTTAAATACTTTCCCTTTTGAGGTCGAAACATACAACGTTTATATATTACTTTGTTTCTTCTTTTTTGTCAACGCCAAAGAAAAGTTTAATTTCTTCGTCTCTCCATACAGGAAAATCCAGCCCTTCAAAATTTACAGCTTTCAGCGCTTCCCACTCAGTTCGTGCCGTCTCCATGTCTCCGGCTTCGATTGCTTTACAAAGCGGAGATTCCGGCCAAGTTTCTTTTTGGATGAAGTGCATAATTGACAATAAAGCTTCTTTCTGGTTTTCCGACCAATCCCCGGCCGGGAGTTCAAACTCGGCTAAATGGTCTTTTAAAATCTGGTCAGCCTCATCTTGTGTTACTTCGTCACCCTCTTGGACAAGACGTCCGTCTTTAAAAGTCTTAGGATATTGCAAAATCCAACATCCAATTACCCAAAATGTATATTGAAACCCTTTGTATGAATTTACGGCCTTCAAGAAACAAGGCGTATATTTTTTAATCATCTCAAAAGCTTTCATCTTTTTCTCCTTATCTATATTTACGTAAATATTGTAATTTTCCGTACCCGTTAACTGAACCGGTACCGTAACCACCCCAAACAGACGCGCCATGATGTGAACCTGAGCTATCGCCACCGTTTCCGCCTCTATTCAAAGATGGCGGCTGTAAGAGCTCAAGATAGCCGTGCCCGTTTAACATTGGAGCATCCGCGCCACGCCCACCGCCTGACGCGGATGCAGAATAACCAGAATTACATTGAATTACAGTTAACCAATTATCTGGCGTTGTCAAGTCTGAAATTTGGAATAAAGACGCTTGTCCCTTCGCCCCTACAACCATGCGTATATTGCAGGGTCTAGCTATGTAAGCATCCCCGACATAACCAGCGGCAGAACCTGAGTAGTTAGTACCCAGATAACTCCAAGTTGTCGTATTGCCGCCGCCGATGCAATGAATTTTAATAACTCCCGGCTTTGTCATTACGCCGTTAAAAATTTGCTGCACGCTTGGTTTTGCAACCTCTCCGATGACATACGAAGGCGCATATGCTTGAACGTCAAATACTTTTTGACCATTTAAATACGCTTGGCCTATCGGTTTCGAAACAATTTCTGTTTTTGTATTACGCCAAAAAGGGGAGCCGTTAACGTTTATTTCTGTTTTGCCAAGATAAATTTGAGCGCGAAAATATGTGTCACTTGCTTGTCCGTCGTTACCTATCCAAGTTTGAGGCGTATTAATTTTATAGAGGCTTATTGTGTTTTCAACGGCGATTTCTTCTTTAAAATCTTTATCAACCGTTGTTTTCATTTGAACGGTATAGCGCAAGCCCGTATATTTAACGATTACGTCATAAACATAACCCGTATTTACGTTTGTTGTTCCTTTTGCGTTCACCAAATCCCAGCTTATCCCGTTTGAACTTACAAACAAGGCTATTTTTCGGCCTATAATAGCAAGTTTTACGCTTTTATAATTTTCTTTTGCCCCAAAAATATATTGGTTTTGATTTAAATCGCCATATTCAAAGGAAAATCGAACTTTTATCTCCCACGGGTACGCTTCGGGGGTAAAAGGTGGAATTTTTAAAAAATTGGCATTTGAAAACCCCGTTACATTGTTCCCTTTTATTGTTGGGCTTCCGTTTACTTCAAAATTGTTAGATGTTAAATTAGCGGTTAAATATAATCCACTTGCGCCGTATTCTCTTATTCTTTTACCCCTATAATACAAAGGCATAGTTAATTCTCCGGGATGCAGTAAAGAACGTTTAAATCACTTCCGGCTTGTTTAACAAGCTGAATTTTATAATTTCCAAAATCCCAAACAGCTTTTGCGCTTGGATAATGTGTTGCGTCAGATGATGAGTTAACAACATCAACCCTATTTTCAACAGATTGCAAATAGGCTTTTAAATATGTTGCCATTTGTAAACAAGTGGCCGAATTAGTAGCGGCTCCAGTTGATACGGCTAACGCGTAGCTATCTTCTAAATTTGCTATACGTTCCAAATCACTAATTGTCTTAACTTGGTCAATATTAGGCATTGTCTGGGTTCTCCTGTGTATAAGTAAATTCTAAATATGTCCCGGCGTTTGTCATCTCTTGCAACATGTTTGCTAGTTGCCTATTAGTTATGCGCGCAGCTAAGGCCGCAAATCCTAAATAGTCTCCCGCTTCGGTCGTAACATAAAATTTATATTCTTCATCTATCCATAGAAAATATTCAACATAACGCGCGATTATGTTAATTTTTATATGTAAAGGATTTTTCTCGTCTATTGTAATCGTAGCATTTGAGCCAAAAATTGAATATAAAATTTTACAATATGCATCTGGCGTCCCGATAAATTCTTGAGCTTCCATTATAGTGTAAAATGTTGAAATGAATAAATTCTTTTCCAAAACATTATAAATCGGGACAATTTGTTGATTGTATAATGTTCTCCCCAATTCTGGCGATTTATAAAAATTATCATAATAGGCCTTTAAGTCGTCCATGGTTGGCTTAAGGATTTTTAAAAACGTTTGAAAAAAACGATTTGCGTTTTCGTCATTCTGCGTAAAAAGTTGATGTCTATACTCTGGATTACTCATCTATAATTTCGGCGTTGACCGTCCCTAATACGATTTTTTGATTATACGCAGACTTAAACACTTCTTCAGTAAAAGCACCAGAACCATTTTGATAAGTTACCGTAATGGATGAACTCCATGGCAGTTGCTCTTTGCGAAGATAACTATCAGGCTCAAAATCTTTTCCCAATCGATAAGATTGATTAAAAAGCTCCCGGAAAAGATTGTTGATTGTTACTTCGGCCGGGATAAATTCCGTCGTATTACGCGATACTGTAATCGCAATTTTTATGTTAAATGTTAAGACTGTCGGGATTGCGTAAGAAATCGGGAATTTTTGCCCGTTGATTCCCGTAAAAAATCCAGTTTCAGAACCTGAATAAACGAGGCCAGTAGTAGCGCATTGGCCTATTTTATTAATAATGTTTTGTTTTAACGTTGCATAATCTTCTGCGCTGGTATTAACATCGCAAGCTATATCGCAAGTTCCGCGTTTGTCTGGCGTGGTAATTGGTGCGATTGAGGCTATAACGCCAAAATCATTCGCTAATGCCTGCATGATGCCGTTAGGTGATGACTTAGGATATTTTATTTTGTCATTGACATATGTAACATAATCTTGCGCTTTATTGCCGATTTGACTAATCCCGTTCTCAACACCTTGCGCGATTTGCAAAGCAGGATAATAAAGCTTATAGATATTACTCCCGACGATAGTCTCGGGGGTATATGTTTCGTCGTATTCTTCGTTTACAGCATTTACCAAGTCATTGACTAAATCTTCGTTAGTTCGTGGACTATAACCATTTTCGACGCTAAAACTCATTGACTTACTAATCCTTCTAAATCTTGTTCTTCAGCAAAAAAATTAAATACGGTTTCAAATATTCTATCGACCTGTTCAACCTTCGTTATATTTATGCCATTTTCGACTAATTTATTAACCGCATATGATTTAAAAGTTTCTGTTTGGATAACAACATCGGGGTCAATAAATCGTTTTAAATCAATACCAAAATTCGGGGCATAATATAAATAACCCTCTTGCGTGGTCAATAAATTTTCGCCTTTATAGACGATTGTATCGTTAAAAAATGGCATCCCTTCGTTGTCAAAGTCAACATCTTTCATTTTAAATCTTTCTGCAAATCGTTAAAATCCTGTTGTATTACTGTTAAATCTTGAATTTTTTTAAGCATATCTGCCTTGAATGTTGGCGCGGTAATTTCGCCGCCTCCATTGCTGGCGTAAATTTCATTGCTTATCAATAATATCAAATCGTTTAAGAATTGCAACAAATCTTTATTAACATCAATTAACTTATCAATATCGGGGGAGGTGTTGGGGATGTAAACAAGCTTATCCTCAGCAAACACCACAGCGCCAGAGCTATCGCCGCCCAGTCCCAAAATTTCGCAACCTGTTACGGGTTTTCCCTCAATCAACACTTGGCCGCCTGTCACATTTGCGCTAAATACCTTCATAATAAAACCTTTCAATTGCATAGCGATTAAACTTGTAGTCCCAAAAAGCTAAAAATCCGCTCATCAATTTTAAATCTTTTGTTAATGTATAAGCTTGGGGCAGTTTCGGGCTATTTTTATAAATCCCTTCGCCATAATCAGCAACTATATCTGTGGCCGTTGCCAATAATACGCTTGTTATGCTTTGGCTGCTTAAGTCAAACGTTAACTTATTGCGCGCCATTACTTCGCTTTTTTCTCCTGTATAGTTTGAAATAAAAGGGATTAATCCGTATAACCAGCCGGCAAAGCTGTAATTCGGAAACTCCGCCAATTCTTTAAAAGTGAAATATTCGCCGTCTCTTACCAGCTCAATATTGTTTAAACGCTGCCATATATCTAACTCGTTTATGCTTTCCGGCTGGAACATGTAAAAACCGTTTATGCAATTAATTAACATCAAGCAGCCCCCACCATACATTACGCTCATCATCAATCCAAATTGCGTTTTTTTTCAAAGCATAGGGATTTATTCCGTTTGTTCCCGGGAAAATTATTTCACCATTTATTAATATGCCATAATTCTCCCACTTACACACCATAAATGAAAGTTCTGACAAGTCTTGAAATTGTTTAGTGTAATAAGCTTGAGGGACTCCTAAAGCGTCAAAGTCTTCAAGATTAATCAATTTATAAGCGGCTATCTCCATGGCTAACCCCTCGGCAATAAATTAATAACATTATCAACTTTATCAAGTACGGTCGCGGCTAATTGTTTGGCCGGAACGCTTGAAAACGTCATTTTGACCAAATATTGATTAGTTCCTTCAATCGTTGATTTGCTATAATCCGTTAAATACCCTTGCAACATAAAGCTACTATCGTAGTATATTGTAATAAAATAGCTCATGTCCGTTGGGTCTTTGCTGTCAACTAATTCGTAAACTTTTGCGGCCAAGCTTGTAAATGTTGTTCCAACAACATTATCCTTTATAATCCGGAGTGTTAAAGTCAACGATTGTATGACTTTGCGCTGATACGTTAACCCGCCAATTGTCTGGCTTTCAATTCTGACGGCATCTTTCACGTCATCGGCCATAATCCCGCTTATTTTTTCATCCAAATAAATAGGAACGACAGCAGGCAAGCCAATACTCCCAATGCTTAATATATTGGGGAATGTGAATACAATAACCGGTGCTTCTCCGCCTATCATCTAAAAATATCCTCTTGCGTTTGTTCGTATTCTTCTCGTGTAATTTCGCCCCTATAAAATTGAGACTGTAAATCTGAAAGCCTTGTTAATTGATTATATATGCTTTTTACACCATCCACAAGCTTATTTATGCCCGATACCGTCGCGGTTTGTGCTTCGTACATTTTTTCTTGAACCGTCGCGGCGAAGTCGTAGTTTGAAATAAGTTTATTCTCATACCCCGTTTCGGCCCGCTTAAATCTATCTTGCCGACTTAAAACATCCGGCGTTATTAATGAGCTTCGAAGTTGTAAATTGTCATATTCTCGACGGAGATTATTAATCATCTGTTCGCGACTTGCCATAATGCCGCGTTGTATCATTTCATCAAATTTTTCGTCATCAATCCCGGCAAATGCTTTTTGCGCTAAACTGTTCAAATCGACAGATAACAGTTTATTAATGTCAGCAGCTCCAGATTGGCCGAAAATTCCCTCAGCTGCTAATTGCCGGGTTTTAGGGTCTGCGGCTTGAAGCGATGAAAGAACTTGTAAAAATGTATTGGCATCTGCACCCTGACCGCGGAATTGATTTAACGGGGTATTAAAGCCCCGATTGGTTTTGTTCATTGTTTCGCGGAATTGTTGAAAAAGAGCATCAAAATTTTTTACGCCTGAAAGCTCGGATAATCTCGACAACTTCCAATATTCAGACGGCAACAAATTTTGAGCGGCGGCTTGTGCCTTAATATCTTGGTACTTGTTTAATGTCTCATCAATAGAGCTATTTAAACGGTCAATATCGTTAATCATAGCATAAACGGCGCCGGTAATTATGCCCGATATGCCTAAGCGTTTCAATCCTCGTTTAAGTGAGGTGTTAAATTTTTCGGCGACGTTTTCAAAGCGATTGTTAAGATTATCCTCAATCTCTTTCGCATCTTGCTTGTCAAGAACCGTTCTAATCTTAATTAAATATTCTCCCGCCACTTCTTCACCTCTAACAAAGATTTATTGACTGCTTCTTCGAGTGTAAAATCCCCGCGCGTCTTCATCAGCTCGTTAACAGCCCCAACAATGTCGCCGCTTCCGTTTGGTATCTTCTTCAATTCATTTTTCGTTAAAAAAAAACATCAATTGATAAAATAACCATACAAACATCAATAATTATATCAAACAATTCTTTAATTTCAAGATTGGCAACATTCGCAGGCTGATAGTGTATGCCGTTTTTGTCTTTCGCAAAAGCAACCAAGGCAAAAATTTCTTTTTCTTCAATCCCAGCAAAATAAAGAGAAGTGCGCAATATTTCGCGCTTTTCATCCTCTGCCATATCATTAAAACGTTTTAAAAATTCTGCATAAGTTTCTTTTTCTTTGCGAAATTCTGGCAGCATATAATAAGACAGCAAAAGGGTCTGTAATGCCTTAAAAGCATACAGCCCTTTTATTCCTTTTATGTCTCCCGCTTCAATCATTTAACGACCGGCTTCAAATTGAACGTTTCAAATGTCAATTCTACATTATAAGTTTCTTCGCCCTCGGCAATGTTAAGCTGCTGCGGGAAGTGGGTAATAATGCAGTCTTTCCCGGTAAAATTTTCGCCGGTCATGCTGTCGATACAATACACATCAAGCAAAGTTTCATTTTCATATGCGTTTTGTAAAATCTGCATAATTTCAGCTGACAAATTCATAACGTTAAATAAAACGCTATCGGGCATCTTTGAATTTTCTTTGTAGACGAAACCCACTTTATTTTTTGAATTTGCCCCGCGCGTCTTGTGTTTGCGCTCATTACGGGTCACTGTAACGTTATCGACGTCCAAAAACTCGTAATCAACGCCATTGTACACAAAGCCGTTTTTGCTTCTCCAAAGTTGAATTGACATTTATTTATTCTCCTTCGCTCATAGTTGAGACAATGCGCCATGTCGCTTTAGGCTGCGGAACGTTCGCCGCTGCTGACATAACAAAATTATCTTGGTCGGCCGTCACTACGATGCTTCCTGCCGAAATTTGCCCGCTTTCGATGTACTTGTCAATAACCTTCTGTAATTGATTTTCCAGCAACGCAGCTTCGGCCGTTGTGTAATCTGGTTCATTCAGATTAAGCCAAGTTAAAGCGCTTCCCTGCAATTTTGTAATCAATTCTTGATAAATATAAGGCGCGGCGATTGCAACAGCTCCAGAGTTTCCGCCGCAAACAAAGAACGCTAAACGGTTGCCGTACTCTGGCGATGTTAATACGAAACTTGCTCTTATTTCAAATAAAGCATCTGCGGCATCCAGCGAATTAACGTTGTCGCTGTAATCCATAGCAATATATTGTTGGTTAGTCCATTTATTTTTTTTGTAGGCCAAAAGAGAGCCGAAAGCTTTAAACATATTATTGCCGGCGGTTTCTTCTGCCTGATAAAAAGCACAATGGTTTTCTTTTTTAACGAATTCTTTAATAACGCTATCATCACTACTTGAAACCCCGACTACTCCGTCGAACCCTGTCGGCAATGTTAAGCTTTCAAGTGCTTCATCGCCGAAGGCAGGGTCAATCAAGATTGTAAAATAGTCAAATTCTGACATATTGGTAATTGCGGCGCTGTCAAGCTTCAATGCATCCATAGGCAAAGCAAAGAAGGACGTTAAACCTCCTTCAATTAATGACATTGGCGCGGTTGTGTCGGTTATAGCGGACAAGTCCGACGCATTCGTTACCTTGATAACGGTTTTTGGCGTTTCAGTAGTCTTTTGTTTAACGACAGCTAAAACATTATGGAGCCGCTGCGTTGAGGGGGACGGAATAGGCGTAAACCGGTTCACCTTCATAACATATTCAAGTAATACATCATTCATTTTTTAAAAACTCCTTTTATTAAATTTAAAACAACCTCAACACCTTTTGTTTTTTTCGCCGGGTCATAATCTAGGCTTACCGTGTAAAACATTGGGATTGAAGTTTGACTAAAGTAACCCTCATAATCAGGAAATTTTATATTTTCTTCTTTTCCCAAAACTAAAAACCGGCTGCACCTTTCCTTTAAATTACCTTTTTTCATTGCTTCGCGCAACCTATTTTTAAAAAATCCGTTGGGGTAACCCTCTTTTGTCCCCCACATCCCAAGATTTAGCCGCACAGTAAAACGTTGCCGTCCATATTGTACATTTTGTTTTACCTCTTCAATATCGGCGTAAATAGCGCCTTGTTCTTTGCCGCTGTCAACGCTGGCATAAATTATCTTCTTTACGCCGAAAATTGCTCTTAAATCATCTGTCAGCTTATTTTTGTACATTTCTTAAAAACCTAACTTTTATATTTTTAAAAAGCTGTCCTGTCGCCATAAGCAGCTGATTAAATCCTTTTTCTTTTGCCGTCTTTTGAGAGTTGCGGCCATAGTCTCCCCGCAAAATTGGGTTGCGGATAACTGCTTGAATAGCGTTTAAAATTCTCTGTTGGTTTCCTTTTCCGTTCAAGTTATCCACAATAAAATTAATAACCGCCAATAAATCCGCATTTTTAGCCAATGTAAACGGCTTTCTCAGCCACATAAATGCATCATCCATTTTTTGACCGATTTTCCATAAAGTCCCGTCTGGCTTGTTTCCTTGGCGCAATAATTTTTTGCCAGCATATGAATACCAATGTTTTTGGAATACCGGCTTGCCGTTCTGATAACCTAATAATGTCTTAAGCGGCGCATAATGCGGTTTATTCTGCAAAAGTCCGGCCTGAAATTGATATTTACCAACTTGGCCGGTTATATATTTTTCAAAACCTTTTCCTTTAACAACTTTTCTTCTTCTCATAAAGGCGACCCTAAAAAAACATTGTTAGGAACTGTTTTAATCAAATTAACATCAACCCCGTTAAATTTGGCATAATAATTTAATCGTTCGACAGCATCACCCGCGCCGTCTCTTTTGTTTAAAATGAACGAGAGCGAATTAAAGAACTCAACCGCGTTTGAATGCGGCTTGCACCAAAGCAATCTTTGTTCTGTCGGAGTTAGTGACGGTTGGTTAATTGCCGCTAAGATTGCATCCGCTTGTTCTATTAATTCGCTCTCAGTCATTTATTTACTCTTTGCTGTTCTTTTCAAAGAATTTGCCGCATCAGCAACGCTTTTAAACGTTAGGGGCTGACTGATTGCCGCGCCGTATTCTTCAACGTCAACCATGTTTGAACCCATTTCAAAGTTGCCCCAAAAATACTTATCTTCTGGATTATATCCATTTTCGGACATAATCGGCAAACGGGTATAATTCAGGGTAACAAGTTCTTGCGAGTAAACAACGAAGCCGTTATTATTCTGTTTGAGCAAAACAATGTTCGGAATAATAACAAACGTTGCTTCTGGCCACTCTTTTTCAAGAGTTTCTCGAATGGTTGAACCATTGTATAACACACGGTCAAGCAATCTAACAAGCTGCGCACCGTAAACGTAAACGAGGACGTCACGGGATGCGGTATATTCGCTTACCTGCAATTTGATACCTGAAACAATATCCACCATTTGATTAGCCAACGCCATAATATCGGCGGTGTTGTCAATCTCGATGATCGTGTTGTTAATAACGTTTTCGTCGTTCGTCTGCAAAACGCCGTTGTTCATTCTATTATCACCATAAAGACCCATGGTGTCGAACATAATAGAGTAACCGCGAATTACTTTAGAAACGAGTTCCGGGATGCGGTTAAAATTGAAGTTATAAACGGACTGCGTGATTTTCGCACCTTTAATATACTTCTTAAAAGTTTTAACTGTCTCATGCGCTTTAATGTGGCCGATTTCCGTCTGCCCCGGCGTCAAATTCTGGGCAACGATGTTGTCCTTGTCGATGTCAAGACGTTTAAAATTAATCTGCACGTCATTGGTCATGTCATGCTTGATTTTTTTTCTAATCGCCAAAATAACCGGCGAGTAGGAAAGCTGAACAGCGCGTAAATATTCTTCCGTCGTCCGAATGCTACTAATTACATCAGTAACCATTTTTTTACCTTTTCAAAAAAAGTTAAACCCAAGTTTAGCCCTTTGGTTATTAACCTTTAGGCTGCCCCCCCCAAATTTTTAAGAGCTTGCGCCGCTTCGGTCGCTCCAGTTCCGCCGTTTGCGATTGCGAGCGTTCCGGTTACATCCGCAAGGTTAACCGTACCTTCGGCGGTGTTAATTACCTCCATAGGCACCGGCATATCAATACAACATGCATCATATACGGTCCCGTCGGCTGCCCTAGCCTTAACAATTTCTGTAAAACGAAACGTTGCATTGATTTTAATGTTTTCGGCCGATTTTGCCGAAAACAACCCGGTGGCGGGGACGATATAAACGGGGTCGCCTACGTTAGTAATAGTTTCATCACCTGCACATTGCACATAAATCTCACGTCCGCTTGCGAGTTTTTCGCCTGCTGCTAAACCCTGCCGGGCCGCAATACCCGACGGAATTTTTTCCGCTGTCATCAAATGGCAACCGTCGGCGTCTTCATAAACGGCCAGACCTTCCGCCACTTTTGTCGGGAATGGACGACTAACAATCTGGTCCGCATTTCCCCTTTCATAGGGAGTTGCTAAAAGTTTCATTTATTTTTCTCCTTTAAAAAAGTTTCTGACATTTTTAAAAAACGCTCTTCAAAAGCGTTATTCCCTTCGGAGCCGTAACCTCCGTTATTTTGCAGAATTTCGGCCTTTCGTGCTAATTTTTTGCACTCAATCCCGACTTCCACAATTCCCCAAAAGTCGCCAGCTCTGCGGGATTTCTCCCGTTCGGTCAATTGATTAAATAAATCGACTTGCGCTTTTATGCTTCCGGGCAAATTTTTAACATTTTCCTCAAACTGGATAAACGATTGAATTAATGCTTTTTTAATTTCTTGGGCTTTTTCCGTTTCCGAAGAAAATTTTTTAGAATTCACAACCTCAATAATTTTTTGAGCTTCTTCCGGCAAAATTTCCTTATTTTGTTTAATATAATCATCTGCCGCAAGATTAAATTTAATCGCCTGTTCCATTTCGGCGCGGCTTTCTTGATTATTTTGCTCGTCCCTCAAAGCGCTTTTTGCTTCGCTCAAAGTCCCGTTGTTATCATCATCGTTTTTTTTGCCGACCAACTGGTTAAACTGCTCTTGCGTTAAGGTTACATAAGTCACTTTTTCAGAACCGGAATTGTTGCCGGTGTTGTTGTTATCCTCTACGGTGTTGTTTTTTGTTTCTTCACTCATTTTTTAAATTCCTAGTTTATCAAAAAAATTGTTGACATTTGTATTTTTATCTTTTTTTATCATTTTTTCAAGTGCTTTTTTTTGACTATCACTTAAAACGTCATTGTTTAACGGGTCGTCACCTAAAAAATAGGCACCACACTTACATCCATAGTCATCGTTTGGAAATTCACCAACACCGCATTTAAAGACTTTGCCATATTTTAATTGATGCTCTGGACGGGGCTCTTTTGAAGACGACGGCAACCATATATAATACTCTCCTTTGTGCTCCTCTTTCAAACGCTGCGCTTCTTCATATAGAACGACATTCTTAATCCGCTCTTTAATAAGCTTTTCATTGTTTAAAGCTTTTTTTTCAGGATTTTTAACATCCTCGGCCTCAAGACGTTTTATTTTTTGCCGATAAAATTTTATTGCTCGGGTATAACTATCTTTTAATTCCCTTTCATCGAGGGTTGCAGCAGTCACAAGGGCGCGGAAAATCAATTTATTAATTGACAAATTTTTATTTAAAACACGCCTTTTAAAAAACCCCTCCGGGAGGACTTTTTTTAAATAAGCGTCCGGCAGCCAAAGCCTTTTATTCTTCGCCAAGGGCATACTTTACAAACTTTTCTAATTGTTCATTTGTTACGACTTCCGAACTTTCAAGATAAGGGATTGCCTTAACCAGCTCGGCGGTTTGGCGATAATTGTCCGTCTTGAAATTAATATTAATTTTTAGCAACTCATCAACATTCGGCTTGAAAATGGACATAAAAAAGGTTTTTATTCCATTTTCGTTAAATTCAAGTTCGGCCTCTCCGGTTGAGTTCATTCCGTTTGTGAGAATACCCGTTACGAAGCTTGTTGTTAGGTTAAATTCTCCAGCGATAAGCTGGGCGTAAAATTCAATTGCATTCTTAACCGGGCCAATGTCAAGCTTTGTTAATTCAATATCATCTTCTTTATCAATGAGAACCGGGCGCCCCTCTTTTAAGGCGGACACAATCGCGTTGCCTTGCGTCTTCCATTCGGCCGATGAATTATTGGCCTGCGTTGTGCGTAATTCAGCAGCTTTAAATTTTAAGGCTTGCGCAAGTCCCAACTGTACGCCGGACGCTTTCAACGCATTAAACAGCAAGGCAAGGTAAACAATGAGTAAGTCAGTTTTATAATACAATGCAAAATTAACAAAAATCCCGTCATCGGATTTTAAACGTTTTTCATAATCTTCGTAAATTTTAGTATATTTTTCGCCCAAAGCTTCATATGCTACATTTGTCGCTTTATCATAAGCAATTGCCATAGTCCGCTTTTCAACAAGCGCAGTTGCGAGTAATGAAATGACACCTTTTGACAATATAGGGTCAACCATATTATAGCGGTTCCAAAGCGTTGTCGCTTTATCGTCTGGAAAATTTTCGCTACGCAAATAGCATTGTGTTAAAAGAGCCTCATAAAAGCTTAGCGCTTTCTCCTTAATAAAATCGTCCAATCCAAGCTTTAAACAAAAAACCTCTGGCAAATTTATAACGTCATTTTCCGTCTGCTTACGATTGCCCCAAAAACTGAATACGCCCACTATAACCCCCTGACATAAGATATTAAACTTGCTACGCTATCCGGTGCGTCATCATGTTTGCTATTATATTCATAATTTTTTGTTTGTTCAATAAAAATATCATTCGCCTTTATAAGCTCAGCCGGAGCATTTTTTAAACGTGTCAATTTTAAATCTGGTGTAAATGCAGCCGAATTAATTATTTTTGTGTGTTTGTTTAAAGTAGTCGTATATCCAAGACAAGGCATCCCTTGCTTGCGAAGTTCGATAACTGGCAAATCGCCCAGCCCGTTCGTTTCAATGACTGTATGCTCTATGTTTAAAAGTTTATTGATTAGCAAAAGCTCTTGTGTGCATTCATACCATGGTTTTTTAAAACAAAAACCGCACATGACAAAATCCGTTAAATTTCGGCCACCGCAGACAACAGCGGTATAATCTCGCCCTTTATGCGAAGGGTCTATCCAGCAAATCGTTTTTTTGGCAAAATAATCTACTTCTTTAACAAGCGAAAAGGGCATCTCCAAGCTATCCATTATATTAAGAAAATATGACGCTTGTATTGAAAATTCATCTACTCCGGCCGCTCTTTCGGCGTCAATATCGGCGTCAAGCTCTGGGATGCTGCCGTGTTTAACTTCCATTGTGTTAACTATTTTTCTTAATTGCTGATACAAATCAAGCTTATGTACAGGCTGCCCAACAATGCCGACATTATGCGTTAACTTTATAACTTCGTCATAAATTTTTTTAACGCGGCTTCTCTCCGTTTCGCTGTCATCGTCTGGCGTAATTGGGTCTTCCATTATAACAACATCAGGGTGGCGGCCGCGAAATCCTCGGCTTCTTACGCTAAGGCAATCAAGGTTTGGCTCTTTTCCCTTTGTTCCTGATAGCCGTAACACGCTTTCCGAACGATTGCGAAATTTAACGCCTTGCTTAATTAATGCTTGCCGCACTTCTTTAACAAGGTCACGGCCGCGGTCTTTTTCTTTAGTTATTAATAAAATCTTCAAATCATTATTGTTTAAAAGAGCCTCAGCGCATCCCATGATTACGGCATAATCAGTCTTTCCATATTTTCGCGCCCCGAGTAATAAGTGAATTCCTTTTGTGTATATCAAAAAGTCTTTCATTTTAACTTGCAAAGGGAAAGGCTTAAAATATCCGCTTGCTTCGCAAAGTTCTTCAAACGAAAGATTTTTTTTCTCCACCCTTCCAAAAGAAAAATTAAAATTCATATCAAACTTCATTTTGTCTTTTTTTTCCTTGTCTCCTCGGTAAAAACGGTCATTTTATACAAAATTAGACTAATCTCCGCCACCTTTAACCATTTCCGCGACTTTTAAAACTAAATTAACAAGCGTTTCATCTTCCATGCTATCAAGCCTTGCTGTTAAAGCAACAACGGCATTTTTGAACATATCTTCAAAAAGCACTTCGCTAGGCTTTTCTTCAACTTCCTTTTTTGCCAGCTGAATAATCGCAACTTCTTTTTTTCGACGCTCCCGTCTTTTCCGGCGGTCGTCTGTCTCTTTAACACGCTTTTCTATTCCTTTAGTGATATATTGACATAATTTGTTAACCGTTGGCAGCGAAATGTTTAACATGTTTGATATTGTCCGTTGGTCGGTTATTCCGCGGTCGATTAAAAGTTTAACCTTGTTTAACTTTTCTTCTGTTCTTTTCTGCATTTTCAATCTTTTAGCATATGCCGTTAAAGTACTTATTAAAACTTTAACAAGTTTAACTTTTAAATTTCCTATCGTCAATAAAAAAGGGGGAGCCTTTACTATCTCCCCCTCTTCATTTATTTATTATCTGCCGGCGGGTTTAATGACATTAGCCCCAGAGATAGGACGGCAAATATAGGCGTTCGATTGTTGGCATTCACGAGAGAGTTAATTGTTGATAAGTGTTTAACAATTTTGCTATCGTCTTCCTCGTTCATAATCATGCCGAGAGCTTCGTTAATCAACCGTAAGACGTTTAATTGTTCATTGCTTAAAGTTCTCAAATTTTTCATTGCCTTTTTGCCTTTCCTCAATATACTTTGTTATTTCATCGGCTAAAACCGCCAAATCTTTTAAATCTACGGCAATCTTGAAACAATCGCCTTCATAATTGCCAAATTCTAAAACTTCGTGCTCGCTGCCACTATAAACGCGAACATAGCACCTCTTTTTGTCATTCTTCAAAGAAATATTCTCCTTCGCTGTCTACGGCTGCAAAAAGCACGTTTTTGTTGAAATCCTCTAACTGGATAACCGAGCAATAACTTATAATCATTTCTTTTGTGATGCCCTTATTTTTTGCCATTTCAATAATTGACTTTTGCGACTTTTTAGCAAGTTCAATAGTATTTTGCCGGTCTAAATACATTTGGCCGTAATAACGTAACTCTTCCGAAAAGCCTTTTTTATTGGCTTCATCCGCTTCTTTACATACGTCTTCTAAAGTTGCGGCCTTTGGCTTTTCTCCGTCTTCAATTATTTTGTTAATTTTTTTTTCGATTTCATCCGAAATTTTACGCTGTCCTCGTTCAATTTTTGAGATGTAATCTTCACTAACACCTAATAGGGTCGCAAATTCCTTTTGTTTCATATTCAAATTTTTACGAAATTCTTTAAAAAAATCAATATTCATTTTAAACCTCATTTTTTAATTAAAAAAAACATAATAATATCTGTCTCTTATACACATCTGACGCTGCCGACGAACTCTAGGGTG
>ERZ1026916.655-NODE-655-length-22416-cov-12.638433_pt1 | contig 22416 bp, 24 predicted proteins | sample MGYA00519465_ERZ1026916 | MGnify/ENA primary metagenome ERZ1026916 (study PRJEB26926, sample SAMN06164880) | human gut metagenome | biome: ENVO:00009003; feature: ENVO:2100002; material: ENVO:00002003 | host: Homo sapiens | place: USA | collected 2012 ... | reverse complement strand
AGAACGATTGCAACTATGCTATTGTCCGATGTAGACCTCAAGTCCTACACGGATACAGCATACCATAACGAAGAGTTAAAGTCACTAACAAGATACCGATTCGATAAGGTTCGTGAAAGAGCCAAGCTGAAGCAGTCAGTGTCCAGACTGGTCACGATTCTGTTTCCAGAACTGGAGAAGCTCGTTCCCTCTCTCCATATTGCTTCGGTTTATGCGCTCCTCAGTGAATATCCCGGTGCAAAACAGATTTCAGAAATTCATCTCACCAAGCTGACAAACCTTCTTGCGACAGCATCCAAGGGTCGTTATGGCAAAGATAAGGCTATCCAGATTCGAGATGCTGCCAGAACTTCCATTGGTTCCGTTATGCCTGCTAAATTTCTGGAACTGAAGCATACCATTAAACTCATTCGGGAACTCACCTCCGAGATTGATGAAATTGAAGTTTCTATTCAGAAAATCATGGATGAACTGAATCCACCGATTCTTTCTATTCCCGGTGTCGGTATCCAGTCAGCAGCCATGATTCTTGCTGAAATCGGTGATTTTTCCAACTTTGAATCTCCTGACAAAGTCCTTGCTTACGCTGGCTGCTCTCCATCTACATACCAGTCCGGAAAACTTACAAACTGTTACGCTCACATGGAGAAGCGTGGTTCGCGATATCTGCGATATGCCCTTTACAATGCGACCAAGTACGTCTGCTATTGGAATCCTGTCTTTGCTGAATACCTTGCCAAGAAACGTGCCGAAGGAAAGCATTACAATGTTGCCTTGTCCCATGCCACAAAGAAACTTGTACGGCTGATCTATGCTCTACAGAAGTCTGGAAAAGCATATCTTACAGCTGCCTGATTTTCTCCAGAGCCTGAGCTAACCCCAAGAACAACTTAGCTGGCGCAGCGAACCCTTGACAAACCGAAGCATTCAAATGCTATCCTGATTTTGCGAGGGCTGGCTGGGCTTGCTTTGCTGTTCTCTCCGTCGCCCTCGCTGTTCCAAGACCAGCATTTGAAGGCTGTTTGTCATGGGCAGCGAATGGTTGACGGATTTTTTCATTTTGGGGCTTGACTTTTAATAGTTAGTCTCCTGATTCATATTAACTTCAATTATATTCTATTTACGGAACAATATCAACCAACTTTGTGTGAACACTGCCGTCTCGAAACTTGCATTTTTTCAAGTTTTCGGGGCGGCTTTTTGCTTTGCTTGCGGAAGTGCCTGATTTTTCGGTTGAAAGCGTTTTTCTGCGTATATTCAGGCAGATGAAAAAATCATCGAGAAAAATCAAGGAGGTTATGCAAATGAACATTTTTGAAACAGTCAAGGCGGCGGTCACGGTTAGGCAAGCCGCCGAACACTACGGGCTGAAAATCAATCGCTCCGGGATGATTTGCTGCCCTTTCCACGATGACAGACACCCCAGCTTGAAGCTGAACGAGGATTACTTCTATTGCTTCGGCTGCGGTGCCAAGGGAGATGTGATTGACTTTGTGGCAAGGCTGCTTGACCTGTCTGCCTATGAAGCAGCGCAGAGACTGGCTGCGGATTTCGGACTGGACAGGCCGCCGTCCGTGGTGGCACAGGTAAAGAAGTACCGTCCCCGTGTGAATCAGTCGAAACAGGACGAGCTTTTCTGCATGAATGTGCTGTCCGGGTATCTTCATCTTTTGGAGGACTGGAAAGAGCGATATGCTCCCGAAGCACCGGAGGACGAGCCGGATGAGAGGTTCGTGGAAGCTTGCCACAAGCTGGAATATGTGGAGTATCTGAACGATTTGCTCCTTATGAGCGATCAGGAAGAAAGGACTGATACCGTCAAGGAACTTTTGACAGACGGAACGATTGCAAGAATGCAAACACGACTGGACGAGCAGAAAAAGGAGGTGCGCTGCCATGTCAGAGAACAGGAAATTGCTTGAGATGAATGTGCCGATGTGGTTTGACGGCAAGAGTATCAATGAAGCTCTGTTTTGTGAAGATTTTCTGAGAACCCGTCAGATTATCTTTGCAAACGGAGCTTTTTTCACACCTGATGGTCGAGTGACGGACGACCTGCCGCTTCGTGGCGAAATCTTTGAAGAATTGAAATATTGTGCCGTGAACAACATTCCCCGCAAAATCAGCAACATCATTGAGATTATGAAGCTGGCGGCTCATGTGGAGGACTTCCCGCCGGAGCAGGACAGGATTCATCTGGCAAACGGTACGCTCATGCTGGACGGCACTTTTACAGAGGGGAAGCCGGATATTGTGAGAAACAGGCTCCCGGTTTTCTATCGCCCGGATACTCCGAAACCTGTGCTGTGGCTTTCCTTTCTGAATGGTCTGCTTTACCCGGAGGACATCCCTACCTTGCAGGAATTTATCGGCTATTGCCTGATTCCCTCCAATAAAGGACAGAGGATGATGGTCATTAAGGGCAATGGCGGCGAGGGTAAATCCCAAATCGGTGCGGTGCTGGGGCAAATGCTGGGCAGTTCCATGAAGGACGGAAGCATTGGTAAAATCTCTGAGAACCGATTTGCCCGTGCCGATCTGGAGCATATCCTCCTATGCGTGGATGATGATATGCGAATGGAAGCCTTGCGCCAGACCAATTATGTGAAATCCATTGTGACAGCTCAAGGGAAAATGGATTTGGAGCGCAAGGGCAAACAGAGCTATCAGGGCTGGATGTTCGCCCGTCTGCTGGCTTTCTCCAATGGAGATTTACAGGCATTGTATGACCGAAGTGACGGTTTCTACCGCAGACAGCTTGTGCTGACCACAAAGGAAAAGCCTGCCGGAAGAATGGATGACCCTGACCTCGCCCAGAAGATGAAAGCTGAGGTGGAGGGCATTTTCCTCTGGGCGTTTGAGGGATTGCAGCGTCTGGTTGCCAACAATTTCAAATTCACGGAAAGTGAGCGCACCAAAACCAACCGAGAGTCCGTCAAGCGTGACAACAACAATATTTTCGACTTCATGGAGTCTGAGGGCTATATCCGGCTGAAAGCGGATGCTTCCATCAGCTCCAAGGAGCTGTACGAAATTTATCGGATGTGGTGTGAGGAAAATTCTCTGCCGCCCCTGAAATCCCGCAGCTTTAGTGACAGTGTGGTGGCAAATTTAAGTCGCTACAATCTGGAACACACCAACAAAATCACAAACTCTGCCGGGCGCAGGGTGTGGGGATTCATGGGAATTGAAGCCGTAGCCCGTCCGAATATAAATGGGTTTTACGACGTTTCGCCGTGTACGTACGTACCGGAGGAATGGCGGGATTGATTTTTTGGTACGTACGTACACAGCGTACGAGCGTAAATCACTCCTGTATAAAACCTTCGTGACGTACCCAAATGACAGGAAAAAGTCAGTCTTTTTTCTGTCAACGGACGGGGCGGTTTCGCAAAACAGCAGCCGTCCGTGCCGGACATTGGAAAGAGGAGCAGACAACTTTCTGATGTTCGGCAGAGGTCGCCGCAGCGACCGCATTACCCTCGGAGAGCCCCTCGGGAGAGCCCACGGCACTTTGCAGCCAGTATGGATGAAAGTGTCATAGTGGGTTATTACACTTCCGCAGAAGTGCCTTTCCAAAGCTACCTGTCTGCAAATCCCAAAGAAAGGAAGGAAAAATATGGCAAGAAATGACGGAGTTGACCGTACCTGTGCAAGAAATATGGATGTCACAGATAATGACATCGGAGATGCACAGGCACACAATGAGCGTGAAAAAGAAATATACAGTAACGAAGATATTATCCCGGAAAGAAGTTCCCTCAGCGTACACTTCAAAGAACCTACCGGGAGCTACGCTGAAATGTTTGAGCAGATGAAAGCTGACAACATCATTTCCACCAGAGGTCTGAAGGCGGATGCCGTCCATTTCAACGAAATGGTCTTTGATGTGAACTCTGCGTACTTCGACAATCACGGCGGTTATGAATACGCCAGACAGTTTTATGAGGAAGCCTATAAATCCGCTGTGGAGATTGTTGGCGGTGAACAGTATATCCTCTCGGCAGTCATGCACGCTGACGAGATTAACCGGGCGATGTCCGAAGCACTTGGCAAGGACGTGTTCCATTATCATCTTCATGTGGTCTATGTCCCTGTGGTGGAGAAACAGATTTTGTGGTCGAAACGCTGCAAGGATGAAGCTCTCAGAGGAACGGTAAAGGAAACCATTATGCAGGTCAGCCGCAGTAAAAAGTGGCTGTCCAAACCTGCTGTGGACAAAGATGGAAAACCAATTCTGCAAGTCAATGGTAAGCCTGTTCTCCGAAAATCCTATTCTGTTTTACAGGATGATTTTTTTCAGCACATGAGAGCTGCCGGATATACCGATGTGGAACGTGGAGAGCGTGACAGCACCGAGGAACATCTGACTGTGACCCAGTTTAAGGTGGCAAAGGAAAAGCAGCGACTGGAAGCTGTGACGGCGGAACTGAACCAGAAAGAAGCACAGCTTGACGATACTACACAGGCTGCGGAGAAGAAAAAGCAGGAGCTTAAATCCCTGCAAGCACAGACTAAGGCGGCAACCGGAATAGCGGTGACGGTTCAGGAGCTGGAGTCGATGGGTAAGAAATCTTTTACCGGGAACATCGTCTTGACACCCGATGAATGCCGTACTCTCAAAAATTATGCTGTCAGCAGCTTTGCTGAAAAAGCGGAGAAATTAAAATACCAGCAGAAATATGAAACAGCCAAGAAAGATGCTGGGGTATGGAAAAAACGATATGAGAAACTTCTGGAACAGGCTCAGCCGTATCTGGATGCTGTCAAGCTCGCACCTGAAAGGGTACGGGCTTTTCTTAATGCCGTTTTGACCAGAGGAAAAGAGAAACAGGACATTCCGCAGGAACGTGGACGAAAAAGAAAGGAGAGCACTATTGACAGATAAATGGAATGGTTTTGCCGATTTACTTGCAAATTTAATAGAAAAATATGCGGCGGTTCTGGATATTGATAATCTTCCAGAGCCGCCGTCTTGTTTGGAGGAAGAAAACACATCTGAAGAACCCAGTGACACTATTGAATTGATGGAAAAGCAATGATATAATAGTCGTGGAATAAGTGTCCAAACTCTATGCGAGAGCTACTGTTCTCAACGCATAGAGCTACATAGAATAAAAGCGCAATACCCCGTTGCACAATTAGAAATGAGGTGTTCCGGTGAACAATTATGATGATATGAATCAAAAATCCAATATGATTATTTACACAACAGAAGATGGATTGACAAAAATTGAAACCACATTTGATGAGGATACCGTGTGGTTATCCATTGACCAGATGGCAGAGTTGTTCCAGAGAGATAAATCTACTATTTCAAGACATATAAAAAATGTATTTTCCGAAGGCGAGCTGCAGCGAGAGTCAGTTGTTGCAAATTTTGCAACAACTGCGGCAGATGGAAAAACCTATCAGGTTGACTACTATAATCTTGATGTTATCATTTCTGTCGGCTATCGTGTAAAATCCAAGCGTGGCACACAGTTCAGAATCTGGGCAACTAACATTCTCAAAGAATACATGAAAAAAGGTTTTGCTTTGGATGATGAACGATTGAAAAATCTGGGCGGCGGTGGATATTTCAAGGAACTGCTTGAAAGAATCAGAGACATCCGTGCATCGGAAAAGGTGTTTTATCGTCAGGTGCTTGAAATCTATGCCACCAGCATTGACTACGACCCGAAAGCGGAAATCTCTATCCGTTTTTTCAAAAAGGTTCAGAATAAAATTCATTATGCCATTCACGGACAGACTGCGGCAGAAGTGATTTATACAAGAGCGGATGCGGAAAAAGAGTTCATGGGACTTACCACCTTTGCCGGTAATCAGCCGACACTCAAAGAAGCGATTGTTGCGAAAAACTATCTGAATGAGAAAGAGCTTCGTGCTATGGGACAACTTGTATCCGGGTATCTGGATTTTGCGGAACGTCAGGCAGAGCGTGAACAGGCAATGACGATGCAGGACTGGGCAGAGCATCTGGATCGCATTCTTACCATGAGTGGAGAGCAGCTTTTAATTGGAAATGGAAGCATTACTCATAAGCAGGCTGTTGATAAAGCGACTGGAGAATATCGAAAATATAAGACAAGAACGCTCAGCGACGTGGAAAATGATTATTTAAATTCGATAAAGATGTTGGAACAGAAAACTGACGGCAAAAAATAACAGACGATGAAAGCTGAATTATGCCACAGGCTGTGGCACAAATGAGGATGGCGATATGAAAGAAAAAACAAAAGTATATATTTATACGAGAGTATCTACTGCCGTTCAGGTAGACGGTTACTCCTTGGATGCTCAGAAATCAAGAATGAAAGCCTATGCTGAGTTCAACGATTTTGAAATCGTCGGTGAATATGAGGATGCCGGTAAATCGGGAAAGTCCATTGAGGGCAGATTGGAATTTAACCGCATGATGGAGGATATCAAGTCCGGTAAAGATGGCGTGTCCTATGTGCTGGTGTTCAAGTTATCACGTTTTGGCAGAAATGCGGCAGATGTGCTGTCTACCTTACAGGTGATGCAAGATTTCGATGTCAATCTGATTTGTGTGGAGGATGGCATTGATTCTTCCAAAGATGCCGGTAAGCTGATGATTTCCGTGCTTTCTGCGGTTGCCGAGATTGAGCGTGAGAATATCCGTGTTCAGACGATGGAAGGCAGAATCCAGAAAGCTCGTGAGGGTAAATGGAACGGTGGTTTTGCTCCCTACGGATACAAATTGGAAAAAGGTATGCTGTATATCAACGAGGAAGAAGCCGAGGCAATCCGCATTATCTTTGACCAGTATGTGCATACCGATATAGGAGCTAACGGACTTGCGAAATACCTTGCCAATCACGGTATCAACAAAATTCAGCGGCAGAATGGAAAAAATCCTCTGTTTGATGCAGCCCTGATTCGCAGAATTTTGAAAAATCCCGTTTACTGTGGTAAAATTGCTTACGGCAGGAGAAGAACAGAAAAGGTACATGGAACTCGCAATGATTACCGACTTGTGGAGCAGGAAAATTATCTGTTAGTTGACGGTCTGCATGAAGCCATTGTATCAGAAGGACTCTGGCATGAAGCCCAAGTAAAACTTCTTGCTCAGGCGAAGAAGTATGAAAAGGTCAACAACGGTAAAGACAACAAGGTACACCTGCTGACCGGATTACTTAAATGTCCTATTTGCGGAGCCGGAATGTACGGCAACAAAAGCATCAAGCACAAGCCGGACGGCACGAAATATAAGGATTTCTTCTATTATGGCTGCAAACACCGCACTATGACCCGTGGTCATAAGTGTGAATACAAGAAGCAAATCAATGAGGAATTGCTGGACGGTGCTGTTGCAGAGGTTATTATCAAACTGGTCAGCAATCCGAAGTTTGCGGCGATGATGCAGCAAAAAATCAATATGAAGATAGATACATCCGCCATTGAACAGGAGATTGCCAATTATGAAAAACAGCTTCGTCAGAGCTATGCTACGAAGTCCCGTTTGATTGATGAGATTGATACCCTTGACCCAGATGATAAGCACTACATCAAGCGTAAAGCAGACCTTGATGATCGCCTTTATAAAATGTATGATAAGATAGAGGATACGGAGAATCTGTTGATTGAAGCCAGAGCAAAGAAAATGGCAATAGAAGCAGAAAAACTCACTGCTGACAATATCTACAAAGTGCTGATTTATTTTGAAAAGCTGTACGCTGTCATGGACGAGCAGGAGAAGCGACAGATTATGGAATCGCTGATTTCTGAAATCCATATCTATGAGGAACGACAGCCAAACGGTCAGTGGCTCAAATCCATCAAATTCAAGCTTCCGATTATTGAGGAAGATATGGAAATGAGTTTGGACAGTGATACACATGTCGAGACGGTATGTGCATTGTCCAAACTGGAGATCCACCGCAAAAAGCCATCTGGGAAGCGCTGAAGCATTTTTAGCGTGTCCTCTCTGCCGAGGACTTTTATGCAGAGAAAAGAACGTTTTGCAATTTTCCCTGCAAATGGACTGCGAAGGTAAATCCGCAGCTCCCGGTTGAGAAAAGCTTTGTGGAGTGATACAATACTATTGTATGTGCCCTGTCCGGGGCATCAGTTCACAGAACGGTATAACTTGCAATGGATAGATATTTTTTTATTTTAACGACCATTGATCTTTTTGTGCTCGGCTTTATGTGTCTTCTTACAAGGCTGAGCGAATCTTTAAATAAAAAGCAGAAGCGCGGGTTCCTTCTGGCCTTTGCGCTCATTGCGTGCATCTCGGTGCTGGAGGTCATCACCATCGTGGTGGACGGCGCACCGCTGGGCTACCGCTGGCTGAATATTTTGTCCAACTATCTTGGCTTTGGACTGACACCGGCGGTGCCGCTGTGTCTGGTATATGTGCTGGATAAAAAATCCATCATCCGGCGTGTATTCAAGGCGGCGGTGTGCTGCGAGGGTGCGTATCTGCTTTTTCTGGCGGCAACGCTGCCCTATGGGCTGGTGTTCTCGGTGAGCAGGGAAAACCTCTACGCCCGGGGCGCGTACTTCTATATTTATGTGGCCATGTACTATGCCGCCATGCTGTACCTTATGGTGGCTACGGTGCGCACGGCGGCGGCCTTTCAGAACCGCAGCCGCATGCTGATCTATCCGTTGACCCTGTTTCTGGGCACGGAGACCGTGATCCAGCTCGCGCTGCCGGAGCTGCACGTTACATGGCTGTGCGTCACGTTGCTGTCGGTGTTGTACTATATTTATTGCAGCGAAATGTGGAACCAGCTGGACGCGCTGACCGGGCTTTTGAACCAGAACAGCTACCTGAACCGCACCGCTGAGATGCGCCGCAGCGGCGGGGTGCTGGTGGTGTTTGATGTGGATGACTTCAAGCAGATCAACGACCGCTACGGCCATTTGCAGGGAGATGTCTGCCTTGCCGAGATCGCAGACTGCATCAAAAAAGCCTACGCCCGCTGCGGCTACTGCTACCGCATCGGCGGCGATGAATTCTGCGTGCTGCTGAAGGACGAGGAAAGCGAAGCCCGCTGCGCAAAAACGCTGCAAGCTTTGCTGGCAGAGCGGCGCAAGGTGTTTGCCATTTTGCCGACGGTCTCCCTTGGCTCTGCCGCCTTTTCCGGGGAGGACGTGGTTGCAGTGAAGGACCGCGCCGACCGCGCGCTCTACTGCGCCAAAAAGGAACAGAAGGCCCGCGCCGCAGCGGAAAAGCACGGAGACGACAGCGAGCGGACAGCTTGAAATTTTGCCCGCACAACGGATAAACGGAGGAACACCGATGAACACAGATTGGAACAGCCCGCAGGGCGATTTTGATACTGCTGAAAAGCAGGGGGAGCTGCTGATGCTGCTCAGCCGGCAGCAAGTCACCGTGCACACATGGGATGACCCGGACTTTGACTACATGGAAGAGCAGGATCTGGCACTGGTGGTGCAAAGCCCCTCCGGCACAGAGGATCTGCTCATTGAACTGTGCGGAGAGTTCTCGGTGTTTTTTGAAAAGTGGCACGGCGAGTACGCCGCCACCGCCGAGGGCTACACGCAGCTGCAGCAGGACATCACCGCCATTCTGGACGGCAAGGCGGGCGCACTGAGCCTGTACACGGAAAACGGCTGGCAGGGCACGGTGCTGTGCACCGAACTGCCCGGCGCAGAGGATGCCGCTGCGGCGCTCAAGCGCTGCTGGCAGGCGGCAAAGCCGGACGCCGCCCTGCCTGCGGGCAGTCGGCTGGAGCTGGTGTGCTGGGACCCGGCACAGAACCGGAAAGTGCAGCTCCCGGAGGAATAATAGAGCAAAAAAGGTCGCTGCACGCATTTGTGCAGCGACCTTTTCTTATACAATTTGTTGTTTCTTTTTGCGATTCGCCATATAGTTTGCAAATGCGGAGGCCGCAGTGCCCAGTGCGATGCCCAGCACCGCGCCGCCGAGGACATCGGTGGGGAAGTGCACATAGAGGTACAGCCGGGTAAAGGCGATAAAGGCTGCCAGCACCAGCGCGGGCGCGCCCAGCTTCCGGTTTTGTAACCAGAGCGCGTAGGCAGCCGCCACCCCGGAGGCGGTGTGCCCGGAGGGGAAGGAATGCCCATGCGGGCGTGCCACCAGCATGGTGATGGAGGTGTTGATATCGCAGGGGCGGGGGCGGGCGAACAGCGGCTTGAGGAAGAAGTGCCCCGCCGCCATGTACAGCACCAGCGCCACCGCCATGGCAAAGCCCGCTTTGCGGGTGCGCCGGAAGAGCAGAAGCAGCAGGGTGAACGCGATCCAGATCTCGCCGTGCGCACCGGCGTAATCAAAAAAGATGGAAATTGCGTTCATTACCGGGTTGCGGAACTGGTATAGCCAGTCCAGAAAAGCAAACTCAAAGGGCATGGGTTCCTCCTTTTGGGTGGTGAAAGAGCGGACTTTTTATACAATATAGCATATAAATGTTAAAAAATACAAAATGTGCGGTGAATTTGCCCTCAAGGCAGGGGAAAATCGGTTTCTGGCTGCTCCATCTGTGCCAAGGTGGGGTAGCTGTCGAGCGCGCCATGGTGCTGCACGCTGATGGCACAGAAGCGGTTGGAAAAGGCCAGATATTCGGTCAGGCGCTTGCGGGAAAGCTTTGGCAGCTCGGCGGTGATCACGCCGTCCCGCTGCAGCTGCCACAGGAACGAGCCGATAAAGCCGTCCCCCGCGCCGGTGGTGTCCACCGCCGTTACCTTGGGGCTGCGGGCGCGGGCACTGGCGGTGCGGGTGTAGGCGCGGGCACCCTTGCTGCCGCAGGTGTACAGCACCAGCTGCACATCTCCGGTAAAGAGCGCGGGCAGCGCGGCTTCAATATCCTCAGTGCCGGTGAGGAAGGGCAGTTCCTCGTCCGAAAGCTTCAGGATATGGGTCAGGGGGAGAAACTGCCACACGGTCTGACGCAGCTGCTCCCGGTTCGGCCAGAGGGGGAAACGGAGATTGAGGTCAAAGCTGAGGATGGCACCCGCCTCCCGCGCGGCAGTGATGGCGGCCAGATGGGCGTAGCGCATGGGGCTGTCCACCAGTGAGACGCTGCAAAAATGCAAGGCAAAGGCCTGCGAGAACCAGCCCGGGTCGATCTGCTCCGGGGCGTACAGCAGGTCTGCGGAGGGCTTGCGGCAGAAGCTGAAAGTACGCTCGCCGTTTTCCGCTAAGCTGACGAAGGCCAGCGCGGTGCTGGCTTTGCCGGTAAATTCCAGATGGGAAAGCTCCACGCCGCATCCGGCCAGCACCCGGGCAATTTTGTGGCCAAAGGGGTCATCGCCCAGCTGGCTCAGCAGCGCACTGCGCCCGCCAAGCCGGGCAACGGCGGCGCAGACATTGGCCGGTGCACCGCCCACCCGGGGGCTGAAGGCGGGTACTTCGTCAAAGCTGCACCCCACCCGGGAGGGGATCATATCGATCAGCGCTTCGCCGATGGAAAATAAGATCCTGTCGGACATAGGGCTTCTTCCTTTCTGCATACAGGTGTGCCGCAAGGTGCGGCAGTGTTCAGTATACACCCGCAGGGCGCTGTGCGCAACTGCTTCTTTTATACGGTAATGGGCGGGTTTTGCGGTTGACTTGCGGCGGCAGATATGCTACAATTTCCAGACGTATGCAAAAACAGGAAAAAAGGAAAAAGTGTATGGATCTGACAAAACAGTTCTTTAAATATGTCTCGCAGAATATTTTTGGTCTGCTGGGCACTTCGTGCTATATTCTGGCCGATACCTATTTTATTGCACAGGCCGCCGGTACAGACGGTGTTACCCTGCTCAATCTCTGCCTGCCCATTTATAACTTTATTTTTGCCATTGGCTCCATGATCGCACTGGGCTCGGCTACCCGCTACGCCATTGCCAAGGCACAGAACGATGCCCGGGGGCAGCGGTATTTCTCCAACGCCATCCTGTGCGCCGTGCTGGCGTCCATCCCGTGGATGCTGGCGGGTGTCTTTGCGCCCGGGGCGCTGCTGCGGCTCATGGGCGGCGATGCGGGCATCGTGACGCTGGGCATCCCCTACGCCCGCATCTTTTTGCTGTTCACTCCGTTTTTTATGTGCAACTACATCGTTTCGGCCTTTGTCCGCAACGATGGCGACCCCTCCCTTGCCATGGTGGCGACCTTGAGCGGCAGCCTGTTCAACGTGGTGTTCGACTATATCTTCATGTTCCCCTTGGGGCTGGGCTTGGCCGGTGCGGCGCTGGCAACGGCGGTTTCGCCCATCATCAGCATCGCCATTTGCAGCCGCCATTTCCTTAAAAAGGAAAACACCCTGCAATTCGTGCGGCAGCTGCCCTCGGCAAGGCTGCTGGCGCAGAGCTGTCAGCTGGGCATCTCCGGCTTTGTGGGCGAGCTTTCCTCCGGCGTGACTACCACGGTGTTCAACTTTCTGCTGCTGGGGCTGGCAGGCAACGTGGGCGTAGCAGCCTACGGCGTGGTGGCAAACTTTGCGCTGGTGGCTACCGCCATCTTCAACGGCGTGGCACAGGGCGCACAGCCGCTGGTGAGCCGCTGCTACGGCCAGAACGACCACGCCGGGGCGCGGAAACTGCTGCTGCTGGGCAGCGGCACGGTGCTGGTGCTGGCGGCGGTGCTGTACGCCGCAGTGTTCGGCCTGACCGATCCCCTTGTAAGCTGGTTCAACAGCGAAAACTCGGTGCAGATGGCGCAGTACGCCCACACCGGGATGCGGATGTACTTTGTGGGCTACTTCTTTGCAGGCTTTAACATGATGGCGGCGGGCTATCTGAGCGCAGTGAACCGCCCGGTGGAGGCCTCCATCACCTCCATCTGCCGGGGCATGGTGGCCATTGTGACCTGCTCGCTGGTGCTCAGCGCGGTGTTCGGGATGCCGGGTGTATGGGCAGCCTTCCCAGCCTCGGAGCTGCTCACCGCGCTGCTGACCCTGTTTTTGCTGCGCAGAAAAGAGAGCGGAAAAGCTTAAATATACATCTCCTGCTCCCGCATGGTCTCTTCGGGCGTAAGCCCGGACTGTGCGGCGCGACCGGTCAGTGCCCGCCATTGTGCAGGGGACTGGCCGGTTTCTTTTTTGAATACCCGACACAGGTAGTTGGCCCCGGAAAAACCGCACAGGCTGGCCACCACGTCCAGCGTGTACTCCCGGTGCAGCAGCAGCCGCTGTGCGGCCTCGATGCGCACGGTGGTCAGGTACTTGCCCGGCGGCACGCCCACGGAGGCGGTAAAGGTGCGCACCAGATGACTTTTGGAGACCCCCAGCCGCTCGCTGAGCTCTTCCACGCCGTACAGCCCGGCGTAGTTGGCGCGGATATCCTCAATGGCGGCCTGCACCAGCGGCGGCAGGGCGGGCGCGGCGCTGTCGGCATCCGCCAGTTCGCACAGCAGGGCAAAGACCAGCTGGCTGCGGGCACGGCTGTGGGTGGGCTTTTCCTCGGCAAGCCGCCCCATCAGCTCGGCGGCGGCAGGGCAGGTCTCGCCCTTGGCAAGGTAGGGCAGCTCCCGCAGGCCGTTCAAAAACTGCGTGCTGGCCTGCCCGGTCAGCTGGACGCACAGCAGGTGGCAGCTATCCTCCGGGGTCAGGGTGAGCGGGGCGCGGCTTAAGATCAGATGTCCTGCCGCTGCGGACTGCGGCGGCAGCACCAGCACAGAGCCGGCGGGCGCAGCCGATGCCCCGGGCAGGGAGGCCGTGCATCTGCCGCTGGAAACAAGGCAGACCCATAGCCCTTCGCCGGTCAGGGTGCGGGGCGCGGAAAGCTGCACGTCCAGCAGTGCAGCCGGTGCGGCGATGGTGTTCCAGTCAAACAGCAATATCTGACACCTCTAATCAATAAAATGCTATTTTATATCACAAAATTATCTGCTATTATAGTACCAACGAAACAACACGCCGTCAAGGGCGTGAAACACCAAATATTTTACGGAGGATAACGATTATGGCTTCCATTAGCTGCCAGCACATCTACAAGATCTATCCGGGCGCAACTGCCCCGTCTGTTACCGACTTCAACCTGGAGATCCAGGATAAGGAGTTCATCATCTTCGTCGGCCCCTCTGGCTGCGGCAAGTCCACCACCCTGCGTATGATCGCCGGTCTGGAGGAGATCTCCAAGGGCGAGATGTACATCGGCGGCCGTCTGATCAACGACGTTCCCCCGAAGGATCGTGATATCGCCATGGTGTTCCAGAGCTACGCTCTGTACCCCCACATGACCGTTTACAAGAACATCGCTTTCGGTCTGGAGCTGCGCAAGACCCCGAAGGACGAGATCGACAAGCGCGTGCACGAGGCTGCTAAGATCCTGGAGATCGAGCACCTGCTGGATCGCAAGCCCAAGGCTCTGTCCGGTGGTCAGCGTCAGCGTGTTGCTCTGGGCCGTGCAATGGTTCGTAACCCGGCAGTCTTCCTGCTGGACGAGCCCCTGTCCAACCTGGATGCTAAGCTGCGTACCTCCATGCGCACCGAGATCATCAAGCTGCACAAGAAGCTGGCTACCACCTTCATCTACGTTACCCACGACCAGACCGAGGCTATGACCATGGGCGACCGTATCGTGGTTATGAAGGACGGCATCATCCAGCAGGTCGATACCCCGCAGAACCTGTACGATATGCCCTGCAATATGTTCGTTGCAGGCTTCATCGGCAGCCCCCAGATGAACTTCCTGGACGGCACCCTGATCAAGAAGGGTGACCTGTACGGTGTTGATCTGGGTGGTGACGTGATCCCCCTGCCCAAGGAAAAGACCGCCGACGGCAAGCTGGATTCCTACGTTGGCAAGAAGATCAAGATGGGCATCCGTCCCGAGGATATCGACGACGAGCCCGAGTTTATGGCAAAGCACACCGACTGCCAGCTGGATACTCAGGTCGATGTTTCCGAAATGATGGGCGCTGAGATCTACCTGTACCTGGAGTACAAGGGCAACAAGATGACCGCTCGTGTTGCTCCCACCTCCAAGGCTCGCAACGGAGACACCGTCCGCGTTGCATTCGATCCCCATAAGGTGCACCTGTTCGACATCGAGACCGAGCAGACCATCCTGAACTAAGACTTAGCAAAGATCATTTTTGATCCTCCTATCATACGAAAGACCGCCGAAGGGAAACCTTCGGCGGTTTTTCGTTTTGGAAAACCCTCTCGTGAAAATGGGGTTCAGAAACGCCCACAGGCGTTTCTGAACCCCGAAATAAAAATAATTTTTCCGCTGAATATGCCCAAAGCAACGCGGCGGGCATTCCTGATCATTTTATCTGTGCGCCCTGCCGCACCAGTTCAATGAACACGTTCATCTGCGGGGTCACCCATTTATCGCGGTGGTAGAACAGCTGCCGGTGCATCATGACGGTGCAGTCCGGTACGTTCAGCCGTGCCAGACGCCCTTCGGCCAGCGCGCTGCGCACGATGTACTCCGGCAAAAAGGAAAGCCCCATGCCCTGCTCCACCATCTGGCACAGCAGCGCGGCGCTGCCCAGCTCCAGATAGGGGTGGATGGCAAGGCCGTGCGCCGCCATGCACTGGTCCAGTGCGTCCCGGTAACTCATGCCCCGCTCGGTGAGCAGAAACTCCTGCCGGGGCAGAATGTCCAGCGGGAGCACGCTTTCCTGCGCCAGCGGATGCTGCGGCGATGCAATGAAGCATACCGGCTCCGGCACGTCCGCAGCCAGCACCAGCGCAGGCTGCAAAAGGGGCTGGTCCAGCGTGTAGACAAGGTCTACCTGATTGGTGCTCAGCAATTGCAGCATCTCGTCCGAGCTGGCTGTGTGCAGCACCAGCTCCACCTGCGGGCAGCGGGCATGGTAGCGCTGCAACAGCTCCGGCAAAAAGGTGCTGCACACGGAATCTGCCAGCGCGATGCGCAGACTGCCCCGCACCTGCTGGGCGGGCTGCAAGGCGGCCTGTGCCTGCTGGGCAGTTTCCAGCAGGGTGCGGGCGTAGCCTAAAAAGGTCTGCCCGGCATCGGTCAGGCGCACCGTTTTGCCCACACGGTCAAACAGCGGGGTACCCAGTTCGGCTTCCAGCTGTGCAATTTGGGAGGACACCGCCGACTGCGAGTAGCCCAGCTGCCGCGCGGTGCGGGAAAAGCTGTGCAGCTCAGCGATGTGCAAAAAGGTATTGACAGTCCGCAGTTCCATGAACGGCTCCTTTTATAACAGGGTGATATCCTGCACGGTGAGCTGAGCACCGTCCACGGTAAAATGCACCTCCAGCCCGGCAAACTCCATGCCGTACACCCGCTGCGGGTCGTGCTGGTAGGAGGGGCGGGGGTCGCTGGCAAGCACGCCCTGCAAAGCGGCGCGGTCGGCCTCCGGTACGGTTTGCCACAGCGTCTCCGGGCAGGAGACTTCCAGATGGTGGGTGCGGGTCTGCCCGGTAAAGCCCTCGGCGGCATCCGGGTGGCAGTCCGCATAGGGAATGTAGGGCTTGATATCGTAGATGGGGGTGCCGTCCATCAGGTCGGCACCGCGCACGATGAGCACCGGCCCCACGTCCGGGCGCTGCTCAATGGCCTCCAGCTTTACGCTGGAAAGCCCCAGAGGGTTCGGCCGGAAGGGCGACCGGGTGGCAAACACGCCCACCCGGGTGTTGCCGCCAAGGCGCGGCGGGCGCACGGTAGGGGACCAGCTTTCCCGCACCGCGCCGGAAAACTGCCACACCAGCCAGATATGGCTGAAATCCTCCAACCCGCGCAGGGCGTCGGGGTTGCGGTATTCCGGGGTAAAAACGATCTCGCCCCGCAGCTCTTCTACCAGCCCGCTCTGGCGCGGGATGCCGAACTTGGTGGGAAAGGCGGTGTGGATATGGGCAATGACCTTCAGGGTCATGGCTTCGGGTGCCTGCTGCATGATGAACTCCTTGCTCAATAGATCTTTTCAATGGGGCAGTCGGCGGGGATGCCGTACCGGCTGCGGAAGGCCTGCAATTCCTGCGGGCTGCGGATCAGCTGTACCTCGGTAAAATGGCCGGTGTGCAGATCCTGAAATCCGGCCACCTGCTCCCCGGTGCAGATGCTACACCGCAGCACCGGCTTCTGGGCGGCGGGGTCGTAGGAGGGGGACATTTTCTTTTTGCCGAACACAGGCTGCTCCTTTCTTTCCTTATCTTATAGGCCGCGGCAAAGCCCCACGGCCTTGCCCTCGATGTGCAGCTCCGAAAGCTGCTCTCCGGCGTAGAACATGGGCGGGCAGACGGCGGCGTTGTCGGCCAGCAGCATCACGGTCTCGCCCTGCCGGTGAAAGTGCTTGAGGGTGGCTTCCTCGCCCACCCGCACGGCAGCGATCTCGCCCTGCTCCACCTCGGGCTGGCAGCGGATGCATACGATGTCTCCGTTGCATATCGTGGGCGACATACTGTCGCCGTGGCAGGTCAGGGCAAAATCCGCGTGCCACGCGGCGGGCACCCCGATATAGCACTCGATGTTCTGCTCGGCGGTGATGGGCGTGCCGCAGGCGATGGAGCCGATCAGCGGCACCTGCACCATGGTGGGCAGCGGCTCAAAGCCCGGGGGACAGGCGCAGGGCGCGTCCAGCCCCAGCAGAGCGGCGGGAGTGGTCTCCAGCGCCTGCGCCAGCTCCTCCACTTTGGACTGGGGCAGATCGTTGATGCCTTTTTCCAGCTTGGTAATGGAGGAACGGGAGCGGTAGCCCATGCGCCGGGCAAGCTCCTCCTGCGAAAGACCCAGCTGCTCCCGGCGCAGACGGACACGGGTGGACAGATCAGACATGACGGTTCTCCTGAAAACTATGTGTTGTGGCGTGCGATACAGTGTTCTGCCTTGATTATAGCAGAAAATTTCCTGAAAATCAACAATTACGGTGCGTTTTGGAAATAATAGGTTGACAGTCAATCAACAGCGGAGTATAATACAACCAATGATTGTTTCAAACGCAGCGAACTACAAAAAAGGAGCGAAGCCATGGCAAACACGAATCTGATCTACACCTACATTCAGGACAGCGGCTACAAGCTGCAATATGTGGCCAGTGTGCTGCACATCAGCAGCAACACCCTGCGGCACAAGCTGCTGGGCGAGACCCAGTTCAAGCTGGACGAGGCCGAGCGGCTTTCCACCATGCTGGGCCTGACGATGGCCGAGCGGGACGCCTGCTTTTTCGATGCCGAGAACCGGTTCTCGCGCAGTGCAACGCTGGAGCTGCCCAAAAGGGGGAAGCGCCAGTGACACCGGAGCAGCGCGATGTGACCCGGAACGCCCTGCGCAAGTACGGCGAGCGGCACTGGGCGCGCACGCCGGAAAACCGCCGCTGGCAAAGCGCCATTGATGAGGGCCTCGACTACTATCAGGCACACGACCCCATGCGGGCAGACCTGCTGCGGATGCGCTTTTTTGAGCAGCGCCCGGAGGACGAGATCTTAGAGCAGCTGCACATCGGCCGCACCACCTACCAGAAGGCGTTGCAGGACCTTTTGAGCACCATCGCTGTCTACGCCGCCCAGCGCGGCGCGTTCTGAGCAAACAGCCGTGAAAAGCAACTATAAAACAGGGCTGCTGCACCGTGTTTCGTGCAGCAGCCCTGTTTTGGTTATTTCTTCTTGGTGTCCGGGTCCTCGCAATGGCTGTGGCAGGAGGCGCAATTGCCGTTGCAGCCCTCACCCTTCCAGCCGCCCTGTCTGGAGATCCAGACCACAGCCAGCGCAAACAGCACAGCCAATATTACCAGCGTGATGATCCCGCGAAGTGTCATATTCATCCCTCGATTTCTTTTGTACGGCTTTCTGCCCCAAGTATACACGATTTACAGGCAAAGAGCAACAGCCTGCCGCACATTTTTTGTGCAGGGCGCAGCAGCTGCTGCTGCCCGGCGGCAATGCTGCACGACCGGAGCACGGCATGGCATTTTTGCAGCCAGAAAAAAGGTTTCGAAAAAAGTAAAAGTTTTTTAAATTAGGGCTTGCATTTCGGCAAAGGCCGTGCTATAATAATCACGTTCCAGTTCGGAGCGCACAACACAAGAAAATATGGAGGATTAGCTCAGCTGGTTAGAGCACCTGCATCACACGCAGGGGGTCTGGGGTTCGAGTCCCTAATTCTCCACCATACAGTTCGTACTCGAACCCGATTCTTTATGAAAAAGGGTTCGGGTACGTTTTTTGTTTACAGGAGGTTCTGCGAAAGGACTACTCGGAACAGTAAACGAGCAAAGGCAGGGTATCACCATGACGGTGGTATCCTGCCTTTTGCTTTGCGGGATCAAGTTCGCTTTGTGCGAACTTGGTCGTCATATCAGGGATGTTCTTTCATTGGCGGGTATGGTATACTCGGCTTAATAAACTGGAATGAAGTGGTGCACCACATGAAAGACGTACATTGTATAGAATTCCATACAGGCAGCAGAGAAGAGCGCATCCCGGAGCTTGCAAAGGACTTTCCATATACTGCCTCAAGAGCCACGTTGGATCGCTACATCGGCAGCACTGTGCCATGGCACTGGCATCAGGCGGTAGAGCTTTTCTACATGGAAAGCGGCTGCGTTGAATACACCACACCAGGTGGAAAACTTGTATTCCCGGCGGGAAGCGGTGGTTTTGTCAATTCCAACGTACTTCACACCACAAGGGCGATTTCTCAGACGGAAGAGAACGTGCAGCTTCTTCATATTTTCGATGTTTCTCTGCTGGCAGGGGAACGAGGAAGCCGAATCGAGCAAAAATACATTCTGCCCATTACATCCGACCCACAACTTGAGATCCTTCCTCTTTTACCGGATCATGCGGCAGGGCGAGAAATCCTGAAACGACTCAAAGGATCTTTTTGTTTGTCTTGTGATACATTCGGGTATGAGTTGAAACTGCGAGAGATCCTGACCGAGCTATGGTTAATGCTTGTGGAGCAATCGCATTCTGTAAGCTCTTCCAATAGGAACTCTGCCGGAGGCAACGATAAAATAAAGCTGATGTTGATTTATATCCATGAGCACTACCCGGAAACCCTCTCGGTCAAGGAGTTGGCAGCAGCAGCCTACACAAGTGAACGAGAGTGCTATCGCATTTTTCGTGAACACCTTCATACGACCCCGATCGCTTACCTGACCGCATACCGCATTCAGATTGCCTGCCAGATGTTGGCGGAAAGCAAGGCTTCTATTACAGAGGTCGGGGCTGCTTGCGGTATGGGAAATTCAAGCTATTTCGGAAAAGTTTTTCGGGAGGTTGTCGGCTGCACGCCACGTCAGTACCGATACAAACGGCAGAATAACAACACCATCTGACAGTATCAAGATATTATTTTTAGGCTGTAGGCGTTATAATGATAGTAGCAGAAGTGCACGATCCGTAAGTGCATATCAGATTTGAGACCCCCTTTGATTTTCGGATGGAGTTTGCGATGAGAGAAAGGATGGTCCCCTTGGAGCTGAATTGCAATACAGCAGAAGCCGCTCTGGCTTGGGCAGGGCAGCAGAATCCCGGAAATTGGATCGGACATTCCCGTTTTGTAGCCCTTGCCTGTAAAAATATAGCAGACAAATGCAACGATATGGATGCAGATCAGGCATACTGCTTTGGGCTGCTGCATGATATCGGGCGTTATGCAGGGGTAAGTTCTGAACGTCATTTTCTGTATGGAACGAGGATGGAAAAAAGCTGGACAGATCTGTATTTCTCATGCTTTTATGATCCAGGATATCCACACTTCTATCGGAACCTTTGACGTTTCAAAAGAAGATTTCCGTTTTATGGAAAAATTCATTCAAACCGCTGTCTATGATGATTACGACCGTTTGGTACAGCTATGCGATGCCTTGGCTCTGCCCACCGGATTTTGTCTTTTGGAAAAACGTTTTGTAGATGTAACGCTTCGGTACGGTGTCCATCCGGCAACGATAGACCGATGGAAGAAAACGCTTGAGCTAAAAAATCTGTTTGAAAAACGAATCGGAGGATCGGTTTATACCCTGCTCCCCGGCGTTCTGGAAAATAGTTTTTCGCTGGAGGTAACCGTATGATAAAAATCGCTTTTTTTGATGTAGACGGAACTTTGCTCAAGTTGGGCAGTAAGGTGCCGTCATTCCAAACCGTACAGACCTTACAGCAGTTGCAGGCAAAAGGGATCTTACTGTGCATGGCGACAGGCAGAGGCTACCTCTCCGTCCCACATTTTGAAGGCGTTGATTTTGATCTCTGGCTGACCTTCAACGGCTCTTATGTCCGTAGCAAGGATGCAGTGATCTCGAAGAACCCACTGGACGTTGACGACAAGCGCAGAATTTTGCATAATCTGAAGCAGATGCACCGGGCGGCTGCCATCAGCAACGAACACTTTATCGTGACAAATGGGACAGACCCGGACTTGGAGCAGTATTTTTCCTTCGGCAACGAGAAGCTGGTGATCTCCGAGCATTTCGACAAGCTCTGTGAGGAGGATATCTATCAGATCATGTGTTCCTGCAGCCCTTCTGAATACGAACGCATCCTGTTGGGAACCCACGCCACACAGATAACCGCATGGTGGGACAAGGCAGTGGACATCATTCCGCTGTCCTGCGGAAAGGGAAATGCTGTAAGAGCTGTTTTGGCGCATTACGGCTTTTCAAAAGCAGAAGCGATCGCCTTTGGGGACGGCCGAAACGACATTGAAATGCTGGAAGCAGTCGGCACAGGCGTTGCCATGGGAAACGCCCTCGATGAAGTCAAGGCAAGGGCAACAGATTGCTGCCGTTCTGTGGATGAGGAAGGCATCTATCATTATTGCCTTGAAAAACACCTCATCTAAAGGAGCTGTAGGAGCTGTTTTCTGGGTTTTTGTATCCGTCTACAGCAGGGTTTGGGGCAGGCACGCCCCAACAAGAAGCTGTCCCAAAGGGGCAAGAATTTTCAAGAATTGAAAATTTGTGGCCACGGGACGGTTCTTGCCCTCTACCGCTGCGCTCAAAATTGTTTCCGGGTAATTGTTTCCGAATTGTTAAGGCGTAAAAATAAGTAGAGGTTGTGCTACTCATGTATGTGGGTCACCGTTTGCTCCGAACGAAGTTCCTGCCCCTGTTTTGCAGCGGCGTTGGCCGAAAAGCCGGTATCACGCTCGGACGGCTCATGAAATTCTCAAGGTACGGCTTCCCCAAAAAGAAAATACCGCCCACGCAGTACAGGCGAAGGATTTTGTCGGGTGAAACAGACGGCAAAATGATCGGGTGTGTTGCGGGGCGGTAAATCTTCGCAGGAAATAAAACCGCACAGAATCGTTTCTTTACAGAAATCGCTGTGGATTTGTTGGGAATGATAACATAAGTACGAATGCGTGTCAACACTTCAGGATAATGAATACATCAGATGAACGAAACACACAAAGTACAAGCGAAAGCAAGGCTGCGTTTTAGAAGAATGTTTTAATTTTCGCAGTTCAGGCGGACTTGGACGGTAAACACACCGTCTTTCTTTTTCGTATAGAAGTCACCATGGTTTTCCTGAACGATACGGTTTATATTTTTTAGCCCGTAAC
>ERZ1026916.632-NODE-632-length-22906-cov-9.669555_pt1 | contig 22906 bp, 23 predicted proteins | sample MGYA00519465_ERZ1026916 | MGnify/ENA primary metagenome ERZ1026916 (study PRJEB26926, sample SAMN06164880) | human gut metagenome | biome: ENVO:00009003; feature: ENVO:2100002; material: ENVO:00002003 | host: Homo sapiens | place: USA | collected 2012 ... | reverse complement strand
TGGCCGAGCAGCAGATCTACCAGAACACCATCCGCCTGTCCATCGGCACCGAGCATATTGATGACATCCTTGCCGATCTGGAAGCCGGTTTTGCAGCCGTCCGCGGCGAATAAGCAGCTATTCTCTTTCCCGCAAGGGGAGTGTGATCTTCCTTTTATTCCTGTCCAAGCCTCCATAAGTGTGCGACAAGACCCCCGGCTGCCCGCCGGGGGTCTTGTCATCATTAAAAAAAGTGGTTCAGAAACGCCTGTGGGCGTTTCTGAACCACAAATTATACTGCCGTTTTTCCGATTAGCGGCCGATCAGCAGGTCGCGGCGGCAGCGCAGACCCACAGAGAGGGTGGCATTGCTGCCCAGGTGCCGCAGGGTGACGCGGGTACCGGACTTCTGTCCCTCGCACAGCAGCGAGAGGTTCAGGGTGGTGGTGTTCTTCTCGGTCACCAGCACCAGCGTTTTCACGCCGCTGGCCTGCAGAGCCTGCATATCCTCGATGGTGGTGCGGAAGGTAGCCACCTCGGCGGGCACGTCCAGCGTCAGCACGCCGTCCTTCTGGCGGGCGGTGTACAGCAGCTGCTTGCCCAGCAGACCCTTGACGGTGTAGCGCGCCTCGGTCTTTACGGTGTCGGCCAGCTCGTCACCGGAGATCAGCATGATGTTGCCCTGAATGGGGTTGCCCTCCGGGGCACCGTAGCCGCCGTAGCTGGGGTCTTTTTCGCCTACGGCAACGTCGGCACTGTGCAGTGCAATGTCGCCCTGCACCATCTGCTCCTGCGGGGGCAGATAGCCCTCCACGCAGGTAGAATCCACCTCGGCGGCAAATGCGCCCACGCTTAGCATGGCAGCAGCGCACACCGCCACAGCGGCACAGCTCAGGGTACGGACAAACTTTTTGTTCAGCATCTTCATAGGAAATACCTCCTGAAAACGGCAGCCGCAGGGACTGCCTTGTTTTTTTGCATCATAATCTTTTTGGGAACCATGGTTCAGCTGCGGCGCATCCACAATGGAAAACCGCCGTATCTGCTCTATAAACGGATACGGCGGCCGGATTATTGCAAAAGATTCAAAAATTTTTATTTTCAGGGATTTTCCGGTTTGTTTTCTGCATCATCGCGGTTGAGGATATCCATGAACTCCTCGCCGGTGATGGTCTCTTTCTGGTACAGGTACTGTGCCAGCTCGTCCAGTTTGGCGCGGTTCTCGGTCAGGATGCGAATGGCCTTTTCATGCTGGGTCTTGACCAGCTCTACCACCTTCTGATCGATCTCGCACTGGGTCTGGGCACTGCAGGCCAGCGAGGTATCGCCGCCCAGATACTGGTTGTTCACGGTTTCCAGCGCCACCATGTCAAATTCATCACTCATGCCGTAGCGGGTCAGCATGGCGCGGGCAAGCTTTGTAGCCTGCTCGATATCATTGGACGCGCCGGTGGTGATGGAGTTGAAGGCTACCTCCTCGGCAGCGCGGCCGCCGGTCAGGGTGGCGATCTTGTTTTCCAGCTCGGCCTTGTTCATCAGGTAGTGGTTGCCCTCGTCCACCTGCATGGTGTAGCCCAGTGCGCCGGAGGTGCGGGGGATGATGGTGATCTTCTGCACCGGGGCAGAGTTGGACTGCTTGGCTGCCACAAGGGCGTGGCCGATTTCATGGTAGGCTACGATGCACTTTTCGTGGTCGGTCAGGATGGAGTTCTTCTTCTGGTAGCCGGCAATGACCACCTCAATGCTCTCCTCAAGGTCGGCCTGCGTCACGCTCTTGCGCCCTGCCCGCACGGCACGCAGGGCGGCTTCGTTCACAATGTTGGCCAGCTCTGCGCCGGAGGCACCGGAGGCCATGCGTGCCACGGTGTTGAAGTCCACACCCGGGGCGATCTTCACCTTTTTGGCGTGTACTTTCAAGATCTCCTCGCGGCCCTTCAGATCGGGAAGCTCCACGGGCACACGGCGGTCGAACCGGCCGGGACGGGTCAGAGCAGGGTCGAGGGAATCCGGGCGGTTGGTAGCCGCCAGAATGATGACGCCGGTGTTGCCCTCAAAGCCGTCCATCTCGGTAAGCAGCTGGTTCAGGGTCTGCTCGCGCTCATCGTTGCCGCCAAACTGGCCGCTGTTGCGCTTCTGACCAATGGCGTCGATTTCATCAATGAATACGATGCAGGGCGCTTTTTCCTTGGCCTGCTTAAACAGGTCGCGCACCTTGGAAGCACCCATGCCCACGAACATCTCCACGAATTCCGAACCGGAGATGGAGAAGAAGGGAACGTTGGATTCGCCTGCCACGGCCTTGGCCAGCATGGTCTTGCCGGTGCCCGGAGGGCCTACCAGCAGAATGCCCTTGGGCATGGAAGCACCGATCTCTTCATACTTCTTGGGGTCGTGCAGATAATTGACGATCTCCTGCAGGTTCTCCTTGGCCTCGTCCTCACCGGCAACGTCCGCAAAGCGGATGCCGTGGGTGGACTGCACATAGACCTTTGCGTTGGATTTACCCGCGCCGCCGAACATCATGGCACCCGGGCCGCCGCCTGCCTTTTCCATCAGCTTTTTGTTCATCTGGTTGCCGATGAAGCTGAACAGCAGAATGGGCAGCACGAACCACAGCAAAAAGCTGAGCACCGGCGAGCCCTGCTCCACGATCTCGCTGGAGAACTGTGCGCCGGCATCGTACAGGCGCTCGGTCAGGCCGGGGTCGTTCATCAGGCCGGTCTTGTAGATCTGCTTGTTGTCCTTATCCGTAAAAATGATCTGGTTGGACTGGATATCTACCTTGCCGATATTCTCTTGCTCGGTCATGCTCATAAAGGTGCCGTAGTCTACCTCCTGCACCTGACGCTCGGCCAGCCACGGCATGACCACAAGATTGATGACTAGCAGCACCAGCAGCACGATGGCATAGTAGATGGCCAACGGCTTTTTGGATGGCTTGACTTCTTTCATGGGATGTTCCTCCTTATAAGGTGGGCTTCCACCCGTTTGCTGCGTCCAGTATACCACATCCTGCCGCCCGGCAACAGCGCAGCGAGGGCAACTTTGCAAAAACTTAGCAGTTTCTTAACAAAGAGGGGAGAAACCCCAATTCTGCATGATTTACCCTATGATATTATGAAATGCTTTCATCTTTATCCTGAACGAAACTTCTTGACACTTTCTGGCAGGCGTGCTAAAATTATCTCACTTTCAAAAAAGTGCAAATGCGTTGACGGGGATAAAACGATCTTTCTTCTGCGTGCAGAGAGCCGCCGGGTGGTGCAAGGCGGGTGCAGAGAACTTCGGATACTGGCCCCTGAGCGGCAGAACTGAACGGACAAGTAGGTTCTGACGGACGCCCACCGTTACAGGGGCAGCGATTCGCCGTTTTGGCCGATCGTGCAAAGTGGCTGTACCTGACCGTGCAGCAAGGAGAGTGGTACCACGGGTGCCCTGTAAAAGCAATTTACAGGCTCTCGTCTCTCAAGGTTTTCGCCTTGAAAGACGGGAGCCTTTTTGTATGCGGATACCCCTTCAGGCATCGCTACGCGATGCCAGCTCCCCCAAGGGGGCGCCTTTGGGCAATGCCGCAAACTTTACCGTATTCCGGAAAGCCGTCCCCTTGGGGAAGGTGGATGCGAGTGAAACGAGCAGACGGAAGGGGTGCATTTTTATGCACCACAACATCAGGAGGACAACAGGATGATGGACGCTACCAAGTACGCACCGGGGTACTACCCGGTACCCGCCGGTTATGACAGCTGGGTAAAAAAAGACCATATTGAAAAGGCTCCCGCATGGTGCAGCGTGGATCTGCGGGACGGCAATCAGGCGCTGATCGTGCCCATGAGCCTTGCAGAAAAGCTGGAGTTCTTCCAGATGCTGGTGAAGATCGGCTTCAAGGAGATCGAGGTGGGCTTCCCTGCCGCCAGCGAGACCGAGTACGAGTTCCTGCGCACCCTGATCGAAAAGGATATGATCCCCGCCGATGTCACGGTGCAGGTGCTGACCCAATGCCGCGACCACATCATCCGCCGCACCTTCGAGGCAGTCAAGGGCGCACCCCGGGCGGTGATCCACTTCTACAACTCCACCTCCGTGGCGCAGCGGGAACAGGTGTTCCACAAGTCCAAGGAGGAAATCAAGCAGATCGCTGTGGACGGCGCAAAGCTGGTAAAGCAGCTCAGCGAGGAGTACGAGGGCAATTTCCTGTTTGAGTACAGCCCCGAAAGCTTTACCGGAACCGAGGTGGATTACGCCGTAGAGGTGTGCAACGCCGTGCTGGATATCATGCAGCCCACCCCGGAGCGCCCCATGATCATCAATCTGCCGGTGACCGTGGAGATGAGTATGCCCCATGTGTACGCCAACCAGATCGAGTATTGCGACAAGCACCTGAAGTACCGCGACAGCGTGATCATCTCTACCCACCCCCACAACGACCGCGGCACCGGCGTAGCCTGTGCCGAGCTGGCAGTGCTGGCGGGTGCACAGCGCGTGGAGTGCTGCCTGTTCGGCAACGGCGAGCGCACCGGCAATGTGGACGCCGTAACGCTGGCCATGAATATGTACAGCCACGGCGTAGACCCCAAGCTGGACTTCTCGGATATGCCCGCCATCTGCGCTACCTACGAGCGGGTGACCCGGATGCACATCTACGAGCGCACCCCCTACGCCGGGCAGCTGGTGTTTGCCGCCTTTTCCGGCAGTCATCAGGATGCCATTGCCAAGGGCATGGCGTACCGCAAGCAGACCGGCGAGCACCGCTGGACCTGCCCCTACATCCCGGTGGATCCCCACGACATCGGCCGCACCTACGACGCCGACGTCATCCGCATCAACAGCCAGAGCGGCAAGGGCGGCATCGGCTTTGTGCTGGAACAGAACTACGGCTACAACCTGCCCCCCAAGATGCGGGAGGCACTGGGCTACAAGGTCAAGAGTGTGTCCGACCACAGCCACAAGGAGCTGAGCGCCGCCGAGGTGCTGCACATCTTCGAGGATACCTACCTCAACCGCGCAAAGCCGCTGAACGTGGTGGAAGCCCACTTTGCACAGGTGAACGGCATTACCGCCACGGTCACGCTGGAACTGAACGGCCAGCGCAAGGTGGTCACCTCGGTGGGCAACGGCCGTCTGGATGCTGTAGCCAACGCCATCCAGAGCGCTACCGGCATGGACTTCCATCTGGAAAACTACTCTGAGCACAGTCTGGATGAAGGCTCTACCTCCCGCGCGGCTTCCTATGTGGGGCTTGTCTGGGGCGACAACACGGTCACATGGGGTGCCGGTACCGACACCGACATCATTGTGGCCGGTATCCGTGCCCTTGTCAGTGCGATCAATAATCGATAAAAAGGGGAGCGTCCTCGCCCTCTCCGTCAGCTCGCTTCGCTCACTGCCACCTCTCCCAAAGGGAGAGGCCTTGGCAATGAGATGAAGTTTGCGTGGACTGCCAAAGGCTCTCCCTTTGGGAGAGCTGGCAATGCCGATAGGCATTGACTGAGAGGGCGAGCCGCCTACTCTTCTACACAAGTAAAAAGGAGAAAACTACCATGGGAATGACCCTGACGCAGAAGATCCTTGCCGCACACGCCGGACTGCCGGAGGTCAAGGCAGGCCAGCTGATCAACGCAAAGTTGGACATTGTGCTGGGCAACGATATCACCACCCCGGTGGCCATCAACGAGTTTGAGCGCGCCGGTTTTGACCGCGTGTTTGATAAAGAGCATATCGCCATCGTGCTGGATCACTTTGTACCCAATAAGGATATCAAGAGCGCTACCCAGTCCAAGCAGTGCCGGGAATTTGCCAATAAATACGATATCCTCAACTTCTACGATGTAGGCCAGATGGGCATCGAGCACGCCCTGCTGCCGGAAAAAGGCATCGTCACCGCCGGCGACTGCGTGATCGGCGCGGACAGCCACACCTGCACCTATGGTGCACTGGGCGCCTTCTCCACCGGTGTAGGCTCCACCGATATGGCCGCAGGCATGGCCACCGGCATGGCATGGTTCAAGGTGCCCTCTGCCATCAAGTTCGTGCTCACCGGCAAATTCAATCCCCGGGTGTCCGGCAAGGACCTGATTTTGCACATCATCGGCATGATCGGTGTGGACGGCGCACTGTATAAATCCATGGAGTTCACCGGCCCGGGCGTGGAAAGCCTTACCATGGACGACCGCCTGTGCATCTGCAATATGGCCATTGAAGCCGGTGCCAAGAACGGCATCTTCCCGGTGGATGAGGTGACCAAGGCTTATCTTGCAGGCCGCAGCCAGCGCCCGCCGGTGTTCTACGAAGCCGACCCTGATGCCGTGTACGAAAAGACCATCGAGATCGACCTCGGCGCACTGGAGCCCACCGTCAGCTACCCCCATCTGCCCGAGAACACCCATGTTGCCAGCGAGGGCAAGGACATCAAGATCGATCAGGTGGTCATCGGCAGCTGCACCAACGGCCGCCTGGAGGACATGGAAGCCGCATACAACATCCTCAAGGGCAAGCACATCGCCAAGGGCGTGCGCGGCATCATCATCCCCGCCACCATGGCTGTTTATAAGGAGTGCATCCTGCGGGGCTGGACCACCGCCTTTATTGATGCGGGCTGCATCGTGTCCACCCCCACCTGCGGCCCCTGCCTGGGCGGCTACATGGGCATTCTGGCAGCGGGCGAGCGCTGCGTTTCCACCACCAACCGCAACTTTGTGGGACGCATGGGTCATGTGGACAGCGAGGTCTATCTGGCCTCTCCCGCCACCGCCGCCGCCAGCGCCCTGACCGGCTGCATCACCGACCCGCGCACGGTCTGACCCGAAAGGAGCATGAGCATGAACGCAAGAGGTTCTGTTTTCAAATACCCGGATAACGTGGATACCGACGTCATCATTCCGGCACGCCACCTGAACACGCAGGATGCCAAGGAACTTGCCAGCCACTGCATGGAGGATATCGACAAGGACTTTGTGAACCGGGTGCAGCCCGGTGATATCATGGTGGGCGGCTGGAACTTTGGCTGCGGCTCTTCCCGCGAGCACGCGCCCCTGTGCATCAAGACCGCCGGTATCGCGGTGGTCATTGCCAAAAGCTTTGCCCGCATCTTCTACCGCAACAGCATCAACATCGGCCTGCCCATCATGGAGTGCCCGGAGGCTGTGGATGCCATTGAAGCAGGGGACACCGTTCAGGTGGACTTTGACACCGGCGTCATCACCGACGAGACCAACGGCAAAGTGTTCCACGCCGAGCCCTTCCCGCCCTTTATCCAGAACATCATCTCCGCCGGCGGCCTGATGAAGGCCATCCAGAAATAACCCCATCCGTGAAAATGTGTTTGGAGTAGGCTTCGCCAAACTTTGCAGGACAGAGCTTGAAGCCTTCACCCCTTGGGGGGAAGGTGGCTGCGAACGCAGTGAGCAGACGGATGAGGGGTAATTCCCCGAAACTGCTGCTTGCCTGCGCCCTCATCAGTCACCTGCGGTGACAGCTTCCCCCGACCGGGGGAAGCCTTGATGCTATGCCGCAAACTTTCCCATTGCTGCGAAAATATAAAGGAGTACCTCATGGAAAAAAATATTGCTGTCATCTGGGGCGATTGCTCCAGCCCGGAGATCGTAAAACAGACCCTCCGGGTGCTGGATAAGGTGGCTGAAAAGTACGGCCACACCTTCCACTATACCGCTGCCGCCATGGGCGGCGAAGCCATTGATAAATATGGCGACCCGCTGCCCCAGCACGAGCTGGATAAGTGCCTTGCCGCCGACAGCGTGCTGCTGGGCGCGGTAGGCGGCCCCAAGTGGGAGGGTCTGCCCGGGGAGCAGCGGCCGGAAAAAGGTCTGCTGCGGCTGCGCGCCGGGATGGGACTGTACGCCAACAACCGCCCGGCGAAGATCTGGCCGCAGCTGGCGCCTGCCAGCCCCCTGAAGCCCGAGATCGTGGCACAGGGCATTGATTTTATCATCGTGCGGGAACTGATCGGCGGCGTGTACTTCGGCAATCACGAGACCCATACGCTGGAAAACGGCGAAAAGCAGGCCGTGGATACCATGCCCTATGCAGAGCACGAGATCGAGCGCATTGGCCGCATCGGCTTCGAGACCGCCCGCAAGCGCCGCAAAAAGCTGTGCTGCGTGGACAAGGCCAACGTGCTGGACACCAGCCGTCTGTGGCGCACCGTGATGCACCGGCTGCAGGCCGAGTACCCGGACGTGGAGTACAGCGAGATGTTCGTGGACAACTGCGCCATGCAGATCGTGAAGAACCCCGCCCAGTTTGACGTCATCGTTACCGAGAATATGTTCGGCGATATCCTGTCGGACGAAGCTTCCATGATCACCGGCTCTATCGGCATGATCCCGTCCTCCAGCCTTGGTGACGGCACCCGGGGTCTGTACGAGCCCATCCACGGCTCTGCCCCGGATATTGCAGGCAAGGACATCGTAAACCCCACCGCCTGTATCCTTTCTGCCGCCATGATGCTGCGGTACTCCTTTGGCATGGCAGCAGAAGCCGATGCCATTGAGAACGCCGTGAGCCGTGTGCTGGACAAGGGTCTGCGCACAGCCGACAACATGAGCGATGGCTGCACCTGCCTTGGCTGCACCGCCATGGGCGATGCCATTCTGGCAGAGCTTTAAGCCGCAGCGCATCATTATTCAACGAAACAAGCCCGGAAGGTCTACCGACCTTCCGGGCTTGAATTTTTTATATTATTACAGCATCTTGGAGAGGAAGGCTTTCAGGCGGGGGTGCTTGGGGTTGGTGAACAGCTCCTGCGGCGGCTCGTCCTCCTGAATTTTGCCGTCATCGATGAAGATGACCCGGTTGGATACCTCGCGGGCAAAGCCCATTTCGTGGGTGACCACCAGCATAGTGATGCCGGTGTGTGCCAGTTCCTTCATCAGTTCCAGCACCTCGCCCACCATCTCGGGGTCAAGGGCGCTGGTGGGCTCATCGAACAGGATCACATCCGGGTCCATTGCCAGCGCGCGGGCGATGGCAATGCGCTGCTGCTGACCGCCGGACAGGCTCTTGGGGTAGGCGTTGGCCTTGTCGGCCAGACCTACGCGGGCCAGCAGCTCGTCTGCACGGGCAGAGATGGCCTCTTTGTCCTTCAGCTTCAGCAGGCTGGGTGCCAGCTCAAGGTTCTTTTTCACGGTCAGGTGAGGGAACAGGTTGAAGTGCTGGAACACCATGCCCATCTTCTGGCGCACGGCATCGATGTGTGTCTCGTTTACCTCCACACCCTCAAACTTGATGGAACCGGAGGTGGGAGTCTCCAGCCGGTTCAGGCAGCGCAGAAAGGTGGACTTGCCGCAGCCGGAAGGGCCGATCAGGCACACCACATCGCCGCGGTAGATATCAAGGTCGATGCCTTTCAGCACATCCAGCGTGGGGTCGGCTTTTTTTGCGCCGCGCTTCTTTACGCCGCCATAGGTCTTGGTCAGGCCGCGTACTTCCAAAATCTTATCGGTCACTTTGTGCCAGCCTCCTCTCAAACTTGCTCAGCAGCCATGTAAACAGCATAACAAGGATCAGGTAGATCAGTGCAACGCCCAGCAGGGGGAACATGGCTTCATAGGTACGGTTCATAATGCCCTGTGCAGCATACAGCAGCTCCTTGCCGCCGATGGTGGTGATCAGGGAAGTATCCTTGAGCAGGACGATGAACTCGTTGCCCAGTGCAGGCAGCACCGCACGGATGGCCTGCGGGATGATGATGACCACCATGGTGGTCATGTAGTTCAGGCCAAGGCTGCGTCCGGCTTCCATCTGGCCGGGGTCCACAGCCATCAGGCCGCCGCGGATGATCTCGGATACATACGCGCCGGAGTTGATGCCCAAGGTCAGCGCGCCCACCATGGTAAAGTTGCGGCTGTTGGAAAAAATGACCATGCTCATGATCAGCAGCTGCACCATCATGGGCGTGCCGCGGATGATGGTGGTGTACACCTGACACACCGCGTTAAAAAAGCCCAGCACCGTGTTTTTGTGGCCGGGGCGCTGCTGGTCGTGGGTCACGCGCACCAGCGCCACCACGCTGCCCAGCACCACGCCCAGCGCCAGCGCCAGCGCGGTGACCAGCAGGGTGGTGCCCACACCGTTGATGTACTGCATCCAGCGGTCCTTCAGCAGAAAGGCCTGATAAAACTTAAAAAAGAAATCCTGTCCAAAGCTTAGCTTTGTGCCGCTGTTGAGCAGCTCTTTGAGCAGTTCGTATTGCGCAGCCATTCACATCCTCGCTTTCTGTTTGTCAATAAATTGTAACCACTTTTTTCTAAAAAAAGAGGTGCCCCGGAGCGGGGCGCCTCCTTGGGTACGGAAATGGTACAGGGCACGCAGCTTAGTTTGCGTTGATGTACTTGTCCACGATGGCCTGCAGGGTGCCGTCAGCCTTCAGCTCCTCCAGAGCCTTGTTGACAGCGTCCTCCAGAGCAGAACCCTTTGCCACGCCGATGGCGTAATCCTCCTCGGCGTAGCTGGTATCCAGCACCTTCAGGCCGGGGTTGGCAGCCACGAACTCCTGTGCGGGAGCGTTGTCGATGACCACAGCGTCCACCTGACCATTGTTCAGGGCCTGCACAGCGGTCAGACCGTCGTCGTAAGCAACCACGTTCTCATCGCCGAAATCATCGGAGCAGTAGATGTAGCCGGTGGTGCCGCGCTGGGTACCGATCTTCTTACCGGCCAGGTCGTCGGGAGAAGCAATGTCGGAATCATTAGGCACGATGATGGACTGGATGCCGGTGGCGTAGCTGTCGGAGAAGTCCATCACAGCCTTGCGCTCGTCAGTCACGGTAACGCCTGCCATCACGATGTCGGCCTTGCCCTGCTGCACGCTGAGCAGCGCAGCGTCAAAGTCCATATCATCGATCTGCAGCTCCAGACCCAGCTTCTCAGCAATGGCCTTGGCGGTGTCCACATCGATGCCCTCAAACTCGCCGGCATCGGTGGTCATCTCGTACGGAGGGAAGGCGGCGTTGGTAGCCATGGTCAGCTTGCCGGCCTCCACGGTGGTCAGTTCAGCAGCAGCGGCAGAAGAAGCAGCCTCGGAGGAAGCGGCAGAGCTTGCCACAGAAGAAGCGGCAGAGCTTGCAGAACCACCGCAGGCGGTCATAGCCAGAGCAGCAACGGAAACAGCAGCGGCAGCCATGAAGCTGCGGCGAGAGATCTTTTTCATATTCAAACACTCCTCAATCTATGCAATATAATTTGCTTTGCCCCGATGGGATGCGATTCATCGCGCTTTCGGGGAACGCACTTAGTATAGTTTGTACAAAACAAAAAGTCAATACTTGTGCATAATAATCCGTGAAATTGAAACGATTTTGCAAACATTTATGCAATAACGGAGAAAATGTGTGAATATATGCAGTATAAACCGGCTTTTACAGGCTTCTTGCAATCTCCTCCGCGCTGCGCTTGGGCACGCAGTAGTCGCGGTTTTCGTCCAGATAGTACTTTACGCCGGTCTGCTCGGTCATGGGTACGATGCTGGCTTTGTGGGTGGGGTAACCGAAAGCCACCATAAATGCCAGTTTTTGCGGCTCCTCAATGCCCAGCAGTTCGGTCAGGGCGGGCTTGTTGATCGCACCCATGATGCAGCTGCCCACGCCCTTGTCCCATGCGGCAAGGGTCATGTTTGCCAGTGCAATGCCGGTGTCGGTGGCAAGGTCGCCGGGGATGGCGGTATCCTGCACCACAGCTGCATAAAAGGTGGGCAGCTCGTCCGCCTTGGGCGTGCCCTGCTCCGGCGGCAGATAGCCAGCCCATTTGACCAGCGGCTGTATCTTGGCCACCATCTCCGGGCTTTGCACCAGCACCAAACGCACCGCCTGCCGGTTTGCCCCGCAGGAGGACAGCCGCACGGCCTGTACGATATCGTCCACCACATCCTGCGGCACGGCCTTTTGCGCAAACCGGCGGTAGGTGCGGCGGGTAGTCAGAAGTTCCATTGCGTTCATAGAAATCACTCCTTTTATAAATCACATTATAGTAAAATATAACAGATGCGGCAATATCTTGCAACAAGAATGATAAACAGATGGTGATTGTTAAAAACTTTTTTGCAAAAAGTCGAAATAAGTATTGACAAAATAATACAGGGGGGGGTATATTATAGAAGAACAAGCTCCTATTTTATAGTAGGAGCTGAAAATAAAAGATCGTGAGGTTGATTATTATGTCTAATATCTCTCGTCGTCAGTTCCTGAAGGGCGCAGGCGCTGCTGCTCTGGCTGTTGCGGCTACCGGTGTGCTGGCTGGCTGCTCCAAGGATGATATTCCTGATACTCCTGATACTCCTGTGATTCCTGAAGTGACCAAGGAAGTTAAGGTCATCTTTATGTGCAACGGCGCAACTGCTGGCAAGGATGGTTCTGTTGTTGTTAAAAAGGACGCCAAGACTGTTCCTGTTTCCCTGATTAAGGCTGAGCAGATCCCGCAGGGCTATATTGTGGAGAGCACCGGTGAGCTGAAGATTCAGGAGATCGGCGGCAAGGAGTGCGTGCTTGTCACCCTGAAGAAGATCGCTACCAGCAAGAAGGTTACGGTTGCATTCTACGACACCGTTAACAAAGCTCTGCTGAGCACCACCATGACGATTACCGTTGCATCGGATGCTGAGTTTGTTTACAAGACCGATCTGAAGGAAACTCTGCCCGGCTACGAGATCATCGACAACGGCAAGAACCAGATCAGCGAGAACAACCGCGTTGTGATGGAGGTTAAGCCTGTTGCGCCGGAAGAAATGAGAAACGTTACTGTTAAGTATCTGATGGAGGGTTCCAATGAAACCATTACCACGGCTACCATTGACGTTCCCAAGAGCAAGAAGGTTCTGACCAAGGCTGAGCTGCCGGGCGCAACTGTTGAGAGCTACGGTCACCTGTTTGATGTTGTTCCTGTCATGAATGGCCCGTTCGGCATCAACGATCTGGGCGATGGCAAGGGCGAAGTTATTGTTATGGCATCGATCAAATTGCACAAGTAATTTGAGCTGGCTTAGAAAGCTCGAAACCTGAGTTAAAAAAGGCGGCAGTCGTGTGACTGCCGCCCTTTTTGTATATAGTCATTTTCGCCGTTTTTTCGGCAGCGGCACGCACAGCACCAGACTGATGCCGATGGCCAGCGCCACCGCAATTTTAAAGGTGCTGATGCCCTTGGCAAGGGCAAGGGCGTTTTCGTTCTGGATGAAATAGTAGGCGGTGTAGTAGATGCCCGCGCCCGGCACAAGCGGGAAAATGCCGGTCAGCAAAAACACCGTGACCGGCGTTTTTTGGGTAATGGCAAACACGCGGGTAAGGATGGTAAGCGGAATGACCGCCAGCAGGGAGGCCGTGGCGGCGTCGGCGCCCAGCAGGGTCAGCAGTTCGTACCACAGCCAGCCCACAGCACCCACCAGCGCGCAGTAAGGCAGGCAGCGCCGGGGGCACGCAAACAGAATGGCAAAGCTCAGCGTGCCCGCCGCGGCCAGAAAAAACTGCGCGGTCAGCTCGCTGATCTGTACAGCTGTAAGGGACATCATACCACGACCACCCCCGTAAATACCGTGTACAGCCGCAGTACAAGGCCGGTGCCTATGGCAATGCTGGCGGCAATGAGCAAAGCGTCGATCATGCGGATGGTGCCGGAAAGGTAGTCGCCCTGCACAAAGTCCCGGATGCCCATGGTAAAGGCGATGCCCGGGGTCAGGATCATCAGCGTGCCGATGATAGCGTGGCTGGCAGAGGTGTGCAGCAGATTGCACAGCAGGATGCACACCAGCGTGATCAGCGCGGCGGTGCTGATCTTCTGGAAGCCGCCGGGCACTTCATGCCGTCCGCACCACAGCAGATACCAGCTGGCCACCAGTCCCGCCCCGGCAGCTGCCAGTGCACTGCGCAGGTTGCCGCCGAACATCATGGCAAAGCAGAACGCCCCGCACAGCCCGGACAGCAGCTGCACATGATCTTTGGGGAAGGGCAGCTGCCGCGCCAGCACCAGACGGCTCTCGGCTTCGTCCAAGGTCATTCCGGTCTGGGCGATCTGGCGGGAAAGCTCGTTCACCGCCGCCACCCGCCCCAGATGGGTGGTGCGCACCGGTACGTTGCGCACCTCGCTGATCTCGGCAGTGCCGGCACTGGCAAAAATGCCGTTGGTCAGCACATAAACGTGGAACTCCCGCAAATGGAAGCTGCGCGCCATGATCTCCATGGTCTGCTCCACCCGGAACACCTCCGCGCCGTTTTCCAGCAGGGTCTGCCCTGCGGCCATGATAAAATCCATAATGCGGCGGCGCAGCTCTTCATCGGGAAAAGGGTCTCTGCTGTTCATTGCCTGCTCTCCTTGCAAAAGATGATACCTTATTTTATCATGTGCACCAGCCGCATACAAGGGTGTACCATAAAAAACGGGCGCGGCAAAAGGCCGGAAGCCATATCCCTACCCAAAAACTTCGTTGAAGGTGTTGACAAATGCCGCCGATGGGTTTATTATAGTGTCAATATCACAAAAATGGCTGTGAAGAGAAGAGTAGGCCTTCGCATTGATCCTTACCAGAGAGCCCGGGCGGTGGAAAAGGGCAGGAAACAGGAAGCTGAAAATGGTCTCGGAGCCGTGCGGACGAGGCGCAGGAGTGCTAAGCCCGCAACGGGATGCGCCCGTTACAGCGTCCGGCTGTAAGCAGCACACGCTGCCGCAGCATCGAGGCTGTATCCGTAAGGGTACAGTGAACCAAGGTGGTACCACGGAAGTATGTTCATGCCTCCGTCCTTGCAGAGTCTAAGGCTCGTAAGGACGGGGGCATTTTTTCATTCATCCGTTCAATCAAGGCCGCGCGCGGAAAGGTGCCGTGCGGGCCACAGTACATAATAGAGAACAATAGAGAGGGAACAAAACTATGATTACTCGTCGCGATTTTCTGAAAGTTACCGGTGTGGCAGCCGCAGCCGCTGCCCTGACTGCCTGCGGTGGTTCTTCTTCCACTGCTTCTTCCGCCGCTGCATCCGGCAGCGTAGCATCCTCTGCCGCAGCTAAGCTGGATAAGATCAAGGTGGCTGTGCCCAACGATACCACCAACGAGGCCCGCGCCCTGACCCTGCTGGAGAAGAACGGCTTCTTCAAGCTGAAGGCAGACGCCGGCCTGACCGCCACCAAGAACGACATTGAGGAGAACCCCCTGAACGTCACCGTGGACGAGGTGGAGGCCGCTCAGGTGCCCAACGTCCTGCAGGACGAGGACTACGCCGTCATCAACTCCAACTACGCCATCTCTGCCGGTCTGAACCCCATGACAGATGCACTGGCCATGGAGGACGGCTCTTCTGCTTACGTCAACATTCTGGTGTGCAAGGACGGCAATCAGGAGGAGCCTAAGATCAAGGCTCTGGCTGCTGCCCTGCAGAGCCAGAAGGTGAAGGACTTCATGGACGAGACCTACAAGGGCTCCGTGGTGTCCGTTGTGGAGAACCCCACCGACGGCTATGATTCCACTGTGGATTATGACGCTCTGAACGGCCAGACCGTCAGCTGCGCCGCTACTCCCGCTCCCCACTGCGAGGTGCTGGAGGTGTGCAAGGAGATCCTTGCCGCCAAGGGCATCACGCTGGACATCCAGGAGTACGACGACTATGTGATCCCCAACCAGATCGTCGAGGACGGTCAGGTAGACACCAACTACTTCCAGCATCAGCCGTATCTGGACAACTTCAACGCCGAAAAGGGTACCCATCTGGTATCTGTTGCCGGTATTCACGTAGAGCCCATGGGCGTCTACGGCGGCAAGCAGGACAGTCTGGCACCCATCGAGGGATAATCTACCATCGAGGGATAAGCTAAAGGAGCAATTTCTGTGATCGAACTCAAGTATCTTTCCAAGACCTTCCAGATGAAGGATGGCGCGGTGAAAGCGCTGCAGAACATCAACCTCACCATTCCCGATGGCTCCATCTACGGCATCATCGGCATGTCCGGTGCGGGCAAATCCACGCTGGTGCGCTGCATCAACCTGCTGGAGCGCCCCACCGGCGGCAGCGTGGTGATCGACGGCGTGGCGATGGAGACCCTGTCTCCCGCCTCGCTGCGCAAGCGCCGCCGGGAGATCACCATGATCTTCCAGCAGTTCAACCTGCTTATGCAGCGCACCTGCCTGAAGAACGTCTGCTTCCCCATGGAGCTGGCTGGCGTAAAGAAGGCCGAGGCGGAAAAGCGCGCCATGGAGCTGCTGGAGATGGTGGGTCTGCCGGATAAGGCCAACGCCTACCCGGCACAGCTGTCCGGCGGTCAGAAGCAGCGCATCGCCATTGCCCGCGCATTGGCAACCAACCCCAAGGTGTTGCTGTGCGACGAGGCCACCAGTGCGCTGGACCCCAACACCACCCACTCCATCCTGACCCTGATCAAGGATATCAACCGCAAGCTGGGCATCACCGTGGTGGTCATTACCCACCAGATGAGCGTGGTGGAGGAGATCTGCGACAGCGTGGCCATTCTGGACGGCGGTGTGGTCGTGGAACAGGGCTCGGTACAGGAGATTTTTGCAAACCCCAAAACGGCGGCTGCCAAGCGTCTGGTGGCTCCCAACGGCGGCAGCGCAGCGCGGGATCTTTCCTGCTTTGCGCCGGATGACCATGTGGTGCGCGTTACCTTTAATGGTTCCTCCACTGCAAAGCCGCTGGTGGCAAGCCTTGCCGCCGAAAAGGGCATTTTGGTGTCGGTGCTCAGTGCCGATACCCGCGATCTGAGCGGCCAGTGCTACGGCTCCATGCTGCTCAAGCTGCCCGCAGAACTTGCGGTCGCGCAGCAGGCTGTGGAATATATGCGCAGCCAGTCCGGCGTAACGGTAGAGGAGGTGACCGGTATATGAATATCGCAGCTTACGGCTTTGCCATCTGGGAGACCTTTTATGTAACGGTGCTCTCCACCGCCTTTGCGCTGGTGCTGGGTCTGCCGCTGGGTGTGCTGCTGGTAGCCGGTGACAAGGATGGCATCCTGCCCCTGCCCGGCTGGCTGATGCACCTGATCAACATCGTCATCAACATCCTGCGCAGTGTGCCCTTCCTCATTCTGATGATCTGCGTGTTCCCGCTTACCCGCGCCATCGTGGGCACTACGGTGGGCACCAAGGCCACCATCGTTCCGCTGGTGGTCGCCGCCTTCCCCTTTGTGGCACGTCTGGTGGAGACCAGCCTGCGGGAACTGGACGAGGGCGTGGTGGAAGCTGCCCAGAGCATGGGCGCTACTCCCTTCCAGATCATCACCAAGGTCATGATCCCGGAGTGCCTGCCCGGGTTGATCTCCAGCATGACCACCGCGCTGACCACCATTCTGGGCTACTCCGCCATGTCCGGCGTCATCGGCGGCGGCGGTCTGGGCAAGATCGCCCTGTCCTACGGCTACTACCGCTACCAGACCGATATCATGATCGTCTGTGTGGTGCTGCTGGTGCTGATGGTGCAGGCGTTCCAGTCTGTGGGTACCCTGTGGGCCACCAAGAGCGATAAGCGCCTGCGGAAATAAGAAGCTTTGAATTTTCGATTCCCCGCCGGAGGCAGCCCCTCCTGCGGGGAATCGTCCTTCCCGACCAAAAAACAAGCAAAGGAGTATGTTGTATGAACCGTGATACCATCTGTGTGCAGGGCGGCTATACCCCCGGCAACGGCGAACCCCGTCAGATCCCCATCATCCAGTCCACCACCTTCAAGTACGCCACCAGCGAGGATATGGGCAAGCTGTTCGATCTGGAGGCAGACGGCTATTTCTATTCCCGCCTGCAGAACCCCACCTGCGACATGGTAGCCAAAAAGATCTGCGAGCTGGAAGGCGGCACTGCCGCCATGCTTACCTCCAGCGGACAGGCCGCAAACTTCTTTGCCCTGTTCAATATCTGCGAGGCAGGGGACCACATCGTAGCCTCCAGCACCATCTACGGCGGCACCTTCAACCTCATCTCGGTCACCATGGCTAAAATGGGTATCACCGCCACCTTCGTAGACCCCCTGTGCACCGAGGAGGAGCTGAACGCCGCCTTCCGGCCCAACACCAAGGTGGTGTTCGGCGAGACCATCGCAAACCCCGCCCTGACCGTGCTGGACATTGAAAAGTTTGCCAAGGCCGCCCACGCCCACGGCGTGCCGCTGATGGTGGACAACACCTTCCCCACACCGGTCAACTGCCGCCCCTTTGAGTGGGGCGCGGACATCGTGACCCACTCCACCACCAAGTACATGGACGGCCACGGCGCAGTGCTGGGCGGTGCCATCGTGGACGGCGGCAAGTTCGACTGGATGGCGCACGCTGAGAAGTTCCCGGGTCTGTGCACCCCGGATGACAGCTACCACGGTATCACCTACGCCGAGCGCTTCGGCAAGGAGGGGGCTTTCATCACTAAGGCCACCGCGCAGCTGATGCGGGACTTCGGCTCCATGCAGTCCCCCATGAACGCCTATATGCTGAACCTTGGTCTGGAAAGCCTGCACGTTCGGATGCAGCGCCACTGCGCCAACGGTATGGCGGTGGCACAGTTCTTGGAGAACCACCCCAAGGTGGCCTATGTGAACTACTGCGGGCTGGAAAGCAGCCCCTACCACGCACTGGCTCAGAAGTACCTGCCCAATGGCAGCTGCGGCGTGGTAAGCTTTGGTCTGGCGGGTGGACGTCAGGCTGCCAGCACCTTTATGAAGGAGCTGAAGCTTGCCGCCATTGAGACCCATGTGGCGGATGCCCGCACCTGCTGCCTGAACCCCGCCTCCAGCACCCACCGTCAGATGAACGACGAGCAGCTGGCTGCCGCCGGTGTGCCCGCCGAGCTGGTGCGCATGAGCTGCGGTCTGGAATCCGCCGAGGATCTCATCGCCGATATCGCGCAGGCACTGGATAAGGTATGAAAGGAGCGACTTTCCTATGCCGCTGATCATCCCCAAGACCTTACCTGCCTTTGATGCCCTGTATGAGGAAAACGTTTTTGTCATGCACCGGGAGCGGGCGCTGGCGCAGCATATCCGTCCGCTGGAAATTTTGATTCTGAACCTGATGCCCACCAAGATCGCCACCGAGACCCAGATCGCCCGGCTGCTGGCCAACACCCCGCTGCAGGTGCACATGACCCTGCTGCAGACCGCCAGCCACTCTGCCACCCATGTGTCGGCTGCCCACCTTGAGGCCTTTTACAAGACCTTTGACGAGGTAAAGAACAACCGCTACGATGGTATGATCATCACCGGCGCACCGGTGGAGACCATGGATTTTGAGCAGGTGGACTACTGGAACGAGCTGTGCGAGATCATGGACTTCAGCGAGACGAACGTCTACTCCACCCTCCATGTCTGCTGGGGCGCACAGGCAGGGTTGTACTACCATTATGGCGTGCGCAAGCAGCTGCTGCCGGAAAAGATGTTCGGCGTGTTCGAGCACCGGGTCACCCGCCCGGCAAACCCGCTTGTACGCGGCTTTGATGAGGTGTTCTACGCTCCCCACAGCCGCCACACCGGCATCTGCCGGGAGGATGTGGACAACTGCGCCGCACTGCGCATTCTGGCCGAGAGCGACGCCGCCGGGCCCTTCCTGATGAGCACCGAGAACGGGCGGCAGATTTTTGTTACCGGTCACCCGGAGTACGATAAGTATACGCTGGATGCCGAGTATAAGCGGGACGTAGCCAAGGGCCTGCCCATCCATGTGCCCGTCAACTACTACCCGGATGACGACCCCGCAAAGCCGCCGCTGTTCCGCTGGCGCGCCCACGCCCACCTGCTGTATGAAAACTGGCTGAACTATTACGTCTACCAGAACACTCCCTATGATCTGGGAGATATCCAACGGGTAAAACACGAGAAATAAATAACAAAAAGGACTGCTGCGAAACAGCGTCAACGAAAAATGTAAAAAAGCTGAGCATCTGATCTTTCACAGATGCTCAGCTTTTTTGTACCCTTTTTTGAGAAGCTGCCTTGGAGCTTTCAATATTTTGAAGGTATGCTATTCTGCGGCAGCCCTCTGCCGGATGTTTTTACCCTCTGGGGTGGCCGGTATATGTCAGCGCCACGGTGTCGGGGCCGGTGTTGGCAGAGACCACGCCGCCCAGCTCAAACACGGCCAGCGGCGGCTTGCCAAAGGCCTTGCGGCAGGCCTTTTCCAGATCAGCGGCTTGCGGGATGTTGGTGTGGCCGATCATATACTCAAAATCCTCCACATCCCCAGCGCGCTTCTGGCACAGATCCACCATGGCGGGCACGACTTTTTCATCGCCGCGCACCTTGGCCTCTACCTTGGTCTTGCCGTCGATCAGGGTAATGATGGGACGGATACCCATCAGTTCGCCCATGACGGCTGCTGCGGCAGAGATGCGGCCGCTCTTTTTCATCTGCCTCAGGCTGTAAGGCCCCAGCACGACCTCCATGCAGTTCATCTGCCGTTCAAATTCGTGGATGACGTGGCGGATCTCTGCGCCGTTCTGCAGTTTGCGTGCCATCTCGCACAGATACCAGCCGAACACCATAGAATAGGTGTGGGGGTCCAGCAAGTGGATGTTCAGATGGTGCTCCGGGCGCTCCTCCCGCAGCATCCCCTGTGCCATCAGGGCGTTGTTGTAGGTGGAGGAGCCGGATTTGTTAATGGGCACATGGATGACATCCGTGTAGCCCTCGTCCACATACTGGCAGTATTTTTCACAGAACTGGATGGGCGTAATGGCGGCGGTAGAGGGCACACCCTTTGCCGCACGCATTTTATCGTAGAACTCGGTGTTGGTGCAGTCCACACGCTCAACATAGTCCACATCATCCAGCAGGATGTGGAAACTCATGATATCAATGCCGTATTTTTCGGCCATCTCCTGCGGGATATCGCAGGAGGAATCAGTCAGAATTGCGATCTTGCTCATAATTTCCCTCATTTCCATTCATAATCTCGTAGGTGGCCGTGGTCCAGCAGCTCCGGGAAATCCCACTGCCGCAGCACCTCGTACACGCCCACCGCCACGCTGTTGGAAAGGTTCAGACTGCGGCAGGTGTCCCGCATGGGCATCCGGATGCAGTGCTCCTGATTTTCCGCAAGCAGCGCCTCCGGCAGCCCGGCGTCCTCGCGGCCGAACACCAGATAAGCCCCGTCTGGGTACTGCACATCGGTGTAGCGCTGGGGTGCCTTGGTGGTAAAGTAGTAGTAGGGGCCGTTGTTGCGGGCAAAAAAGTCTGCAAGGCCGTCGTAGTAGGTAATGTCCAGATAGTGCCAGTAATCCAGCCCGGCGTGCTTGAGCTTTTTGTCATCAATGGCAAAGCCCATGGGGCCCACCAGATGCAGACGGCAGGCCGTGCAGGCACAGGTGCGCGCCACGTTGCCGGTGTTCTGGGGGATGCGGGGCTCTACCAGCACGATATTCAAAGTCGGCTTGTCCATCATAAAATGCCCTCCGGTTCCTCCCGCAGGGGGCACAGGCGGGGCAGCAGCGGCTCAAACCACACGCCGAAGCGGGTGTCCTGCGTGTAGGGCGTGCCCTGAATGGCCAGCGAAACAAACTCCGCAGCGTTATCGGCGGCGGCGCTCAGGGCGTTGCCCTGCAGCAGCGAGCCGATGAGCACGGCACCATACAGATCCCCCGTGCCGGGGAAGCTGCGGCTGATATGCAGCTTTTTGATGACGAAGCGGTCTGCGCCGGTACCGGCACAGCCGATGTACTTGCCCAGCGGCAATCCGGTGACCACCGCGTTGGAGGCCAGCGGCTGCAAAGCATCTGCCAGCGCCTGCGCGGCGGCATCGTCCAGCTGTTCCGTCACGGGCTGCTGCTGCAAAAGCAGCTGCGCCTCGGTGTAGTTGGGCAAAATCAGGTCTGCCGCGCGGCACAGGCTGCGGATGCGCTCGACCAGTGCCGGGGTAACGGTGGAATAGGCCTTGCCGTTATCGCCCATTACGGGGTCCACCACCTTGTAGGCGGCAGGCCACAGGGCAAAGGCTTTTTCAGCCAGCGCTACCTGCGCCTCGCCGCCCAGATAGCCGGTATAGATACAATCAAATTGCAGTCCAAGGGTCTGGTAGTGCTCCAGTGCGGCCATGCCGTAGGCACTGCCGTCCATCCGGGCGGGGGTGCCAAGGCCGCCGGTGTGGGTGGAGAGCACCACCGTGGGCAGCGCCACCGGCTGGAAGCCCATGACCGACAGCACAGGCAGGATCACCGCAAGGCTGCACCGGCCCACGCCGGACAAGTCGTGGATGCAAAGGATCTTTTTGGGTTCAACGGGTTTTTGCAAATAGGAAAACCTCCTTGCTGAAAAGCCGCGCACAGCGGCTTATAAAAAGCATCATAGAACAGTATACCACAAATTGCTGCATAAAAAAAGCGTATACCAGATTCTTTTACGGAAATAATAGCACTGCAAGCCCTGTCATGACAGGCCGAAAGGAGAAATTCAGGATGAAACAGCGAGAAAATTCCGCCGCAGGCATGGTGGTGGGCATGGCCACCGGTGCAGTCCTTGGGGCTGCCGGTGCCATGATGGCTACCCAGAGCAAGCGCCAGATGCGCCGCAATGTGCGCAAGGTGATGAAGGGCGCGGAAAATGCGGTGATGCAGCTGGATAAAATGGCCGCCGACTTTGTGGAAAAGCACATCGACTGCTGAACAGCAAAAGCGCCGTCCCGGGTGGAACGGCGCTTTTGTTATCGTGCTGTTTATTTTGCCCAGATGCACATCCGGGCGGTGGTATTGATCTCGCCCAGCAGGCTCAGATCCATCTGGATGTTGCAGGTCACGGTCAGCGACTTATTCACATCGCTGCCGGTCAGCACCGAAGCGGGCAGGTTCTTGATGGTCAGGATGCCGTTGCCCTTTTCGATCTCGCCGGTCAGGGTGCCGGTGTAGGTCACATCGCCGATGGTCAGGCCGGTCAGACAGCCGGTCACATTAAGCTTGGTCACCTGCTTGACGGGCAGCGTCAGGGTGTAGGTGCCATTGGACTGGCGGGGAAGGATAGCCT
>ERZ1026916.615-NODE-615-length-23254-cov-6.799129_pt1 | contig 23254 bp, 29 predicted proteins | sample MGYA00519465_ERZ1026916 | MGnify/ENA primary metagenome ERZ1026916 (study PRJEB26926, sample SAMN06164880) | human gut metagenome | biome: ENVO:00009003; feature: ENVO:2100002; material: ENVO:00002003 | host: Homo sapiens | place: USA | collected 2012 ... | reverse complement strand
GCACAAAATACCCTACCCACTCCCTATTTTCACAAATATTATACCACAGACGGCGGGCCAAAACAAGGGATGGCGGCGTATTTTCTTGCGTTTATTTTTGCTGCTCCAACGCGGCTTGCGCCTCGGCAAACCGGCGCGCAACGCGGTCTTTTGTTTGCTGGTTCAATTCCTCGACATTCAGCACGGGCTTTTCCTGCTCTTTGAGCGCAAAGGTTTTACGCATTTTCAGCACATGGTTTTTCTCGTGCTTTGGTAGGCCCGCCACATCTACGGTGCGCCAGTAGATCACCCGCTGCATGAGCGTGGTTTCCGGCAGTCCCTCAAATAGTGCCATGAATTCCCACCAGTGCAGAAAGTCCACAGTGGTAAGGCTGATCCCGTAGGTGGCATAGAACGCCGCATAGATCAGGTTGGCATCCTGCTCAAAATCAAAGGCTTTTTTGGGGGCTTTTTTCGCAGTCTTATCCTTTCCATCCCCGGAAGCGTTGCCGCGCCCGTAGAACCACACCAGCCCCTCCACAGCCTTGTAAGTGTCCCTCGGTATTTCCGGGTACAGCTGGTAAAGGGCGGCAGTGGTCTTTTCCACTTCGCTCATTTCCGGGTCATGTAGGATCAGATCAACCTGTATCATGTTGCGAAAATCAGCGGAAATGGGGATGCCCTCATATTCCTCCGGCAGCCCGTCCAACAACAGGATGCTCATTTCTTTGCCCGCCGCGTTGCTCGGTTGGGCTTATACTTTTGCAGTTTAACGCCAAATTCCTTGCCCTGTGCTTCCATAGCAAGGCTCAAGGCGTCGTTGATTTCCGCAACTTTATTGAGGCTGGGGTTATTGCCCAGTAGCTGCTCCGCAACGCCGTCACCAAATACCTCATCAATGAAATTGCCGAACAGCCGGAGCTGCGCGTTCAGCATATCCACATAGGCGTCCAGAAAACCGGGGGCATCCGGGGCAACGGTGGGCAGGGCGATGTTTGCGCCCTCAGCCTCCATGCGTTCCCCGGCCTGCTTATACCGCAAAACATCCGAGGGGGAGGTTATGTCAAAATCCAGCTGGATATTATTTACTTCGATCATGGTGTCCTCCTTAAAAATTGCCGGGGGCTGTTACGCCCCCGGCTGCTGTCACTTCTTTGCGATGACCGGCCTGCCGAGAGTGGTCTTGTCGCTTTGCAGATATGCGATCCGATCCTCGGTGGGTTCGTATCCAGCGCGCGGGTATTTGTCTTTACCGGCACGGTAGATGTGCATATCGTCCCCCGGCTCGGTGAAGTCGATCAGGACTTCATACCGGCCTGTGCGGTTATTTTTGCGCGCCATGCTGAAAACCCTCCTTTACGGCTGGGCCGGTGCGTAGGTGTACTCCGTGGGCTTGACCGTGGAGGTCAGCGTGGCGCTAAAGCTGGCATTTTCGCCCGCAGCGCCGGACAGGTCATCCTCCACCGCAATGGAAATGCTGCCGCGCTCACCCTTGCCGGTGAGCATATTGAAATAAACATAGGGCTTGATGACCGCCTGCCCGGTGCCAAACTTGACGGCATGGGACAGGATGGCATCCTGAAATGCATCACCGTTATAGCGGTCGCCGGTCACGGTGAAGCTGCGGGAGGTGCCGGTCTTGATTGTCACCTGCCCAGTGCGCAAATACTGGCTGTCCTGCGTTTGCGCGGACAGTGCGCCGGACTGCTCCGTGATGCCCTCCTGCGCCACGGTAAACTGGTTAGGGTCGGTTGCTTCGCCGGTGAAGTCGATAGCCAGCACCATATCATCGGCGGTAGAAAAGCCCTCAAAGGCCGGGCTGGGTGTGCGGCCGTTCATCAGTTCCGAAAGAATCATGGTTTTACACTCCTTTTCTGTAATACTCCAGATCGCATTGTATCTGGTATTTGCCTGCGTTGACATCAGGCTGGTAAAGGTAGCCGGGGCCGGTTGCCCGGATGCTGCGGGGAACCAACCCCGCGGGCAGCTCCGGCAGGTTCCGCACCCGCGTCTGCTTGTGCAGCCACATTGCCAGCGCCTCATAAAAGCCGGAATTGAGCATATTCTGCGCCTCGTCCGGCCCGTAGTCGTTTACGCTGCTGATCGTGAATGGATAACGGCACCGCGCCCCTCCGTTGGCGTAGCGGTACACTACATCGTCTGTTGGGGTGGTGCCTATGGCGTATTCCACGCCAGCCTCGCCGGTGTCCTCCGGCAGATAGTCAATGTTCAAGCGGCCGTTAGCCATAAGCGGGCAGCCGCTGAAATAGTCGAACAGTGCTTCTAAAACGGTTGTTGCGCTCATTTTCCACCTCCAGCCAACCGCTGCGCACCACGTAGAATGCGCGCCCGTTCAACAGCCTTGCCGCGCTCAAACCAATGTGCGCCTCTGTTAGCGTCATACGGGCGGCTGTCAGCGGTTTTGTAATACTGCGGCGCAGAGTAGGGGGCGATGTACCGCACCTCGCCGCTGCCAACCTCCGTACCGAGAATGCCGGATTTTTGCAACATACCAGTTTGAAACGGTACGCGGGTGGAGCAGAACCGCAACACCTCGCTGTCCACAAATTTTTGCGCCCGCGTGAAATTGCCGGTGTACTCCCTGCCAAAGCCGGGGTTCCACTCCAGCACCGCCTTTGCCTTGCCGTTTTTCAGTGTGACAGAATACACAGTGCCGCGCGGCGTGGTGATCGTCAAGTTTGGTTTTGCCATGCTATTTACCCTCCAGTCTGAGGTGGGGGAGCAGGCGCGCCATGTTGTCTGTATGCACAGCAGTCACGGTGAAACAGTCGGTAAACTGTTTTGTGATCTCCGTAATCCCGCTCACAACGTCCGGCCCCGTGCCAAGCACCACCACGTCCCCATTTTGGGCCGTCCAGTGCCCCGTAGGGTCTGGCAGGGCAGTGTACTCGTCCCGCGCCAAAAAGCCGTCAGGAAACGATTTAAGCGGTATTCTGACGCTGTACCCGTCTGCGGAGGTCAGCCCCTCGCCGATGGTAATGCGCTGACAGCCCGCCCAGCTTGCGCCGGATATAACGGTTTTTGGCCACAGCGTTTTCTTTGTGGCCGTATTGTACCGCTTGTTATAGATCGTGATCGTCTGGTCAAAGCCTGTCATCACAACCACCTGCACATGAGGTTTACCGGCCATTGTAGATACCGGGCGCAAACAGCTGCGCGCTCCTGTGCCTCTGCCTTTTGTATGGACACGCCGCCGCCCGTCCCAACCGACACCGTATAGCCATCATTGCTTATACTGCCGATCCCTTTGGGCAGGGCGGCGGCGGTATCCTTGTACCCCGCCACAACGTCCACCAGTGCGCACTCACACAGTTTTACAGCTTCCTGCATTTCCTCTGGCGCGGTCTGTGCCGCGCCGTTGGTCTGCGAGAGGATTTCAGCATGAGCCTCATCCACCGAGGCGTTGTATGCGGTTTCCGTCAGCTTGCCGCCGTGATCCTTGTAAAATGCGTAGTCCGTAAAGGTGGCCATCGTGATCACTCCTCCTGCGGGTCAGCGGCAAGAAAAGCCTGAATAGCCTCCACGCGCTGTTTGTTGGTGGTCGCCTCGGAAATGTCCATGCCCAGCTCCGCAGCCTTTTCAAGCAGCTCGGCGGTGCTCATGCGATCCAGCGGCTTTTCACATTTAGGGGCGGCGGGGGCGGTCTGCACAGCCACAGGCGCGTAACCCTTTGCGGTGTATTCGTGCAGGCGATCCTCGTTAATGTCGCGGGTAATCCCGGCTTTCTGAATTAGCATAGCTGCTCCTCCTCGTTAAGACACCGTTTTGGGGTGCAGATACAGCCCCTTAACCTTGTTATCATAAACAAAGGCATCGTGGTACTCCCTAAACTGGAATTTCCACGCATCCTTGTCCTGATTGGTGTCCGGGTCAAAGATTTTGGGCAGGCTGAATTTGACAACCTGCAAAATGGCGGGCGGGTAGATAATCATAAAATTGATGTCTGCCGCACCCGTCGCTTTTGCATAACCCCAGTTGGCGGTGCCGTCATTGAGGGTGATCGCCGTATAGAAACGGGTGGGCGGCACCCAAGTGATGGGCATGGAATTGTACCCCGCCAGCACAGTGTTGACAGTGCCATCGCTGCCCCACTGACGCGCCAGCGCCGCGTTGAGGACGGGCTGGAGGTCGCTGTTGATGTACAGCCTGCGGCCAGCCAGCGGCACCTCGTCCGCATTCAGCTGGCGCACCGCCTCGTCAATGGCGGCGATGATCGTGTCTTTGGTCAGCACAGCAGCAGTGGCTTTGTTGATGCCGGTCTTGCTGGCGTACTTCGCAAAGCGGTACGCATCCAACTCAGGGATAACGTGCAGGCGCATGAATTCCCCGGTTACGGTGCCAAAGGTGAGGCCCAGCGTTTCCTCATCGTCCATGCGGTCAACGGAAATTTCCTTGCCGCGCTCCTCGGTGAGGGTGAGGGTTTCCCATGCGGCGGTAACGTCGCCTTTGGGATAGCCGCTTTCACGGCTGTAATCGCCCAGCCCGGTGGTGCTGGTCTTGAGCACCTTTACCTCGTTCACGCCGGTAAAGTCGGCGCGCGTTGCGGCGTCCATGCCGTTGGTGACGGACTCCGCCTTGTACACACCATCGATGATAGGTACAAATTTCTTTGCAAGTTCGATAGAATTAGCCATTTGTTAACCGTCCTTTCCTGTTGACAGCCCCGCGCCTTTCATGGCCGCAGCCACGAAGGGATCGGTGCTTGTATTGTTGACTTCGGTATGCTCCCCGCCAGTTTTCACTTTCGCAGGGGTCGTAGTTGTGCCAGTGGTCTTGTCCGCTTCACCGAACAGGTAAGCGTCAGACTCAGCAAGCGCCTTAATCGCCGCTGCCGTGTCCTCTTTCTGGTTTTTGCTGGCCTTGAGCGCCTCAATATCCAGCAGCGCGGCAATGGCTTTGGGGTTTTTGCCTTTCGCCTCCGTGATCCCGGCCATCAGCAGCGCCTGAAAATCACGGTCGGCAAGCTGACTCTGAAAGTCAGCGTCTTTAGCCGCCATGTCCTTTTTAAGCGTTTCCACCTCGCCCCGGAGGGCTTCAACGTCCACGCCGTCAAAGGCTTGCAGCTTTTTGGACACTTCATCGAGTTGCCCCTTGTAGGTGTCCCGGTCTTTGGCGGCATTTTCTGCCGCAGTCTTGTGTGCCTCGATGTCTTTGCCGTGCTGGGCCATGATTTTATCAATAGCCTCTTTATCAAGCCCCAGCTCCTCCAGAAATTTGCGCTCCATATCCTGCTCCTTTCGTCCGTTACGCTTGTTATCGGGGTCGCACCCCGTGGCGGCTGCGTTGTTTTACGCCGCGCCCGGCGAATTTTTGTATCAAAAAGGACGCCCCCAGCGGGGGCGCCCAAGTTGAACCAGTATTAAATCAGTCGATCAGAGGCAGCACACCAGCCTGTGCAAGCCGGCCGTTTTCGTCCTCCACAATGTAGAACCGCCCCTCGGCGTATGTGATACCGGGGCCGCCGTTCAGGGTGGGGGCGGTGGCGCTGTATTGGTACGCCTCGCCATCGGCATTTTCGTCTATCAACGCCAACGCCCATTTGCCATTGGTGCGGTAAACCTTTGTGACCTCATACACCCCGTCGTTTTGCGGGCCGGTCGCGCCCATGTTTGGGCCTTTGTACTTCACTTTCATGGCTTCACCTTTTCCTCATACATAGCCCCGTTATTCTCGTACCAGTGCAAATAAACCGGGTTCCCATCCACGCTTGCTGTGCCTACTTTCTTTTGCCACATGGTTGGATCGGTTTCCGGGTGATCCGCATTCAGCCGGGGTGTATCGCGCAGTGGAGTATGCGTTGACTGCCCCGCGATAACGCGCACATCGGTAACAGCTGCGCCCTGTGGTATGCTAATACTACCATCAGCAAAGGCATTTTGCAATACGGTGTCCGGCGCTTTCGTCTTTGCCGGTTTCCCCGGATTACCAACGCGGAAAGCCTTGCCGGAAAGCGTTTTGGCAATATCCGCATTGGTGTATTTGGCGCCGTACTGCGCCCCGGCCCGCTCCCTGAAATAGTCGCGGGTGAGGCCGGTCTGCTTAATAAAATCACGCTGCGCAGCTTGCCACTCGCGCACTTTGGTTTTGGCGGCGCTGCTGTCCAGCCCCGCCGCGCTCATGGCGCTTTCTTCGCGTTTCCAACGGCGAATTTGCCGCTCATAATACCGCTGTTGCTGCGTGGCGTCGTAGAGGCTCATTTTCTCGCCGTCAAAGGTGACTGTGCGGGCGTTCAACTCCCTCAGTTTTTCCACGCTGTACGCTCGATCAGACAGCCCCTCGATCACTGGGAAAAAAGAGTGGCGGCAATTCCAGCCGCACAGCCCCGGCCCAGTGCCGTACCCGGTCTGTGTGTAAAAGTCCGGGTATTTGCTGGGCTTGCGTGAACGCGAAAACCAACGCCCTTGCCAAAGCGCATGAGTCGGCCGCGCACCGTGGTGCGCTGTGGTTTCCACAAGATCTGTACCCATTTCATCCATGCGGCGCAGCTGCACCTCGGCAGCGGTCTGGTTTACGCCGGTCAGCGTTGCCCGGCGAAAAGCCACATCCAAGTAGTCAACCCAGCCGGTGGGGTACTGTATCGCGGCAATGCCCTTGCGGGTCAAGGTGCGTATGCCGTCCCGGATCGCCTGCTGGTATGAAAAACCGCCAGATGTTACCTTGTGATAGGCAAGATCAAGGGCGTTTTCAAATTGCTGTGTGGCGGTCGCCGCCGTGGTCAGGGTGAGGTTGCGGTATTCCTCAAGGGTCTTTGTTAGCCCTGCACGGATCAACTGCTGCATATAGGCATTGTCCGCAAGCGGCTGGGGGTTATACCCTGTGGCGCGGTATATAGCATCATCCACGGCGAGGCTGCGCGTGGCCGCCTCGTCAAACAGCTGGATCAGCTGCTGCTCTGACATATTCAGCGCCCGGTTGAGGTGGTGCAGAATATAGTCACGCTCGGCGCCTACCGCCTCAAGACGGGCAAGCTGCCATTGCGTGGTTTCCGTGACCGCGCCCACCTTTGCAATGCGCCGCGCCATGTCGTTGATAATCTCCCTCTCCGTGGCGGTGATAATGTCCAGCACACTGTCCGGCAGGTCATCTAACTGCCGAAACGTAAGCATTACTCATCCTCCCCCGGTGGAAAGCTATTCCTGCCATACACCGGCCCCGGTGGCTGGGTTTTGGCTTTTGCGGTCGCTTCATCCTCGCCGTACCATTTCATGCGGTATTCATACCGCTGCATAACGCCGTTGAGAATGTCCTGCCGGTCATCCGCTTTCTTTTCGTCGTCGCTGACGATATAGCCATCAGAGAACACCACCACAATGGCGGTTTCGGGGTCAACCGGCTGCCCCAGTATGTTTTTGCCCGCCCACAGAATGGCGCGGACAATGCTCTGGAGGGCCTGTTCAATCACAATGCCGTGTTTGGCGGCGTTCTGTTTCAGCTCCTGCTTTTCCCCGGTGTATTGGGTTGCCGTGACCTGCGCGGCCCGCATATTGCTGTTAAACTGATAATGCCGCGTCCCCATACCGCATTTGAAAGAAAGATAATCAAGCTGCGCCTGTACCGCATCCCGGTTGTCTGTGACGCGCAGATCGGGGTTAAATTCATGCACCAGCTTTTTGTCCTCGGTAAACTCATCACCCACTGACACAAAAAGCTGCTGGAGCATATCGTCCGGGGCAAGGTATATGGGCTTGCCGTCCTTATCCACGCCAATGGTGCGGGTCAGCTCCCGGTTGTAAAATACCTTTTTGCCGCCCAGCCACAGATCACGGTTGAAATTGTTATAGGCGATGTCTATTCCCTTGAGGTTGTCTACCGCCTGCGCGAACACCGAACACCCCAGCCCCAAATTGTTTTCAAAGGGGTTTACGATGTTGGGGTGGATTATCGAGAAAAACGGGTAGGGGCTGCCGGTGTTGATCCGCTCTGCCACACCGTCAGGCAGGGGCGCAGGAACAAGAGAGCCGCCGCCCGCGCTTTTGAAATATCGGTTTTGAATGACATACAGCCCATTCTCCAGCGTGTGGATTTCCACATACACATATTTCTGCCCGCGCACTGTGTTCTCGGACGCAAAAGCAACCTCCGTAATCTGGTGGTAGCGCACGGTGATGGGGAAAATGTTCATTGCGGGCAGGTATTCCATGCGCACCCGCGCCTCCGGGGAAGTCAGCACAGCGCCGTCCTCGCCCGCCAGCAGCCCGTCCAGCTTCATAACAAATGCACCGGTGCCGCTGTAAAAGGCTTTTTCCACAAGGCTGTTTGCCTCGTCCCAAAAACTGATAGCGCCGAACACGCCCCCTGTGGACTGTTCCTCCTCCGGGCCTTGCAGAAACTCCGAGGAGGCTTTGTCTTTGAGAACGATCTGGGTTTTTTCGTTCAGCAGACACGCCGCCCAGTCCTCGCATATCTTTTTAGCCATCTTCATGGAATACAGGGTGCGCTCTTTCTTTCTGCCGCTGTCGGTAGTTTCGCTGAATTTGTGAAACGATTTCACATAACCGGCCCACCACTGCCGCCATTCCTCGATCCTGTTGTAGTAATCCGAGGTGATGCTGGCGCCCAGTTCCGTATTTAGAATTTTGATAACCGCCTGAATGTCCACAATATCACCTCTCTTTCATGTCAGGGCATAGCTTTGACATAAACGGCTCCCACGAATACTCAAAGGCATCGAGGATGTCAATGTCGGTGGAGAAGTTGTCCAGCCGCTCATCCGGCTTTTTGCTGTCCCACACTGCATTTTCAAGCCCGCCCTGTACCAGCTTGCAGTCATCCCCGACAAACAGCCGTTTGGTGTTCAGCAGGGTGCTTGTAGCAAATATACGATCCCTGATCTGCCGCTTTTTACAGTCCAGTACCTCCACACCCAGCGCGGCCTCGCGCGCCGCTTTGCGCAGACTGTTGATCAGGTACTGCGCCTCATTGTCTGCCCACACATACTTGATATACAGCCACGGGTATTTGGTGCGCAGGCGGTGGACAAAGCCCACAAACTCCCTGCACAGCCGATCCGCGTCAATTTCCCCTTTGGGCGCCTTTATGTGATGGTCAGCAATAACCGTGACCTTGTGAAAAGCCGTGTGCAGCGCCGTTGCCACAAAGGTGGTGAGGGACTGGCTGCCGCCAAAGTCGATGCCTATTGAAACAAACTGCACATCGCGCAGCGCGTCCTTATCCAGCGGCCACACATAAACCTCTTTGTTTTCCGCAAACTGCCGGTAGATGATGCCCTCGGCAACCACCCACAGCCCGCGAATATAGCGATCATAAAAAACGCCGCTGTAAAGGCGCTCATATCGTTGTTTGGTTTCCTCGGACAGGCTCAAATTGTCAGCCATTGTAAAATGCAGGTGCAGCACCTTTTTGGCGGCAGGCTTTAGCACCCATTCCTGATAGAACCAATGGGACGGCCCCTCCGGGTTGCAGTTGAACCAGAATTTACTGCCGTCCACACTGCACCGCGCTATGGCCTGCTCCACAAAAGAGCGGGGCATAAGGGCAACCTCGTCAAAAAGCACTCCCGCCAACGTGATACCTTGTATCAGTGTATAGCTGCTCTCGTCACGCCCGCCGAAAAGGTAATAGCTGTTTGTGCGCCCGGCAGCGGTGATCACCAGCTTGTTTTCGTTTCGGCGCTCCCGGATAGACACCACACCCTCCAGCCATGTGGGGAGCTGGGTTATCACGTTGCGGCGCAGGCTTTCAATGGTCTTGCCGCAGATGCCGAACACCGCGCCGTCAAAACACGCCATTGACCACAGGACAAAGCCCACGGACATGGACACGGTTTTGCCTGACCGCACGGAGCCGTCACAGATTATGCCATCCAGCTGCTTAAATGCGGGTCTATTCCACCACGTCAGCGCCAGCAACTGCCTCTTGCTCAATTTCTGGTATATCATCCGTTTCCAGCTCCTCCTGCGCGCTTTCCACAATAGCCTCAAACAAATTGTTGGTGGCCTCGGTCGATGTATCGCGCCCACTATCAAAAACGCCCACGGCTTTGCCCAGAAGTTCCAGCGCGCGGACTTTATCATGCAATTTAACTTCAATGCCGTTGGCGCCCTGCTTTATGCTTGCCAGCGCCGCCGCTTTATCCTCCGGCAGCTCGTCAGTGTTTGTGATCCGCACTTGCTGTGCTTCACCCGCGAAAGAAAGCACCTCGCCAGTGATAGGGTGAATAATCGGCCGGGAAGTAGGCACCGTTTCTACGCGCACAAAATCAGTGACGCGGGCAAAACCGACAACAGCCAGCTCCTGCATAATGCTTTCCCGTGTTATTTCCAGCTTTGCCGCTGTTTTGGCTCCCAAACGCTGTATTTCTTCTGCAATGCCACTATTTGCAACTAATTTGTGAGCGTTTCCGCGCGCATATCGAGGGCTATACCCAGCACGGATCGCCGCCTGTTCCGCGTTTCGATCTATCAGGTATTCCAGCACAAATAATTGCTGCCGCCCGTTCAACTTGCCTGCCACGCTCACCACCTCTCTTTTCTGACAATAGAAAAACCACCCCGCGCACAGCGGAGTGGTCATAGTAACTTGCATTATAATTTTAACACACCAAAAAGCGGACGTCAACGGACATCAGCGGACATCAGCGGACATCTTTTCAAAAAAGCTGTTCATGAGCCTGCGGGCCTGCCGTTCACTGTACCCAACGAATTGAGCCGCCCCAGCAATACCCCTGCCCTCGATATACCGCAATATGAAAAGCTGCCGCATAACGCTGTCCTCTATGCTTTCCACAAACTGCTCCACAGCGGCGCACTGTTTAACCAATGCCGCTTTTCGTTTTTTCAACCGGGGGACATAATCAGAGGTGTAGCCTTTGATGGTGATGTTGTGCATGGCATAAGGCACCTCTTTAGCAGAACCGCGCACCATATCAACGGCAAATTCCCCGGTGCTTTCAGCATTGTAAATCTGATCCTCCAGCATGGAAATTTCCCGCTTGAGGCTGGTATATTGCTCGATCTGCTGTCTGGTGATCATGCCGCGCCCTCCTTTGCCTTTTTGATCCTTGCTTTCAGCGCCTCCATAAGCGCGTTTTGTGTGTCGCCCTTGTGCTGCAAGGCGGTGATCACATCCTCGTCCATACCACCCTGCACAACGAGGTGGTGAATAACAACCGGGTGTTTCTGGCCTTGCCGGTGCAGGCGTTTGTTGGCCTGTTCGTACTGCTCCAGTGACCACACCAGCCCAAACCAGATTATGTGATGCCCTCCATTCTGGAGGTTCAGCCCATAGGCGCAACTGGCGGGGTGGGCCAGCAGCACGTCTATTTCCCCGGCGTTCCATGCGTCCTCGTCTGCGGTATTCTGGTACACCCGGACGTGCAGCCCCAGCGGTGCCAACGCCGCCAGCAGGCGGTCACGGTCATGCTGGAAGTTGTAAAACACAAGGGCGTGTTGCCCGTTTAGCTGCTCCAGCACCTCCAAAAACGCCTCGATCTTGCACTGGTGAATAGCAAGGGCGTGGCGGTCGCCGTCATACACAGCGCCGTTGCAAAGCTGGAGGAGCTTGCCGGTCAATACCCCGGCTGTTCCAGCGGTGATCATGCCCTCGTCCGTTTCCAGCAATAGCTCACGTTCCAGCTGCTTGTAGGCTTTGGCGGCGGGGGCATCCAGCATCACCGGCACCTCGTCATATATGCGCTCTGGCATTTCCAAATAGTCCTCGGACTTCATGCTGACACAAATATCGCCTATGGCGCGCTGAATGTACTCCAAACTGCCATCTTTAGGTGCGTAGCTGAAAATGGTGGTGCGGTTGCGTTTATCCGGGTCGAAAAACCGCTCACGGTATTGCCCTATGGTCTTGCCCAGTCGCTCCCCGCCATCCAGCAAGAATATTTGCGCCCACAGATCGATCAGCCCATTGCTGGAGGGGGTGCCGGTCAGCTCCACCAGCCTGTTAATGCGGCTGCGTACCAGCTTGAGGGCTTTGAAGCGTTTGCTCTGCCAATTCTTGAAGCTGGAGGACTCGTCCAGCACCACCATGTCAAAGGGCCACGCATTTTTGAAGTAATTGACCAGCCACGCCACGTTATCCCGGTTGATCACATAAACGTCTGCGGGGGTGGCAAGCGCCCGGAGGCGCTGCTGCTGACTGCCGCACACCAGTGAAATACGCAGGTGCCGGAGGTGATCCCACTTTTGCGCCTCTTTCGTCCATGTCCCCTCCGCAACCTTTTTGGGGGCTATGATCAACACGCGCTGCACTGCCCAGCGGTTATACCGCAGCTCATTGATCGCCGTCAGGGTGATGACCGTCTTGCCCAGTCCCATATCCAGAAACAGCCCCAGCGCCGCGTCCGTGATTATGCGATCCGTGCAATATTGCTGGTAGTTATACGGCTCATACCTCATCGGGAAACACCTCTTTCAAAAACTCCTTAACCGCCTCCGGGCCTTTTATCACACGCACCTCTGCGCCGCGCTTTTGCAGTTCACCGATCACCCACTTTTGAATGCTGGCCAACCTGCCGATCTCGGTTTTCAGTTCCACAAAATAAATGCGGCCGGTGGGGGTGAGTACAATCCTATCTGGAACGCCCGGTAGTCCGGGGCTTGAAAACTTCATACACATACCGCCCTTTGCTTTCACACCTTGCACAAGGCGGGCCTCTATTTGGCTTTCTCGCATAGTTTTTTCCTCCTGTAACATTCGTCGTAACATCGCGCGTATATATGCGCGGATTAGGCGTGTTAGGGCGCATAGGGTGATGCTGTACTCTCTAAACTCTCTATTTTTAGAGTTTATAGAAATAAATGTTACAATGTTACAAACCCCTAAAAACCCTTTATTTATGCGGCTTTGCGGTGTAACATTCAATGTTACACTGAATGTTACAAGTTACACTCCCCTGTAACATTCAAACGGTCAAAAACTCAATGTTACACCCAATGTTACAGGCAATGTTACAAAGGTTTTCGGACAAAACCGCGTTGCACACCGCAGTATCCGCAGCGCAGTGATTTCTTTAACCGCACCCAGCCGGGAGCGTTTTCCAGTATGCCGTTGATTTCCACGGCGTCTGAATAGGTCATGTCTTTTTGCCTGCCATCCAGTGCCTCGCACCACACCTCAAGGGCGCACACGCGATCACGCGGCACCAGTGTGAGGCTGTTTGTTTCCACAAAGCTGCCGCCCCAGAACATTTTACGTTTGTCCAGCCCCCAGCTGTTCCAATCCTCCGGCACCCGCCGCTCGATGAAGTCCAGCACAATACCCTCGCGGGCGCTGGTTTCGCGGTGGCTTTCCTGCACGGCTTTGGCGGCATCCTCCAGCGCACCGCCGAGGAACAACGCCTCGCCAGCGCGCCAGCGCATGACCGCCTCGGCCCACAGCTGATCCACCTCGTCCTCAAGGTTCGCCCATATATTCTTGCTGTGTGGGATCACCCCCACGTCAATGGGCCAGAAACGCCGGTTGCCGGTGCGGTCTTGCAAATACTCGGAGCTGTTGGTGGTGCCGAAAAAGACGCAGCAGCGCGGCAATTCTTTGACGTGGCGGCCGTATGCCGCCCGGAAACGGTCGGCCCGCAGGCTCAAAAACTGCTTTATGCGGGCAACGTCCGTGCGCCTGAATGCGTCCAGTTCGCCCACCTCCACGATCCACACGCCTTGCAGCAGCTCAGATGCCTCTTTGCCCTCAAAGGTGCGTATGGAGTCATTGAACCAGCCCCGGCTCATTTTATCCAGCAGGGTGGACTTGCCGATGCCCTGTGGCCCGGACAGGATCACCATTGTGTCATATTTGCAGCCGGGGGTCATGGCCCGCGCCACAGCAGCGGTGAATGCCTTGCGCGTCACCGTGCGGGTGTATGGGCTATCCTCCGCGCCCAGATAGTCAATAAAAAGGGTGTCGAGGCGCGGGGTGCCGTCCCATTGCAGGCCGCCCAGATAGTCCCGCACCTCGTTGAAACTGTGCTTGACGCTGTGGAGGGATAGGGCGCCATCGATCTTGCCGTTGCCGGTCAGCTGGTAGTATTTCTCCAGATACCAGTACAGCCCCTGATTATCGTTATCATCCCACAGGCGGCGCTTTTCTGATTTTTCCCACGGCAGCGCGCCCATGACCTCGCCGCGCCCGGCAAATTCGTTGAGGGCAAACTTGCCCTTGAGGTTGGGGTCGTTTTCGAGGATCACCCACACGTTATCAATGGTAGCTTTGATCTGCCCGGTTTGCTTGTTTATGGTCAGCTGCTTCACCCATGCGCCTGCATCCGCGTCTGTGAGCGCCGGGGCGGTTTCCTCGTCCGCAAAGTCACGGGCAGCCGCCTCTATGCGCTCTTGCGCCATAAGCGCCGCCACAGCAGGATCGGACACCGCCAACTCACACATAGCATTGTAGGAGGGCAGGCGGTTGCCGGGTGCGCCGGGGGTGGCTTCATCGTCCAGCCCCTCAAACTTGTGCAGGCGCACAAGGTCAAAGGCATTGACCAGCCGCCCGCTGCACGGGTCGGTGGCGTGATGGGAGTATAGGAATTTGCCCTCGTCATAGAGGACGGCGCCGCCCGTGGTGCTGCCGCCCAGATATGTGTACCTGCCGGGCATGGAGTCCACAGCCTCATATATCCCCGGCAGGAATGCAGCCATAGCCCCCAGAATGTCATAGGTGCGGCAGAATGCGCCCACCACGCCGTTTTTGGCGAGGGGATCGCCCTGCTTCATTCCCAGTTTTACAACGCTTGTTTCGCCCGCGTGACGGGGCCATGCGGTAACGTCCCGCCAGTCAGCGTACTGCGCCAGCAGCCCATCCGCAGACAGCATGGGCTTGTCTTGATAAGTAAAAATATACTCGCTGTCTGCGCAGCAGCTGGGCCAGTACATGAGCCTGTGAACGTCAAAGGTTGTGGGATCAGCCAGCTCCATACCGATGACCTCGGCCATTTTGCGCGCCAGCGGTTCATATTCATCGGCGGTCGCCGTGCGGTCAAGCGGCAGCAGGACGCGCAGGCGCGGAGCGGCAGGGGAGTGCTTGCGGGTGCTATATACGCAATACCCGCACCCCAGCCCCTCCACGCGCCGCAGAACGTCCTCGGTGGCGCCGGGGGGTATGTTGTCAAGGTCAAGGGTCAAAACGTCCCTGCCGGTCACTGCGGACGATTTACGGCGGGTTCCCAGCAGACCACCGGCGACATAGCCGCCCACGTCTTTGAGATCGTCCTGCTGGGATTTTTTCATGTTAAGGTATTCCTGCATGGTTTCTGTGCCGCGCGCAGGGATACGCATTTTTTCATACAACTCGGACAGGAGGAGGGTCTGGGGTTGCCAGCTGACGCTGCGCCGGTGGTTGCCCACAGAGATCAATATTTTGCGGTCATTGATCATGCGATACCCCTCCTCCTGTTATAATCGGGACTTCGTTGCCCCAGCAGTCCCAGCCGGGCGCCGTTTCGCGGGCAAACAGTTCTATGCGTGGGGTATCCCCCCCCATAAGTTCAACAATACGATCCCGCACCTCGGCAGGCTTGCGGCTGTGCTCCCGCAGAGGGGACACCACCAGCTGACTCACGGAGTTTGAAACGCGCTGCGGCTTGCCTTTGACCGCCAGCAGACACGGCTCTGTATTGCCCCGCGTCCAACGGCCCAGACCAAAGAAAAAGCCGTTGCCGCTGCGGTTCTGCTTCACCCATTGGAATGCGATGCTCTTGTATGTAAAGCCCCACGCATCTATGAGGAAAAGCGCCTCCCGCATCATGGGATAGGTGGCCCACATAAACAGAACGCAGTCTTTGGCGGCAATATCGCCCACGGGCAGGCGGCGCATTTCCGAAAAGGTCATGGTGGGGTAGTGGTCAGCGGCATTGCCGTTGCATCCCTTGTCCGCATATCGCCACGGGGGATCGGCATAGATCACGTTGTATTCTCTTTGAGGGAACGGTATAAACTCACTCATGTGTGGTGCCTCCTAAAAGTAGTTGCGCCCTGCCGCTGAAATTCCACTCCGTCACCGCTATGGGGTACGGTTCAATTTCAGAGGCCCACAGCGTTTCTATGCCATCCAGCAGACCAGCGAGAGGAAAGCCCCCGGAGCCGTCAAACAAGCTGCCCAGCGTTTTTGCACCCAGCTGCGCCATGCCGTGGAGGGGAATGCGTACCACCGGCAGCGCCACACCGTTGCCCCACATTTTGTATTCCGCGCTGTCCGTGTGCAGGTGGTTGTACCAGCGGATCATTTGCTTTTTATTCACAGGCTTGTATTTCTTGCCATTGATGGCGGCATAGGTGTGGCGCACCTCCTGCCAAAAGTCAAACGCTTCATCGGTCATATCCTCCAACACCGGCAGATCTGCCCACCAGTCTGGGAAACCCTGCAAGCGGGCGCACTCAGTAGGCGTTAAGCGGCGTACAGTGTAGCGTTTCATGTTCTCCCCCCCCGTACCCATTTGCCCCGGCAGTGTTTGCACAATACCGTCTGGGTTTATTCGCACCCGGCTGTCCTGCGGGTGGTTTTCCACCACAACCGCGTGGCGGTCGGTCGCGGTCAGCGTGAAACTGGCATCCTCGGCAAGTCCCGCGCCATTGGGGCCGTTTTCGTCAGCCCTGCCGATCATGGAGCCTTGTATCACAATGGGGATATTCCCGTGCATTTCAGCCCGCAATGTGCCGGTGATGTCTTTTGAAATAGCCATCTCACGCCCGCCCTGATCGTTCAAACAAACTGCGGCATCGTTCCGTTCACCCAACAGGGTGGGGGCAAGGTCAACCGCCGCGCCCACACCGCCCGCCGAGGGGCTGGCTTTGTATGCGAAAGCCACACACTGCGCCTGTGGCATGGTCGCGTCCAGCGCCCCGGCGATGGGGCCGTTTACGGGGTCTTGCCGTCCATTGAAACAGACTGGGCGATCAGTGCTGACAGCAGCGGCTCCGGGAGCGGCTTGCCCCTCACAAACGCCCTCCGCAATATACCCCGGCAAGCCTCTGGGCTTAAAGAGTATGTTTCCGGCACATTGTCCTGCAAAATCGCAGACAAGGATGATCCTACGGCGGCGCTGGGGGACTCCGTGAAATTGTGCGTCAATGGTTCGGTAGGCAATGCTGCCGCCTCCCACATCGGTGAATTGTCCAGCGGGTGGCCATCCGGCTTTAGGGATAGGAACAGCGGGGGCCGCTGGTTCTGTGATCTTGCAGAGTTCGTGGAGGACTGTTTGGAAGTCCGCGCCCTTGTTGCTGCTGAATGCGCCGGGGACGTTCTCCCAGACTGCAAAGCGAGGTTGTTTTCCATTGGTTGCATCCCTCATTTCCTTTATAATGCGCACCGCTTCACGGAAAAGCCCGGAGCGGCTGCCCTCCAGCCCCGCCTGCTTTCCCGCCACGGAGAGGTCTTGACAAGGGGAGCCAAAGGTTATGATGTCAACAGGGGCTATTGCCGCGCCGTTGATCTTTGAAATATCACCTAAATGCTTCATAGCTGCACCCCCGCTTTTTCACAGGCGGCGGCATAGTCTGGGTTGTCTGCGTATTTTTCAGAGTTCCATTGTTCGCGGGGTATGCCGATAGTGTTAAAAACCCTAACAGGAATGCCCAGCTCCTCGGCGTAGGCCAGCTCCGCAGCCATACCCTCGGTGACGGTCTTGCCCCATTGCCAGACCTCATCACACACGGCGAGAAAAGCACGGCCCGCAGCCATACCTGCCTCACGCTCGGCGGGGTCGTTATCGTCCAGACACCGAGGCAGGTACAAATGTGGGGCGATGGGGGCGTATCCCTTGCTGATGGCAAAGGAGCAGGCAAACAGCGCACTTGCCACGGCCTCCTCTATGGTGTGAGTGGCATCCGCGCGATAGCGGGAGCAAATAAATACCTTTTTCATAACTCGGCTCCTTTCAGTAGTCGGGTTTTGGTGGCTTCCAGCGCCCGCCGCTGGGCGATGGCGTGATATTCCGCGCTGATCTCTATGCCTATGTACTGGCGGCCGGTCAGCGCCGCAGCTGCCAGCGTGGAGCCGCTGCCTGCGAATGGGTCAAGGATCAAGGCGCCCGGCACGGTGGTGGCCTCTATCAGCTGCCGCATGAGGGCGATGGGCTTTTCATTCGGGTGGACAAGCTCCGCACCGTTTACCCGTTGACAGCGGATCACATCTTTAGGGCGCTTGCCGGGCAGCTGGTAGCGCCCTTTGGTGGCAAAAATACAGGTATCATAGCACGGTGCAAAATTGCCTTTGAGATCGCCCATGCCGTGACCTATTCGATCCCACACCAAAACGGACTTGACTGTGAAACCGGCGAGGCGCAGGGCGTCCATGAAAACCTGCTGAACATCCCAACGGCTGAAACACAATGCTCCCCCCCCTCCTTGAGGACACGGAAAGCGTCATACAACCACCAGATAAAAGGGGCTTTGTCATTGGCGATTTTCTCAAAGCGCGCGGAGGGGTCTTTGCTTTTGGGGCGGCGGCTTTGGTAGTCCACTCCATACGGAGGATCGGTGATCACCATATCCACGCTGCCCGCCTCCATTTGCCGCAGGATAGTGAGGCAGTCCCCGTGAATGACTGCGCCGGGTTTAATGTCATAGGTCATTGGGCCTGGCCTCCTTTAATCTTTCTTGTAAAAGTCCCCGATCCAGCCGTCCGCGCCCAGCGGCAAGTCAGGCGCCCAGGTTAGGGGCTGGGACATGATAGCCGCCACGCGGTCAAGGTCGGCGCGGTCGGGAGTGCATTCGATCACAACCTCGTCATGGACGTGAAACACCACCGCATAGCCCAGCGCCTCCAGCCGTTCAATGGCCTCTGCGAGGCAGTCGCGGGCGATGGCCTGCACACAATTCTCCACCAGCTTGCCGCCGTAGGTTTCGATCTGTTTCCACTTCTTTGTGGTCTGATCCATGCCTTTGTACATAATGGAGGCGTTGCCCCACTGGTTCACGCCCAAAGAGGGGTTTGCATAGTAGAGTTTGCGGCCGCTGGGCAGCCGTATGGTGAGAAAGTCCAGCCCGTTGCTGTGGTCAACCTCCCGCGCCAGCAGGATATTGTGCAGCCCGGTGGGGATGCCGCTTTGTATCACAGACACGGCGGCAGACTCCATTGCATACCACAGATCGCGGATGCGTTTGTTTGCGTCCCGCCAGCGTTGCACGATTTCCGGCAACTCCTCCTCGGTCAGCCCCATATCAAGGGCGCCCATCTTGATCAGCGCGCCGGTGCTGCCCTGATACCCCAGCGCCAGCTCTGCAACCTTGCCACGCTGCCGGAGGGCATATTCCGGGTTGCCCTTTTTTATCAATTCCAGCGGCACCCCAAACATCTGGGAGGCCGAGGCTTCATATATTTTGCCGTGGGTCTTGAACACCTCCAGCCGCCAGTGTTCGCCCGCAAGCCACGAGATAACGCGGGCCTCGATGCTGGAGAAGTCAGCATCCAGCAGGACGTGACCGGGGGCGGCAATAAAACTGGTACGGATCAGCTGGGAGAGGGTGTCAGGCACGGAGCCGTAAAGCATACGCAGCTTTGCGGTTTCCCGGCGCTTGACCAGCCCACGGGCAAGCGGTATGGGGTCGGTATAGGTGCGGGGCAGGTTTTGCACCTGTACCAGCCGCCCGGCCCAGCGCCCCGTGCGGTTGGCCCCGTAGAATTGAAGCAGCCCCCGGCACCGCCCATCGGCGCACACGGCCGCCTCGATAGCGTTATATTTTTTGGTGCTGGTCTTGCCCAGCTCCTGCCGGATTTCCAGCATCCGGCGCGCGGTGTCGCTTGCGAGTTTGCCATCCAGCAGGCGTGAAACGGTGTCTTTGCGCAGGTCGGTCAGTTCCTCGTCCAGTTCTTCCTCCAGCCATTTCACAAGCTGTTTCAGGCTGTTGGGGTTGTCGAGCCCGGACAGCTGCATCGCCTCGTCCATAAGTTGCTTGCGGGTGGTTTCGCCTATGTAGAGGGCGCCGTGTACCAGTTCCATATCCACCGCTACGCCTCGGCTGTTGATGGCGAGGTCTGTTTCCCACTGCTTTTGCACCTCGGCAGGCACGGGGAAATTGGACAGGCGGCGCAGTATTTCCATCTCGGTCACAACGTCCCCTATGCAGTATTCTTTGAACAGCTGCCAGCGGGCGGGGTCATGGTGAGGATAGTTGCGAGTGCGCCCGCCGTTGGACTTGCTGGGGGAGCAGGGTATGCAGAAATAACGGATCAAAAACTTGCCTGTGGAGAGCTTTTTCTTATCATCCGGCAACCCCAACGCCCGCCCGGTTGCGTCCAGCCCTGCCGTGTATCCACAGTAAAGCCCATGGAGCATGGTGCAGCGCCATTGATCCAGCGGCAGCGGCCCCATGAATTTGGACAGGCAGCCGATTTCAAAAGAGGCGTTGTAGGCGTGTTTGATATAGGCAGGATCGGTCAGCGCCGCAGCAAGCCACTGGGGGATGGTTTCGCCCTGCGCCAAGTCGATGATCTCCACCGGCGCACCGTCCAGCGAATAGGCAAACAGCAGGATTTCAAAATCTGGACTTTGGATGTATTTTTGCGCCCCTGCTTTGGCAATAGGTACGCTGCTGTATGTTTCAAGGTCAATGCTCAAATGGTGCTGCATGGTCGCCCTCCTCTATCCGAAAATGATGATTAAAGCCACTGTAAAGGCCCAGAACGAAAAACCCAAAAAGGCTACGCGGAGGGCGTTGATCAGATACCAGAGCGGGGAAAAGGCGCGGATGCGCCGCTTTCTGATCCAGATATGCAGATCGGCAGGCGTAAGCCCCAAACTTTCACATAGTTTTCTCATGCAATCACCTCCGGCGATAATGTTAAAATGGGGTGCGGCTGATAACGCTCAACCGCCCAGAAGCGTGTCCGGGGTTTTAGTAGGGCAGCCCGGTCAAGGGGTTAATGGGGGACGCGCCAGCAGGTACACCGCCGTATGCGGGTGCGGGAGCCGCTGTGGACTGGGGATAAACCGGCGCAGCGGGCGCATATTGGGGATACTGTGGGGCAGGTGTGGCGCCCACGGTGTTGCCCACCTCGGCAAAGTCCGAGGCGGCAGACGCACCGCCAGCAAGCGGCTCACCGTCCCTTGTTTTCATCACGTTGCCCAGACCGCAGCCCACGCCCTTTTTGCCGTTGCTCATGTAGCCGAAAAAGTTGATGGTGACGCGGGCATACATACCGCTGTAAATGTCCTGCGGGGCCAACTCGGTGTTGACGTCGGACTGGTGGACAACCTGCGGCTTGTTTTTGCTGCTGGCGGTGATCACCCAGCAGCCTTTGCATTCGGGACCGTAGGGGGTGCCGTTCTCGCGGACGCCATCACCGTCATGGATGGGAACCGGCAATACGGGCGGCCGGATGCCGTTCCACAGCTTGCCCATAGCGTCCTGCGCCGCCGCCTCTGCGGAGGCGTCAATGTTCGCTTTGGTAGCGGTATCGGTTTTGGGGATCAGCAGGGTGACGCTATATTTTGCCTCGCCGCCCTGCTGCGGGGCGCGGGGAGCCGTCAAGTTGGCGTAGGACAGACGCACCTCGCCGGTCAGCACTTTGGTGGGGATGTTCTGATACATGGAAAATACCTCCTATTTTGTAGTAAACTCGTTGAATATGGTCTGGAGCTTTTGCGCTTTTACATGGGCAGCTTTGGCGGCGGTAACGCGCCCCTGTGCTGCCCGGACTGCTTGATCTGCCAGTTTGGGCGCGTCCCTTTGAACGATGGCGCTTTCCAGCGCGCGGGTCAGGTTTGCCTCGTTGTCCTTGTTCGCCGCCCGTTTCAATGCCGCCTTGAGTGCGGTAACACGTTTTGACCAGTAGCCATCACCCATTGCGGCGCTCTCGCTGTGTTTCCGGGCGGCGGTGGCTTTGGCGGCTGCCAGCTCTACCTCTGCCTGCGGGATACGCTCCGCGCATTCAGCTGTGAAAGCTGGCAGCCAGTCACGGATCGTTTGAATGGTTTCTCGGTTCTCGTCCTCTGCGGAAAACATGATTTTCCACAGTTTGCGGACATTCGCCAGCGGCAGCCTCATCAAATTGCCAACATCGTAAATGTTGCAGACGAAAGAGCCGCGCTGGATCGTGATGGGCTGCATAGTAGGCATTTAGGAAACCTCCCCTCCAAAGTCTGCGGCCGCACTGCTGTATGGCGGGCGCTTGTCGCTTTCCGGCGCGAGTGTAGGCTTGCCCACGGGCTTGAACAGGTGATCCCCCAGCAGTTCCTTGAGTTTCGTCCTGCCGCCCACCAGCTTGTCCAGAGCAGAGAGGGTTTCGGGGGTTTCCTTATAGAGCGTGGCGCGGTCGTATCCGGCCTCGATCAGCACGGCGGCGGCAGTGTCATAATCCGGGGCAAAAGTGGTTTTGCTGGTTCCCTCCACGGCCTTGTAGCCGGGGATGGCGTCGCCGTTCAGCAGGGTGGTGAGGGCGTAATCTTCGAGGCTGTTGTACCAGTCCACCAGTGACTTGCCCCGCGTCAGCAGATCGCCTATCTCGGCATCGGTCAGCAGGGGCTTTGAAAGATCGCGCGGGGCAGCGCCCGCTTGTCCCGCGTTGGGCAGCTGCGCATCTTTGAAGTCCTCCAGCGCAGTGTGGATACCGGCGCGGGCGCGGCATTGCGCTTTGGCGCGGCAGAACCGGCAATGGTCGCCGGGGGTGAAATTGCCCAGACCGGCAAACGCGAGGGCTGCTTTGGGCTTGACCGTGTTCTCACCCCATGCCAGCAGTTCATCCACCGTTATGCTATACCCGCCGTAGCTGTTTAGCCGGGGCTGGTCTATGTACATAGACACACGCTTGATCGCGTCCCCATAAATGGGGCGGTACAGTTTAAGAGCGCCCAGTGCATACAGCATCATCTGCGGGTTGTTTTCAGCGGACACCGGCACACCCTTGCCGTGCTTGTAGTCAGTAATGATCAGCTCCTCGCCGCCGATCATCACGCAGTCGCAGGTGCCAAACGCCTCCGGCACATAGTCCGTGATGTCCACCTTAACCTCGAAAACGATGTAAGGCTTGTTGGGGAAAGACATATACCGTTCCAGCAAATGCTCCACATAGGTGGTGGCGGTGGTCAGCATTTCATCATCCCACAGCGCCTCCTTTTTCAGTTTCTTTAAGGCCGTATTGTGGGCCGAGGGCTTGACGATGGTAAACTTCTTGCGGGCAAGCAGTTCACAGACGCTGTGCGCCAGCGTACCCTCGGCGGCGTATTCGCTGGTGCTTTCGGGCAGTTCTGCCTCCAGCCGGTGGTTAAACTGCACCCCGGCGCCCCGGCTGGAGGCAGAACTGCCCGAAAGCCTGTCTCTTATACACATCTCCGAGCCCACGAGACAGGCAGAAATCT
>ERZ1026916.606-NODE-606-length-23498-cov-9.826217_pt1 | contig 23498 bp, 37 predicted proteins | sample MGYA00519465_ERZ1026916 | MGnify/ENA primary metagenome ERZ1026916 (study PRJEB26926, sample SAMN06164880) | human gut metagenome | biome: ENVO:00009003; feature: ENVO:2100002; material: ENVO:00002003 | host: Homo sapiens | place: USA | collected 2012 ... | reverse complement strand
ACCTATTGTCCGTTATAATACCTACGAGGAAGCACTTGAAGCAGGATTACAGGAAGCATTAAAACTTATATAAATATGAAAAAGATTTGTTTCAATGATAAATTTGGATTAACACAAGCGGTGTTGGACGGTTGTAAGACAATAACTAGACGAATTGTTCCATTTACATATTGTGAAGATAAAATTCATTTGTCTAGATATAAGGTTGGTGAAGTCGTTGCCATTGCGCAAAGCTATGAAACCGTTTACCATGAACAAGGATTGGAAACACTTGATATGTTAGTTAGTGGTTGGAAGTATAGCAAAGGTTGGCGTAATAAACTCTTTGTCCGCGCTGACTTCATGACCCATCATATCCGAATTACCGATATCAATGTTGAACGTTTACAGGACATTTCCGATGAAGATTGCTTGAAAGAAGGGATATATGAAGATTCGGGTGATGATGAGTTTCCACCATCTATATTTTATGAATTTGATGGAAACAAAGACGATGGATTTGATACACCCCGTGAAGCCTTTGCCGCCCTCATAGATAAAGTATCAGGCAAGGGCACATGGGAATCCAATCCTTATGTTTTCGTATATGTATTTGAACTGATTGATTAACAGATTATATTGTTATGGAAATAGCAGAATTAATATTTAAATTCATCCTTGCCTCATTAAATGTTTGTGCTTTGGCATTTACTTTAATTTTGGTAAGCAAGTGGCATATACGCATGGAGAATAAGCTGGATGAAATAGAAAGATATGTCCGCCATGTATCAGATCGTAACGATATTGTTTACATTAACCAGCTTTCGGAATTGCAAAGACTGTTGATAAAAGAGGAACGGTATGAGGAAGCCGACAAGATTGGGAAAATAATCAAGGATGAAGAAATTAAATTAGGAATAAGGAAATGAATAATATTAATCTAAACGAACTACGGAATATAGCTTATAAGACCGCTTGCGAGCACGGTTTCCATGATAAGGAGCTGAGTAATGAACACTGCCTTTGCCTTGTTATTTCTGAGCTTATGGAAGCAGTGGAAGCGGACCGAAAAGGGAAACGTGCCGACAGAGAATCTTTTAAATCTTCTTATGAGAATGAAGAACCGCACGATGATGCCAATTTCAAATATTGTTTTGAAAAATATATCAAAGATACACTTCCAGACGAACTAAGCGAAGCAGTTATACGCCTGCTTGATCTTGCAGGACTTCGGGGGATAAGCCTTGAATCTGCTAGTAATGATATTAACTCCGAATATATGGATGATATTGCCTGTATGTACAGCCAATTGAGTTTCACGGAAGCGATATATTCTATATTTATCAAACCAATTGTAGATTACAAATATCTTTCTACGATTATAAATGACATGATATTTTCAATCTTTGCACTAGCCAAACATCTTGACATAGATTTGCTATGGCATATTGAGCAGAAGATGAGATACAATGAACTAAGACCTAAGTTGAACGGAAAAAAATATTGATTATGAAAACAATTATATTTACAATCATATGTATTATCGCCTTATTATGGGTCGGAGATCTAACAATTACATTTAAACCGTTTTCCATCTCGCTTCCCGGTTGGTATAAGCCTGTAGGTATCCTTCTATTTTTTCTGTCAATGACGATATATACTATAGGGGAATATACTAGAGGCTATAAACAGGGTTTCGATTATGGGATAAAAAAATGTGTTGAAATACTTGATAGAAACTATCATTCTAAAGAAACAAATGAAACTGTACAGAATCAATAGAACAACTACATTAGTAGAAAATAACCGTAATGGGAACAGAGAAAAATACTTCCTTTCTGATAACAAAGTGCAAATTAAATTTGCAGGAATTTGGATAACTGTCAAATCCTCCCATGATAAAGATGAATAATACGCAAAAAACTGTGCAAATGAACTTCTTGAAAAACTTAACGAAATTTGATTATGATTGAATTGCAAGGAAAATACGGCAAGGATTGTAAAATATTTGCCAATACAATAGAAAATGAAGCTATTGGAACGATACAAAATATTTTGAACAATCCGGTTACGACCGGTGTTCCGGTTCGTATCATGCCTGATACCCATCAGGGAGTAGACATAGTGATTGGATTCACCATGCCGGTTACAGATCGTGTTAATCCCAATCATATTGGAGTGGATATTGGTTGTGGAATGTTATGCGTAGAAATTGAAAACGCAATAACAGAAGAATCTTTCCCGGACATTAATCATGCAATCCGTTCCACCATACCTATGGGATTTGAGATTAACCAACAATCTTTATCCAAACAAGAAAAGGAGGATTTGTTTATCTTCTTATCTATCAGAATGGACAAATTCTGCTCTAAATACCAACTAAGCAAACCAGTTATTAATGAAGAATACGTATCACAGCTTTGTAAAAAGGTGGGAATAAATGAAACCACATTCTACAACTCTTTAGGTACATTGGGGGGTGGAAACCACTTTATAGAACTGGGGCGTGCCGAGTCAACCAATAATATATTTCTTACAGTACATACCGGATCATGCAACTTTGGTGTGAAAGTCTGTAAATACCATGCAGAAATTGCAAAATTTGACAAAAAAGCTTTTTCTAATGAAATTCAACACTTGAAGTCCACTGTTGAGCCACAATCCATGCAAACAGAAATACAGCGTTTGAAGGAAAAATTTGCTGGGTATTCCGGGTATCTCACAAATGAAGCAATGCTCCACTATTTATGTGATATGGTAATTGCACAGGGATACGCTGCTTTCAACCGCAAACTGATTATACAACGCATAATCAGAACTTTGGGCTGGAACACCGCAATATCTGTTGAGACAGTCCATAACTATATCAGCTTTGATGATATGATAATCCGTAAAGGCGCTATTGCCGCATATGCCAATGATTATGTTGTGATTCCTATGAATATGGCAGACGGTATTCTTCTTTGTCTTGGTAAGGGAAACAAAGACTGGAATTATTCTGCACCACATGGTGCAGGACGCTTATATTCCCGTTCCAAAGCTAAAGAAAAATTATCAATGGACGTATTCAAAGCTCGAATGAGCAACGTGTATTCCACTTCCGTATGTGAAGGAACATTGGACGAAAGTCCTATGGCATATAAAAATGTTCAGGAAATAAAAGAACTTATAGAACCTACGGTAGAAATTATTGATACGATTGTACCACTTATTAATATCAAAGCATTATGATAGAAAAAACAGACTTTCCTTACACTCTTGGCGGCTATGTTGAACAACAAAATTATAAAAGTTTCGACATAGCCGTTTCCATTCGTAGACACAAAGGTATATCAGCCTATGTTATTTCCCCGGAAAAAAGGTTGATTCGTGAAGAGTCTGCGACTTTTGCCGACAAAGAAGACATGTTCCATTGGGGACGAGAAGCGGTTGACCGTTATCTGGAACAGCAAGAACGTAGAAAAGAAGAGAATGCTGCCAAACGGGTTGGATATTATAAGAAAAAAGCCCGTGAGGCTGCATTAAAAGCTTTTACTTCCGCCATGTATTTTATTGATATAAAGGACGAACTTTACGATAAGGCAAAAGGCTTTTTCGAGTACGAATTAGACAAAGAATACACCAAAATCAAATGAAAAGATACAATTATAAAAGCAAGAAATTATATGGAATTAAGACTGGAACCTGAAATACCCGTCACACGGGTTGTCAATGGACATAATATTTTTAACAAGGGATACCATCACGGATTAAAGGGAAAATCCTATGAAGAATATTATGGCAAAGAGAGAGCCGTTGAGATAAAGAAAAGACACAGCGAGGCACTGAAAGGACACAAATGCTGGTCTGACGGAACAGCCCACGCCTTTCCATGTATCGCAGTCACCCCCGAAGGGGAATGGTACAGATTCGACTCAATAACTCAAGCAGCCCAAAAACTGCACCTAAATTACGCCACTGTCCGCAGATATATAAAACAAAAATACAAGCCGAAAAACGGATGGCAATGGTTTTTGGAGAAAGATAACAACTGGATAAAACATATTAATAATGGGAAAGCTGAATGAAATAGCAGAGAAAACTTATGAATGCGCCGTAAGACGTGGAAAGATTGACCCCGACAATGACAGCAACAACAATCTTTACCGAGATTTACTTGAAGAAGTTGCCGAAGTTTTTGAATGTACGGGTGAATGTTCCCCACATATCAAAGAATATTTAGATGTAGAGGAAGAACTGGCAGATGTAATAATAGTTGCCCTAAGCACACTACATCATTTCAAATGTGACATTGATTCACTCATTGAAGCCAAAATAAATTATAACAAAAACAGAATGGACTGATATGGGAACAGGACAATTAATTATGCTAATTGCAGAAATGCTTGTGTTTGTTATTATCCTGCCATATATCTTTAAAGATTTCATGGATTTATGGAAAGAAAAATAGATAATACAAACAAGTTGAAAGCTGAAAACATCACACTGGCAGCAATATATAACATATTGTTCACCAATGATATAGTCTGCTCCTTAATTATAGAAATGTTAAGTGCATTACGTAAATCAGGGCTTTGTCGCTTCCGTGTAAAACAGCAAGGAAATAAACTGGAACAGTTGATGCTTCAATATGAAAAGAAAATCAATAAAATAGCCGGACACCGGGCTTTTTTCATGGCTGATGCCAACCAATATGTTGCAGATGAAGTACAACCTGACCTGCTTAAAATGGAATACTCTATTAAAATGGAGTTTGACAAATGCCGAGTTGGGAACAGTGCCTTGCTTGCCAAAGTGGAACTGACAAGATGTATGGCAGAATTCGCTTGTCTATCTCTTGACAAACGGATAGAAGAAGTCCGTCCATACAATAAAGAAGTAATCGGAATAACATATCTCCGACTCACTGACATATTTAAAGTTTTGGACGAACTTTCTGATATTTTATATCGAGGGGAATATTGTGACCTCAATCAGAGCGATAATTGCAAAAGAGGTATGGTTATCATACAACGAAAACTTACTGATTGTGATATTATCAGCTGCGCAATCAACGAGTCAGACAAATTAAATCCAGCTGATGAATATGAATAAAATGGTCAAATATCGTATAGGAATATCTGAGAATCTATTGGGAGATTGGTGTTACCAGTGTCAAGTCAAAAAATTTGGCATTTGGTGGAACGATGAAAGTTTCAGCACCAAGAAAGGTATTTTAAATTATGCCCGTAAGCTTGAAAAAGCCGGACATATAGTGTTTAACTATTTATAAATAACAATGAAACTAGAAGGAAAAATTATCGTGGCACAACCGATACAATCGGGTGTATCAAAAAACGGGAACAGCTGGAAAAGACAGGACTTTGTTTTGGAGATTCCAGGACAATATCCAAGGAAAGTAGCTTTTTCAGTAATGAATGACAATATTCAGAATTTCGGGCTGGGTGTTGGACAGGATGTTGATATTGAAATAGATATCAATGCGAATGAATGGCAAGGAAGATGGTTTAACTCCATCATCTGCTGGAAAGCCATACTCCGTAATCCGGGACAGTCTACCACACCACAACAGCCTCAAACCTATTATCAAGGAGCATCATCTAGTGTTGCATCCGTACAAACATCCGCACCTCAACCACCTGTGGATTTCGGAGAACAAAAAGATGATTTACCCTTTTAACTGAATCTAATATGTTAACTAAGTTTCTGACTATCTCTACAGTCAGAAACTTAACATCACTGCTCCATTCATAACAAAACATTTGCATAAACGAGTGTTGCATTTACCAATAATCCTTTTATTTATTTTTTATTGCCAAATATAAAAACAATTCCTATTTTTGCATTGAATAAAAGCCAAGAGCTTGTTACGGTTTATACCGCGACAGGCTCTTTTTTATTGTCTATCTGTCAAATAATGGAATCCCCCATCTGGCTTCACAGTCTGACGGAGGTTAAATCCAATCAATAATAATTTTGAAAGAATCAGGTCAACAAAGTATTGACAAAGATAGTGAAATATGAATAGTAAGCAATATGGATATGGATTTATTTTGCATATATAAATTCTCGGCGTTTTTTTCAGGAAAGACAGGAACTGTTGAGAAATAAAGGAAACAGGATGAATAATTTATCATATAATAATTAAACGGTGAATGTAATGGAGATAGATATTGCAAACATTATTAGTGCTGCCGGAACATTGCTGGCAGCTTATTTCGCCTATAATCAGTATACCAAAAACAAGTTGACTGATTTAAAAGTGGAATATTTTAAAAAAGAAGAGAAAAGAAGAAGTTACCACCGCAGCGAGAACTCCGCCAAGGTGTTCGGTGAGTTGTGGCGTGTACTTTATGAAACGAAAGCAGACAGGGTATATATCGTACAACCCCATCCTTTAGGGCATATAGCTTTTCTTTCGGTGCAGTTCGAGGTAAAACGAAAAGGTATAGCCGGAATGCGTGAAAGCATTCAATCACTTCCCATGAGTGAAGTGGCCGTTTTTGCAGAAAATCTCGCAAAGAATCTTTTCATGTTCTACTCAGATATTGATAATCAGGTTAAGGATAAGGTTGCCAAATCTCTATTATCAACAAATGGATGCAACAGCGTCGCTATTAAACGGCTTAATTCATCTCAAGATTGGGTTGGAAATATCTTTTGTGAGTTTACAGATGAAACGGATTTGAATGAAGATGAACTTCATAAGGTCTTGCATGAAGCAGCGGTTAACATACAATATATCCTGCCGGAATTCAAAGAAAATAAAATCGAATAATTATAATTAATGAGTAGTATGGCTGACGTAAGAAAACTTGCACCGTTTATTCTGAAATGGGAAGGCGGTTTTGTAAATGACCCTGACGATTTGGGAGGGGCTACCAATATGGGGGTGACTATCGGAACCTATGAGGCATATTGCCGAAAGAAAGGATATTCCAAGCCTACAGTTGAAAGATTGAAAAATCTCACAAAAGAGGAATGGACGGAAATCTTGAAAACCATGTACTGGGACAGATGGAAGGCTGATGAGATAAAATCGCAATCAGTTGCTGATATATTGGTTGATTGGGTCTGGGCATCCGGTGCGCACGGAATTAAGATTCCTCAACGCTTGCTTGGTGTTACAGTGGATGGCATTGTAGGTCCCAAGACCATTGCCGCAGTTAATTCCCGTAATCCGCGTGAACTGTTTGACCAGATCAAGATTGCACGGTTTGATTTTATCGAGGATATATGCCGGAAACGCCCAGCAAACAACAAGTTCAAACGGGGGTGGATGAACCGCATAAATAATATTTCTTATGTTGGCTAAGGTTATGAACTGGATAAGCCGGCACATATTGCTGGCTCCCTTCATGTGTCTGTTCCTGCTGTTTGCCTGTGGCAGCTCGCATAAGGCTATCAAATCCAACACAGAAGTAATCAGCAAGGATAGCGCCAGTGAATCTATCAACATCGTACACGGATCAAGTACCTCTTTGAGCGAACTTATTACCACTAATAGTAACTATGTGATTGATTTTCGTATCTATGATACCCGAAAACCGCCCGACAGCCTGACCGGGAAACCTCCGTTATTGGCTGACGGGCATGTAGAAGGTGATTTCAGCAAGAATAAAAAGAAGGAAACTGCAACCAAAGACTGTACGGAGGTGAAAGTTGACAAGGAAGCCACTTCCACCAAACATGAAGAAACCAAGACTGAAGGGGTAAAAGAGAAAAAAGAATCCACGCTGCCTGAACAAATCGGTTTTGCCTGTGTTTGTGCAACAGTTTTGCTTGTCGTTGTGCTGATAGTACGAAAACATTGGCGCAACAGACAATCTTCATCATAAGACTTTAAATTTATAAATTGAAATACCTCGGCTCGTGATGAGTCGGGGTTATTTTTTTATTATCTTTGTCGGAACTAACATCAACTTATGTATTATGGCTGAAAAAAAAGAATCTTATTCCGAAGAGGAATTGAATGAAATGATCGTATGGTTCAATAACCATGCCAATGAACTTCCAAAAGAAATGCAGATTAACAAAGCAGCTTTCACTCCGGATTTGAAACTTACTGTTGAAAGTTGTATCATGCAGGCTAAGCAATGTCTGGGCAACTATAAGATGGCCGGAGCTTTCCGGATGCTCCAACAAATTAGAGAGAACCTTGAAAACAATCATACTTGTTAACACAATTCAAAATGTGATTTTAAATCCGATTTAAATATAGTTTTAATAAAAAAATAACCAGCAATAAAATGCTCTGCCGAATAGATAGCCATCAACCGGGTGATTGACTGCATAAACAATTCGGAGAAATCAAAACTACATAGAAATGAGGGCGGAGATCATGAAAATGAAAGGGTAAAAGTAAGGCAACTTATTGGGCTGCCTTACTCATTTCTTCGTGTACTAGTCTGCGAAACTCCTCACTTTTTGCAAAATTTCCTATCTGTTCGCCTTTGCACATATCGTAAGTTATGAAGGTTTTTAAGAGAAAGACATCCAACCCTACAGCCTTGAATCCCATCGCAATGCCTTCCCGGCAGGTGGCGAACACATTTTCACGGTGCCCACCATCTACTTTTTCGGTCGAGAAGTTAAACGAATAGCTATTATTCATCTCGAAGTACCGTTTCATCAGTTTTGTGCCTGCAAAGTTAATTTCCATCCGCTCGGCAAATCGGGAAAAGATGTGCGGAGGAAACGCAAGAAGAACCATTTTACCTTTGACGAAGGTAGGCATATAGGCATACTTGCCATGCTCGGTATCGTGGTAGCAGACGAAGGAGATACGGCAATCATCTCCTATCTCTTTTTTGCTGTGAGCCTCCCATAATATCAGCCACTTGTTTTTTCGCACAGTAGTGACAAAAGAGTGGATACGCACCGGAAACAGAACGGATTTTTTGATTATCCGGATGACCTTAGCGTCCTTGCCATCGGAGATAGTGAGCACGTTTGGATAATCAGCTCTTATTTCGTCAAGCAATTCTTCTGCTGTCATGGTTGATGTTATCATAATAATAGCTATCTTTGTATCGATTCTTTGTAGTTTATACTATGAAAGATTAATTGACAATGAAGCCGGGAGTGATTGCCCGGCTCTTTTTTTTAGAACTTCGCCCATTTATCTATGTTTGCAGGGTTTGCCCAAAACGATTCCACCCGTGTATAAAGTGCATCAATATTCGCGCCTTTCAACGACTTTATTTTCTCGCAAAGAACTACTATATCTACACCCCACTTGGATGCAGCGCCATCGTATCGCTCTGCATCTTCACAGTGTGCTACCAGTGCGGATACATTGCATCTGAATAGTTCGTTGACCACAGTACCATTCAGACTATCAGCGAAGAATTTCCATTCATTCTCTGTGAATACTCCTTTCAACTCGCCTGTACTTACGCTTCTTATTCTGCGCATGGTTTCAGCGCATGAGATAACGGCTTGATTGACGCTCTCGCCGTTAGAGGTTAACCACTCGGCTAAGTCGAGCGGCAACCTCAATGTTACGTTCTTGGTTTCTGCCATACTATCCGATGAAATCTATTTTATTTTTTATTAACAAATCCTTGTAGTAGTCCATTTCTTCTTGCATCTCGGCTATTGCACCAAAACGCGGATTTATTTCTCTTGCGCATATTATTCCCCATGCTTGCCATGAGCAACCTTTAGGCTTTCTTTCAAATTGTTTTTCCCATGTCTGCTGTACTGTAAACCTTCCAGTCCACCCACCTGCTGATTCGTAGCCGATAAACCACTTGCCAAATGCGCTTCTCTTGTTGATTCTATAACCTTGTACATTCATAATTCTTTGTTTTAATGATTAATACTATGATTGATTAATTGACAATGCAAAGATAAACGTTAAATTCGATATGCGCAAACACCTTGCACATATTTTTATGTGCAAAGTGATACGGTATACACAATATATTTTCTTATATTGTGCAATATTTAACATTTAAATACAAAAAAAAGAACGACCACCAGCGAAAAGCACAGCAGCCGTTCAATCCACGCCCTACTCTCTATTCCATTATTCCGAGAAGACAATAACAAAGATATCAATTCTAAAACGAAATACAAAAAGAAAACTATATTAATTAGTTATAAGAAGCCAATGTTGAAACAAAAACCAATCTTCTTAAAAAATTGCCATTAATGCAATATTTTTTACTTGCAAGATGAATGAAGAGAATTAATAGAACGGCAAGACTGGCGAGTTTGTATTTTTATTGACAGGAAACGAATTTTATGGAATGGGATCGGAAAAACAAGTATAAAACAGATAGCTTTTATAGATTTCTACTGCCTGATGTATTTTTCCGGGGATTTTTGAGATTTTATTTGATTTTGTTTTACATTTCTACGTTTAGAATACTTCTGGTTAGCCCTTGTCAGATCCTTGATGATTGTTTCATCAAACACTTCCGAATATATCTCTGTTGTCTTGACCGATGTATGCCCCAAGAGTTTTTGGACGGTGGTTATCGGAACGCCTTGATGTACCAACAGAGTAGCACAAGTGTGACGACTTGTATGGTAGGTGAACTTCTTGTTAATACGCGCCATCCTTCCCAATTTCTGCAACGTCCTGTTAGTGTCCGAATTGCAACCTAATGCAGCCAGTTGTTCGATACTGTCGTATTTCCGCATTATACCCAGAGCCTTCCCGTTAAACAGCAGATATAGCGGAATATTGAGTTTTACGCCTGTTTTGATGCTATTCATAACTAGCCATTCCTTTCCATCAACTGTTACGAGATTTTTATAAGTCAATTGCTTGAAATCAGAGAATCTCAATCCGCAATAGCAGCAGAAGAGAAATGCGTCCAGTATGTGCCGGCTGTTGTTCTTCCTGTCCGGCAGTTCAAGATTCTCCAGCTTCTCCAAGTCTGCGGGCATCAAGAAGTTATGTTCCTTCTTCTCTTTCTTGATCTTGAACTTACGGAAAGGGTATGCCTCCTGTAATATATAACCTTCGTTTATTGCTTCGTTAACCAAGGTACGCAGTATTCTCATGTGTTTTCCTACCGTGTTTACCTTCAATCCTTTGTTGCGCAGAAATGCGTCAAACTCCTTTAGAAACGTATAGTTTATATCGGTAAACTCTATCACGTTCCGAAATTCCTTCAAAGTGGCTACCGTGCCCAGCATGTTATCCTTGGTTCCCGGTTTTCTATCAGAATTCTCTATCGTTTGTATTGCAAATTTTAAAAAAGACACAACTGGTTTAATTCCCTTTTTTACAGCCTCCTTTAACGTGGAAAGGTTTGATTCAAGCCCTCTTTTCCAATAGCTAAGTTCTATAGCCTGCAACTCCAGTATTTTCTCATATAGCATTGCGTTAAGCTCATTCGATTGCGGATGGTTGATTACTTGAGCGCCATCCTTACTCCAACACTCCGGCTTTAGATAAACATTGGTTTTAAAATATACCTTTCTCTGATTCAAATAGGCTTCTATTTGGACTAGGGCTGTCCCTTGTCGATTTAACTTGTTTTGTCGGTTATAAACCAAACGGTATCTGATCTTCTCTAACATATTCAACTTTTTGTTTTTAAAGTTAAAAGAATCTTCTGTATTTACAAAATAAACCACAAAAAATGCTTCTGGGAGAACTGTTAGGGATAAATGATACGTGGTTAAGGTTCAGAGATCAGAAAGAAATAGAATTTCAAGACGAATTAGATTCTATGCAATATAGCGGAATATACTTACTATCACAAAATTCAAAATTAGAATATGTCCGTAATTGTGTATTAGTTGTAATCGGCAAACCTAATATCTGTTGTATTCAGAATCTATATAATTATAGCGGAGATATCTATAAATATCGAGTGAAATGGTTTAGTAATACTTGGGGTAAATGGAAAACTTTTTCTTTAACATGATTAAAAAACGGGTGGTCCAGTACAAGCCGGTGCCACCCGATCCTGATATGCACAACGCCATGTGCGGTGCAAAGGTAATCCATGTTTCTAAGAAGCCAATACAAAAGACCTAAAATCTCCCCATTTCCTATCATAATTACGGCGGAAACCAACAACATCCTCACCTAGACGGAATGTCATTTGAATGATATATCCTTGTCCATCGTTAAAAACTATCATTATGGAATAATTTGAAACAACACTAATTCCGTCTCGTCCGAATACATGATACATTCCGCTTGCAGTTGCACTATTTACCTCTTCGTCTGTACTTAATATACCTTTGGGCATAAACGGGAACAGCTTCAAACTGTTCATTAGTCCTCCCAGAAGTGGGGAAATTATATCACCACTGTTGTGATTCGTGCCCAAGATTTCCATTCTCCCCAATGAATACGTATAAAAATAGAATTAGTATAATCGCAACAGATTTGCAATATATTCCCATTAGCTGTTTTAAAAACTAATAAAATCCCCCCTCTATACACTGATGGTCCATTAATAAAGCCCGTATCAGAAAATACCCACACACCTGAAATCGTATAATCATTAAAGTCTAATGTATTGCCCTTGCTTCTTTCAAGGAAACCATTTTTAGACATTAATCCATCCTTATTGGCTGTTACTGTGCCGATAAGTTCTCCCAGAAGGATTAAAAACTTAGATTTTGATAAGAAATTTCAATATTAGCATTATTACTACTAACATTGATTATACTCATTCTTGCTTTGTAATCAGTTGTATCAAATCTAAATTCAAGACCGAGCTCTTTTATACTGTTACCAGCTATAGTTGTAACAGCATTGTGGAATTCATCGATTAGCAACAATGAAAATGCAGCAGATATATAAATATTTCTAATTACTACAAGTCCTGCACATATTCCTAATTCGTAAGATTCATTACTTCCTAATATTATATTTTTATAATCAAAGGCTTTTTTCAAGTAATTAACCCCTATCAGTTCTCCCAGCTCTCTGTTTAGATAAAATCCATGTTAAAAAGATAGTACACTAATCGTAACTATAAGGTCATAATATATAGCAGTTATCATAATCTGATTATCCTTTAGTGATATAGATATAATTTCATCTGCACTAGAGAATATCTTCGTAACAATGCCGGTAGAATCAATATAAACCATCATTTCCCCGTCATTATGGCTGACATATACGAATTCATTGGTAGGAGCACCTATACTAAATGATGCTCCTAACCGTATTGTTTCATAATATTTAGTTCTTTTTATTCCATTTGTTGGCAGAAGTCCTCCCAGATCGTGAAATATGCCAATACTCTGTTAAAAAGAATACCATGATTGCCAACCTTGATTAGCCCAATTCTGCCTATATTTGGGTCTGTTTGAACCTTGCATATCATACACGATTTGTACAACTAAAACATTAGCTCTAAATATTATTAGTCCGCCATATTTATATGGAGAATCTTGACATCCATCTAAACCGTACATTCCTGGATTAATATAATTGTCAATAGACATATTGGATGTTATTTTAGGTCTGTCTATAAAGCCTCCTTTCCAAGCAAGTCCGTTGCTTGTTTCGCTCACAACAGGTATCAGTTCTCCCAGCTCTGATTTTTAGCATGAATTGTATAATTATTATTCAACAACAACTTCAATTGCATCTTCCGGCAATGTTGCAATCACAGGAGTAGTTCTAAAACTGGTAACTGGCTGTATTGATAAATTCATTGGACCTTCCGAATTATTTTCCAAATAAATACTTATAGTCTTGTCGTCACTTATTGTAACATAAAATTTCTGTGATGATAAATTGGACAATGCTATAACTTTATATGTCGCTTTGCTAGAATCATTAGATAACAATATGTGATATGATGCTATTCCTCTCCATGGATGCCAAACGACAACATTATATACAACGCTATATTCAGAAGTAGATAATAGGCATACTTGACCAGCATTTAAAGCACGACTAGGGCTAGTAAATACCTGTCCGGCAGGCATTAATCCATCCTTATTAGCCGTAGCCGTACCAATCAGTTCTTCCAGGTCAGGTTTCGAATAGATTTTATGTCAATTATTACTGTGAATTATTATCTTAGGATCTTCCCAAGTTGAAACGTCTGGATAATTCCTTTTTCTAAATATTAATGTTCCGTCTATTGCTATTCCGAAGAGGAAAACAGTATCTTCTAATTGTTTTATAACCAATCCTTGAACGACATTACCGTAGAATCCTTCTCCAGCAAAAGCATTGAAATTGGAAATGAAAGGTTGAATTGTTTTTATAGGCATTTCATTTACAAAATCCGTAAATTCACTCCATGAAGAAAACGATTTTGTTCCCTTCGGATTTCCCAAAAGTTCTCCCAGAAGCAAATTTGTGTCTATTTTGTGTATTAATCATATACTTAAAACATTACCATTAATAGATGCCCACTTATATTTCAAATCACTCCATTTGGCTCTATAGTAAATCACTCCATTTTTATGAGGCAAGAATAATTGTCCGGCATATAATCCAGATGTGAAAACAACAAGGACACCATTGACTTCAGAAGAATCAGGGTTTTCTGAATCATCAGTAGAATTACCTATTTGATAAGATCCCATTTCCCATATATCGAATGAAGGAGCTGCGCCTTTATCCATAAATGGGAACAGCTTCAAACTAGTGAAAAGTCCTCCCAGGTCGGTTACGAAGTAAATTTTATGTCAATTATTACTGTGAATTATTATCTTAGGATCTTCCCAAGTTGAAACGTCTGGATAATTCCTTTTTCTAAATATTAATGTTCCGTCTATTGCTATTCCGAAGAGGAAAACAGTATCTTCTAATTGTTTTATAACCAATCCTTGAACGACATTACCGTAGAATCCTTCTCCAGCAAAAGCATTGAAATTGGAAATGAAAGGTTGAATTGTTTTTATAGGCATTTCATTTACAAAATCCGTAAATTCACTCCATGAAGAAAACGATTTTGTTCCCTTCGGATTTCCCAAAAGTTCTCCCAGTTTTGATGCAAGCGACTGCATCGTCATTTTTGCCGCATCTCCGCTACTTTGTAAAACTCTTACATTTGCAGCATCCGTCACTGTCGGAAGTTCATTCTCATACACATCATTTCCTGTTGCAGCAGCGGCGGCAAATGTTGAAGTTTCAGACAAAGCCATAACCATTCTTGTGGAAACCATATCCACCATTTCATCTACTGTCACATTCTGCTCGTTACCGTCTTTATCTACAGCCTTGAAGCCAACTATATTTTCAAAATTCAAATTACTCATAATATTCAATTTTATAAAGTTCTTATATAAGTTTTCCACGCTTTAGAAGTGCCGCCAACCGATTTGTACAGCTTCTTCCTGCCACCTTTTATCTTGTACCGGGAAAGGTTGTTCCCGTTATAGTTCACGGGATAATCCGGATTGCCTTCGTTGGCATACGCCTCCATTTCATACGGAATGGTATAATACGCTGAACTCGCAGGATGGCAGATAGGGTTTCCCTTAACCCACTCGACAAAATACCGCCAGTAGTATTTTACCCATGAGCCGATAACCTGTGCCTGACGCAGGTGTATGGTTTCGTGTGTCAGGCTTTCCTTACCCGCATAGGTCTGCATATACCTATCTATGTTCTCCTTGTTCTCGGCACGGTATATCATCCGTCCGCACCACATCATGAAACGGTATCTCTTGAAAGGATAATGCTTCATGGGAAGCAGCTCAGGAGTATCAAAATCACCCGGCTTGCTTGAGAACAGCATCTTGATTAATTGCCATAATTCTTTCATAGCGTTTCTATTTCAGATTCAAGTTCAGCGATATGGTTATCAATACACGTGCTCACCTCGCCATTGAAGTTCGCTATATCCAGTTCCACGCATCCGGCACTTGACCGGGCGCTGCTGTAGATACGGACATAGCCTCCGTTATTCAATGTTTCCTTAGCCAGCTTCAGTTTCGCCAGTTCGTCATTGATCCGACTGGCACGTTCCAAATTCTCAATTTTCATGTTTCTCCTTTTCTTTTTTATCCAGATAATCATTCAACGAATCGGCCAGCAAGCCGGACAACATAGGGGTAGAACGTCTTATGATATCCACCTCCTCTTCGTCAAGTACCACACCATCTACAGTCGACTTGAAGATTTTCTCCGCAAGGAGATGCGCCTTCAAGCCCGCTACGTTCTTATATATCCAGTCACCGAAGGCCTCAGTGATGTTACTGGCTATAAGCTTTTCTTTTTTAATCCCGTCGTAAATAGGAAATTGTGCAAAATTTATTCTCATACTTTATATTTAAATTATCCGCAATAAAACATAACCCAATAATTACCCATACACTTAATGAAGCCGGATGCAAAATCCAAATCAATATAAGACACCTCCTGTCCTCCGGGAGCAGGCAGGATCCGTCCTCCTGTCAATCTTACTCCGCCGCTCATACGTTTGAAGTATATAGTATGTCCCGGAACATCCGGAGGAAGCGTCACTTCTATATTGTCTCTATTAATAAACATCACATTATCATCGTTGTTGTTCAATGAAGCTTTGACAGAGATATTCCTCCAGTTGCCAACTATGCCACGAAGAGAAACATAGCTGTCATTGTTCGGATGAAGGAAAATGTTACCTCCCTCCACGAATAGAGGAATGCTCGGAGTCTTGATGTGCATCCCGATCATGGCATTTGGACTCTGTATGTCAATTCCAGCATCATACTTAATCCCTTCAATGGTGACAAACTGCGTGTTTCCCCCGATTCTTACGTTTGCAAATGTCCTTTCGTTATAAAACTCAATTTGTCCGGCAGACAAATTGAAACCGACGTATTTATTTGTTTCATTTTCATAAAGGATCTTTGAGGACAACATCCCCGAAGCGATGGAGAACGGACCGATACGTCCTCCTTCTATGTCCATATTAATGCCATGAATATAACCGGATTCGGAATTCAGTATCAGGTTGGGCACACCATTGGTTGACTTCTGTGATTTTATATCTCCAAAAGGTATGCCGTTGGCATCCATTCCTTTATATGTGAACATGAATCCGCATATATTGGCTCCTGTAGCAAACAGGGTGTCAGTGGCGATATTAACAAACTTCTGCATGGCTTCCCAATTGGAATCCCCGTTGACAGATGTAGGGGCGGCGGTTACACTGGCACCATAGTTCCGCACAAGGAAATTATAATACACGCCATTGAACTTGTAGATGATCTTGTCACGATAGCTGGCGTTCCATACATAGCTAGTACCAGATTGGAATACTCCCATATCTCTTGGAGAAGCCCCTGTCGCTCCAGTTGCTCCTATGGCGCCATCATTTGCAACACCCACCCCTTTTTCAGCGACAAAATTATTATTCCATGCGTTCGCGTCCGATGCGGATTTATAAGCCCGGACGGCAAACTGGGTGTATCCGGCTGTCGCAGGTACGGATATCTGATTGCTTAGGGTAGCACCTACGTGAGCCAGCCAGCTTCCGTTATATTTGCGTGCAGCAAGATAGAACCTGTTCGTATCGCTCACATTACCGCCTACATTCTGTTTCATGGTAACGACAAACGCTGACGGTGACGGTGTGCCCGTACTGGTAAAGTTTATTGTGCTTACCGGGCTGTCAAGCCAATACGAAGCGGATGGTTCGACACCGGAAGTCATTTCCTGCCAATCTGAATTGACAATCCTGTTAGCCCTTTTCCCGGAAAGTATGTAACCGCCATCTTTCTTCCTTAGGTAACGCCCACCTCTCACACGAAAAAGCGGAAGTGGCGGATTGGAAGTCTGAACCTTGCTTAAGTAAGATCCTCCGGCAAACGATACTGTGCTGTTTTTCGCATACGGAGTATTGGCGGATTCCCAATGACCTGCGGCTGTGATGCTCTCACCGTCAGCACCATCCTTTCCGTCAGAAAGCATGGGAACGGTTTCAACATCCACTATCTGGTCATTCACGTAAAAGATAAACTTCAATATCTTCGTAAAGTTTCCGCTTGATATGGCTGTATTGTTGTTTATGGTAGTTTCTGTTCCACCGTCTATGCTGTATTTCAATGTACCGTCCGTTGTGGTGGATATCACGCCTCCCACTGACTTTTGCCTGTAACATGATACGGAAGACACGCTGTAGTTCCCATTCTTGTCCTTGCTTACAGAAGTGGCAGAAACGATTATACTGTATAGCACGGCATCTGAACCGTCCGCACCTCCACGGACCCCGGCTACAGTGAATGACAGATCACGGGAATACTGCTGCCCGTTCTTTGTAGCCCTGATTGTGATCTTCACCGTGTTTGTCGCAGCAAGAGTAGCTCCGGCAGATACCGATATTGTCACCACTCCCGTATTCTTGTCTGTCGCACACAGAAGATTTGTGTCAGGTGTACAGGTGATGCTGTCAAGCGTGAGCTTTTCCGTTCCATACCACATACTGACAGTTGTATTCCAAGTCTGTGAGGATACGACCTTTCCATCTGAAGTAAGGGCTGCATTGACCATCTCGTTATCGAAGTCCGCCATGATGGCATTCTCCCCGTCCTTACTCCAGCGATGCACCACAGCCGGATCACTGAACTCAGACCATACGCCATTTTCCTTAAAACGTGTACAACCCCATTCAACCTGATGGTCTGCGTCCGTACCAAGATAATTATCCGTCCAGCCTTCCGGAATATAACCATCTTTCTGCTGACTGTCCGGCTTTTCAGGGGTGTTATCTATGATATTGCCTCTTGTATATATATACTCATAGCCCTTACCGTCTTTTCCGTCCGATATCATAAGCTGCCATCTTCCGTCCTGATAGATGTAGGTAGCACGATCAGTCGTGTTACGGTATGAATCACCATTTTTCGGATTGGCAGGAGCCGTGGCAAATTCACCCAGGAAGGTGATGCTCTCGCCTTTTAGCTCACGCCCGTCAAGCAACATATCCCAATCCTCGTTAACCTCCCAGTCGGCAGGTTTCCCGGCAAGATAGTAACCACCGTCCTTCTTCCTTAAGAAATTGCCACCTTTGACACGCAATATTCTGATGGGAGGATTGGAGGTTTCCACCTTGGATAAAAAGACACAGTTGGCAAGAGTGACCATTGTATTGGCTTTGTACGGGACCTTGGACGATTCCCAATGACCACCGCCGACTACGGACAAACCGTCAGCACCGTCCTTACCTTTGAACAGCGACCATGTGTAGTCGGAAGGGTTGCTGCTCTCCGTGACGGTCTCCTTATTGACTGCTATGCCTATATACTTGGTGTTGTCGTTCGGCTGCTGGTACATACCCGTACCGTCCGCGTTATCCGAATAAGCTATCCATGTGTAATAAGTTTTTCCGTCAGCTCCAGCGACACCGGGAACGCCCTGTTCTCCCTTTATTTCACTCCATGTATAATCGGAAGGATTGTTGCTCTCCACAGCGGTTGTCTTGTTGTAGGCGAATCCGATATACGTCTTCCCCGTAGGATTGTTGCTGATCCCTCCGCCCTGTGCGTTGTCGGCATACCTGATCCATGTATAGTAGGTGATGCCGTCCTTCCCCGGTGTTCCCGGAACACCTTGCGGGCCTGTGGCACCGGCTGTTCCTTCCGCCACCTGTTTCAGCCATGCCGGATTATCATCTGACGGTTCTGTTGTCGTTCCGTTATCATCAACACACAACCACAAAGCCCCGTTATGTGACACCCGGTCATAGTAGGCGTACTTACCTGAAACCCATTCACCTTTGTCCAAAGGTACACGAACTGTCTGTCCGGTGATCTCGTCAACTTGAAAGATAAGCCCGGTCATGATGATGTCCTGAAGAACGGCTGAGTAATTGTCCGCATTAATACCGGCTACAGTCATGCCCTTCTTCTTGCCGAACCAGCTCTTCATCTGTGCCGGCTCCGGGTCCCAAGTGTTGGCATTGTCAAAAAATGTAATACAGTTGTTCCCGTTAACTGAATCAATAAGTATATAAGTCTGACGTTCCGGGTCCGTAAAGTTACCTGTTTGTGCCAATACCATCTGCTCGGCAGGTTTCCAGTCAGAATGCCCCGGACGGGGAATGACAGTAAACTTCTTGGCTGTATAATCTGCGGCAGTCACCCGGAATTTCATTTCTTCAAAGCCGTTCAGCTTGCCTTCGCTATTCTTAGTCACAAAATAGGTGGTAAGGATATCATCAACAAACTGGCTCAATCCGTCCGCGTCCGTCAGATCGGGAGTGATGGTGTAGGTTCCATCGCCGTTATCCACGTATGACAATACGGTACAACCACCACCGGGGGAGTTTACCATACGTCCTTTGAAATAGGTTGTACGGTTATAAGCTATTTCAGGAACAAACAAACGCTTACGAAATACACCGCTTTCCATTTCAAGATTGCCCTTTTCGTCTATGTATCCACCTGAAACGCCGGTTATGAACTCACCTATCTTAAGATACGACTTGACAATGATACCTTTCAAGAAAGTGATCAGACCGTTGGCGGTGTCTGAAATATCTTTACTAAGAAAGAAGCTGCTCCCAAAAGACTTTATCAAACTCTTTATCTGATTTGAGTTGTATCCTCCACTTCCTTGACCGCCACTTACTATCGAATCAATCTGATTCTGAATTTTCTCCAATGTGCCTACCGTCTTTTCATCTTTAAGGGTGATGGTATATTGGGGAATTATCCCCTCTCCTTCCTTTATTATAAGGGTATCAATAATAATACTTCCATCAATACCAAGATCAGTATCCGTAAACAACATCAAATCACCTTCTTTTAATGTATCATGGATACTCACCTCTCCCCTTGCGATAGCCTCATCATGTTGGCGTGCCATGAAAATATCATCCACCTTCGGTTCATACGAATAGTGCACATAATCATTCTTTGCAAGATATTTTTTCGCGGCAGCAAGCAACCGTTGTGAAGCGGCCTGAATATAAACGTCCGGCATATCAATATAAAGTAGGACAAACTTGTCACCACCCCTTATATTATAATCTTTATACGGGAAATACAATTTTAAACCTTCATCATAAATACGATTACAGGTCAATATATATTTATTGCCTTTCTTCTCACATTTTGTTATTTCAAAATCCCGTCCACCACACATGCCGTTTTTCATACTGATGGTGGCTGTTTCAGAGGTCAGATAATCATTTATATCAAAGCCAATGTCTTTTAATGTAATTGTAAAGGGGGGGATATCCTCACCGTCTTTTAGGTTATCCATTGTACCATCATCGGTCAGCTGTTCAGCATCAGACACTTCATCAAGATTGCCATTATCCCCGGCATCCAACGAAACATGAATACCTGCATCTTCCAACTGCTTAGCTGTCATACCTTCCATTGAAGGACATATCTCTTCCAAATCGCCAGTACCATCAAAATAAACACTTCCTTCCCGGACACCAAGAACAGCAATATTTTTGCTGTCAATATATGGATCAAGCGTTGTCTTAGGAAAATCAGGTAACATCAAATTTTCCACGGCCATATTATTCGGCAAATAATTGGCAAGGGAACTATTTGAGATCTTATTATAATACCGATTAGGCATATTTCTTGTACTGCCGTATGCACGTAACCGAGTGATAATCTGCTGATCCGCATCAGCTGTACGCTGAATTTCGTACAGACCGTTTCCACGCCCGTATCTGAAAATATTATCTGCGGCAATGCCGGCAGTACCGATTGTTATTGTCCGTCCACGAATTATAAAGTTCGCACCAAATTTTGAATTGAACAACTCCAATGCACCCCATACCTTTATATTATTCACATCAATGTTTACATTGGTAGTGCTCACATATTCAGGGTGTACAACAACCGTCCATTTTTGTACTCCAGTATATATACGGTCAAGATTTACTTGAACACGATCTGCCAAATCTTGTATAGACGAAGCGAAAAAACTGAACTTAGGTAAAGAAGTAAAGTGTATCTGATTATCACTTTTCACATAATCAAGAAAATCACATCGTGTCAATTCATCTCCCGCCCCGTTGAACTTTACGTTATCATAGACAAAAGCTTCTCCCGAAGTTTTTCTTGCCGCCTTTTTTAATGCCGTAGGATCGTAGTTTATCTCAAATTTTTCACCACGGTACATAACATAGTCACCTATCTCAAAAAGAATGGGTACGGCACTTTTCAGAGTGCTTGTTACAAAACACGCACCCATCCATGTACCATTATACTCCAAACTTTTCAAGGTACAACGTACCGTATTGCCTGTTTTATCATAAACTTTCCATGACATACAGCTATACTTTTTCAACCAATGCAACTATTTTTGTCGGCTCCATAACACTATACGATGGGATTAATTGAGTTCGAGGATCAGTCACTCTGAATTTTACCGGAAAGATCAAGACTTCATCCACATTGGACTTGTTAAATTCAAAATCTCCAACCTCCAGTAAGTAAAGTCCTTGCCGCCCAATACCCGTATGCAAGTTATATATTTTCAAAGTGGCACCGTCACCATTCTCTCCCGTGAGATAGTTTTGAAAAGCCATAATTTTATCATATGCAGTACCCAAATCCCCCTTATAGCACATCTCGGCCTCCAAGTCATATGCCTTTAATGGTAGCTTATCGGGTATGTAAGTATCTTCACCATCTTCATCCGGCCAATCCCGTTTGGGTAAATCTTTCGTTTCCCCACTCGGCTTGAACGGAAATTCAGTGCACACAATTCCAAAATGCGCCAAACTGTCTTTGACTGGAGCATTCTCGGTAGTTTTCTGCATCAAAATAGAATACGGTTCGTTCATATACACATATTAAAAAAGAACTTGTCGCAGAGATATTTAATCTCCACAACAAGCTCTATGGCTTTTATTACAAGAATAATGGAAAATACTTCAATGCAAATATAGTTGTATTTTCTATATTATCATAGAAAATAATATCATAAAAACATTTTTAAGTAGATTATCATACTCATAATAGTATTAGTCTGCAATATATATGTTGAAAAACATGAGAAGAACTGATTTATAGCATATTAATTATTAATACTTTTGCATAAAATTATAAAAGAGATTGTTATGTGTTAGGAGTTTTAGTTTGGATAGTAGTGATTCTACTGATTTGCTTTAGTGTTTTCGGAGGACCATGGCTATTACCACTATACGTACTTTTTGTAGTGGTGTTAGGTTCTTACTTTGGCATTAAATATTTAGATATATAGGTTATGTGGAAATGTGAATCATGTGGATGTGCAAATGATGACAGTTTTACCATTTGCAAGTATTGTGGGTATAACCCAATGAAGAAAAAAGATAGTTCAATAGTTGAATCTAATAATGAAAACCAACTTGAATTTTCAGGAAGTGGTGTCATAGGATTAAGGAGATTATATGACTTATCAGTGATAATGCTTATCATATCAGCTTTAATCTTTGTTGTTACGCTATTTGCATGTGAATTTGAAGCCTATAAAATAGAACGTCATTTGGGGTGGTTCATAATAGGACTGGCTGGAATAATATCCAACATAATAGCGATGCCAATACTGAAAGCATTAGCAACAATCACAGAAGCTGCATTTATTCTGTCTCTTATACACATCTCCGAGCCCACGAGACAGGCAGAAATCTCGT